>Ga0255342_1006135_pt1 | contig 11113 bp, 12 predicted proteins | sample wastewater_treat_3_FD_192416 | JGI IMG/M metagenome (GOLD analysis project Ga0255342, IMG submission 192416) | Wastewater microbial communities from Lulu Island WWTP, Vancouver, Canada - plant14 | ecosystem: Engineered > WWTP > Wastewater > Unclassified | place: Canada: Vancouver, British...
TAAGGAAATGTACGATTCTATTGCTGATCAGACCGAGGCTATCGGCAATCAGGTAGAAGTTCTCAAGACAAAGCTCGACGAGGCTAAGGCTAAGCAGGCTATGCTCATCGCTCGTTCACAGGCAGCTGATACAAAGAAGCAGCTTGCTAAGAGCGTTGGCGGTATCGATACAGCAAGCGCTATGGAGAAGTTTGACCGTATGGAAGAGAAGGTTCAGCGCAAGGAAGCTGAGGCTGACGCTTTCACAGAGATCGCAGGATCAGGTCAGGACTTAGAGCTTCAGGACTCATTCCAGAAAATCGAGAGCGATGCTAAGGTAGATGCAGAGCTCCAGAGACTTATGGCTGAAATGGGCCAGGCTCCTGCAGGCGGTAACGAAGTTGAAGCTGATATAGCTGACGAACAATAATAAATAAAGCGAAGGTAATTTTATGAGCAGCAAAAAAAATGAGATCACTCCCAATAAGGTTCTTGATATGTTCCTTCCGATAGTGGGTGCTGTGTTCATAGCAGTAAGCGCTATTCTCTATATTCTGTATAAGAGTTGGAGCAATAAGGTTTACTTTGAAAAATGGAAGGACTATGAGGACTGCGGAGTATAATGCAAAATTACAAAGCCGACGGGTAAAACCGTCGGCTTAAATTTAACTATAGAGAATGTAATATGTTTTACTAAGGAGGTATGATGAGTGATTGATACTTATTATAAGATTTATATGGATTGCAAGGAAAAATCAAGAACGAAAACAGAGTCAAACAGACAAGAAAAAATTTTCTGATAAAGTTTGGCTTATCATTGTATTATTGATTTTGTTTGCACCAGTAATGGCAATGGCTGTATTTATGATCAAACCTACGAATTGTACATTCGGCTTAATGATTGCAGCTGCTTTGATATCATTCGCTATAGTATTTTTAACAGATAAGAATAATAAGAGGTATCGTTTAAGCAAAGAAATGGAGCTTGTTGCAACAGTTGAAAGATGCAGGCGTCTGAAAGAAGAAATGAAACAAATAAAGGATTTCCCCTATCCTATAGAAGGAGAACAGCATTTTACGTTTTTGTTGGAAAAAGCAAAAGAAAAATGTGATCAGATCGATTTATTTTTCAGCAAAATAAAAAAAGCCGGATATATCTTTGCAACAACTATAATTATTCCAAGTTACTTGAAATTTTTGAGTGGCGACCAGAAACTTAATGATATCAAATTTATAATACAATTCTTATTAATTGCTCTGTTTATCTTTGCTATTGGTGTGATATTTTGGCATTTTATTGAAGAAATTAACGGTGATAGAAAGAGAAAATATTTATTGTTTATGGAAGATATTGAAACGATTATCAATATAGAAAAAGGCTTTTATCCTACTCAAGAGGAATTGGAAAAAAGAGCATCTGATGAAGGCGAAGAATAACAAAAGGGAGACCATAAGGTCTCCCATATTTTTATATCAGTCGCTTACGTAAGGAAGCAGAGCGATCTGTCTTGCCTTCTTGATAGCGCTTGTGAGCTCACGCTGATGGAAAGCGCAAGTACCTGTAACGCGTCTTGGCAGGATCTTAGCTCTCTCAGTCATGCACTTTCTGAGCTTAGCGAGGTCCTTATAATCAATTCTCTCGATTCTGTCAGCACAGAACATGCAAACCTTCTTGCGAGGCTTCTTCGCAGGACGTGGATTTCTTTCCTTTTCCATGACATTTCCTCCTATTCATATAAAGTAAAGTTTTTCCGATCAGAACGGAACATCGCCGTCACTGAGTATCTCTTCAAAATCACTCAGGTTGCCGTAAGACATACTGTCATTATTTGGTGCGGGCTGCTGAGGAGCTGCCTGCTGTGGAGGAGCCTGGAAGTTATTCTGGGGAGCGCCGTAGTTATTGTTCTGATAACCGCCGCCGTTACCGTTTCCGCCGTCATTTTTACCGCCCACGAACTCTACATTATCGACCATAACGTCCATAGTATAGTGAGTTACATCGGGATGATTCCTGTCCTGATAGTTGTTATTTCTGAGTGAACCCTCAATAGCGATGAGTTTACCCTTGTTGAAATAACGTGAAACGAACTCAGCAGTCTGTCTCCATGCGATACATGTGATAAAATCAGCCTGTCTTTCACCGGTGTTCTTATCAGCGAATCTTCTGTCCACTGCAACGGTGAACCTGCAAGAAGCAACACCGCTCTGAGTCTGTCTCAGTTCGGGATCAGCAGTAAGTCTGCCGACTAAAATAACCTTATTCATCTGACCGCCTCCTAAATAATGAAGTAGAATTATTCAACAACTGTTACGAGTGAACGAAGAACGCCGTCTGCAATGTTGAGACGTCTTGAAAGCTCAGCAGGATAATCAGGCTTAGACTCGAATGTGTAGATCACGTAGTAGCCCTCTGTCTCGTCTTCGATAGGATATGCAAGCTTGCGCTTACCCCAATCCTCGTTGACCTCAACAGCTTCAGCGTGACGCTCGATTCTCTCCTTGAACTTCTCAACGAGAGCCTTCATGGGTTCTTCACCGTTCTTGAGGCTGAAAACAACCATTACTTCATACTTAGCGGATACCTTTGCCATTATGCACACCTCCTTCTGGATTTCGCCCGACAACCAACTGTGGGCAAGGATAATATGTACCGCACAACACGATACTTGAATATTATATCATGCCTGTCTGAAAAAGTCAAGCATTTTTTTATTTGTCCGCAAGATTTTTCTTGCGTTTCTTTTTTCTTGTTATACCGATAACAGCCGGAATGAAGAGTGCGAAAGTTCCGCCTCCTGCAACAGCAGCTGTTTTTATGAACTTCTCATCGCCTTTTCGTTCGGTGTATTTAATTTCGCTTCCGTCCCCGAGTATTTCAAGGAAAGCCTTGCCTTCGCTGTTGAATACGAGAAGCTTTGCATTTTCAGCACCGTTGCTGCGAACTATTCTTACGTCCCTGCCGCCGAGGGATACATTTTCCCATTTTTTCAGCGGTCCGTTTTCGGAAGCGGCTCTGTTGAGGGTAATGACGGTCCTGTCGCCGGAACCCTGTTTCAGCCTGATATCATCCTTGCCGTCGGGGATGAGTATGAACTTGTCGCTGCCTGCAAACCGCATGGTAGTGTTTATAGTGCCGCGTTTTTCGGTGTCTGTTATATCACCGTCTCCGCTTATGCTTATAAGGAGCGAATCTGTCTCGGCGCAGGAGAGAAAACTGCTGCTTTTTCCCGATTCAGCGAAGTCCATATAGCTTTGCAGAAGACTTTCGCCCTCGAGACCGTTCACGGTATATGAATGACCGTACTGCGAGAACAATTCCGCCTTATCAAATGGCTGTGAGTCCTTTGGGGGAGTCAGGTCCTGAGAGCTGTGGAGATTGTGGATGCCTGCGTACTGAACAGAGCGCTTGTCGGATAGAACACCGTAATATACAGCTTTGGCAGGTGAAAACGTGTAGGTGCAGACCTGTCTGTTCTCCTCGGAGAAATCGGCTGCCACAAGGTTTACGGCAGCACCGCCTGTACCTGCACCTGCGGCAATGAGTCCCCATTCTCCGCCTCCGTGTGAGGAGATGTAATTCTCCGCAGTATGCTTCATGTCCTTATAGAGCGCATATGGAGCTTTAAACACTCGCCTGTAGTTATCATCTGCGGTCTCCGTATCATAGGGGATATTTTCGCCGCTGTCCGCAGATATCAGCATGAGGTACTTTCTTCCGCCGTATTCAAGAGTACCAAGTATGTACTTCTGTTCGTCCACCGAGAAGACCTCGAAGCTGTCACGGACTCCGCCTATATCGACGCAGGACTGCACTCCGAATACCGTATCCTCGGAAGCATCTGTAATAAGCTTGGCAAGGGTGTACACCATGCTGTCGGAGTATAACTCGGGGTGGTCGAGGTCGGTAATGCAGAAGTCGTCAGGATCGATTTCGGTCTCGGCAGCGGTTATGTACCTGTCAGGGTGATGACCTGCCCAGTCGAAGAGACTTTTGTATTCGTAGCTGTCGAAGAACCGTTTCTGACCTACTACCGATGCGTTGGCATATGTCAGCTTTGCGTTGAAAATATCCGCACCTGTTATGAGCTGTCCCGGGATATCGGTAACAATATCGCTTCTGTTTATGATGTTTATGATGTTGCTGCAATCATTCTTTGTAAGTTCTCCCGATGCAGTGGTGGGACTTGCATAGGTGTAAACGTAAATATCGTCCTGAGCTGTCTTGCCGAGGGAGAATTCATCGCTGTCGAGGTACGCTCCGAAGAGGTTTGCGCCTGCCGCACCGAGACTGTGTCCCGTTACGAGTATCTTGAGTTTATCTTCTTCGGCGGCTTTTGTGATATCGGGATTGTTTCTGATGTACGCATCCAGACCTTTTACAGCCTTATTGCTGAAATCCGCAAAGCCTGAACCTGCCATTCCGCCGAGGTATGATGCGGCAAAAGCGGACATGAGGTCCTTGCTGACGTCTGTATCGTTTGTATCGTCCGTACCTCTGAAGGTGATAGCCATAAGTGTAGTATCGCCGAGCTTTTTGCTTACGATTGAGAACGCAAGGGAGTCATCAGCCATGCCTTCGGTCTTGTAGGGATCGTTTTTCTTGTGGGAGCTGTAGCTGAAAAAAGCAGTCTTATCCTCGGGGAAACCCAGCGCCTTGTAGGCATCCGATATAAACGTGCCTTTTCCGCGGGTATCGGCAGTATCGTAAGCGGAACAGGCAAATGCCAGAGCGAGCATACCTATATCGTGATGATAGACCGAGCTGTCCTGCAGAAACATTTTCTCATCGAGCTCAACATCCATGACTATGCGGTCGGTAGTGGTTATCTGTGCCGTTACAGGCTCATCGGCCTTGGCAGGTATGTTTGCGGCGGCAAAGGATGCTGTCAGAACGACCGAACTCACCGCAGAGATGTATTTTTTTAATGCCATCAGCTTTCCTCCCTTATTGTTGTTTGTATCATCCTTTTTCATTATATCATATAAGCGAAGCGATATGATATAATTGCCCGATATGCAGGGAGCAGATCGCTGATCTGCGTATCTGCAAGGGCGTTTAAATAAAATATAATGAATGCTATGCATTCATTATATCATATAAGCGAAGCGATATGATATAATTGCCCGATATGCAGGGAGCAGATCACTGATCTGCGTATCTGCAAGGGCGTTTAAATAAAATATAATGAATGCTATGCATTCATTATATCATATAATCGTGAATTTGTCTACTCTATTATATTGATTCGATTGTAAATTTTTCCGTTTCTGTCCGATTTAACGTAGTTTCAGCTAATCGTTGGTAGACAATATAAGCGTGAATGCCACTTTTTTTCTACCATTTTTTCTACCAAAATCACACGTTTTTTGATTTCTTTTTCTTGATTCCACTTTCGTTGATTATATTCTATAATGTTGACATCTGCGATTCTCCCGTGCCTTCGGGATTATCGCTTTTCTTTTTTCTACCGCCAGTCTTTTTGGGCGGTGTTTTACTTGCTGCCTTTGACGTTGACTTTCTTCTTGTGGTCTTTTTCTTTTCGGCAGGCTTTTCAGCTTCGGATTTATCCTCTGACTTACCGCCGAGAACCCTTGCGATCGTTTCCGCCGAGTTGACCTTAGCATTGTATTCCAAATGACTATAAAGATTTGCCGTGATAGAAAAATTACTATGTCCGAGCCACTCCTGAATAGCCTTCATCGGAACATCATGAGCAAGCAATAAACTCGCACAAGAATGACGTAAATCATGGAAACGCAGATGCTTCAAACCGTTTCAGGTAATGATGTAGTGGAAGTGCTGTGTCACATATCCTGGCGAGATCATATTGCCGTAGTTGTCCCGGCAGATAAATCCGTCAAATTCCTTGTTGTAGCTCTTTCCGCAAGCCTTTTTGAACTTGACTTCCATTTTCTTCTTTTCAAGAAGCATCTCCTCGATGTGAGGTATCAGCGGAAGTGTTCTTCTTGTGGAATTGGTTTTCAGCCTGGTCTCTACAAAGATCTTTATCTCACCGTTATCATCGTAGTCGCTTACTATCTTACGCTGAATGGTGATGGTCTTGTTCTTGAAGTCGATCGCATCCCACCTCAGACCAAGTATCTCACATCTTCTCAGACCATAATACGCTGCGATGTTCACCACAAGCTCCAGTTTGTCTCCTTTGAAAACCTCAAACAGTTCATTCAGCTCATCAGCATTGTAGAAGGTAGCTTCATGCCTTTCAGCTCTCGGTACTACTAACTTGTCCATAGGGTGCTTTGGTATCAGTTCCATTTTTACAGCGTAAGCAAATGCAGAATGCAATGCGAGATAATACTGCTTTGCGGTACTGCCCTTGCAGCCACTATCCAGTTTGTAGTTGAGATAGTTCTGAATGTGGTTATGATTGACCTGTCCAAGTGTGAGGTTCGGATAGTTTTCGTTGATGTATTCCATGTATCTCTTGCTGACCTTGCGATAGCAAAGATGTGTAGTACGAGCCACATTCGGTTTGATGTATGTCAGCCACTCGGTAAAGAAATCATCGAGCAGCATAGTTGAAGCGGTTTCATCACTCATAACAGCATATGGCACAGCATTTGCAGACTTAACAGCAATCTCACCCTCCGAAATGCTCTTATCAAACTCTGCGACGATTGCTTCAACTGCTTCTTTCAGAGCTTTCTTTGAACACTTTTCAGGCAATTCCGTGTTTACCCACTTACGCTTACGCTTTCCGCTGTGATCCTTATAGTCAAAGACAACATAGTGCTTTCCGTTCTTCACGGAAGTAATGTATTTGTAAGGCAGACTTGCTTTCATTTCTTATATCCTCCTTTGAGTTGAAAGCGGTAGAAGTCTGCTGTTGACTACTCTATTATAGCGCGTAACCAAATATAATGCAATACGATCAGACCGCTTTTATCCTTTTTTCGGCGCTTTACACTGGGGAATTCTCCGATTTTTGTAAACTTTTTTCCTTTAGCTCGATCACAGAGGATTTAGTCACTCTGACGATACGTCCCAAGTCAAGCCTTATGAGCTTTCCCTGCTTTACTAATAGGTATGCGTAGTTACGGCTGACACCGAGCATTTCGCATACTTGTGGTATAGTTACCACATCAGGATATTTCCTGAACATCTGACTAACGGATTTTTTCGGCATAATGCTCCTCCTATCTCTCAGGAAGAAGAAAAAGAAAACAAATAGCGTTGATGTTTCATATTCAGTTTTCAAGATGCTGTAAATACATCGTCTGTCGGTTATTTTTATGCCCAAAGATTGATGTACTGTTGGCAGCTCCTACTCCGAGGAATAGAAGCTCCCGACGGCACATCAGCCGTCGTTCAAAACAAGGAGGTGTGTGTGAAGCACCATAGGCAGTACCCGATGACGGATACTCCCGACAGCGTTTCAGCTATCGTCCTGCTCGATAAGCGGCAGGATACCTTCTTTCTTCAACTGTTCGTAAATGAACATTCTTCCACGCTGCGTCCACTGTGTATTCGGTTTAGCAATGGAATCACCGTTCTCGTCCAAGACAGTAAAAGTCTTTGACTTAACATAACCACGATCAGCATACTTCTGATACAGAAGCCATACCTTGCCGAGCTTATACTGTATGCCGTGTTCATGAAGCCACTTGTTCAGCCACTTAGCGGACTTTCCGTAGTCCTTTGCGATAGTGGTTATGGGCATAAGCCCTGCGGATTGCAGAACCATATCGCAATATGTCGCCTTCGGCTTCATTTCCTCTATCTGCTTTGCCTGAACCGCAGTTGTCTCAATGAGACTGCCATTCTGCTGTTTTGCAAGCTCCAACTTCTGGTCTGCGATCTGTAACGCTCTCGCCATGACCGCATCGGGACTGTTCCATTGCTTTTCAAGGTTTATAAAGTATTCACGGCAGCGCTTGCCGATCTCGGTACGCTGAATCATGCACAGCTCTTTTGCCATATCAATGGTGAGCTGATGATCGGTTCTCGGCTTTCCTGCAAGTCCGTCCGACCTATTATTCAAAAAAGAATAATAGTCTATTCCCTCAGAAAAACCATATTCACACATTCTATCAAACCATATTGAATACTGCGTCCTGACCTCAAGGGCGGCATGAAGCTCTCGTCCGCTGACGGTTGGATTATCATTATCGTATTTCACAGCAATTGTTATCTCATTCATATAGAACACCCTCTCTCTATCTTGTCGGTGTTTTTGCTTGTGATGTACTCCTGAGTTGTCGGGAACGGAGAACCGTCCCCGACGCAGGAGTGGCAGGATCTCTGCCAATATGAAAATAGGAGAAATGGAACTGTCGCATTCAGAGATGTTTTTGGCAGAACCCAAGCCGCAGGCTCAGGCTCTCCCGACAGCATCTCTGCTGTCTTAGTGAAAGGAGCTTCGATAGAGCATCGAAAAATGAAAGAAAAGCGAACCTCCGGAAACGGTACAGCCTGAAAATGGACAAAGAAGCTGTGCCGTTCCCTCAGCTCAAAGTAAACCTTCGTGTAGGAAGGAGGATAAGAGAGCTTGTTGGCTCATGGAGCGAACGCCCTCTATAATATCAAGCACAGAATTTGAAGAATCGGGCAAGATTTTCACTATTTTTTTCATCGAAAAAAGAAAAATCGTTATTGCGCACAAATTCTACTCCTCGTTTTCGTGCATGATGATGTATATTTTCAGTTTCTCTTTTGCTGACTTTATACGATAGCGTACTGTTTCAGTGGTCAGACCATGGCGTTTCCCTAAATCCGCCATTGTGGTCTTAGTCTCAGCATAATAATACTCTACAATAAGCCGATAAAGGTCGGGATAGTCAGCTTTGAGAAGGTTGAGAGCAACAGGAAGATATTTCAGACGCTCATTATGAAGTCGCTCCCGCTCAAGTTCAATCTCGTTAATGGGAAGAGTGGCAGGATCAGGACATACAGTGATAACATCATCAAATGTAGCCGTCTGGATACGATACTTCTGCTCCTTTTTTTCAAGATACTGTTCGTGCAGGAGAAGCCTGTTATACTCCTTTTCAATGTTCTGAGGCACATCATCACCGAAGTGCATATAGAAAAATCCCGTCATCACTTGCCCTCCTTCGGAGGGAACAGCGGAGTGAGGGACACTTCTCCGGCATCGACCAAACGCTGATTACAGAGAGCGACCGTATAGCTCTCATCATAGAAGCAGCCATCAAGGAACTCCCTGATGATGTAAGCTCTGTTTCTCTTTCTGCCACGTTCGTCAGGCATCTTCCAGTTGAGCATTCTGAACAAGTGCCGCTGTCTGCAAGTTTGCAGTCTGAGTGCGATGCAGATAGCACAGAGATAGTCAGGATCGTGCTTAGCCGTACCGTTGCGGTAACGGGAGATCGTACCCTTTGGAATACCCGTAAGCCTGGACAACTTTCTTGTGCCGATCTCCTTTTCTTCCATGTATCGGCGGATCGCAGCAACTACGGTATCTTCAAGCTGTTTACGCAGACTCCTTGTGCCGTAGACTACAATATCATAATCGGTCTTGCCCCTACGGTTGGTGTTCAGTTTCACCTGGGGATCATTATATGTAGGTTTCATAAAACATCTCCGTCCTTTCCTGTCGGACGGAAATGTGCAAATGAACACAGTGAGACTGTCAATCGGCATAAACCGTCCGACAACCAAACATCACTCGTTCATTTGATCGTACCATATTCAATTCCATACAGTGATCGAGTAACCCCTTGCGCAATAGGTTCACTATACGGCTATGCACACCTCGGTGCGCATACTTCTATTATGACCTATCACACCCGAAAAAGCAAGATATAGCGCCGTTTCAGGGTGTCTCATTTTTGAAACGCCCTGTTTTTTAGAAAACCGCCTATTCTCCACAAAATCTAAGGTTTTGGATAAATTTCTCTCAATCTACTGTCAATCTCATTAAAACTGCGTATCTGCGATGAAAGTTCAGGTTTCTTCTCTGTAAAAAGCGTTTCTGCTATCACACAGTTTTCTTCAAATCATCACAATATACACATAGAAAAAGGCGGCCTGTAACTGCACAGACCGCCCTTATGCCGTTTGAAGCCGCATACTACTTCTCAATTTTTGTAACAGCATAGATAAATCGCAAGGCAATCAATGCAGAGCGTGATCTATTGTCATTGTCCAGTACACATTTACCACCTCCCATAGAAAATTCTCTTTCGATTCGTCTGTATGGAACTGTCAATGAACTTACAAAAACCGAGCTGTATGCTTGTCTATCCTGATTATACCAAAACAGTTCGACATAATTTCCATAACTGGAACAATTCTTCAAATTCTTTTATTATACCATTTCAGATAGACAAAATTTGTACTTCTGAGAGATTTCAGCAAAAAAGAAAGAGCCGTTGTGTAACAGCTCTCTGAGTTATCCGTTATAGATAGTATTTCTTGATGTAAGATGAAACATCGACACCGCTTTCCATATATCTGAGCAGTATCTCCGCACAGGCGTGGGCATCGCTGTCCGCCTGATGATGATCGAGGGCGATACCGTAGTGATCGCACATCACATTTAGGTTATGCTTCATATTCGGCAAAACACGCCTGCCGATCTGTACCGTACACAGGTATTCCGCAGTCGGTTTCCATGTAATGCCGTAGCTCCGCAGACAGGAGCGCAGGACGCTCATATCAAAGACAGCGTTATGGGCAACAAGGATACCTTTGCTCATGATCGGCTCTATCTTCTTCCAAAGCTCCGCAAAGTTCGGAGCGTCCTTGACCTTTTCTGCATCTATACCCGTGAGCTGCGTATTGAAGGAGTCGAAATGTGTTTCGGGATCAACGAGCGAAAAGTAGTTAGCCACGATCTTATTATCCTTGACCGCAGTAGTGCCTATCGCACTCATACGGTCATTTGCATGATTGGGCGTTTCAACGTCAAACACGATGTAGACTGCCATGACACATCACTCCTCTTGCAGTAGCTCTTAGGATAATTATACCATACCACGGGTAAAAGGTCAATCGTCAGGAAAAGAAAAAGCCCTCATCTCTGAGAGTAAATTGTCCCCCAAAAAGTAGACAGTAAAAATGCACCCACCCTGCAATAAATGAAGCGCAGGTAACTGTTATTGAGAAAATCCCAATTTGCAGACAGTGAATCTGCATCGTGGACACTGAAAA
>Ga0255342_1006139_pt1 | contig 11108 bp, 10 predicted proteins | sample wastewater_treat_3_FD_192416 | JGI IMG/M metagenome (GOLD analysis project Ga0255342, IMG submission 192416) | Wastewater microbial communities from Lulu Island WWTP, Vancouver, Canada - plant14 | ecosystem: Engineered > WWTP > Wastewater > Unclassified | place: Canada: Vancouver, British...
GCACGAAAGAAGCGCTGAATGCCATCCATACCGCCTTCCCGCAGTACATCAACGGCGGAAACGTCCTCATGACTGGCTTAAACAATATGGGGGCAGTCTTCCATCCCGCGCTTGCCATGCTTAATGCGGGTTGGATCGAAGCCACCCACGGAAATTTTGAGTTCTACGTGGACGGGGTCACTCCCTCAGTGGCGAAGGTATTGGAGGTGATCGACCGGGAAAGGGTCACGGTTGCGTCAGCGATTGGAATACGTGCACGTACAGGGATGGAATGGCTCGAGTTAGCCTATAACGCGCGGGGGGGAAACCTGTATGAAGCCATGCACAACCAAACGGGATATTACGGCATCAAGGCGCCTCCGACCCTTAATCATCGCTATATTTTTGAAGAAATACCGATGAGTCTGGTGCCGATCGCTTCGATCGGCGAACGTTATGGCGTTTCGGTCAACTGTATACGCAGCATCATCAGCCTGGGGTGTATCTTACATAACACGGATTACTGGCGCAAAGGCAGAACCATTGAAAAGCTTGGGATCAAGGACCTGAGCGTTGGCGAGCTGGTACGCTACGTGGAGACAGGCGAAAAAGATTAGCCCTACGGGATGGGACGGTATTTTTTACTGTCATCTTTTCCGGGTCGTATGGAACGTTGTAAAATTGTGCCATGCGAGAAGCAATGGAACTGCTGAGCAGGGATTATTATCTCAACTATCCGCTTATCTACGCGCTGACGCATGGCGCACGGCTTTTAGCCGCGGACGAGAACAGCGTGGCGGTATTAAAACCGCAATACAACTTTCTGCTTTTGGCAGGCGATAACCCGCTTACGCTGATAAAGAACCAGCCCAAGCCCGATTTATTGGAGATCTGCGGCTCGCGCAGCGCGGATGCAATCGCAGCGTATTATGGCTTTGCTGAATCGCTGGAATGCCATCAGCTCTATTATTCCCATCAAACTGTTGTGTCCGACCTGCCCCTCGAACCTCTGCATGCTGATGACCTCGCCTTTGTGCTCGAAAACTACGACCGCTTGGAAGCGGATGAGGTCGCGCAAGCCATTCGCGAAGAACGCCTCTTCGGCTTGCGCGATAAGGGCAGCCTATTCGCCTTTATCGGTCTGCACGAAGACCTCTCGATGGGCATGCTGTTCATCCTGCCTGGGTACCGTCAGCGTGGCTGGGGCGAACGCCTCGAGCGCGCGTTGACCGCCCGAGTGCTCGCAATGGGTGAGCTGCCTTATGGGCATGTCATAGAGGGCAACACGGTTTCAATGCGGCTGCAGCAAAAAATCGGGTTTGTGCCCTGCAGCGATAAAGTATTCTGGATGTGGTGAAGCGAAACCCCCATTAAGCACAGCCGCCCGTTCTGCGGGCGGCTGTGGATAGATTTGTGTAAAAACTATTCCTCAACAACGTACAGTGCAACTTCGTTGGTTTCGCGGTTGGCAGCCACAATCAACTGCCTGCTGTCGCCCTCAAAACAGGTTACATTCGCCGGACCGGTGTCCGTATCCAGCGTCTGGAAGCTATACTCCTTTGATTCGCTGTCCCAGGTGAGCGCGAAAAGCTCCCGTTTGCCTTTGCGGTGACCTATCAGGATAGTTGGTTTGCCGTTGATCTGACCCGCCCAGATCGCGTGGAGAAACTCCAGCGGCTCGGGGTGAGCATAGTCAAGCTGATATTTGCCGTCCGTCAGCCGCCAAATGCGTAAGACTTCTCCGTGGAAAGGCGAGAAGGTCAATAATTCCGGCTGACCATCGCCATCGAGGTCAAGGAGTGTACCGTCGCTGCAGGCTTCATCCAGCAGCTTTTCCAGCTTCCAGGCAGGCTGATCGGGGCTTGGAGGCATTACCTTGAAGACGCCGTTTTCGGCGCTGACCAGGGAAAAGGGTCTGCCGTTTTCATAACAGCGGTAATAGCCATGGTTTTTGGTGAGCCCTTCCGCCAGCACAGCCCACTCGATTTCGGAGTCTTCTGCCAGCAGGTCTTCCGGCAGTTCGGCGACGTAAATCTTGCCCGGGTGGGTCCAATCCTCTTTGTATTCATGCCCGGATTTTAGCGTGCAGGCAATCAGGTAGTTCTTTTCGGGCGTTGCCAGCACGTCAAAGCGGTGCACGAAAGGCAGCTCCGCGAGCGTTCGCACCTGCCAGGCTCCGTCAACAAGGTGCGCCAGAACGATGCGCGCATTGGCCGAGTCGTTTGGACTGTAGAATTCCTGGGTGGAGAGGAACTGGTCTGCCTTCCCCGGTACTGGCACCAGCGACATCACGCCGCCAGGTTCCTGCCAGATTTGCTCAACCAGCTTTCCCTGCAGGTCAAAAAAGAAGCATCCGCCGGCTTTTTCAGTCGCGAGCAGGAAGCCCTTTTTACCACGCAGTGTGGTCGGGCATACCGCGTAGCATTTCTCAATTTCTGCGATGCTGTGTTTTGTAAGCTTTATCTCTGTCATGTCAGTCTCTTTTAATAAAATGCGCCTGTCCGGGTCGGGCAGGCGCGGGAATCGTTATCATTCCGCCGCTTCTGATAGTTTTTTCTCGCGTTTCGCGACTTCGGCTTTCAGGTAGGCTATCACGTCTGACTGGGTTTGCAGGTTCATCACTCTTTCAGCGATATTTTCAGTTTCTTCGAGCGTGAAGAGGGACAATATGCGCTTGACGTGGGCAATTTTGGAAGCGTTCATGCTGAACTTGCGCAAGCCAAGCCCAAACAATACGATTGCCGCCAATGGCTCGCCCGCCAACTCACCGCAGACCGAGATAGGTTTGCCAGCTTCGTTGTATTCCTTAAATATCTTGCCGAGGATGCGGTACATCGCTGGCGAATAGCTCTGGTAATAACTCACGATCTTGGGGTTCATGCGGTCGACCGCGTGCAGGTACTGGGTCAGGTCGTTTGTGCCGACGCTGGCGAAGTCTGTCTCGAGGGCAGCCATGTCCGCAATCATCGCGATGGATGGAATCTCAATCATGATTCCAACTTTGATCTTTTCATCAAAGGGAATGCCTTCTGACCGCAGATCGGCTTTCACTTTTTCGACCGCCGCGTTCCCCGCGCGGACGTCATCGATCGTACCGACCATCGGGAACATGATTTGCATGGGACCGAAGGCGGAAGCGCGCAGCGCGGCGCGCAGCTGTGTCTCGAACAATTCCGTATGCTCCAGGCAGAGGCGCAAAGCGCGGTTGCCAAGGAAGGGGTTGTCTTCCTTTGGAATATCCAAATAGGGCAGCGACTTATCACCGCCGATATCGAGGGTCCGAAGGGTGACAGGGTTGCCCATCGCGTTGGCAAGTACTTTCTTGTATGCAGCGAATTGTTCATCCTCGCTGGGCATGGATTCGCTTTGCATATAGAGGAATTCCGTGCGGAAGAGCCCCACAAAGTCAACGTATTTGAAGCCAGCGTCAGGGTCTGTGGTGCCAATGTTGAGCCCAACGCTGAAGCGTTCGCCGCTCGCGACCAGCGGAATGCGGTCAAGGTATTCCGCGGTTTCCTTTTCGGTGCGGATAAATTCTTGCAGCTTAGCTTCGTAGTCCGTCACCGTGGCGCGTTCGGGCTCCAAAATCACCTGTCCTTTAAGAGCATCCAGAATGACCAACTCGCCTTTTTTCATGATTTCAGTGGCGTTCGGGACTCCGAGCACTGCCGGAATCTTGTAACTGCTGGCGAGTATGGCGGTGTGGGAAGTGGCACCGCCAACTTCCGTCACAATGCCCATCACGTGCGCGCGGTCAAGAGTGGCAGTGTCGCTTGGCAGCAGATCATGCGCTACCACCACAACTTTTTCCCGTAAACTGGACAGGTTTTGTTCCTTTTCCCCCTTCAGGATACGCAAAACCCGGTTACGCACGTCGCGCAGGTCTGCAGCACGGCCTGCGATGAGAGGGTCTTTGGCTTTTTCGAGTAAGAGAGCAAATTCAGTGAAGACCATATCCACGGCATAGTCCGGCATTGCATGGCTCGAGAAAATCATATCTTTCACTTCTTCCGCCACTTCTTCATCTTTGAGAATCTCAATATGCGCGTTAAAAATCTTGGCTTTTTCGGGAGATTCCACGGACATGGAGGCTACAATGGCTTCCAATTCCGCTTCTGCAGCAACCAGAGCGTCTGTAAACTGCTTGTACTTCTCATCTTCCAGCCCGGCTTCAAAATAGGACTCGTGCACGTCCGCTTTGAATGCCTTGTAAATAAGCACTTTTGCAAGTGCGATACCCCTGGATACCGGATTACCTTTAAGAATCCTCATTTGCTCTCCTTTCCGTTAACTATTTGGCGCTTAATCTTCGCCAAATTTGGAGTCGACCAGTTCTACCAGTTTATCGACTGCTTCTTGCTCGTCTGGACCATCCGCGCAAATCTCGATGGGGGTGTTTACCGAAATTCCCTGGGCGAGGACCTTGATGATGGACTTGGCGTTGGTTTCGGGCGCATCATCCATGTCCAGTCGCCGAATGGTGACCTTGGACTCAAAGCTCTTGGCGCAGGCGACAAATTCGGAGGCTGGTCGAGCGTGCAGACCTGTCAGGTTCTTTAATACGGTTTGTTTTGAATACATGGTGAATCTCCTTCTTATGATTCTAAGCTGGCAACAGCCAGCTCTATTTTATTACGTAAAAATGCTGAAGAAGTCAAGAGGCTGGTTTCAACGTCGCTCTTTCCATCATACCAGAATTCTCCGGTAAACATGCGAACTCCCATCCTCCAAAGGATTTGAATACATTCTATGTAGGGGGTATGCCCGCTGCCAAAGCTCATGTTCCGGTAAACCCCCGGAACGGTTTCTTTCAGGTGGGCAGCAAAGGTGTGACCGCGCCCCTGTTCCAGGTCTGACAGAATATCGCTGCCATAGAGCACCGCGGCATTTTTGAGGTTGCCAATATCCGGGTAGACGCCCAGGTAGGGGGAGCCGACTTGATTTACATATGCCATTGCTTTGCCGACGGTATCCATGAAGGCAGTTTCCATCGTCTCAAAGCCGAGCAAAACGCCTTCCCTGGCAGCCATTTCGGTGGAAAGGGCAAGGTTCTCGGCAAACCAGGCGCGTGTCTCTTCGTCTCCGGTCTCATAATAGACGTCGTAACCCGCCAACTGGATGATGGCGATGCCGAGCTGAGAGGCAAGCCTGACAGCTTTGCGCATGATCTCCAGAGACCTCTGGCGGATGGCAGGGTCGTGCGAGCCGAGCGGATATTTGCGGTGTCCGCTGAGACACATGGTGCGAATCGGAACGCCGCTTTCATCTACCAGGTGTTTTAATTCGCGGATCTCGGAGGGCTGCCAGTCGAGCCGCGCCTGGCGCATGTCGCTTTCGTCCACACTTAATTCAAGGCGGTCAAAGCCAGTTCGGGCGGTGAGGCTGAGCATTTCACGGAAGCTGAGCCCGTCGGGCATCGCCTTTTCATAGAGACCCAGGGAATATTGCGCCATGGCTTTACCTCCCTTGCCCATAGTAGGCGTTGGCTCCGTGCTTGCGCAGATAGTGCTTGTCGAGCAGTTCCTGCTGCATCACCGGCAGAGTCCCATCGCTGAGCATAAGATTGTGCCATGCCATGAACGCGACCTCTTCCAGAACGACTGCGTTGTGGACGGCTTCAGAGGCGTTCTTGCCCCAGGCAAAGGGACCGTGGCTGTAGACCACCACCGCCGGCATTGCCAACGGGTCAAGCCTGGCAAAGCGTTCAATGATGACCGTGCCGGTTTCTTTTTCGTATTCGCCAGCGATTTCTGCCGGGGTCATTTTGCGCGTGCAGGGAATTTCGCCATAGAAGTAATCGGCGTGGGTCGTCCCGAATGCCGGAATGCCGCGCCCTTGCTGCGCGAAGATGGTTGCCCAACGGGAGTGAGTATGGACAACGCCACCCAAACCTTCAAATGCTTTGTAGAGCTCCAGATGGGTGGGGGTATCAGACGAGGGTTTGAGCCTCCCCTCCACGACCTTACCATCCATGTCCACAACCACCAGGTCATCGATAGTCATTACATCGTACTCGACCCCTGAAGGTTTGATCACCACCAAGCCCGCCTGGCGATCGATCCCCGAGACGTTGCCCCAGGTGAAGGTAATTAATCCGTGTTTTGGCAACGCCAGGTTTGCTTTCAGCACTTCAGCTTTTAACGGCTCAAGCATGTTTTCTCCTTTATAATTCCAAGCTTCCGCTTTGCACCGCGAAACGGAGGCATTCCTATAAAATCAGGGCTCCAAGCGCCTTGGCAACGCCGGCACGGTCGTTCGTGTCGGTCACGTACGATGCGTTGCTCTTCAGGACCTCATGCGCGTTTGCCATTGCAACAGTCAGGCCAGCTTCTTTGAACATGGCGAGATCATTAATGTAATCTCCAAAAACGCAGACCTGTTCTTTTTCAAGACCGAGCAGGTTTCGCGCTTCCGCAATAGCAGCGCCTTTGTTGATGCCGGCAGCCATCACATCCAACAAGCCTTCATCCGAACTGGTGTAGGCGATCTCTGGCAGGCTGTCCAGGAAAGCTGTAAGCGCGGCAAACTCTTCCTTGGGTATTAGATAAAGCAGTAACTTCAGGATCTCGTTTTCGATGTTGACATGACTGCGCCCTTCAAAGTATTCAAGACGCATCTCCTGAACTCCCCTCGCCCGGGCGATCTCGTTGTAGCGTTCGAATCGTTTTATCCGCTGACTGTTGCGGGAAAAAAAACTGACCTCGTCCGTCATGGCGGAATAGTCGTAACCCCTCTCGCGGGCAAAGTCGAGGATCTTGATAGCCGCCGCACGGGGGAGCGGGTGCCTCGAAAGCGCTCTGCCGGTATGACCGTCGTAAATTGCTGCGCCGTTGGTGGTAATGACAGGTCCTTGTATATCCAGAGCGCGGACGTAGACCTCAAGCATTGTGAATATTCGCCCGGAGCACACCGTCACAAATATCCCTTTATCTTTTGCTGCGCGGATTGCCTCCAGGTTTTCTGCGGAGAGGGTGGCGTCCGAATTTAACAAAGTGTGGTCCAGATCGCTCACAATCATCCGGATCTTTTGACCACGTTTCCGCAATTCGGTCTGGTCCACCGCCATCCCGCTCCCTTTCTTATCTGCTTTTTTTATCGCTTCTGATACTTCTTATCCAGACCCAACTCAACCAGGTTCTTTTTGATCTCATCAGCCGACATGACGTTTTTGAGACCAATCACCGGGATGCCCTTGTTGGCTGCGCTTTCGAACATGTTGGCGAAGTTCATCGGACAGAAAACGATATCATAACCTGGCGCAGCGCTTTTTCCTTCTGAGATTGAGCAGTGGTGGATGCGGGTGACATCCATGTTCAATTCTTTCGCGACTCTCTCAACTGCCATTTTTAGCAGCAGGCTCGAGCCTGCTCCGTTTGCGCATGAAACCAAAATAGTTGCCATATTTATTGTCCTTTCTTGTCTTGCGTTAACCTCCGTCAGGGATTTTGAGGTCCCTGACGGAGTATCTTACCTAAATTATAAATGCCTTTGGAGAAAATTTAAGCTTTCTCTTCAGCCTTGAGCGCCTTGTAAGCTTCGTAGTCCTCGGTCACAAGGAAGTAGCCTTTCTTGTCCATGAGGTACTGGACCTGAGGAATAGCGAGCAGGAAGAGCGCAACCAGCGCGACACCAGCATAGCTCAGGTATTTCATCACGACGGTGAAAACAGGCCAAACCACTGCCCAGTCCCACATGCCGAGGTATCCGCCGTAAGCAGCCAGACCGACCCAACCGGCAATCAGGGCGGATCCAAAGACCTGCATCAGACCTGAGACGAATGGCCAGAGCATGGCAGCCCGCAGGCCACCTTTATTGTTGGCATAGACTGCAATGGTGGCGTTGTCAAAGAAGACAGGAACAAAACCGGCGATGACCAGCGTGGGGCTCTTCAGCAGGATGAGGATCGCGATCGCCAGGAATTGACCCAAAGCGCCAAAGAGGAAACCAACAGTGACCGCGTTGGGGGAGCCAAAGCCGTAGGAAACCGCGCAGTCCACGCCCGGAACAGCGCCTTTGAGCAGCTTGTGGGAAATACCTTGGAAGGATTGGGTCAGTTCGCCAACGAAGGTGCGGACACCCAACTGCAGAATCGCCAGATAGACCGCAAAATTCAAACAGGTGGTCAGAATATAGAAGAAGTAGGATTTATCTTCAGCGAGGAACTTGGCTTCAATTAAATAGTCCCTACCCAGGACCAGCAGGATGGTGCCGAAGAAGAGGGTCATCAGGATGGAAGTCGCCACCATATTCTCATTAAAGATCGAGAGGAAGCCAGGGAATTGCATGTCTTCAAGGCGTTTGCTCTCGCGCTTGGAGGATTTGCTCATTTTTTCGGAAAGCCAGGAGAACAGTTTAAGAGCAAACATTTGCTGGTGGGCGATGCTGAAGCCCGCGCCGTCGGTCAGGTCTTGCGAGATTTCGACCGTCATGTTGGTGCCGGCTGCCCAGTAGAGCCCCAACAGCAGCGCCATGATGAGCAGCACAGGGGTTTCGCCCAGGGCGGGGAAGCAGAAGAGGATCAGCCAAAAAGCGGTGGAAGCCTGCTGTACCTGCACGTGACCGGTGGTGAAAATCGCGCGGAATTTGGTCCACTTTTTCAGGGCGACCAGGACGATGTTGAAAATGAAGGCGATCAGAACGAGGAACATAACCTGGCCAAAAGTCCGACCAAAGACCTCTTCCACGCCCGCAGTCACAGCGTTCTGACCGAAGTATGGGTCAATCACCATTGCGTCCAACTGGAAGCGATCTTTCAGACCCACCAACACGGGGCGGAAGTTGCTGACCAGACCGCCAGAACCGACAGCCAGGATAAGGTACCCGACGATTGCTTTGATCGTGCCTGCTAAGACGTCATACCAGGGCTTGCGCAGCAGGATGTAGCCAATGAGGACGATTAAGCCAATGAAGTACGCGGGTTGGGTAATGATGTTTTTGACGATAAATTCCCAAATAGTAGTAAGAAATGCCATTATTAACTCCTTTTGATGATTTATTTTTATGAACTTCTGCGTGGCAGGCTTCCGAGATCGCCAACTCTTCTGCCTGCCGCGTAAAAGCGGTTTACCATGTGAGGCTTACAAAATCGAGCGGAAAGGTGTATTTGGCTCGTGTTCAAAGCAGTCACTAAATCCGCGCGGGTGGTGATACTCGCGCTTGCCCAGGTCGTTCGGGTAGATGTACTTCCCGCCCACCTGCCAGATGAAGGGCTCAAACTGATATTGCAGTCGATACTTGCGCATTTCATAAAGCGTCAGAATTTCGGCAGGGTCTGCCATGAAGTTGGTCCAAACATCGTGGTGAATCGGGATCACGACTTTGCAGCGGAGCGCCTCTGCCATGCGCAGGATATCCACCGAGGTCATCTTGTCGGCAATTCCGACGGGGTTTTCGCCATAGGAACCCAGCGCCACATCGATGTCGTAGTCTTTGCCGTGTTTGGCGAAGTAAATGGAATAGTGCGAGTCTCCGCTGTGATAGATGGTGCCGCCAGGGGTCTTGATGATGAAATTGACCGCTTTATCATCCATGTCTGTCGGACAAATGCCGCGGATATCCTGGTAGCCATCGGTTGTCACAAGACAGGTGCGGTCAAAGGAATCGACCGCGATAATCTCGAGATCTTTGATTTTGATAGAATCTCCCGGGCGCACAGTGATGCAGCGATCTTCCGGCACGCCCCAACCAACCCATTTTTCCACGGATTTCATCGGACCGATGAAGGGAACGGGCTCTTCCACGTTCTTCATCACTGCCGCGGCATAGTTCACATCGATATGATCGTTGTGGTAGTGGGTGGAGAGCACCGCGTCCACCTTGCGGACCGCGAAAGGATCCATCACAAAGGGGCTGGCGCGCAGGTTGGGCTGCAACAGGCGGCAGCCGCACATGTTTGCCATCTGGTGACCGGCAACCATGTTCTTTGTCTTCTTGGTACGCTTGCCGTTGCCCAGCCAGAAGTCGATGCTGATGTTGGCGTCCCCGGGGGTTTTGATCCACAGCCCGGTGCAGCCCAGCCACCACATTGCCACGGTGCCTGGAGCCACAACTTCTTCCTCGATCTCTTCATTCAGCCATGTTCCCCATTCGGGAAAAGTGCTCATAACCCAGGATTCACGTGTAACTTCGTCAATTTTACTCATAGCTTTCCTCTTTTCTTATTATCGACTTCCCGTTCGGGCAGTCATTTGCTTTTCAAGTTTGATAATCTCGCGTACGCAGGCGAGATCTGTTACCAAAACGTCGACAATACCGGTCCGCAATGCGCCAAGAATGGCAGCGCCTTTGCGCACGCCGCCGGAAATCGAAACAACTTTCTTGGAGCGTTTCAATTCCTCAAGCGTGAGGCTGACAACACGCTGATTAAATTCTGGGTAGCAGGGATTGCCCTCGATATCAAAAGCCTGGCCGCATATAAAGCCTACTGCCCCGCGTTCCCTCAGGGGCTGAAACTCCTTGTCCGTGTCAATCCCTGACCAAAGGTAGCTGAGCGTGTCTTTGTTCACGCCGCCGATACCGGTCATAACCAGGTCTGCTTTTCGGGCTTTATCGAGCGCGAAGGCGATAGCAGGTTGCTGCTTGAGGAGATGGCAGGCTTCGGGAGTGCCCATCAGAAGCGGCGCGTTGAGGGCAATCCCCGTGGCGCCGAACTTTTCGACCATCGTGCCGAGTAGCTTGGGGATGTTGATAACCGGGTTTTGCACCAAAATCCCGCCGATCACCTGCACAACCTCAAGGTTGAGGAATGGGGCTGGTTTCAGCGCAGCGATGGCTTGCTCAATCGATTTGCCCCACGATATGCCCACGGTTTGGCGGGGTTTGAGTTGTTTGTGAATATAAACAGCCGCCATCTCACCCATCAGAATTCGCATTTGCGCTTCGTCATGACCATCAGAATTGAGGATGAATACATCCTCAAGTTGATACTTGCGCTTGATGATCTGTTCAAACTCAAAACATCTCTCACCAAAATGCTTGATATTGAAAGTGACGATGCCCTGTTCACGCGCCATCGTCAGAAGCCGCGAAACACGCGATCGTGAGACAAATAACCCCCTCGCAATTTCCTCCTGAGTCATCCCATGTTCATAGTAAAGTGAACTGACTTCTGCCAAAAGTTCCAGTTGTTG
>Ga0255342_1006144_pt1 | contig 11103 bp, 10 predicted proteins | sample wastewater_treat_3_FD_192416 | JGI IMG/M metagenome (GOLD analysis project Ga0255342, IMG submission 192416) | Wastewater microbial communities from Lulu Island WWTP, Vancouver, Canada - plant14 | ecosystem: Engineered > WWTP > Wastewater > Unclassified | place: Canada: Vancouver, British...
CCGTTTTAGTATAACGGTCGGTTTGTTCATTTATGTTTTTTATGAATTCTTCCTGTCGATGATTGTTTCCGGTCTGCTGAGCTTGTTGTATCTTTGCTACATCGCCGACTTTTTGAACGAGAACCTGCATATCAATGCTTTTAATTGTCATAACGGTCTTCCCTTCATTTTAACGCAGCGACGTTAATCTTACTTCTCCTTGATCCAGTATAAATTCGGAGTACTTTATCGGATCATTGACTATGTAAATGGACTGGCCAATACTTATGCGGACCCCAGGATATACAATTTCCAGTACCCTTACTTTAGCAGCATGGTTTTTTTGAAATTCATTTTCTATAACAGCTATTCTTTCCATTATTTGCTCTAATTCCTGACGCAAATTTTTTAGATTATCCAGCATTTTAATTAGTTCCATTCTCTTTCTTTCACTAAGGTTTTCTGGAGATATCCCGCTTCTCTGGAACACCTGTAGATTATGATTAAGAGTATCCATAATTTTCTTTTTGTCACCTTTTACCCGGTTAAGTATCTGGTACTCTTCCCTCAGATGTGGGTTTACCCCTACCTCTACGATGGTCTGAGTAGCCAATTGGGAACCAATAACCTTGGCCTCTACTTCTTGACCGGCTTGAATAGTTCCCCCTACCATCAGAGCTTTGCGATCGCTTACTTTTATATTTCCGCCCGCTTTTATGTAAGATTGCATAATAGCTTCTCTAACTATTACATCTCTACCTGCATCCAACCTGGAGTTTTCTACGAAATGGGCATGTATGCTATCCCTGGCCTTAATCAGAGTTTTCATGCATCCGGTAATTCCACCTTTGACCAGAATACTACCGGCAGCAGTAACTTCTGCCCCGTCAATAAAACCTCGTATTTCAATGTCTCCTCCCGAATTAACCTTAAATCCGGAATTAACACTACCGTTTATACAGACGTTACCCACAAAGTCTATATCACCCGTTGAAAAATTAACATCCCCGGCAATATTTAGTACAGGATTAACCACTACTTTGCTATCCGCAATAGTTACATGGCCATCTATGGTAGCATATAAATTTAATTCGTCTTCATCTGTAACTGTATTGCTCCCCCTGGGCAATCTGATATCCTTACCTTTTCTAGGCGCAATTTCAGTTCCTAATACACTGGTACCCGGAACTCCATCATCACCAGGTATCTTTTCTACCAACAGTTGGCCCATTTTTACATTATATATAAGTCCCAGGTCATGGTAGTTTACATTACCTTTCTCATCTACCTTGGGTCCTATTCTTTCGGAGGGCAAAGGAAATTTATAAATAATCTTGGCATCCTTACCGTTTACCGGCGGTTTTCCTTCAGCTACCAGAATCTTAAAGCCCCAGTTCTCCTCCTGCAGAGCTTCCTTGATGCTGTCTTCATTAATACCAAAGCTAATGTTTTTCTCAATCAATGCCTGTTTTACCATGTCCATAGTACAGGGATTTCCTCCACCAGAGGGAGGTACTACCTCGAGGTAAGCTTTTAATAAATCTTTTTCAATTATAATATTGGCTTTTCCATCAATACTGTACTGGCTATCTGTCATAAATTTCCCCCCTCTATACCACTAGATTCTTCTTTTTACTCAAACTTCCTCTTAACCTTAAAATGGCCTTGGTATGTAACTGTGATATTCTGGATTCGGATAAACCGAGTACCATACCAATCTCTTTTAAGGTCAATCCCTCATAGTAATAAAGATAAACTACCGTTTTTTCTTTTTCCGGAAGCCGGGATATAGTATTGGCCAGCAATGCTTTCACCTCAGATAACTCCAGTAGCTCCAGGGCATCACTCGCATTTTGGTCTTCCAAAAGATCTACTATGCGCTTCTTTTTGTCATCACCATCATCACCCGGTATAAAATCATCTAATGATATTATCGTATTGGCCGCAACTTCCTTTAAGAGATGGGCAAATTCGTTAAGAGTAATACCCAATTCCTCAGCCACCTCTATATCAGTAGCAGCCCGACCCAGCTTACTTTCAAGTTTAGTGTAGGTTTTTTCTAATTCCTTGCTCTTTTGTCGTACTGATACCGGCACCCAGTCCATAGATCGGAGCCCGTCAATCATAGAGCCCCTGATTCTAGTTATAGCATAAGTTTCAAATTTAATATTGCGCTTGTGATCATATTTTTCAATAGCATCAATAAGCCCTTCAATTCCATAGGAAATGAGTTCATCTACCTCTACTACTGAGGAAAGGTTTATGGCCAACCGATTAGCAACGTATTTTACCAAATGAGCATAGTGGATGATAAGATCATCCCTGGCTTCAATATCATCTTTTTCCTTGTATTGAACCCAAATCATGCTCATATCTGTTTTCATTAAATAATTCTCTCCCCATGTCCTATGGTTCTGACCAGTAAATCACCTGTTTCCGGATTAAAGGTAATAGTACGCCCGTAATTTCCTCCAGTATCTGAAGCTAATAACGGGATACGGTGCTTTTGCAAGTTTTCGGTTACGGCTATAGCGTTTCGTTCCCCAATTTTCATAATATCGCTTTCTCCGGAAAACTTAAACATCTGGGCTCCACCGGCAATTTTAGCCTGCAGGCGGCTACGGTTAGCACCATTCTTTAACATCATATCCAGGACTACTTCGATCGCACTATCCGCAAATTTGGCCTTGTTCTCAGGATTTTTGGCCTGTAAACTGGATGGCAACATTATGTGAGCCAGACTACCCAGTTTTATCGCCCGGTCATAAATGCAAATACCAATACATGAGCCCAGTCCTGCTGTCATAAGCTGATCCGGCGATCTGGTCATTTTTAAATCCGCCATTCCTACCTGGATAATTTTCCCCATTAAAAACTCACCCCAAGTGCCGTTAAAATTGTTTGCAGGGAACCTGGTTCCGGTAGTAGAAAAAAGTGTCCTACAACTTCATCCTCATCTTTTGTAAAATCAGTCTCCAACAGTAGTACGTGATCTGCAATTTCCCCAAATTGAGCTAATATGGCATTTAGAATTGCTCCTGCCATGTCCACTCCTAATGCTGGAACCGAAGGAATAAAAGTTAGTTGAGTAAACATGGACATGGCATTAAGATACGTAGCCGATAGTATATTTCCCAATTCCATCATGGCCGACATTTCCATTTCACTAAGGTTGTATACATCTGTCTCGCCATTCTTTCGTTGTAATAGCATATCAACTAACAACCCGGCTTTTTCGGCGGTAAGTATAAATAGAATACTGGTAGGCGCTGGTCCGGTTACAATAAAATATATACCTACTACATGAGCATCAGCTCCACCTAAAAGATCAGGTACGTCAGCAAAAGGAAGAATACTCACCTGGGGTACGGTCATATCGATTTTAGCCTGAACCATCTGCGCCAGAGCAGTTGCAGCATTTCCCGCTCCAATATTCCCGATTTCTTTTAGTGCATCTAACTGTAATCCGGATAGCTTTGTGAACTCATCCACCTTTTTCACCTGCCTATAATTATTAAGATTCCAGTATTTTTAATAGATCCAGCAAAATTAGTAACCTGTTATTTACCTTGGCTATACCTTTTATATGTTCAGCGTTTATTGAGCTATATACTTTTCCCGTCTCTTCGATATCTTCTTTTCCCAGGCGCAGTACTTCGGAAACTTCGTCTACGATTATACCGACTTTAAGATCATTAAACTGAAAAACAACAATTCTTTTATCCTCTTCATTACCTTCTGATTGTAGATTAAATTTTTTATGCAGATTAATAATGGGAATGATATTGCCCCTGAGATTTAATACCCCTTCTATATGGCTTTCCGATCTGGGCACCCGGGTTATATTTAAAAGCCGATTAATTTCTTGAACATTAAGAATATCAACTGCGTATTCTTCTTTCCCCAGATTAAATGCTACTACCTGAATTTCGTCATCCTGGCTGTATGTACCCTGAAAATAAAGATTTAATGTCTCCTCCATAACTGCGCCTCCCTTTAGAAAAGTGTAATTATATCAAGTATTAGTCTTACATGCCCATCACCGGCAACAATGGCTCCAGCTAAGCCAGGAATACCTCCAAGCAGTCTGCCTAAAGATTTAATTACTATTTCCTGCTGACCTATTAAGCTGTCTACTACTAGTCCAATTTGCCTTTCCGCCTTACGAACTACAACCACGTACATATCTTCACTATCAGATTGACCTGGAACCGACAATAGATCCCCCAGTCTATACAGTGGTAGTACGCTTCCCCGTAACATTATAACCTCCTGATTCTGCATCATTTTTATATCCGAAGCGGTTATCATGGTAGTTTCATCCACTGAGCTAAGGGGAATAGCATATATTTCATCTTGTACCGATACCATAAGGGCCTGAATAATTGCCAGTGTTAATGGTAACTTAATTTTAAAACGAGTACCCTGCCCCGGTTTGGAATCCACAAAGATTTCTCCACTGAGGGATTCAATTTTGGTCTTTACAACATCTAACCCAACTCCGCGACCGGAAATATCGGTTACGTTCTGGGCAGTACTAAAACCTGGGTGAAATAGTAATTCAATGGCCTCTTCCCGGCTTATTTGCTCAACATTGGGGCTGGTCAAAATCCCCTTCTCAACTGCTTTGGCAATCACCCGGTCAGTATCTATTCCGCCTCCGTCATCCTCTACTTCTATATAAACGTTGTTGCCTTCATGTCGTGCACGCAGTATAACTGTTCCTTTGTGAGATTTTCCTTTTTTAAGTCTTTCCTGGGATGATTCTAATCCATGATCAATAGCATTACGAAGCAAATGAACCAGGGGATCACCTATCTCATCAATAACAGTTCGATCCAGTTCAGTTTCTTTACCTTCTATAAGGAAATCAACTTCTTTATTTAAATCCCGGGCCAAATCCCGGACCATACGGGGAAAGCGATTGAATACCTGTTCTATAGGAACCATGCGTACCTTCATAACTACTGCCTGTAAATCAGTACTTATACGGTCTATCTGCTCCATCGTTTCGTTTAATTCGCCAATTTTATGGCTGAAACCGATCTGTTCCAGGCGACCTTTGTGCATAACCAGTTCCCCAACCAGATTCATTAAATTATCCAGACGGTCAATATCTACCCTGACCGTTTGTTTTGCCTTATGACTGCGTGGACTATCCGGAGTGTCTAAAGAAGACTTACTGATATTATTATTATTATTCGTTCTTACCGAACCTGATTGACTACTAAGAGAATTAATGTTAATTTCCCGTATATATAAAACGCTGGTCTCAGAAATATTACCCAGCCGTTTCTCCAGATCGCCCACAGCAGCTGCACTGATTATTAAAATCTCAAAATCATTATCAAACTTACCCTCATCAAGTTCATGGGCAGGAGGCAGAGATTTAATTATTTCACCGTCTTCTTCTACAGCTTTAAAGACCATAAAAGCCCGGACTGATTTCATCAAACAGCCCTGGTCTATGGCAACTTTAATATTATATATTTTAAAATTTCGGCTGATAGCTTCCTTGAGAACGGTAATATCGTATTCGTTAAAAGCAAAAGATTCCTGGGATGAACTGTTTTCCCCGGCCGGCAACGGGGATATCGATATTTCCTCATCAATAACAGCGGCCGTTTCAAAATTACCGGTTTTAATATTCTCCAGGATATTAATAAGATCGCTATTATCCATTGATCCGGAGCCGGTTGCTTCAATTTTATCGATTATCGTTTGCAGTCGGTCAAAACACCGGAATATTATATCGATTACAGATGAATTAACCGGTAATATACCTTCCTTTAAATCTGATAATACATTTTCCATATGATGGGTGAGATCGGCCAAATCATCGTAACCCATAGTTGAAGACATACCTTTAAGGGTATGGGCAGCACGAAATATTTCATTCAGAGCATTAATATTATCCGGGTCCTTTTCCAATTCCAGCAGACGCTGATTCAGGCTTTCCAAATGTTCTTTACTCTCCTCTAAAAAAACATCCAGATATTGAGACATATCCATTTTCATTTACCAAACCACCTCCTAAGATTCCCCTATACTTAATAACCAATCGGATTTCTCAGCGTTTTTAAGATTTCCTCGCATATATCAGGAAGTGGTACGATTTTATCGACCAAACCTGTTTCTACAGCAGCTTTAGGCATACCATATACTATACAAGTGGAGGGATCTTCAGCGATTATGCGAGCACCCCTTTCTTTTAACTTTTTGATTCCTGCGGCTCCGTCATATCCCATTCCGGTCATGATTACACAAAGCATTTGGCCCCAGTATTTCTCCGCTGCCGACTCCAGAAGTACATCAACTGCCGGACGAAGCCCTCCCCGGGGCAAAGACTTATCCAGGTGAATATATAATTCTTTAGCTTTGTTTCTGCTCTGAACATTAAGCATCATGTGATAATCCCCGGGAGCTATGTAAACATATCCCGGTAGTACCTTTTCACCATGTTCTGCCTCTTTCACCCGAATCTCAGATAAGGAATCCAGGCGATCTGCCAGAGAGCGGGTAAATCCCGGAGGCATATGTTGAACTACCAAAAAGGCTGCATCAATATCTGCAGGTAAACCCGGAATTACCTGGTAAAGAGCTTTAGGGCCCCCGGTAGATGTACCTATTAAAACCAATTTGTTTAAAGTTTCGTTCGGTTTTACCGTTCTGGCAGGTATGCTCTTTCCAGGTACTGGAACTTTCCTGCTACTATTAAGATTCATTAAGTTTTGCTTAGTACCTGCTACTGCTTTAACTTTTTTTATAATATCATCGCTTACCTGCTCTATATCCAGGGATATCTGGCCGGACGGTTTAGCTATAAAATCTACCGCACCGAGTTGTAACGCTTTTAGCGTCTGTTCAGCACCCTGCCTGGTTAAACTGCTCAGCATAATAACTGGTAAGGGATTTTCCTGCATTATTATTTTAAGGGCAGTTAGTCCGTCCATTTCCGGCATTTCGATGTCCATGGTAATAACATCCGGCTGCAGCTCTTTGGCTTTGCTTATGGCGTCTTTACCATCACGAGCTTTTGCAATTACCTCCAGTTCCGGAGAGCTATTGATGATATCAGATATCATTTTGCGCATAAAAGCTGAGTCATCTACTACCAGAACCTTAATTTTAGCCATTGAATACCTCCTTTTGCCTAAGTAATACCCTTTTTAATCCATTCCCGCTGTTTTTCAAATATAAATTTAAATATTTTATCTCGATGAGCTTCATTAATACCATCATATTCAATAGCAACTCGAGTGGTATTTTTATCCTTTTTATCTTTTTCAAACACTCTAATAATATGAGCATGGGAAGAGAAAATATTTCTCGCTGTAAGCTGTATTTCGATCTCGATATTTTGGCCCGCCTTCACCTCAGCCTGGGTAGAAAGTAGTATTCCGCCGGCACTAATATCTATGGTAACCCCCTCTTGAATTTGGCTTCCTTCTTCGTCAATGACTCGAAAACGAACTGGTAGCGATATGTTTAGTCGAACATATTCTCGTTTTTGATTAACAGGAACAATACGCTCAGGTTTAGTAATTATAAGATAGGGCAAGGAGCCTCCTCTGCGGCCTACGACCTTGGTCAGAAAACCAACCGTACTATTTCTATGACGCATCATTACTTGGATTTCTTGACCTATACGCATAGGTAATAGAGCCCCTTTACGCATTGGCATTGATATGTACAAATACTTTTCCTTGATTTCCTCTATTCTACTTGGCAGGTATTCACTTGCGTCACCTTCTTTAAGCTCTATTTCCACCAATTGATTGATTTTTAAATCTTCCGGTTTCATCTCTACCTCCTGGCGGTCTAATTAAGCCATACCAATAATTTTCTTAAAAAAACGTTTAATTCCCCCGTTGCGAATATCTTTAGAGGTGCCTTTATCATTACTATTAATAAGATTACTGGCAATACTGTCAATATTTTTAGCCGCCTGGCTGCGGGGAAATAGTTCAATAAACGCCCTCTGACGTCTGATGCCTTCTCCTACTAGCGGTTCATTAATTACATGTCCTAAAATATTAATATGCAAATTTAAAAATCTATCACATACCAGTTTAAATTTTTCTGCCACCAGTACCCCCTCAATATTATCAACCACCCGATTCACAACCAGGTAAAAAGTTTTACCCGTTGATCGCCTGGCAATGGCTTTTACCATGCCGTAAGCATCGGTCATAGAGGTTGGTTCCGGAGTAGTCACAAATATAACATCATCAGCTGATAATAAAAATGATATAACATTATTGGATATACCCGCTCCGGTATCTATAATCATATAATCAAATTCCCCGTCAATTTTACCCAACTCAACCAGTAACCTTTTGAGAGTATTTTCATCCAGGTTAGCCAGCTCAGTTATACCTGAGCCTCCGGGAATAATACTCAGGCCTTCAGGACCGGCAATAATAATATCTTTTAAGTTTTTCTTTCCCTGTATCATATGGTGAAGATTATATTTTGGGAGCAAACCTAGCATTATATCAATATTGGCCAGACCCAGATCTGCATCCATAAGTATTACTTTTTTACCCTGGTTACAAAGACTAAGGGCTATGTTTAGGGCCAGCGTGCTTTTGCCCACTCCACCCTTACCACTGGCAACTACAATTACCCGAGTATGCTTAAATTCCTGGGCCATCTCTTTTTCTATTTGTTTTTTCACATCCATAGCCATTTGTCTTAATTTTTCAGCCTGGTCATTCATAGGACTTCATCCCTTCTTAGAAGTCTCTGAGCTAAGCGTAAAGCATCTGGAACTTCAATGTCATCAGGAACGTTCTGTCCGGTAGTAAAATAGGCAATTGGCTTCTTAATTTCATAGAGAGCATTTAAAATTGAACCATAGTTATACGCCTCATCCAGCTTGGTAAATATTAGTTTATCTACTCCGATAGACTGGAATCGTTGATAGATGTTAATCAGGTCGTTATTATCGGTGGTAACACTCATAACCAGAATAGTTTCATCCGGCCGGGCTATATTAACAAACTCTCGTAATTCCTCCATCTGCTCTGAATTATAGGGACTACGCCCGGCAGTATCGACAAATATTAAGTCCTTTTCCCGGTACTGTTCTATCGCCAGCATCAAATCTGTTGGAGTAAACACTACACTTATAGGTATACCTATTATTTCTGCGAAAGTTCTTAATTGTTCAGCAGCTGATACTCGATAAGTATCCAGGGTAATCAGGGCCACGCTTTTGCTATCCAAGAAAGTAAGATTAGCGGCTAACTTGGCAATAGTAGTGGTTTTACCAACACCTGTGGGTCCAACCAAAAAAACTATCATTCCCTTGCGCTCCGCCTTAACCTGGATAGGCTGTACCTGCTGAATTACTTCCTGTAGAGTATGCAGGCAAACATCCCGGGCCCAGGCATCGTCGCTAATACCATCTTTGGGTAGGCGGGTAGCAACACTATTAATTACCTTGAGGGCAATATCCCGGTCCACGTTGTTATTAATCAGAGTTTCATAAAACTGTTGAACCTGTTCAGGCATTCCTTTAATAACTTCAACTTCATACATGCGTGATTTTATATCCGTCATTAAATTCTTCATTTTCTGTATTTCCTGAAGAACTTCATCCTCGCGGGAGGAATTTTCACTGCTATTTATAGCAGATATGGTATCAATACTGGCCGCTATCTCGGGTTTAACTGCTGCTGGTACACCAGTTGTATTTCCCGATCGGAGTCGATCAGTATTAACCTGCAGCTTATCATCTACAACCACAGTTATCTCTACCCGCGGCGGATAAAGCAGACCAAGAATTCCGCCTTTTTTGACCTGTCGGGTATGTAAAATTATAGCATCCCGACCCATTTCTTCTTTAGCCCTTTGAATAGCAGTCTTAAAATCTCGGGCCACATACTTCTTTATTTTCACGCCGCCACCATCCCTATGACCTCAACATTAACATTGGTATCAATCTCGTTATAAGAAAGAACAACCAGATTGGATATAAAGCGTTCTACCAATCGTTTAAAATATAATCTGAGAATTGGAGCACAGATGACTATGGGGGTTATTCCCCTCTGGCTTAACTCCTCGTACTGCCTCGATAAGCGGTCAATCATGGGTTGAGCTATTTCGGGATCAAGAGCCAGATAAGAGCCAAATTCACTATGCTGAATGGATTCACGAAGTTTTTCCTCCAAACCTGGATCAATGGTTAAAACACTCATGGTTTGCTTATCTCCGGAATACTGTTTACTGATTTGCCGTTTCAAAGCCTGGCGAACATATTCAGTTAGAACATCTACGTCTTTAGTAAGTTTAGAGTAATCGGCCAGGGTTTCCATTATAGTAATCATATCTCTTATGGAAACCTGTTCTTTAAGCAAGTTAGCTAGAACCCGCTGTAAATCGCCTAGAGACATCAAGTCTGGTATTAATTCATCAACTACGGCTGAATTTTGTTCTTTAATGAAGTTTACAATGTTCTGAATCTCTTGCCGCCCCAGGAGTTCATGGGCATGGGATTTGATAATAGCAGTCAGGTGTGTAGCCAGAACCGAAGCCGGGTCTACTACGGTATAACCTTTCATTTCCGCCCGATCTTTATCGGCAGTCTCTATCCATCGGGCAGGCAGACTAAATGCTGGTTCCAGGGTATCTATCCCAGTTACCTCATTATCGTGCTCAATGTCAGGACCAATAGCCAGGTAATTATCCAGCAATAACTCTCCAGAAGCAATTTCTATACCCTTAATTTTAATTAAATAGGCATTAGGTTTCAGTTGCATATTGTCTCTTATACGTACTGGCGGAACAATAAAACCCATTTCTACCGCACACTGCCTTCTTATCATTATAATGCGGTCCAGCAGATCTCCCCCCTGTTCGGAGTCCACCAGAGGTATCAGGGCATAACCCAGTTCCATTTCCATCTTCTCCACCTGCAATAGCTCTACTACATTCTCCGGTTTCTTTATCTCTTCGGCCTCCTGTACTTCTTCCATATCGACTTCTTCAACTGTTTCGGCTGCCGTAGTCCTGAAGGCAAAGAAGAGTATTCCAAAGAAGGCAGCCAGAGAATACATAGGCAGGCGAGGCAAGCCGATGCTTCCCAGTACCAGGAGAATAAGGGCAGCCAGGCCCAGT
>Ga0255342_1006149_pt1 | contig 11094 bp, 15 predicted proteins | sample wastewater_treat_3_FD_192416 | JGI IMG/M metagenome (GOLD analysis project Ga0255342, IMG submission 192416) | Wastewater microbial communities from Lulu Island WWTP, Vancouver, Canada - plant14 | ecosystem: Engineered > WWTP > Wastewater > Unclassified | place: Canada: Vancouver, British...
GATAAGCTGAAGAACATGAGAAAGGGTTGGAGAAGCTCCATTATTGCCACCCAACACTGATCCAATCCCACTTGTTGCCGCGAGACCCGTCGGGCCATCAACAGCACCATGAAGAGCTGCCCTCTGAACACTAACCGCGGTCGCCCTGATCAGAGCATCCCATATTTTACGCTCAATATCAGCTGATTCCTGGACAAGCAAAAGTTTTGAAAGCGGCACGTAATTAGTTAGTCTTTTAGGCCTAAGGGGCACGCTGCCCAGGGCAACTCCCGCATCATCCGCATCGTCGTTTTCAGCGTCCCACTTGACAGCAGGCTTAGAGCTAAAACAAGGAAGGTCCACGTTCCCTGTAAGCCCGGCCATTGTTTGTGCGCCAAAATCGACGAGAATTGTTTTTGCCCACACGGCATCAATAAAACTTCCAATTACCGTGGGAACAACAGGAGAACTGGCAGCGGCAAGTACAGCCCTTACCACGGTTTTATTCATTAGCACCTTGGAAGAAATGCCTATTCCGGCAATAGACGAGATATTTTTCATTTCTATTTCAGCCTCTTCAGCCATTTCTTTTTCGAGGCCAGTCAGGCTGCCCCCCTGCATTTTTTCCCTGATTGCCTTTACAATAGAATACTTCTGAATATCTCCAGCTTCCTTACGAGAAACAATAGTCCCGTCATTGGCTGCACGGGTGCGAAGATGATTCTCTTTTGACTCCTCAAGCGCGATCTCTTCAAGAAGCTCCTTTTCAGCAGTTTCAATCTTAGACCACCTGGATTTTTCCTCGGCAGTCATGCTGTCCTTCCCTGCCAATTCATCTTTTTCAGCCAGAAGGACCTCTAATCTGTTTTTTAAAATTTTACTCTTCATTATTTTATTGAATTTTAGCCAATCTGGCTTGTTAATTTTACTCTTGACTGTAAAGCAGAATACATTCTTTCCCATCTATCAGCACGGGCCTCGGCTTCTGCCAGGAGCCTGCGCAGCTTTTGCGGATCTCGCTCCCTCAACTCCAGGTCTTTCCCATCGAGAAGATCTAATATGTCACGTACCGAAAAATGCTCTATTTGGCTAAGAGAAAATCTTGAACCGAGCTCTTTCGCGGCATACATTAATGCTACATAACCCTCTTCACGCAGCTGGCGCATTCCAGCACGCTTACCGGCATCAGGATTTGATGGAATATTCACGATCGACCATTCAAGAAGTTCCTGGCCTGCGAAATAATACGTCTCGTCAATTCTTCCCTCCCCCTCCTCGCCCTCTCCGAAATGACCATCGCCAACAGGGAGAAATCCAACTGAGCTGCGAGACAAAGAACCAAAAATAATTTTGCGAAATATTTTTTCAGCAAGCGGGTTAATGACTGCATCCTCGAATTGGGCATCGGCAACCAGGCTCCGATCGACTCCAGTTCCTTCGATCTCGACGCGGACACTTTTGCCTATCACGAAGTTCGGGTCAGGTTCCGTACAAAGTCCGCCGAAAAGATTGTGCTGGTAAGCAACCACCGGATTCTTTCTGTAATTTTCAAGCTCCCACTTTTCCTGATTAAGCACCGTCCCGTGTCGGTCCTTTGCGTAAGTCGAAAGAATAAAAGGGATGATCCTGGATTCTTCAGCCCCCTTAGGTATATTTCCCCTTTGTCCGTATGTAAATTTTTTAAGCATCTATCTTTGAGTTATTTGTCTTTACCTGTTATATTAGCTGGCTCTAAAGGCTTATCAAGACCCGGAATTGGGTTACGATTTAAGAGAGCACGCCCTTCATTACGCGTCAGAGTCCCGTTGTTTGTTAATTGAAGAATATGATTTGTAAGTGTCGTGAGATCACCACGAAGCAGCCCGTCTATATTGAATCTAATACGGATCTTTCCCTTCTCTCTTGGATCAATAATTAGCTTATCTTCGAGCTCCATTTCCTTCCTGCGAAGATCCGCGCGGAGTGTGTATTTGACAAATTGTAAGTCCTGGTGTTCGATATTACTAAAAGTTGACCGTTCGAGATCCGCGATCAGGTGAGGCGGCACATTGAAGATCCTGCAAATTTCATTCAACTGAAACTTACGTGAAGCGATGAATTGAGCATCTTCAGGGTTAACCCCAAGCTGCTTATATTTCATGCCATACTCCAAGATCGGAGTATTATGATCCCCGCTATCTCCCTGGTAATATTTCTCCCAACGCCTTTTCCATTCCTTAAATTCCAAATCACTCATGTGGCCTTCCGTCTCGATGACGGCCTTTAGATTCCCGCCACGTCGAAAAAATCTTGCTCCATACCTCTCAGCTGCAAGGCCCAGTGCAATATTATCTCTTGCTATCCTAATGGGCGACTTTCCGACAATCCCGTCGGTCGACAGCATTTTATAGTGAATAATTTCTTCGCGAAAGAATGTGTCACTAATGCCTGTAAGACGATCCCTTACATTATAAAAAAGTCTGCCATTGCTCAATACCGGAACTACACCAGATGGATGCAGATGAATAAGTTTAATATTTCTTGTTCCCGCCGAATCATCGATCAAAGAGTAAGCATTTCCCCAGCCCTGCTGCCAGGCATTCATCGTCTCATGCCAGGTAAATCTATTAAGCAGGTCAGAAGGATTTAGAAGAATGTATTTTGCCGGGTGATCGACAGGGATTCTTGATTCACCCTTCTCTTCATAAACTTCGATAGGAAGTGACGCGGGAAGTTCAGAAAGGAGCCTAATACATGCCCACACGGCAGAAAGCCTAAGTGCGCTTTCTTCATCAATTACAATGCCTGCATCAGACAACCCTCGGAACAAAAATTCCGCCCCCGGCGGAGAAATAGGTGCTTTTTCGCTTTTTTCTTCTGATGGTGTTCCAAAAGTGCGCTTAATCCATGAAATAAGCCCCATTAGCCTTTTTCTTTGATCATAATAATTACAGATCAAAGTTCGTGAAGGCGTTATTAATTATTATGGAACATTGTTCCCGAGTTTTTTAGATTTTATCTTGCGGTTATAACACTGACGAAAAGAATCATAAGACGAGTAACGAAACCTCTCAAATAGATCAAACCACTTTTTATTCATCAATTCGAATACAGATTTCTGCGTGATCATCGGGTCCGACTTTCTTGCTTCCTGTAGCTTCCGGTCAAACAAGTCAAAAAAACCTTGATCAGTGAACATCTGCGCGATTTCAGCATCGAGAGCATGCCTTGTAACAGTAGGCTTTACATATTTTTTCATATAAACCTAAGAGAATGTTCTGTGTAAATTTCTTTTATCCCCGAGAATTTTAGCGTAAGATATTCTCCGATAGCTGTAATTATTGCAACAACGCCATCAATCTTTTCCCGGGAACGCTTTTTGTCCGGCCTGATATTATCATTTGTATCCACTATTAGCATAACATTACGGACCATCCACCGAAGTACAGGATTATTGAAGTGTTCAAGTTCCCCCGATGCTACCATCTTTTCAAATTCCTTCGTTGGAGCCGACATATTTTTCAGGCTTTGCGAATAAAGATCCAGTCGACCGACTGGAAATCCACCTTTTTGAAGATTCTGTATTGTTCCATGGTGTGCCATATATGGGTCATATCCAAGCCCTATAACATTATATTCTTTCAAAATATTTAGCAGATCTGCTGTCTGCTGGTCAATATCAATGATACCACCTGGCGTAATATTTATATAACCCTGCTGAGCCCAAAGAGCATAATCAACCCTATCTTCCCTTTCCTTAACTTTATCTAAAGGAATCCAGCAATGTAACAAAACAGCCGGACGCCCTTTTATATCAGGAAAAAACAATCCCAGCGCATTAATATCTACAGACGAGGAAAGATCCAACCCAGCATAACAATCCTGGCCTTTAAGATCTTTCATTGACAATCCATGTTGACATTTCATCCACTTATCATCTGCAATCCATACCTGAGGAGCATCAACCCAGAGATTAAGATTTTTAGTTTTAAAAGAAACTTCCTTGCTCCTGCTATTAAGCGCGCCCTTAAATTCACTTTCAAACCTATCCGGAAGCACTGAAATACCCCAATTAGGATTAGCTTTCTTCCACACGGCCGGATCTTTCCAATCATCAGTGTCATCTATAGTATAAATAATTGCAAATGTGTCATCCTGGCGTTTTATACCCCTTAGAATATCAAGGCAAAGGTTTCTATATTCATAACAAGGAAGGTCTTTGTCTCTTCCTGACGTTGTTATTATAATAACAAGAGGTTGACGCCTGTTGACAGTTGCTGATTGAATATTTTCATAAACAAAATTATTTTTCCAAGTAAAAACATGATACTCATCTATAACTGCTCCGGACGGATTGATTCCTTCCATGCTCTCAGAATCTCTTCCAAGCGGCTCCATTTTAGAACTAGTCGCCGGGATGCTGACGTTATTTGTCAGAATCTTTGCCCTTTTAACCAGGTCAGGTGACTTCTCAATCATCCGCTTTGCTTTGTCAAAGCATATCCTAGCCTGCTTCTCGACTGTCGCCGCGTGGTAAACCTCGGCATCTTCCTCCCCGTCAAAAAACAAAAGATAATTGCTAATTATCGCGGCAAAGGTTGATTTCCCGTTCTTCTTCGGTAATTCAATGTATGCATAATTAAAACGCCTGGAACCATCTCGCTTCATCCAGCCAAAAACAATGTAAATTATTGCTGCTTGCCAGGGTTCCGGATCAAACACCACCCAGGATTTCTTATCAGGAGAATGCTTCACAAGTGTACAAAAATCAAAAACTCTAGACACACAAGTCTTATCAAAATACCATCCCCGCTCTGGAGCATTTCTAAGATCATCACGATGTCGCTCAAAAGTCAGCCTGGTGATATCACTTGTGTCAATTGCACCTGACAACACGGCTTCAATATATTCTTCAGCCTTGCGAATCATTTATACTTACTCAATAACTTATCAAATGAATCCTTTTCCAAAACCTTCGCCTTCGGTATCTTTAAAGCAGACAACGGATCAAGTCCAAATCTTGAAGCCAGTTCAACAAAATTCTTCAATGCTTGATTACTGATAGCAACCCAAGGGGAAGGCTGCTGATAACCCGACTTGGTTGTGATAACAATTTCGTCGTATAACTTTTCATCAGCCTCTTCATATTTCGTCCACTCCTTTGCCATAAGTACTGCGTAGTCAACATTCGTGGTCGTCAGCTGGCCGACAGAAATAAGAATTTTGCATAGCCGGCGATAATGAGCCTTCTCCTCTTTACTTCTTAGTGTCATTGTCGGCCGTGGCACTTTTGTCAGAACTTCGCCTTTAACAGCCTCAACACGTCTATCATTTCGATCCGTTCCCTGAAGTTTTTTTATTTCAGGATCTTTCCTTGGTCTTCCTTTGGTCATACCCCCTCTCTCAATTTTGACGTTGGCAACGATTTTCGGGGGCTGCGGTCTTGTAGCTGACCCTTGTAGAGATTTTACTCCCCCTACTTAGCTCTATTCTTGCATTATATTTCATTCCTTGCCCTGTAAATACTTAAATAACAAACACCATCAATATGAACACCCGCTGCCTGGTTGTTTTTATCAAATAAATGACTTTCTTCATACGTGATAAGCGGCTTACATCGCGGGAACATTGCATTCAGATTTTTAATCGAATCAATGAAATCCCGCCTAAATGACTTCAATTTATCCTCACGAATAAGTCTGTAACCTTTGCGGCCTCTTCAAGCTTATTCTTCGATGACCTATAATCACCTCCGATTAATGTAAAATAATATTTCATCGCTCTTTCTGATTTAATCTCCGCTCGTCACCCCTGCCCCACCTGTAACCCATAAAGACAAAGAGTAACGCGGATGTTAATACAATTATAAATATTGATATAAACATCATGGCCTTACTTTGATAATGACTCGCTGATGCTATCATACAAAATCTCTTCTTTTGTTTTCATACTTTTAATTCAATTTTAAGTAACTCAATCTTTGCTTTTATCTTAAGTACACGATTTTAAGAATTTAGTTTATGGCCAATTTTTACTTAATAGTTTTTTATGATGCTCGCGTTCTTCAGATGATGTACAATTTTTAACAATAGCTTGCCATGCCCGAAGCCTTCCAATACTTTTTATTGGATCATTATTTATTCCACATGCTTGAGGTTTATCACAATTTTTATTTTTACAAATTATACAACATCCAGCACAGCCAGAAGACAAATGGCACATCATGCAAAACTCTTCCCTGGTCACGGGCAATGGCAATTCAAGCTGATTATCCATGGTAATGAACTTTATAATGAATTTCATTCCCGCCGATTAAAATTTCCGCCTTAATCTCCCTGGAAAAACTTTCCAGAATAATACATGAACCCCAATCCCTTATCTCTGTTAATTTATACTTACTTGCTAATTTTTCGATTAAAGATGATTTGTCTTTTTCATCATAATCATACTTTACTATTTGCTCTTCTATTAACATTTTCAACTCATCTTATTAAACATAGTACTATGCGATACAAAGATTAACTATTACTATCATAGATGACGTTTTTGCTTATTACTGCCCGTTTTTTGCCCTGTTTTAGGCTGTTTCGTGGCGTTTTTATAATAATTTTCAAGTAAGCGTACCGCCGTGCCTTCTTCTGTGCTCTCTGCCTCTAAAGCTCTTAAATAGATGTCCGTTGACGAAGAATTTGTATGACCAAGCATCGCCTGGACTTCTGGAATCTTGGCCCCGGCCTTAATTGCATTTATAGCAGCGGTATGACGGAGCGAATGTGCTGTCAACTTCTTATCATCAATATTTATCATACGAAAATATTTTTTGATAATCTTACTGATTGTGAGTCGCGAGATCCTCTCTTCCTTCATGTAATGCGAATGATTCACAAAAAGCGGGTGATCCTCCCCGTCAGGCTCGGGCATACGTTCCATGTGATATTGAAAGATCGGGCTCATTATATCATCTGTCACGTTCAACTCCCTATCTTTTGCCAGGTGTCCCTTGCCCTGTATCAGAAGAGTATATCCTTTTTTCCGGATAAGGACATCATGCCAGTTCATTCGACTTACCTCTATACAACGTAGCCCGGTGCGAACCATGAGATTAATAATTGCATAATCGCGTTTTCCTACGATCGTTTTGCGATCTATCACGGAGAGAAGCTTTATAACCTGGTCTGCCTGTAGATATGTTTTGCGATATCCATGATAACGCCTGGGCGAATGAACGCCGGCCGCGACGTTCTCATAAATACCCTCGGACTCCAGCCATTTAAAAAAACCCCTAACCGGCGTCATGTACGCATCTATTGTTGTTAATGCCTTGCCAGATCTGATTAGGTACTCTTTATAATTGATTATCTCGGCTCTTCGAGGCTGGCGCGCGTCAGAAGAATGCTTTGTCATATATACGACAAAGACATGGAGGTTCTCCTTGTACCTACAACGAGAAGATTCCCTTATATCGATATTTTCAAGAAACTCATCGATAAGATCCAATATTGGAAGATCAGTTCTCATTATTAATGTAGAATAATACTAACGCCTCATGAATAGTTATTGCTTTTTCATGGCTCCTAACCAACTCATCTATTTCCCTTTGAATCTTACTTACTAGTATCATTATTTAGTTCATTATTAAGTGTTATTTTATGATAAGTGCCACGATTCCAACTCCAACAAGAGTAATAATGATAAGTGCCACGATTCCAACTCCAACAAGAGTAATAATGATAAATGAGAGAATGAGCGAATACAAGAGGCACCCGAATTGCTCTTGCGATTGAAAAGGATCAAAGTTTTCATCGATAATATTCATATGCTTAGATTTATATCATTATTATAGTTGTAACTCATTGCTCCTTCCGTTTAAAATGACTTGCGATCAATTTTCTATCATCAACAAGCTTCTCCTTGTCGCACTGCCGGCATAGCGTTTGCCAATTTGATTTATCCCATGGATCCGTGCAGATTATTCGCGGGATAATATGATCCGTTACTTGGCCACGTCGTATTATTCCTTTTTCGTAACATATCTTACAAAGAGGGTTTTCTTTACGAAAGAGGCGCGATTCAATCGTCCAGCGGTGGCTGTGATAAAACGGTGCGCTCTTCCTCCTGGCAAATGTCGTTGTCGCCTCCTGTTGCCATGGTCGTTTTTTTGCTTTCGGTTTTTCCATCTTACCCGTTTATTTGTTCTGGCCTTATGGTATAAGCATTCTCTCCTGCTTTCAAGAGATTCACAATTTCATCAAGCGAGTACTTTTCCCAATAAGCCGGATCAATAGATTTATTGCAATACCAGCGTATTTTAATACTCAATGCCGTGCCGTAAATACTATCCTGGCGTGAATTAAGCCTCCACTCATTTTCCTCTTTACGCTTGCGGTTCTGCTCTTCTTTACTCCAGGCTTCATGATAAAGTCTCTCTGCTTTTTCTTTCAGGTTGTTGAGCCATGTGAAAACATTGCGGACCGTGAAGGCAGTGGTTCCACCCAGGGCGCCCAAGGATCCCTGGTCAAAGGCAGTTGCAATAATATGAAGTGGATATTCGGCAAATTTATCCTTGATCATGAAAACAATATTATCGATCGCAGGCTTTCGCTCATCAGGAGATAGCCGGCTATTCATGATAAACATTGCATTTCCCGCAAACTCAATAATAATTTCCCTGAAGATTTCAGACGGTACTTTTTTAACCTGGTGAGGGGCGTAAACCGGGTAATTTTCATTTTTTATCTCCATATTAAATTCCCCTTAAATCATTAATAATATTCTCCAATGCATTTCCCTCTGTTTTGCGAATAGGGGTTTTAAGTTCAAAAAATCCCTGCCATTCGTTATCAATACTCTGCTGGATGATGGCAATCGCGTGATCCGGATCATTACCTGAAAGATTCATAAGCTTACGAAAGCTTGCCTCAATCCCCTCCTGGGTACGGTAAGGCTTTTTTAATTTTTCACGAAACTCAACCCATTCTCCCCATTTTTTAACAAGTCCATGGTCAACATTTAAGAGAGAGAGAGGAGAGAGAGTTATTTTTTCTTTTATTATACTTTTACTATTATTCTTACTCTTACTCTTACTCTTACTCTTACTCTGCATTACTTGCGCATTGCCTGCGCTATGCGTACGCATTACACTTGCATCATCCCAGCGATTTAAAGCGAGCTGGCGCATCTTTTCTCTCTTCTCATCAAGCGGAAGCATGCGCCTAATAAGTGATGGCGACCAGAAATTCTTATCATCAAATTCAAACAAGGAATAATTTGTAATGACAGCTTCAAACTTTTCCCTCGAAGAGCCGTAGCGCCCGGACAGAGCATCAATAAGAATCTTGGGTGCCATATAATCCTTCTGGCTCCTGAGATATTCAATAAGGACCCAATAAATGCCATAAGCCTCAATCCCCAATTGGGTCATCATGACCATCACTTTAGGGTCATCCCTGGCGTTCATGTCGTGAGGAAAATATTCAGCCTTTGCCATATTAAGCGAGTTTCCAGAGATGATTAAAAGCCCCATAATTTCCTTCCTTTTTATTATGGGTTTTTATCAAAAGCCCGGCGGAAGTGAGGGTGTGCATTGCCCTGCGAATTGAAGTAATCGGAACGTTTATCATTCCGGTGCATGATTGAACATCAAAAGGCGTAAATAACCCCCGTGGGTTACTCCTGAAGAAAGCGAGGATCTCCTGGTTCTGTCTTCCAGTTTCAAACCTTCGCCTGGTCAACTCCTCTCCGCCCAGATGGGTTGTATTGTAAAAAATGTCAAGCTGTTTACCTTGCATTGATCGAGATGGTTTGATTGTTAACCCTGATCTCAATGTCGATGATAAGGTGCATCTTGCGATCAGTTTGATCCGGGGATTTGCCAACAGCCGGAACGGGAGTGTCTCCAGGATCCAGGTTTATCCTTGAGATAATCGTATCAGGTTTTTCCTGTCCTGATTTTTCTGCCTGCTCAAATGCCCTTTTTTGTACCACGTCAGGATCTTCTGCCTCTGATGGCTTGAAATCTTTAATGGTATCCCTGCTCTTATGCCACTCTTCAAGTCTTTCCCAGCTATGCCTGCTTACATTACCCCATAATTTAGGGTTAAGGACCATCGAGATATAAAAGGGTTTTATTTCCAAATGTTCTGCTGCCTGTCGATAGGTAAGATCCTCCCTGAGAATAGAGTCTCTCAAATGATCACGAATTAATTGTTTGTCCATAACAATCGTAGCATTAGTTAAATTATCTTTCCTGTTTTTTATACCATTCGACGGTGTTCTTGATTCCCTGTCGAAGGTCAGTTTTAGGGCTATATCGCAGAAAGGATGTTGCCCTGTTAATAGATAAACAACGCCTAGAGATTCCGTCTATAGACCTTGCTGGCGCATGTACCGTTTTTAATTTTTTGCCGGTTATAACCTGGACTTGATCAACAAGTTCGGCAATAGAGGTTTCAGCTGTACTACCAATATTGACTACAATATTAAGTGCAGGCATGAATATTGCCCGGGTAAGGGCATCAACCACATCATCAACATAGGTAAAATCCCTGGTATCAGATCCGTCTCCATTAATAAAAAAAGGTCTACGCCTGTACGAGGCTTCTATCAATTTGCCAATAACACCGCAATAAGGATTCTCCGGTCGCTGATTAGGTCCATACACATTAGAAAGTCGAAGGGCTGTATAATTTCCCCTCTTTTCAAGATATAGCTCAACTGCCCTTTTTGATACAGAATAGGCGTTATTGGTTTTAATCTCTGCATCTTCCGGCGTGGGGAAAAGCGTGGCATCTCCATATACTGATGAAGTACTTGTAAAAACAATCTTGCACGGCACATGCTTAAAAAACTCTAGGGTTCGCTCCGCGTTAATCTTTACTGTCTCAACCGGGTGGTCCTGGCAATATATGATGTTCGCGGTTGCGAGATGAACAAGTATGTCATCTTCCGAGAATGAATAATGCCCATCAAATCCAATTCTCGTGAAATATTCAAATCCTTTATCGAAGAAAGTCATACCCTTAACAAGATTTTTTGAGGTTCCGAAGCTGAAATCATCTATGCCGATCACGCCTATTCCTTCAGAATGAAGCGCCCTGCATAGGTTTGAACCAATAAAACCTGCTGCGCCTGTAACGA
>Ga0255342_1006157_pt1 | contig 11086 bp, 15 predicted proteins | sample wastewater_treat_3_FD_192416 | JGI IMG/M metagenome (GOLD analysis project Ga0255342, IMG submission 192416) | Wastewater microbial communities from Lulu Island WWTP, Vancouver, Canada - plant14 | ecosystem: Engineered > WWTP > Wastewater > Unclassified | place: Canada: Vancouver, British...
TCCATTTAAGGACTACCGGGGTAAAATCAGTTTTGTTAGGGTCGTTAGCTGGTTGGCGGAGCATGATGCGCGAAATAGGCAGATGGCTAGAATGATTGTTCAGGCAATCCAAGCTAACCGGAAGATTCTGCTTTTGTCAGCTCGGCGGGAGCACTTAGTGACGCTGAAAAAGCTGGTAGAGATAGAGTGTGAGCGGGTAGGCGTTCGTACCACTATTGGATACTATGTCGGAGGGTTAACGGCGGAACAACGTGCCATCTCTGAAACTAGGCAGGTTATGCTCGGAACTTACTCAATGGCTCGGGAAGGCTTAGATGTTCCAGACCTAGATACATTGTTTCTTGCCACGCCGCAGAAGGATATAGTGCAGGCTGTTGGCAGAATATTGCGTGAATTCAAAGGCAAGAAAGCTCCGTTGGTTATCGACTTAGTGGACCCTATATCTATCTGTCATGGGCTGGCTAAGGCGCGTATGCGGGAGTATAAAAACATGGGGTGGAAAGTAAAATAATGTCTCCCGCTATTGACGTAGGATATTGGGTATGCTATACTTGGACGTAGGAATGCATCAACTGTCTAGCAAAAAAGGTGTTGACAAATATCTGTGGACGTGATATAATAGGCTCAGCAAGAGATGATAAGGAGGCAAAAATCATGGGCTTTCTGGCAACTATCGAGAAACTGACGGCGGCGGCACTGACGCTGGACCAGTTCCGCGACAAACTTGAAGACCTTTCTACGGATGAGATTGTTGAGGGCTATATTCAGCTTAAGCCGTTTGAGAAGGCAATCGGCACGGCTACAGAGACGGTCAGGCAGGTGCTCGTCAACGATGAAACCGGCAGATTCTTTGAGAATGGTGTCACGGAGGATAACAAGGGTCACAGATATCTAGAGTCTGAGAATGCGGTTCTTCAGGCGCAGAAGAAGGTTCGTACTACGCTCAATCAGAAGTCGGCATTGGAGTTGTTCAAGAACAGAGGACTTCCGATTACGCGCAAGGCAGTTGTATCTGACCCGGAGAAGCTATGGAAGGTGCTTGAGACTGCAATTGAGCTGCTTCCGGAGGAACAGCGGGATGAGGTTTACTCGCTGGCGGTCAATGCGGTTGACACGGTAGAGGAAGTTACGGAGGCACAGGTTGAGACTAATATCAGGTTGGGGAAGTTGAATGCAGAGGACGTTGTTGCAATCTATGATACAAAAACAACCTACGGGCTTTACATCAAGGAGAAAAAGTAGCGTGGATGGGATACAATTGACCAAGACGCGCATACTATATACCAGAACGGAGGTTGTAGAAAAAAGGAGGAACCATTATGGCAAAGTCGCCTAGGAAAGAATACTTTAAGAAGTGGTATGAGGCTAATAGGGAGCGCGTACAGGCGCGTAAGGCGGAGAGGTATCAAGAAGACCCGGAAGTTCGGGAGAGGGCTAAGGCTCGGGCTAAGTTTCATTATTGGACTAAGCGTCGAGTGCCTGCGGCTGCGGCCCCAATGCGTATCCCATTTGAGGGGGTAACTCTACCGGAGACTACGCGAACTGTGGACGTGCTTGTGGAGAACAAAGCAGATGTTCGTTATGGGGAGACAGTGACTGTCTCTGCATATTCGACGGGGCAGGTTGCTGAAATTACAGGGAGGCAAGCTCAGACAATTCGGATTTGGATTGGAAAGGGTGTTCTCCCGGAGGCCAACGTTAGGAATACGCAGAACTACCGTATGTATACGGCAGACCAGATAAGGGCTATTATCAGCTGTGTTCCACTGCTAAACTCTCCGCACAAAGAGATAAAGCGGTCGTTGTTTGCAAGGGAACTGGCGGATATGTGGGCAGAGATGCCGGACGGGATTGTTCCCCTGTATGCCGGGACGGTAGCTTTGAAAGACGGTATACTGGTTCGTGGGCATGCTCGCCCAATAATTGGCGAGGATGATGTCTGGTTCACGGCGGATAACGCTTCGGACACGGTTCGAATGGCTAGAGACTTGGTAACAATAAAGGAGGTAATAACTTGTGGAGGGACAAGAGACAAAGGTAAAACTCGGGAAGATATGGGTTCGCACTCAGTGGCCCAGAGGAGAAGAGTATAAAGAGGAGCTTATCGAGGTTGATAAGTTCGATACTACTCCGGGCACGGCGTTCTGTTCAGCGGGGATGACGCTCAATCTCGGTAACTACGAGAGCCTTCGAGTGGATGTCGGTGTGACCGTTCCGTGTTACAAGGAAGAGAAGGATGCAGCGATGGATGAAATCGTAGACTGGGTGAAGGAGCGGCTTACCAAGGAGATAAACCAGATAAAGAAGGAGTTGTAGCATGGCAAACAAGCTTGACTTAACAATCGCAGCAATAGAGAAGCAGTTTGGTAAGAATATAATTATGAGAGCATCGGAATTCGTCAACACGGCTGAGCAGCGGGTTCCATCGGGGGTATTTAGCCTTGATATTGCTATGGGCGGGGGTATTCCCAAAGGCAGAACACTCATTTACAAAGGTGAGTTTTCAGCGGGGAAGACCTCCGCTGCTCTGCTTAATGTCGGAGAGTTTCAGAAACGCTGTCGTTTTTGCCTCACTGAAATTAAGCGGACAGTAGACGTTGAAACCGGGGAAATCACAGAAACATGCGCTTGCGGGAAAGTCGCTCCACATGTCTGCGGATACCTTGACGTGGAGGGAACGTATGACCCCGTGTGGGCCTCTTGCCTAGGTGTAAATAATAGCACGTTGTACCTAGTGCAGCCAGAGTACGGGGAGCAAGCCGTAGATATCCTCGAAGCTTTGATTCGTTCCGGTGAGCTTGATTTGCTTGTTGTGGATTCTCTTGCAGCAATTACGCCTACGGTTGAAATAGAGGCAACGGCAGATAAGCAGCTTGTGGGTAATCACGCACGGCTGATAAACAGGATGTGTCGTGCAATTTCATCCAGTCTGAATAGTCTCGGAATGGACAATCCCCGAAAGCCTACAGTCATTTTAATCAATCAGATAAGAGATAAAATCGGCGTTATGTATGGCCCTACAGAGACTATGCCCGGAGGCCGGGGGCAAGGGTTCACGTCGAGCATAACTGTCAATTTTGCTAACCGGGGTAGGGTTACGCATAACGGCGCGAAGGATGGTATCCCCGTTGGCGTGACTCTCCAAGCATTCATTGAGAAGAATAAAACGTTTCCGCCATATCAGACGGCGCGGTTCGAGCTGTATCACATAGATGATTCCACCAAAGGCTGTTGCAAGGGAGAAGTTAACAACGGGGAACAGATTATCAGCTACGCAGTTCAACTCGGGCTAGTGAAGAAGGGCGGGTCATGGTTCTCATACCCGGCTGATGCGGATGTGCCTCTGCTAAAGGTGCAGGGTGAACAGGCGTTCGCGGTTGAGCTGATGCGGCATGAGCAGGCATACACAGAGATAACCGGAGCAGTGATGGACGCGGTTAGAGCGCGTTTTAGAAAGCGGGAGTAGATATGGGAGTTGTGGTATACACCGATGGCTCATGTCTGCCCAACTCAAAAGGATGGGGCGGCTGGGGAGCGGTGATTCTGTTTCCGGAGGAAGACATGCCCACAGTGATAAGTGGGGCAAAGCGGGGAGTTACGAATAATCAGATGGAACTTCTCGCCGTCATCAGGGCGTTAGAATATGTACCATTGTCCCATGAGAGTATCACTGTTTATACAGACTCCGCATATATTAATAATTGTTTGCGGTGCAAGTGGTATAAACAGTGGCAAGCCAATGGTTGGATGGCTTCGACTGGTAAGCCGGTGAAGAATCGGGAGTACTGGGAGGAGCTATTGTATCTCGCTACAGAGCAGAGACATGTGGAGTTTCATCATGTCAAAGGGCATAGCGGAGATAAGTATAATGAGCTGGCAGATAGTACTGCGCGAACAGCTAGCACGGAAGCAGAGGTGAATGACCGATTGTCCCAGTGAGAATCAAGCAAAGTAATGGGCAGGTCAAAGTCATAGGGTATGTAGATGGTGATATTTTTATCGCTTACCGAATGGAATCCAAACATCTCTATCGTTGCGGTAGGTGTTCGGTAGAGGAGGCGCGGGAACAGGATGTGGCGGCATGGGGTGTGGATGCAATTGCAGTGCGGCATATGCTGCGCCGTAATATCAGAACACTCAAAATAGTGTCTGATAAAGCAACATACACGGTTCCGCTTGTGCTGTTCGAAGAGAGCGGGTTTTCCCAGAATTTTTCTCCTCACGGGGAGCAGTTGATGCTGTATGAAAAGGAGTTTACTAAAACTGTCACGTCAAGTGAAGATAGAAGACAATGGAAAAGGTGGAGAAGCGGTCGGTCCTAAGTGGCTTCGTGGCGATGACGTAAAAGCTCCACTGAGGGCAAGCAGGAGACAAGAGAAAAGGACAGCTAAGCTTTTTGGCGGCGTTCGGACAATCGGGTCCGGAAATAAAGGGATGAAGGGGGATGTCTGGTCTCGCGACAGTGTCCCCACGCAGTTTGAGGTTAAAGTTACGGGAAAGAAACAGATAGCCATTAAGCGGGATTACCTAGATAAATTAGTTAAGGAAGCGTTTGATGCGGGGCAAGAGCCGGTGCTGATTTTCGGATTTGAAGAGGGGCGTTTTAACGTGGAAGACTGGGCGGCAATACCCGTCTCACGCCTCAAGGAATTGCTTGATGCAGAAAAGACATTGATTGACAAGTCATAAATTGTATGTTGACGCAGGCACGTAGATAATGTATACTAGTCTACGAAGGGGGATAGACTTATTGGCGGGGATTCTGATAGCGGTTGAGGGCATAGACGGCGCAGGAAAAACAGAGCAGGTTAGGGCTGTCGCGGATAACCTTCGACAGCAAGACTTCCGGGTATGCACTATGCATTTTCCTTCAAAAGGTACATATATAGGCAATGAGATTTACGCCTTCCTTAATGGGGAGCGGGATTATTCCCATCGAACGGTTGAGCTGCTGCAGGGGGCGGATAAACATGCACAGCAGGAAGAGATACGGGCAGCACTTTGCATGAATGACTACGTGATTTTGGATAGGTATTCATTAACGCAGAAAGCTTACTCGGATGTTTTTTATAGCCGGGGCAGTTTTTCGGCGGATGAAACAGAATTGATTCTTACTGGCATTATACAACCCGATTACGGGATACTTCTGGATGTTTCTGCAGATGAGGCAGCAAGGCGGATGAAGGGCAAAAACTTGGATGTCTACGAGGCGGATGTTATTTATCTTGAGCAGGTTAGGGGCGCGTTCCTTCGTCTCGGGAAGGCGGAAGGATACTGCGTGATTGATGGTATGCGCCCTAAACAAGAGATTTATGAGGATATTCTAGACATAATCCTTGCATAAGGGGGTGATATGATGACTTCGGAAGGAATCCGGGATTTAATCATATATGAGCTTGGGATTGTTCCTAAGAGCGTTGCCGTGGAGGGGAATGGGTTCCCTGTTAAGGTGAGTGTTGTTTTTGAAGAAGCAGACCTTACGAAAGCTGGTGGAGCAGATAGGGTTATGCGTAAGCTGTCTGATGCTATTCCGGCTACTATCGCGGTGAAGGCGGTCTAGGATGGAGCTATTTAACGGGGACTGTCGGGAGGGCCTTAAACATCTGGAAGATAACTCTGTTGATTCAGTTGTTACAGACCCTCCTTACGGGTTAGGATTTGCGGGTAAAGCGTGGGACAAGACAGGTATTGCATTTAACATGGATTTGTGGAGAGAAGTTTTCAGGGTGCTTAAGCCCGGGGGATATCTTCTTTCATTCGGGGGTACTCGTACGTATCACCGAATGGTATGTGCGATAGAGGATGCCGGGTTTGAGGTGAGGGACCAGCTCCAGTGGATATACGGTTGCTTGTCAGAAGATACAGAAATTCTTACTATTAATGGGTGGGAACATTACCATAAAGCCATTGAATTATATCCCGTATTATGTTATAATATAGATAAAGAATCATTCGAGTTTTGTAAACCCGAAAGGAGCTTTATCTATGAAAACAAACATACCGCTTACAGAATACAATCGGATTATACAGACCAAATCGTCTCCCGAAACCATCGTTGTATTGTTGAACGAGGCGGAAGAAAAGTATTTGCCTACGCCGAAACACTGGAACAGCAAGAGAGTGTACCCATTCTGGAAAGTTTGCACAACTTGCCAGAAACCATTCCCAACATATACGAAGGAACAAGCGTTAAGAAACAAGACTTGCTCGAAAGAGTGCGCCAACAAGAGTGTAAGCATAGCGAATACTGGCAAAGTCCCGCCGGAGCAGTGCGAAGGCAAAACGCTTGTAACGTGTGCAGTGTGTGGGAAACAGGTATGGAAACCCAAAGCATGGTTAAAAAGGGTGAAAACGCCTACTTGCAGTCGTCAATGCAACGGAGTATTAAGAGGGCAGGAATGGAAGCAGCATGCGCACAAAGGCAGACAAAATTGGACGGAAGAATCCGAGAAGTCAGCCAAAGAAAAAATGACAGGGCAGAACAATCCTGCATGGAAGGGCGGCGTAACTTACTTCAAAACACATGGGAATTATGTTGGAGTAAAATATGTTCGTTGCCCGGAAGAATATATGGAAATGTCAAGAAAAGACGGTTATGTAATGGAACACCGTTTAATAGTTGCGCGAATACTAGGAAGATGCTTAAAGAGGACGGAAGTCGTTCATCACATCGACCACAATCCAGCCAACAACGACCCGAGCAATTTAATGTTATTTGCGAGCAACCAACAGCACAAGAAATACGAAGCGACGGGGCAACCCGAACTACTTTGGCAACTGTAAATCCAATAGAATATAAGGGCAATGTATGGTGTGTCCAAGTTCCAACAGGTGCGTTTGTAGCTAGAAGGAATGGACACATCTTTATTACTGGCAATTCTGGCTTTCCTAAGTCGCTGGACATCGGCAAGGCGATAGATAAGGCAGCTGGCAATGTCACTTCTGAAGCAGAGCAATGGGACGGCTGGGGCACAGCCCTGAAGCCTGCCCACGAGCCTATCTGCATGGCTCGAAAGCCGCTGTCGGAATCTACTGTGGCAGCAAACGTGCTCAAGTGGGGCACGGGCGGGTTAAATATTGGGGCATGCAGAATTCCGTACATAAGTCAGGCGGATAAAGCGGCGGCATTGTCAGGGGATGCATTTAAGCGGAAGGACACTTCGAATAAGGATTGGTCCCGGCCTTGGATGGATGACCCGGGGAAAGTTGCTGAGATAAATGCTGCTGCAAAAGCAAGGGCGCAAGCCGGTAGATTTCCTGCTAACCTTATCTTAGATGGGACAGTAGCAAAGATGCTAGATGAACAGGGCGAATATTTTGGTTATTCTGGAACTGTGTCTCGTTTCTTTTATGTTGCCAAAGCGAGCAAGAGCGAACGAGGAGCGGGGAATACTCATCCCACCGTCAAGCCCGTGAAGCTCATGCGGTATCTTGTGCGGTTAGTTACCCCTCTTGGCGGTACTGTCCTTGACCCTTTTGCAGGTAGTGGCACTACTCTTCTGGCTGCGGAGATGGAAGGCTTCCGAGCTTTGGGAGCGGAATTAAATTCAGAATACTGTGAAATAGCTTACAAAAGGTATAAGGAGATGATAGGTCATGGAGATGAAGATTCGGCGGGTAGATAACTCGTTGCCTATGCCGGAGTATAAGACAGATGGGGCCGTAGGGTTGGACTTGTATGCTCGTGAAAATGTGTCTGTCTGCCCCGGGCACGTAGCAACAATTCCACTTAATGTGGCAATTCAAGTTCCGCCAGGAACATTTGGTGGATTGCTTCCCCGCAGTTCGACTTTCAGAAAATATGGCCTTATCCTTCAGAATAGCTTGGGTGTAATTGACCAAGATTTTTGCGGGGACAATGATGAGATTTGCGCTCTCGTATTTTATCCGGAAAGGCCATATCACGGCCCAGACACGGCCCCTTCGATTGCGTGGATTGAGCGCGGAGAGCGGTTGTTCCAGCTGGTCATCTTCAACGTGGAAAAGCCGGAGATAGTAGAAGTTGAGAGCCTTGGTAATCCAGATAGAGGCGGGTTTGGTTCTACAGGATAATGCCTATTGACATAGGACGTTTCGTATGGTATACTCGTCTTGCAACTAAAAAATAAGAGGTGAGCAATTGATGGGCAGAGAACGACTTGAGCATACGGAGATTCTGGACAGGTTTTTAGGGGAGGTTGTTCCCCGGAGATTTACCCATTTGAGTTTGACGGAGGCAAATGAGGAAACAAAAGTAGCTAACCTTAAGCTGGTGGCAGACGCAATCGTTGGGCATACCCCGGATAAGGTGGACCTAACTTTTCCCAAAGAGGATTTTCACTTCGCACAGGATAACGTCGGGAATCTGGTGATGCGGACTCCAGCGGGAAAGAGTTTTCCATTTACCCGCTGGGGGTTGCTGCAGACATGCACACGTTTGGATGTGCCTGCGGATTATGTCAAGCGGTGCATCGCGCATGACCTATCGGACGTTGCCGCGCACAACCTTAACACATGGGTACCTAAACTTCGTGGTGACTTGCTATTCCGGACAGTCAGTGGACGTATCCGCGCTACTCTTTCGGATAGGTATGCCGTCTTTGACAACGAAGAGGTTCTGGACGTGCTTGAGTCTGTGTTTCCTTCCGGGCAGTATGGTGTTCAGTCTTTCGTTGTTGACGGGGAGGATATGACTCTGCGGATAGTCTCTAATGAGATGCTGCGAATCGACGGGGAAGACCTCTTTGCAGGACTGCAGATTACAAACTCGGAAGTCGGTCGCGGGTGCGTTGCTCTGGAGATGTTTCTTTTCAAGTATGCATGCACAAACGGGATGCTATTTGGGAAAGTGGGCGTAACTAGCTATTCTCGTAGGCATATCGGGAGCGTCAGCGTGGTAGATGAAGTTACGCGGATTTTGGGGGAATTCCCTGCTGGGGTGGAACATATTAAGACGGCGGTGGAGTCTGCCAGACGGGTAAAGATGTCTACAGACCTGCTGCATACCTTGACGGAGGAGTTCCGGAAGGACGCTAGGGCGGATGATTCTCTGATAGATACTGTTACTGGGGTTATGGTAAACAAGTATTCCCCCACGGTCTGGGGATTCGCTAATGCGCTTACGGAAGTGGCGCAGGAGTTCGTAGAGCAGAGACAAATGGAGCTGGAGCGGTATGCGGCCCATTTGGTGACTAGCTGCGTTGCATAATGGGGTGGCCCCTGTAAAAGGGGCTTCCTCTTCGAAGGATGTGTTTGAGTGACTTCGTTGGTTAAGCAGCTTCTTCGTAGCAGGGAAAGCGCAAGTCCTGTTGAGGCGTTGAAGACGTATTTGAATTCGTGGAGTGCGGATGATGAACGGGCGCGGGGAGTTTTTCATCCGTCTCAAATTTCCGGAATGTTCTGTCCCCGCAGATGGTGTTTCAGTGAGATGGAACCGGTAGAGAACTTGCCATTGCCGTACAATTTGCGGCTGACATTCGATATTGGGCACGTGGTACATATGCTTCTCCAATTCTACTTAGGAGATGCTGGGTACCTTTACGGACAGTATGTTTGCCGTATGTGCGGTGCTACTGTGGTAGGATTTAAGCCTGCTGAGCCATGTCCGGCATGTGGAGCGGAGGAGCCGCTTAATCTGGGCATGAATGCCATTAATTCTCGTGTGTGGTGGTATAAGGAAATAGCTGTTCGAAATGACGAGCTGCTGATTACGGGGCACTCGGATAGCATCCTTGTGATAAACAACGAAAAATACATAGGAGAATTTAAGTCCATCAATGACCGGGGGTATTCAAACCTGATAGGCCCCCTCGATTCGCACAAAGAACAAGGTATGCTATACTTGTGGTGCTTGGACCAAGATAAGGAAGGCCGGATATCTACGGCTAATCGAGCGTTTAATACGTTTCCTGCTTTTTACTCAGCGGCGCAGGAGCGTATTTTAGAGGTTGAAAACCTACCATACAAGGGTGTGTTCGTTGTCTACTTCAATAAGAACGACCAGAAGAAGCTGCGTGATTTCTTTATTCCCAACGATATAAAAGTCACACAGTTTATAGACAGAAAGAGAATGGAAATACTGCCTGCGCTCAAATGGAAGAGACACAGTGGACCGTTGCCGGAACGTATCTGCGAGTCTAAAGCAGATGCACGGCAGAGAAAGTGTGATTACGTTGAACTTTGCTTCAAAAAGGAGTGATGTCTATGGGAGACAGTTGGCTTGGTAGAGAACGGGAAGTGCCGTTGGACGATGAGATTGTGGAGGAGCCACAGTCGGTAACGTTAACAGAGGGTATCAGTTTTGTTGTACGAAAATTGGGACTTCCGGTGCCGCAAATGTCTCATGCGGAGATTGCGCAGGCGGAGGTTCCAAAAGACCCATCAAATCTTTCCGATAATGACCTCACAGGGCAGATGAGTCTATGGACAAGAATAATGTCCTATACCCGTTATGAGTTGGGAAAGGCTGACGTGGAGAAGACTGCGAAGTTAAATCAGTACAATAGACAACGTGCATTGCTCTATTTGGAACTCCGGTCACAGGGCGGCAATACGGAGGAAGAGATACGTCAGAAGCTTAAATCCAACGTCCAGCTGTCTAAGCATTTGAAGGCGGCAGAGGTTGCGGCGGCGCGGTATAAGTTGCTGGAGGCTCTTTTCTTCGGATATCGCCAGAATTACACAATGCTCTCGCGGGAGCTAACCAAACGCGGGCTTAACGTGTTCGCAGAAGTAGCGGATACGGAATAAAGGAGAGATGCTTATGAACAACAGCGTGTCCTTGGCTGCATCATTGAGCAAGGTGGCATTGACTAACAAGGTTATTGAGGGTTGCGAAGTGCAGAAGTTGACCATTCAGGCAGAGCGGATAGGGGAAATCCCGGAAGGTACTATGGAAATGCTGGCTAAGTTGCATCGGCAAACGGTGCGTGTCACTATCACTCCGTTGATGAGCAATGAAGTTCAGCTATCCTTCGATGACGTAGTGGTTGGTGCAGACCCAGAAGTTAATTGGAATAATTGCCATAATCTGTAACAGCGTGTATCCTAGTAACGCGAGGTGTGGAAAATTCCCGAAAAATCAATGTACAAGTTAGGACGGCGGTAT
>Ga0255342_1006161_pt1 | contig 11081 bp, 8 predicted proteins | sample wastewater_treat_3_FD_192416 | JGI IMG/M metagenome (GOLD analysis project Ga0255342, IMG submission 192416) | Wastewater microbial communities from Lulu Island WWTP, Vancouver, Canada - plant14 | ecosystem: Engineered > WWTP > Wastewater > Unclassified | place: Canada: Vancouver, British...
TTCATGGCCCCCGCCTCGTTGGAAGGATTGGCCCCAACGCTGTACAAGATTTTCTCTATGGTGTCGTCGCTGAGTCTCGACATTCGTTTTTCCACATAGCCGGCCATGCCCAAAAGCATTTCGTAGACCTTTGCGTTCCCTGTGCGGGTATAAACATCCAACAGCCCCTGCATAATTTTTTGATAGGTATAATACGGAGCCCAAACGCCCCCAAACCGGGTCTCCAACACATCGAAATCGCTCTCGGGAAAAGCGCTTAAATAACCGTTCCCAAAACGTTGCCAGCATTTATACAATTCCTCCGTCATATAATTCAGCCGTTCAGCCAACAACTTGTCCCCGTATTTATCCACCACAAGAGCAGCCGCCGACAAATAATGCCCCGTAAAATGCCCCCTCAAACCCGTCGTCGGCGACTCCCAGCCCTCCAAGGGCAGCGCCGTCGAAGGCAAACCCGCATTAACCCTGAAATTATGCAAAAGCCTATCCGGATCGAGAGATTTCAAATACTCAATATTCAGATCCTCCCGCCGTTTCACCCACGAATCCGTCAACACCACCGACCTCTCCGGAAAGGAAGAGGCCTTCCCCACCTCCGAAACAAAAGCCTGATGCCGGCAATACAAGTTGAGGTTTGTGGTGAAAAGTAGAGTTATTAATATAGAGAAGAGTTGTTTCATGTTGTGTGGTGTTTTGAGGTTTATAACCGTATGTGGCGTATGGCTTTTTCATTCTTCGTCTACCGGTATGTTCCTTTCTTTGCAATAATCATCAATCTCAGTGTCGCTTATAAAATAGTCATCGCAAAATTCGTCAAGTTCTTTCTGAGCTCCTGACAAATATTTCTCGCTCGCTGTCATAAGCTTTTCAGCCTGTTCAATAAACCTGTTAAATTCAGCATTCATTTTGCATAGTTTATCGATTGTCTTGAAATCCAATTCCCGATATTTTGCCGGAAACAAAACTTTACTTTGATACGGATTCGCATTTAGTTCAATAATTCCAATACCAAATGATTGATTTAGACGTGCCATTTCGTCACTCAGACTGTCACTAAATTCAAAAGCAACTAAATAGCCATAATTTGCCCAGCTTGAATTTGAAACCGCCTGAAAAAAGGCTTTTTTTAATTCGCTATCGCTATTAATTTCCTTTTTTAGTTCATATGAACTCATTTTGAACGTGTCAACCCGGTTGATTGATTTCAAGAGGTTCTGACTTGCTTTAGTTTGTAAGTTTAGAAACTTTATTCCGACCAAATCCGGATGAGTCCAAATTTGGTTACTGTCCTTATTGTTTGATTGTTCGTGAAAAATCGTCTTTGAATATATATCGGTATTTTTTAAATAACTACTTAAAAGCTTATGCAGATCTCTTTCTTCATAAGTCCTTGTTTTTATCGGAATTGTTGATTTTATTTCCGTTTCACCACTCAATACATCAATCGAAATATTTTGTTCGTTTTTTGTCAAATAGTAAAAATAAGCTCCGCCTTGTTGTTTGATTCTTCTTACTCTCGAATCACCATTACGAATAAAGTCTCCAAGAAGAGCCGAAACGGTTAAACCCGGCGTTTTTGCGATCCCAAAGTCATAATATTTTTTCTCAACAATGTGATCGTATACCTCCAAATAATTTGTCAGTTCGTTAATCTCTTCTAAGCTTTTTAAAATAGCTTCTTTTAGTGTCATTTCTCAATTTTATAATGTTATTGCCTTTATTTTGCAACTACCCACAACGGTCGAAGTTTCCAATTGTGGGCAATCTCCTACTGAATTACACCCAGCTTTAATAGGAGCGAAAACCCTGAAACTGGCACCGCAACGGAAATTAACTACAACACGTGTTGAGGTGCATATTTTTTTATTTTATTCAACAAATCAGTCAGTCCGCTTTTATAATATTTTAATAAAATCTGCCAAGAATCATTATGATTTTCAATCGGATATTCTATTCCAACCTTATTTAGATTTTTAATTATTTCGGCTTTATCTGTATGAATTGGAAATCCTTGGCGTATTCTATTTATTGTTTTAAATATCTCAATAGATTTATTTGGAGTATTATCAATCGAATTTAAGAATAATTCCAATAAGCCAAATGATTTAATGTCCCTATCAGTATTCGAAGTTACTTTTCGAAGAAAATCAACGTTCAAATCATTTACTAAATTTCCTAACGTCGCAATAGCATAGGAAAATTGTTCTTGATTATCAATCGTTCTAAATAAATGTAAAATATTTCTTTCTTGTCCTAGCTTTAATAAAATATCTTTGTTTTTAGAGTAAATCAAAGCATTTATATTATCTCTTAATTCAATAATTGAATCAGCAATAAGGTTGGCTTGTATTTGTTTACCAATATCAGCTTTTTCACTATTAAATTCAATCACGAAACCTTCGATTTTATCAATCTTATTGAGATCAAATGGATATGGGAAAAAATCATCTTCTCGACTTATTATGATTTCTTCAAATTCTTTTAAGGTTCCGTCTTTCAATTTTTCTGTAATAAACTTAACAGCAAATGGGAATGTTATTTTAATTAATTTATCAGTATCAAGATTGTCAACAAAACCCCAACCTATTAAGGCAAAACGAGTCAAAATTATCCTAATCAAACATTCATCATTAGTGTCTTTTATGAAATTGTCATTATCTTTGTGACGGACAACGGTATAATCAACAGCACGCCCATTGACTTGCGTATTTCGAAATTTTGCCGTTTTAATTACAACTTTTTCCATATCATAGGTTTTATCAGTCTCTTAATATACAGTCTGATGATTGGTCTTATGGGAAGTTACCAATTGCAGACAATCTCCTATCCAGTTACACAAAAGTTGAAACAAACTACAACCCTTGAATAACCTAGCTATATCGACATTTTTATACAGCATGTGGGCGATGGTAATTTATTAAAATGGCAAATCATCATCCTGTTTCTAAATGTTCTATTTTTGTCGTGAAGTGAAATAGAAAGTCTGCGCTTATTTGAGATCCTTCTGTCATCCTAAATTAATATATGTCATTTCAAATCGACACGCACTATTTTTGCTTACAACTTATTAAATTACAATTTATTACAAAGAACTAGTTGTTCTTTCTTTGGACACTAGTGCTTCAATATGTTTTGTCAAGTTATCTTTCATTTATTGCTGTCTTTTTACGCCTGATAACGGTTTGCAGGTTGGCGAAGTGGTGGATTTAGAAGCACTTACTTTCATTTTAGCACTAAACTTCATTAGAAAACCAAATGTTCAATTTAGCACTAAACCCGCCATTTTGCCAAACTGCTGTTATGCCTTCGCCCTTATTTTCTGTCGTGTTTGTTCGTTGTCATATCGTGCCTGTTATAATGCGTTGGCTTGGTAGCTCTTTTGCTGTTTTTTGTTTGGCTTTGTGCGTTTGGAAAACTGCCAAATGTGCTACCAATTGCATTGGGTTGAGTTAGTCCATATTCAGCTTTTTCCTCTAAAAAGAACCTTAATTGCTCATCTTGTTTTAGCAATTTTTCAGAATAAACGGCTTTTCCGTTTACGCTCGTTCCGTTAATTCTATTTTGTGCTATTTCATAATATTCTGGACTGATTTCAAAACCGATAAAATTTCTTATTAATTTTTTAGCTACAACTCCTGTCGTTCCACTTCCTGTAAATGGGTCAAGAATGGTGTCTCCTTGCTTACTACCAAGTAAAATAATTCTTTCTAAAAGTGTTTCGGGTTTTTCTGTCGGGTGCGATGTTTTGTGACGCTCCGCGTTTATCTCCCAAAGGTTTCGCATTTGTTTTCCGCCATTTATCATTTTTGCAGTGTCGTAATCGAAAAAATATTTTTTTGTTTTACTCGCAATCCAAATCAATTCTGTTGATGGTGCAAGACGATTTTTTGACAATAAAGGTGCTGCGTTTCTTTTGAACCAAATAACATCATTGATAATCCACAAATTTAATTTTTTTAGAATTACACCGATTGAGGGGTGATTGTGCAGTGTTCCTGAAATCCAAATTGTTCCGTCATCTGCTAAAACTCGGATACATTCTTTTACCCAAGTTTCGTTGAACTCGTGAATGTCGTCGATTATGTCCCAATCGCCTTTATCGCAAGTAACCATTTTTCCACTTTGCACGGTTTGAAAAGTTGCTCCAGACAAATTATAAGGTGGGTCTGCAAATATTTGATTAACACTTCCCGACGGAATTTTTTTCAAAAGCTCAATACAATTTCCAAGTTCTAATTTTATAGTAATGTCAGACATAATTTATTTTCTTCTAAACGTTCCTCTGCTATCTTTACATAATCAGCATTATTCTCAATTCCAATCCAATTTCGTTTTAATTTCTGAGCAACAAAACCTGTTGTACCTGTCCCAAAAAAAGGGTCTAAAACAATATCGTTTTCATTTGATGATGCTTTAATAATCAACTCCAACAATTTTTCAGGCTTTTGTGTCGGGTGTAAAGCACGACCATTTTCGCCTCGCAATCTTTCTTTCCCTTGAACAATCGGCAACTCAATAAAATCCAAAAAATCACGCATTTGTTTATCTTTGCCGTCTTTGGTTTTGTTTGGATTAAATTTCTTAACCTCATCATAATTGAAAACCCAATTTTTACCCTTCACAAACCAACAAACAAACTCTGTTGAATGCGTATAGGTTCGCTTAGTAATGTTTGGCATTGCATTCGTTTTGTACCAAGTCAAAATATTATTGAGCTTAAAACCTAACTTCTTTGCTTCGACCAATATTTCTCCGATATTGTGCTGTGTACAAGAAACATAAAGGCTTCCGTTTGGTGTTAATATTCTATAAGTTGCTTCTAACCACTTAATTGTAAAATTAACATAATCATCATAATCAAACGTGTCCCATTCCTCATTTACTTTGTAAAAAGCTCCTCCGGTCTTATTATTTGTAAGATTCAAAGAACTACCGGAAAGATTGTAGGGTGGGTCGGCGAAAATTAATGGTATAGAATTTTCATCAATGTATTTATTGATAATTTCAACGCAATCTCCTTTATATATTTTATTAATCTCCATTTGTGAAAGTTTTATTTACTTCGTTTTTATACCACTTGTAACCATCTTTTGTCTCTGAATTTAACAGCACATCAAACTTCTTTTCAAGTTTATCGAAATTAGTTTCATGTTTTAACAGATAAATCATATTGGAAACAGACAAAGGCAATATATCCATTGATTCAACACTTTGCTTGTCAGAACTATACCAAGTAGAAAACTTATAATTTCGCAATACTACTAAATTGTTCGGGTCAAGTTGTCCTGCCACAAATAATGCTAAACTATTGCTGTTTACTTCTAATATGTGTTTTGCTAAATGTCGTGGAACCGGCTCTGCTTCCATTTTTCGTTGTCCGTCATTTTCACTCAAAGTTGCTTCAATCAAATAATCCTTTTCTTTGCAACTAACAATAACATCAGCTTGCCCACCGGCAGTATGCGTTTTTGGCAACAAGTTGGCATCCAAGCCCGATTTAAGTATATCTGAAATATTAACCTGCTTTTCTGAAATCCAATAAAAAGCAATACCTAAAAGATATTCAAACAAAGTCGGAATTGTAGCTTCATATTCTTGATACCAACTTTTGATAAGTTTACGAATCTCCTCATCATTTCTTGGATAAATATTTTCAAACAGCTTAATAATATTTTCTTTTGTAAAAACACTATTTACTAATTTTACTAAACGTTCTTCTTTTTTCTTTATCGTAAAATTCTGGAAACCAAGCTCTTTTATTTCCGGAAAATCACTCTCTATTTGCATTGAAAGTTCAGCGATATCTATTGTCAAAAACTCGTAAATATCGCCGAGATTATTTTGATTAGTTTCTAATTTTACCTTGTATTCACTCTGTACTAATGGCTTAACTTCCAACAATTCACTTTTCACCGACTTAAAAAGATACCAAAAAACAAGGTCTAATTTTATTTTATCTTCTTCAAAAATGAAAATATCAGGCAATTTCAAATGTCTTGTATTTAAATCTCTATACTCCTCACAAAGAGAAAGTTTTTTGATATACATATACAAGATATGGAAATTTAATACAAAAGATTTTTCATCTTCAGATGCTATTAAAGGTGTATTTTCAAAAAACGAAACGATTCTTGTCCAGTCTGATGATTTATTTAAATTAGTTTCATCAAACAATGTTTCCAAATAAAAACTCGACTTTTTACTTGAAATGTCTTTATAGCGTGATCTCAGTTTAGTATCTATAAACTTTTTCTTCCTGTCATCAGACCATGTTTGCTTATTTTGCCAATACAAGTAAAAATCATTAAAAAGAGTGATTGTTTTCTTTTTATATTTATCGCCTCTACCATGTGGAAGAATAACATGCAAAAGTTCATTGAGTTCATCTTTATCAGAAAAAGAGTGAAAATTAAGAAAACACGAAATATTTTCTTCTGCTATTTTAGTGTTTTCTGAATGTAATACAGACAAATATATAGTTTCTCTATAATCAGGATTATTTTTGTAATTCTTAATGTTTTCAATTAGTTCATTTTTTGTTTGCGAACTTGCCCAAACATAGGTTACAAAGTCAATTGGCAACTTATTATCAAACTCAACAATCGAGTAAATCAAAGAGAGAAAAGGCAGAACTTCAAATTCTTTTTGTTGGTATTTAAGAAACTGCTTCAAATAAATAAAACTTTCTTTTGAAATTTCGAACTCATTTGTTTGAAAATCCTTTGAAACATTTAACAGTTCTTTTCCTACATCTGTTATGAGCCTCAATTCAGTTGTAAAGCCTAATTGCGATATAAAACCGGTTTTAACCCTTACATCTTTATCTGAACTTACAACATTGGTAGTACGTATGTTGAAAATATCATAATCGCCTAAAAGTTTTCCAAAATCAGCTTGGTCTGTTTCTTCCCAACCCTGATTGTAACTTCTAAAATCAACAAGGGCTTCTAAAATTCTTATATACGTTGCTCGTGGGTCGCTTAATCTCGCTCCTGTGGTACCAAGTGAGATTAAGTGGCTGGCTGCTGTTATGTTTTTGTACTCACTCATATTAAAATTCCAATTCGCCTTGTTTTGCGTTTATATTTTTCAGATAATTTACTTTTTCTTCCGCAACAATAAGTGTTTCGGTTGAGCAATTATAAGCGTACATTTTTTTAGCGAATTGGTCGCCAAAATATTCTACTTTAAGTTTCTCAATGTCAAGGTTAAAAGTGTTTGCCAAGTTGCCTAAACACTTTTCGTCAAACTCTTTTTTACCTGTTTCAATTTTGCTTAACGCACCCGAGTCAATGCCAAGTTTTGCACCTAATTGAGTGAGAGTTAAACCGTTTTCGGTTCTTAATTTTCTGATGTATTCTCCAAAATTTGCTTCCATTGTCTTGATTTTTTAATCTTGACGATTTTGACAAAAATAGTAATAATATTTCTTCTATTCAACTTTTGTAACTTCTTTTTTCGAGCGTAGAGAAAATTCAAGCTCTTTTGGTTTTTAGCTTTGGATTTATGCAGTTGGAAAACCAAATGTGCTTGAATATGCGGTAAGTTTAGGGTGAGGCATAACGGATTGGCGGTATGTTTTTGTTGCCGATTTCGAAGCACTGACCTGTCAAGTTACACGAAAGTTTATTAGATGCAGAAACGCTGAAATACCCACTATCGCGGCAATAAAATATACCGCCTGTTACAAGCTGGCCGTTCTTGTATTTCGTCATTCTGTCTTTCATTTTTGCTGCATCGTTTCTGTCTGCCGTGCGTTCGGGTAGGCAAGCTCTTTTGCAGGTTTTGGCAATAGCGTTGGCTGGTGCGACCTGCAAATGTGCTTGACTACGAAGCGTTGGCTATGTTGTTTTATAGTTTTCTACAAATGTTTCAAATAAGCTTTTCATGGCTTCATAGTTTTTTCTTTTCGATAGAGTTGTAATGTCAAAAGTCAATAAATGCTCAATGTCTTTCTGTGAGAGATAATTTCCATGTATCAGGATTTCTCTAATCTGGTCTAAGTCATCGTAGTATTGCCTTTTGTCAGGGTCGTTATTTTCTATTAAAAATTTTGCAAGGCATTCTTCAATTATTGGTTTTGAATGATTTTGAATATCATCAACTGCTCTTAAAACATCATCAATCTTTCTGTCTATAATGTTTTTGTCATTGAACAAAATTTTACCGTTGCTATGTGAGGAATTATTACGGTCGTCAACACTTTTTTTGTAAGTGCCAATTTTTGAATTGTCGCAACCAAGTAGTTTGAAAAACTTGAAAAACGGTGCTTCGTTTGATTTTACAAAAGCGAATGGCGTTACAGCGTTCATAAAATCATTCTCCATATCATTGCTCAAACCAATCATTGCTTTCTCAAAATCTGTTTTTCTGTTTTCTTTAATCTGCCATACCTCGAAATAAACAAAACTCATGTAAAGCATGTGGTAAGCAATAAAAGCAAATGGATATTTTGCATTGTTATAATTGCTTTCAAAACTATCCCAAAGAAAGTTTATATAATCTTGCTCATCTCTTGTTTTGTAAGAGTTTGGCAAATATTCCAGTATGTTAATTGCATTTGCCATTATTCTTCCCAAAGTTTATTGATTTCGTCTTTTATTTTCTGCTCATAAATGTTAACCAGTTCTTTGCTTGCGCTGACCAATTGTTGCTCTTTTTCGATTTGGTAGATTATTGATTCTTGCTCTTTCAAGGAAGGCAACGGTATTTTTAAAATCTTTAGTTCTTCTCTATTAAATAGCCCATTGACATTTTGCCTCATAAATGCCATATACTTTCCTTCAATGCGATATTGATTCAATAATACCCATAGAAACTTAGAGTTTAGCCGCTTCTTTACTCTTATACCTAAACAGAATGAAGCAAAAACATACTCGCCATCTAAATCAAAGTATGCAGTCTTCCCTACAAGTTCTTTTGAACCATTTCTCCAATTGAATAACAAGTCACCTTTTTGAAGAATTGCATAATTTTTATTTGGTATTTTTATCTTTCTAATTTCAGATAAATTCAAAGAACCATCTTCTTTTACTTCTTTCATTGATATTATTGGAGTACCATTTTCATCTTCACATTCTGGTATTGATAATGTTAAGCCACTTACAAAATCAATTTCTTCACCCAATTCCACCATTTCCCACTCGGGTTTAATATCAATTTGGGGTTTATAGTTTTCTACTACCAGCTTAGCTCCTGTTATGATTTTCTCAAATTGCTCAATTTTAGTTTCAATTTCTGATTGAACGGTTATTGGTGGTAATGGAATTTTAAAAGGGGACAATGAAGCTCTTGTAATTTGAGGTTGTGCAGCACCGGTAATTACTGAACTCAAATCTGAAGCCTTCAATAAATGGAATAAAAACCTCTTATTAATTCTATTATCTATTGGCTTAGCAACCATTGCATTACCCGTAATCCAAGACTTAGGTTCAGAAAAATTAATAGTTCCACATGTAGCCCCTCTACATGTTATTAGTACTTCTGAATCTTCATGATTGTATTTATCGTAATTACCAATTACACCGTTTGCACCAAAAACTTTGTATTCTCCATTTTCTTTGAAATCACTTGCACTAATAGTTTGAGGTTGATAAAGGTCACAAACTTCGCTTAATTCAACTAAGTCGAATTTGGACTGTTTTTTTGCAATACTGTCTTTATATCTGTCTCCGCTAAGATTATAATCTCCGTTTTCAGTTATTCTATTTCTTTCAACTGCTATCGAATTTAAAGGCAAGTGTTCAAAATCAATTAGCGAAAAATCATTGTTACGAATAGCTGTTATGTATTGCTTTATAAAATTTGTGGCATCGGGCAAATCGCTTGTGGTTAGTTCTTTTCGTTGTGCTCCCAAACTGTAGCCATCGTTTTCGATTTTTACGAAAAGAATTTTGTCGGTTTTCTTTGCAAGCGTTCTGTCTAATAAAAGAATGGAGGTTTTCACACCACTATAAGGTTGAAAAAGGCCCGCTGGTAAACTAACTACTCCATAAAGAAAGTTTTTTTCAACCAATAATTTCCGCAAGGCTTTATAAGCCGTGGCACTTTGAAAAATAATACCTTCTGGAACAATCACGGCTGCACGTCCGGTTGTCGGGTTAATATGTTCCATAATGTAGTCTACAAAAAGCACCTCACTGCGGTTTGCCTGCATTGCAAATTTTTTGTGCGGACGAATACCTCCTTTTGGTGTCATAAATGGTGGATTAGCCATTATTATGTCGAATGTATCACCCCAGTGGTCGGTATAAGTTAAAGAATCATATTCATATATTTTTGGAGTTGTAAAGCCATGCAGATACATATTTACCAAACTCAAACGCACCATTTCGGAAGAAATATCGTAACCAACGAAGTTGTTAATTAGCTTTTTCCGTTCATCGGGCGTAAGTAAATCTCCTTTGTTCTTTTTTGTGTTTTCGTGTAGTATATATTTATATGAAGAAATTAAAAAACCAGCAGTTCCACAAGCAGGGTCGCAAATGCTTTCATCTTTTTTGGGCTGCATAATGGCTACCATAAAATCAATAATGTGTCGGGGTGTGCGGAATTGTCCAGCATCGCCCTGACTGCCTAAAACCGATAAAAGGTATTCAAAAGCATCACCCAGTTTTTCGCTATGGTCGTAATGAAACTCATTGATAACCTTCAGAAACATTTTTAATGTCTCTGGGTCTCTGTAAGGCAGGTATGCGTTTTTAAAAATATCTCTGAAAAGTTGCGGTATATTAGGATTTTGGTTCAGTTTTACTATCGCTTCTCCGTAAAGTGCCAACATTTCATACCCGCCCAATTTGGGGTCAAATATTTTTGTCCAACTATATTTTTCGTAATCGCCTGTAAAAAAAGTAGCTTCTCCACCAAATTCCATTGCTTCCTTATCCATGTCGTCCATGAATTTATATATCATAGCAATGGTAATTTGCTCAACCTGGCTTTGTGGGTTTGGTAATTTTCCTACCAAAATATCTCTTGCAGTATCAATCCTGCGTTTTGTTTCTTGGTCTAACATTTATGCAACAAATTTATTAAGTGATACATTATCTTTTATGTACTCAGGTATCGCAAAACGCAATTCC
>Ga0255342_1006169_pt1 | contig 11065 bp, 9 predicted proteins | sample wastewater_treat_3_FD_192416 | JGI IMG/M metagenome (GOLD analysis project Ga0255342, IMG submission 192416) | Wastewater microbial communities from Lulu Island WWTP, Vancouver, Canada - plant14 | ecosystem: Engineered > WWTP > Wastewater > Unclassified | place: Canada: Vancouver, British...
AAGCGGGCCGGGTTCCTTCAGGCGCTCGAGGAGCAGGCGGAGAAGCTTCGCACCGACCTTGCCGGGCAGACGTGGACTGCACCAGACGACCTCGCCGGCCGTGTGAACGCACACCTTGCGGAGCATCCGGAGATGAGCTGGGACGAGGCTGTCTGGAACCTGGTGGCGGATGAGTCGGAGGACGACGGCGATGCGCCAGCGGCGTGAGAGGTTATCTCGAGGAGAAATGAGGTGCTTCTCTCGCGCGCGCATGCGCGATGTGCGGCAAAGTGTTGCGGGCACAGGGCGCTGGCGGCGAAGGACAGCCGCTATTCGCAGCGAGGGCATCAGCCACACGGCGCCCTCCGACCGGAGCAACTACGAAGGTGATACACAAATGTCGTGGGAGACAAGACGAGGGCGCGGGCGGTATTACACCCGGTCATACAGGGTGGGCGGCAAGATCGTGCGCGAGTACGTCGGCTGTGGCCTGGTTGGCGAGGTGCTGGCTGAGGGCGATGAGGTCCTGCGTGCCGAGCGCGCCCTGATCCGCCAACACCAGCAAGCACTGAGGCGTCGTGAACTGACGGTGGAGGATACGGTGGCGGAAGCTTGCCGCAGGGCAGATCGTCTGATGGCGTCGGCGCTGGAGGCGGCAGGATACCACCGCCATGCGCGCGGCGAATGGAGGAAGAAGCGTGTCAACAGAAAAACAGTGCGGTAACTGGACACGAGAGGACTTGAAAGAGTCGGCCCGGGCCCAGGAGTTTCTGCAGCGTGCGGGCGAAGGCGATGAGACGATTCGCCCGCTGGCTCGCGAACTGGTGGCAGAGCCCGGCGAACCATTCGCCGTAAAGGTGAGGTCAGGCCATGAGGTGGTCCTTGACGCTCTGATTCGGCATGCCGCCGGTCAAAACGTGCTCAACCAGGAGGGCCTCCGCCATATGGCCGAAGAGCTCGGCGGCAAGTTACGCCTACCCGAGTCGTCTCCGCTCGAAGACCTCCTGATTGAGCGCATCGTGGTCTGCTGGATGGACCTCAACCACATCCAGACGATCGTTGCGCGGGAGACGAATCCCCCGCCGGTGGGGACTGCCGACTGGCGGCAGGAACGGCTTGACCGGGCTCACCGGCGTTACCTGTCGGCGATCAAGGCGCTGGCGCAGGTGCGCAAGCTGCAGATCCCGGCGGTGCAGTTGAACATCGCCGACAAGCAGACGAACGTGCTCAACGTTGGCGCATCTGACGCGGGCGGCGGAGAGCAGTGAAGGCAGCGTGACCGTGCCCGGGAGGTACTTCAATAGTCTGCCCGGCCCGAAAGCCTGATCCAGCTGGACGCCAGAGACTCGGCCAGACTGCGGCGCGCCTTGCCTCTCGCGACGCGCCTTCCGCTGGCGGTATGCAGCCTTCTTGCACGCGGATCCCGGGCAGTACCTCGCGCTGGCGCAGTTGCCGCTGCTGACGCCCTGCTCGGCTAATCCGGACGTGCCCGCCCCCAGCGGCTAGAGTTTGCCGCCCCGCTTCATATTGCGAGGTTTCACGCGGGCGGGCGGGTGTGGTAAACTGGCGGCACTATGGCTATGCACCAGGTTCGTTGTCCTCGTTGTGGGCAGTCATACTGGCAGGGCCAGCGCCACGTTTGCCCGCCGCAGTCGCGGCCACAACAGCCCCCCGCGAAAGCGGCAGACCCCCCGGTACGCAGACTGGCGGATAAACTTCCTGCTGAACTTTGGGGTTTACTTTGTGATCACCTTCACCCTCATCCAGCTCCTCACGCTGGTTGGTGTCCTGATCTGGGGGCAGGGTTTTGTGGCGTTCATGGACTGGCTTTCGGGGTTGGCAAGCGGCCCGTAGCCCGGCCTCAGACGGTGGGGCCTTCCTCTTCCGGTCCGTCAACGCGATCGGCCCCGGCAGTGTTCAACCAATCGAGCAGCGCGTCTTCCGAAATGCGCCAACTCCGCCCCACGCGGCGGCCGGGTATGCGCCCGCGTCTGAGCCAGTCCCTTACCGTTTCCTCTGACGCCTGCAACACTTCCGCGGCCTGTCTGACTGTGAGAATCCTTGCCATAAGCGTTCCTTCCGGGCCTTCCTGGCCCGCCATATTGTACCACAAACGGCAGGTACTCTCAGGGTAAAGGCCCTTGACACAGGCCGCACAGGGGCCTATAATAGCTTACGGTAAGTGAACGTTAACGCAAGTTATAGGGGGAAGAACCATGAGAACAGCAGACGCATTAGCCCGAACCGATCCCGCGAACCTGCCGGCAAGCCCGGCCGTGCAGGCCCTGCGCGTCAACGCGAAAGCCCCGAACACCTGGGGCGCGTATAAGAAGGACTGGCGGGCATTCACCCTCTGGGCCGAATCCGCGGGCCTGGCGCCGCTGGCGGCCACCAGCGCGGACGTGTGCGAATACCTGGCCGCCCGGGCCGATCAGCTCAAAGCCTCTTCTCTCGAGCGCCAGCTTGCAGGGATCGGGCAGGCCTTCACGGCGGCCAACCTGCCGAACCCCTGCCGGGCCCCGCAGGTGCGGGAAGTGTTGAAAGGGATTCGGCGCGAACAGGCCGCACAGGCCGCGGCCGAACACAGGCCCGTAACCCGGAAGGCCGCCCCGGCCGTTACCGACATATTGCAGGCCATGGTTCGAGCCCTGCCGGAAACGAAGGCCGGCCTGCGGGATCGTGCGCTGCTGCTGGTGGGCATGGCCGGGGCCTTCCGGCGAAGTGAGCTGGTGGGGCTTGACATTGCCGATCTCGAAACGGCCGCCGAAGGGATCCTGGCAACCGTGCGCCAGTCAAAGACGGATCAAGAAGGCGCGGGTATGACGAAGGCCATAGCGTACGGGCGCGGCGCCACCTGCCCCGTGCGGGCCCTGCGGGCCTGGATTCAGGCCGCCGGCATTACCGAAGGGCCGATCTTCCGGCCCGTCAATCAGTGGGATCAGATTCAACCCGGCCGCCTTACGGGAACCCGCGCCGCCCTGGTAATCAAGCGCGCCGCGGCCGGGGCCGGCCTGGATCCCGAAGCATACTCCGGGCATTCCCTGAGGCGGGGCATGGCAACGCAGGCCGCCCGGGGCAATGCCCAGGGGTACGACATTATGCGGGCCGGGGGGTGGAAGTCTGAGCGGATCGTCAACGGCTACATTGGCGAAGGCCGCGTCTGGCAGAACACGGCGATTCACAGCCTGGGCCTCTGAGCAGGCCGGCCGGGGCCGCCGAGCTGGGGCGGCGGAGAGCAGTGAAGGTCTAGCGGACGAGGAGCGGACGCTCGGCGAGAAGAGACAGAGGATCACGCCGCGACCCAGACATTGACCTCGCCGGGCGACCGCAGTATAATCGGCCGGTTGTTCTGAACCTCCGGAGGAAACTTGATGAAGCATCGTGCTAGTGCATTCTTTTGGGTTCTCTTTGTGGGAGTTGCGCTCCTGTGCAGTGCTGCGGGCCGGCGTGCTTTGGCCGAAGATGGCGCCCAATCGGCCGAAGCGAACACGTCCGGCCTTTCGCTGAGCTTTTCGGTCGTCGTTATTGATGACCTCATCCCCAAACCGGTACCCTATACCGACTTTCGCCTGGTGCCGACCGAGCCAGGCTCCGCCCCGAAGGTTGCCCGGACTGATGAACAGGGCAAGGCGACCATACTGCTCGCGCCTGGTGAGTACACTTTGGAGAGCGTGAAGCCCACTGCGTTCCGTGGGCAGAACTACAAGTGGAAGAAAGGCTTGACGATCACGCCCGGGCAACAACTGGAGATTCGGCTCACGGACGCGGACGCCACCACAGAGGCGTTCGCGCCCGCTCGCCAGGTAAGCGACGAGGCACGGCTGTACCAAGCCATCAGGTCCGGGGTGGTCACGGTGGAGAGTGAGGGCGGGAAAGGCACCGGTTTTCTGGTAGACAAGGCCGGCATTCTGTTGACCAATTCGCACGTGGTCAGTGGCAGCCACTGGGTGGGTGTCCGGCTCGGCAGGGGCAAACGATTCGAGGCAAAGGTCATACGAGAGGACCCGGCCGCTGACGTCGCGGTGCTCGCCGTAAACCCGGCCGTCTGCACCGACCTTCCACCGCTGACGCTTGCGGACCCAAACAAGGCGCCGCTGGCAGTTGAGGGGGAGAAGGTGCTGGCCATCGGGAGTCCGCTGCACCAGGAGAGCATCCTCACCACAGGGATCATCTCCAAGGTCGAAGCGGACGTCCTTATTGCCGACGTGAACATCAACCACGGCAATTCCGGCGGGCCCCTGGTGAACCTTGCAGGGGAGGTCATTGGCATCAACACCTTCTTGGATCCGGGGCAGCCGAACGGGCCCGGGGTCTCGGGAATCGTGAGCATTGGCAAGGCTTTACCCGTGCTGGAGCAGGCACGGAAAGTCCTGACCGAGATGGCCCCACCTTCAGACAAGGCACTGCCCGATGTGCCGGAATTGCGCGTTCCCGCGGAAGCTCTGTCCACGGCGCAGTTGAAGCGCCGTCCCTTGCAGCCCAAGGGGCCGCACAACCTAGACGTGATCATCAACACACCGATTACGCGCGCCGCACAGAGGAACCGATGGGCGGAAGAACTGGAAAGGGAACGGAACAAGCGTGTCAGCAAACGCGACGCCAAGGGAGTGAAAGAGGAGTCCAAGCCGGAGGTGCGCGCCTTTTGGGAGAAGTACGTCGCTGACGACTACGATGCTGTCGTGATGGTCACTGTCAGGCCCCAACTGAAGGAGAAGTCAAGCAGCGCGTGGGCTCGAGCCCTCGCCGCAATGGGCGGGGTTCCGCCCCGAGCCGCCCAAATGGAGTTCCGTGACGATTTCTACGACATGCAGGTTCTGCGGGGAGGCACCTGCGTCGAGCCCGTAAGACGGTTCCGCGAGCGAACTGCGGCGGTATACCAGGGCCTAGGTGTCGAAGTGACAGACGTTGCTTATTCCGGAACCTACCTCTACGACCCAACGGTTTTCGAGCCCGGCGAGCCGGTGGTCTTGCGGATTCGCAAGGAGACGAACATTGAGAAATGGAATGAGGTAGAGCTGACACCCAAACAGCAGGAGGAGATTTGGGGCGATTTTGCAGCCTGGGTGGAGGCGGTTAATGCCAGCAAGACCGCGCCAAAGTCAGAAGCTCCCTAGTCTTGGTCTGCCAGGACGAGAGCGAATGGCAACATGGGCTTGTGCACAGCGAGCCCTGCTGCCTCCGGGGGGTCTCCCAATCGGAAAAACAGCCGGATGCAGGAGTGCTCCTGCTCGACGTAGCTGGTCACGCCTTCTCGCGCACCTGGTCGAGGTACCAGTCCATCACGTCCAGGAAGCGCCGGAGCGTCGCTTCGTCGCTGAGGGCGGACAGAGGAAAGCTGGGCCGTCTGGTGATGCAGTCGTCGGGGAAGCTGACGCCGGGCAGTTGGCACTGCCGCAACCTCGCGAGCAGATCCTGGCGGAGCGGCAGTTCTGAGAACGGTGCTTTGGTAGCCATCATCTGAAACTGCATCTCGACAGCGCCGTAGGTCCACAGCGCGAAGGTCCAGTGAGGATCGCCGTCCACGTCCAGCATGGGGAAGCAGGAGCCCTGTTTCGCCCCTCTGCCCCACCAGATGCGCAGCCCGCTGCTTTGGGCCCATTTCAGGAGCTTGCGGGCAACCCCGGCATCATTGCCGCCACGCCTCGCCAGCGCCTCGAAGAAGCTCTGCTCGTCCCACTGTCGCCCGCCTTCCAGCCGCTTCCTCTGGACGGCAGCCTCGGTCTGACCGATGGTGTGGACGAGGAGCGTCCTGGCGCCTTCACCCACGTGCTGGCGCGCCTCCAGGGCAAGAACTTCGGCGGGGTCCATCTGTGTGTTCAGGAACTCGACGATGCGGGCCAGCTCGGGCGGAATGACGTCCGCGACGAACATCATTCTGATGCGTCCCGCCTGCAGGTTTGTTCTGACCTGCTGCCAGAACGCTTCCGGATCGCCGCCGTCCGTGGCGAGATGGGCCGAGAGCACGGCATCGGGCCCGCCCTCGGCATTGCGGTGCGTGGCTTCGAACTCCGCGCGAATCTTCTCGAGCGGCCAGTAGACGACAGCGTTGGCCGCGTAGTCGAGCATCTGGCCCACCACCTCGCGGCGGATGCGCGTGTCGGTGCTGCGTTTGACCTCGACCAGCGTGGGGACGCCGCTCTCATCGAGGAAGAGGTGGTCCAGGCTCCAGCGCGCGGCCCCGGCCATCTCGTCCGGCACGCCGGATTCGCGGCACACAAGCAGCCAGCGCTTCTCTTCGCCGTCATTGCGGTCGCCCGTGAGCAGAGCCGGGTAATCGGCAAGAAGCTGCTGCAGGACGTCCTCCGCGTCGTACGGGGCTTCGGCCATGGGAACCAGCCCGCCGCCCTCAGGGAACAGAAAGATGCCGCTCATGCGCGGTTCTCCTCGGATTCGGATGCACCACCGGCCGCTTTGAGCGCCGCTATGTGGGGCTTGAGAGCCTTGACGAAGCGGGCCATCGCCCCTGCCAGTTCCTCCTGAAGCTCCGGCCACACCTCGGGGGTCTTCAGCCCTCCCCTGTCGGTTCGCCAGGCGATCCTTTTGGCGCGCTTTCCCTCAAGCTCTTGCCAGTCCAACTGACCGCCGAAGGCTTCCTCGATGGCCCCGCGTTCGCGCAGGAGCGTGTCGAACAGCAAGCGGTTTTCCGCTTCGGTGTCGTACTTGTCGATGTAGAGCTCGATGCGGGCGTTGGTGTTTCCGACAACGTAGGTGTACTCCACGCCAGAGATCCCCGCTCCGGCAGAGATCCAGCCTCCCGGCGCAGGCCTGAGATGCGAGTGCACCCTGTCGCCGTTTTCCTTGAGCTTTCCGATCAGCTCCATCCAGAACTGAAGCTGCAGCCGGTCCCTCTCGGCCAGCTCCCTCTTTGCGTTGGTCACCTTGTCGCGATCTTCGCTGGGGCCGACGATGAGGTTGAGGAGCGGCGCGGGCGGTGACTGGCCGATTCTGAGGGCCTGCATCTGGACAAGGTAGAAGCTGGCGCTGGAGGCGTCGTTGAGCCAGGCGAAGACTTTGACGTGTTCCGGCCGGGGCGTCTCGACGATCCACACCGCCGTCGTCGCTTCGAAGGCTGCCAGGTACGTCAGAATCTTCCCGAGATGGTCGTGGTCGCTTCTTCCGAACTGGTTCTCGACGATGAGTTGGCCGCCGCCGGCGTCTTCGCCCACCAGATCGACGAAGAAGTCGCCGGCGGACTGCTCGCGGGCGAGGGACTGAACCGTGATGCCCAGCGCTTCGTTCAGCAGGTCGGGGTTCTGCTCGAGCCATCTGGTGAACTCTGGCTCGCTCCGCCAGACAGACCGGACGGACACCTTCTCAAGTTTGCCGATGACGCTCATTGATGTCTCCTGTGAATGAGTAATGCCGTTGCCCAACCTGCTTCGAAACTGAGGGTGCCGGGATGCCGAAGGCCGCGGGTGGATTGCCATTCCCAAAGCATACGCCAGTATGCTACCAGACGCGCGGCGGGAGGGCAAGGGGCGCGGGGGGTGAAGGGCTGGCAGGACCGCAGCAGTCTTCAACCGCCCCTCCGTGTTATACTGCCCCGGCTTCTAAGGAGTGTTGCACCATGTTCAGATTCAGAGTCATCCATGCGCTGGCCGCCGCCGCTTTGCTTCTCGTTACCGGGTTCCCGTCAACAGCGGCCCCGGGAACGCTCGAGACCGGCTTCCGCAATCCGCCCCGCTCCGCCGGCCCTCACACCTGGTGGCACTGGATGAACGGCAACATCACCCGCGAGGGAATCACCGCCGACCTGGAAGCGATGAAGCGCATCGGTCTCGGCGGCGCGCAGATCTTCGATGTGGACTGCGGAATCCCGGCCGGCCCGGTCAAGTTTATGACCCCCGAGTGGCTGGACATGGTCGGCCACGCGGCGGCTGAAGCCGATCGCCTGGGCCTCGAACTCTGCATCCACAACTGCGCCGGATGGTCGAGCAGCGGCGGAAAGTGGAACACGCCCGAACACGCGATGCAGGAAGTCGTCTGGAGCGAGCACCGGGTCAAAGGTCCCTCGCGCTTCTCCGAAGCTCTGCCGCGGCCCCCCGTCCGCGAAGGCTTCTATCGCGACATCTGCGTGCTTGCGTTCAAGGGCGACAGCGCCGAGCGGATCAGCGACATCCGGGGGAAGGCCGCCTACGACCGCCGCGACCGCCTGGACCCCGATCTCTCGTCCGCCGCATCAAGTCCCATCCCCCTCAGCGGCATCGTGAACCTGACCGGCAAGCTCGAGACCGGCGGGCGAATCTCGTGGGACGTCCCCGAGGGAGACTGGACCATTCTGAGGCTCGGCCACACCTGCACCGGCGCCATCAACGCCCCCGCTTCGCCCGAAGGCACGGGGCTGGAATGCGACAAACTCAGCAAGGAGGCGCTGGACGCGCATTGGGCGGGCATGATGGCGAAGGTCATCGAGAAGGCGGGCCCTGCCGCCGGCCGGTCGCTCAACAACTCGCTCATAGACAGCTACGAGAGAGGGCACCAGAACTGGACGGCCCGTTTCGCGGACGAGTTCCTGAAGCGGCGCGGGTATGACATCGTGCCCTATCTGCCCGTGCTGAGCGGGCGGGTCGTCGAGAGCACGGAGGTGAGCGAGCGCTTCCTGTGGGACTTCCGGCGCACCGTCGCCGACCTCTGGGCCGAAAACTATGTGGGCCACTTCACCGAGCTGTGCCACGCCAACGGAATGAAGAGTTCCATCGAACCGTACGGGAATGCCACCTTCGACAACCTGCAGTGCGGCGGGCAGGCCGATATCGTCATGGGCGAGTTCTGGGTGGCCGGGTGGCATGTGGGAGAATCAACCAAACTGGCCGCGTCCGCCAGCCACACCTACGGCCACAAGGTCACCGGGGCCGAGTCGTTCACGGCCGACGAGTCGCGCGGGCGCTGGATGGTGGAGCCGTACTCCGTCAAGTCGCTCGGAGACCGGGTGTTCTGCGACGGCGTGAACAGGTTCATTATGCACCGCTACGCCCATCAGCCGTGGCTCAGTGTGGAGCCGGGCATGACGATGGGACCGTGGGGCACGCATTTCGACCGGACGATCACGTGGTGGGAACAGGGCGCGGCGTGGGTATCCTATGTTTCGCGCTGTCAGTATCTGCTGCAGTCGGGGCTCTTTGCCGCCGATCTGTGCTATTTCTACGGCGAGTCCGGGGCCAACGACCTCGTGTCGCGCGGGGGCCTGCGCCCGGCGCCCCCGGCGGGCTACGACTATGACGGCTGCGACTCGGCGGTTGTGCTGCGGCGCATGAGCGTCCGCAACGGGCGCATCGTGCTGCCCGACGGGATGAGCTACCGGGTGCTTGTGCTGCCGGAGAGCCGCTTCATGACTCCCGCTATGCTCCAGAAAATCGCCGAGCTTGTGCGGGCGGGCGCTGTGGTCGCCGGGCCGAAGCCCGCCCACTCCCCGAGCCTGTCCGGCTACCCGGCCTGCGATCTCGAGGTCAGGCGCATCGCGGACGAGGTGTGGGGCGACTGCGACGGCGTTTCGGTGCGCGAACACAGGTATGGCCGGGGCAGGGTGGTCTGGGGCGTGGGGCTTGCCGATCTTCTCAAAGGGATGGGCCTGCCGCCGGACTTCTCGACGCCCGATGAGCCGGGCAAGGAGCGCCTCTCCTGGATCCATCGCCGCATAGACGGGGCCGACGCCTACTTCGTCGCCAATCGCGCTTACTATCCGCAGACCATAGCGTGCACGTTCCGCCAGACCGGCAGAGTGCCCGAGTTCTGGTATCCCGACACCGGCCGCATCGTGGATGCCCCCGTTTACCGGGATCAGGGCGGCAGAATCACCGTCCCGATTCAGTTCGACCCGGCGGGCTCGGTGTTTGTCGTGTTCCGCGGGCCGGCGGGCAAGGCGCCCCATCTGGTTTCCGCCGCGCGCTCCAGCAAGGCCGACGCCGCCAGCGGCCCCGTCATTCGCATCGTTAGGGCTACGTACGGTCCCGCCAACGAACCGGAGCGCACGGCCGATGTCACCGGGCAGGTTTCGGCCATGGTGACCGCCGGAAACCTGCCCATCGGGGCGAACAACGCCGCGTTCGGCGATCCTTCGCCCCTCACCGTGAAGCAGCTGAGCGTCGAATACACGCTGAACGGCAAGGCGAAAAAGGCCGTCATCCCCGAAGGCGGCGTGCTGAATCTCACAGGCGACTCCGCAGTCCCGATGCCCGATTTCGAGCTTCTGGCCGGCCGCTCCGGCGCCGTTGAACTGAAAGCCTGGAAGCCCGGGGATTACACGCTGAAGACCTCAGACGGTGGTTCGCGTGTCATCCGTGTGCCCTCCGGCGCGGACACTTCCGAGCTTTCCGGGCCGTGGACGCTGCGGTTCCCCCGCGGGGGCGGCGCGCCGGACTATATCAGCCTCAAGAAGCTGGCGCCCTGGAACGAGCATCATATCGCCGGCGTGCGCTACTTCTCCGGAACCGCCGCGTACACGAAGCGCTTCACCCTGCCCGAGGGGTTTGTGCAGTCCGGCCGCTCGGTGGTGCTCGATCTCGGCAGAGTCAAGAACTTCGCGGAAGTGAAGCTGAACGGAAAGAGCCTGGGGGTTCTGTGGAAGGAGCCGTTCCGGCTGGATGTGACGGGTCTGGCGCGCCCGGGCCAGAACGACCTCGAGATCAGGGTCACCAACCTCTGGCCGAACAGGATCATCGGCGACGCCCAGCTTCCGGACGTGTATGAGTGGAGAGGCAACGCCATCGCCAGCATCCCGGCGTGGGTGTCCGAAGGCAGGCCGAACCCCAATCCCGGCCGCTACACCTTCGCCACCTGGCGCTACTACAACAAGGATTCCCAGCTTCCCGAGTCCGGCCTCTCTGGCCCGGTCACAGTCCGCTCGGTCAAGAGGCTCGCCGTCCGGTAGCGGTCACGGAGCCTCCGCAGCGCTGCCAGGGCAGCAAACAGTCCGTGCTGAGCGCAGCCGAAGCGCCAGCCTCACGCTCAAATGCCGAAGGTGGGAGTCGAACTGTGAATCGGCGTGCAATAATGACCCATCTGAGGGCATGATCGGCGTCGAAAACTGACCCACCTCAGCTAACGCTCCGATCTCTCTGGTATGACCTGGAGAGAGGAGTACTCTGAA
>Ga0255342_1006173_pt1 | contig 11057 bp, 7 predicted proteins | sample wastewater_treat_3_FD_192416 | JGI IMG/M metagenome (GOLD analysis project Ga0255342, IMG submission 192416) | Wastewater microbial communities from Lulu Island WWTP, Vancouver, Canada - plant14 | ecosystem: Engineered > WWTP > Wastewater > Unclassified | place: Canada: Vancouver, British...
CTCGTCATGGGGGTCCTTTATGGGATTGGGATGCATTGGGGCTACTACCAACGACGGTTTTCCCAACGGCCGGTACTGGCCTCCCTGGGCCGCCTGGGGGTGATCTGTTTTTTGATCCGGGCGGTAGGAGTTGTAGTCGGTCTGTCCTTTTTAGGAGAGGTATCGTGGGATTCGTTAGGGTTGGTGATGATGATGTCGCTGCTCTTCTCACTGCTTGGCGCGGTGCCGTTTGCTTTACTTTGGACCGGGATAACGATCTGGTTTGACCCGGCTTGGTCTTCGCCGAATTGGCGGGACGGGGGATCGCCCACCGCGCCGCCCGCCGCCTCGCCGGCCTCGGAGTAATGGCCGTCATTCGGTCGCGTCAGCCGGCTGCGGCGCGGGGTGAAGCGGCCACGGCCGGTTCGAGTCCAGCAAAAGCAGCCATGCATTCATGCGTCCATGTCCTGCCATTTGCGCGCCATGCGGCCAAACAGCCACAAGGCGACGGCGGCCACGATGCCGATCAGCGCAAAGGGGATCCAAACGTAATGCGGATGGTAGGTATCCCAGAGTTTTTGGGTGGCCGCCACCGGATCCAAGCCCGTCACCTCCTGCAGTTTCGCCATGGCTTCCGTGCGCTTCACCCCCAGCGTTGCTTCCAGAGTCCGCATGTCGCCATTCCACGGTTTGTCCTCCCCGAAAGGTGTCATTTCCGCGAGGTAGCGCAGGGCGAGATTGGCCTTTTCCCCAAACCGGCCATAGACGATCCCGGCGATCCACGAACCGAGGAACACGCCGATGCCGACCGGAATATTGACGTAGCCGAGATAAAGGCCCTTTTTCCCGGGGGGAGCGATCAAACCGAGGTACTCGCTTTTTTTCGGACCGGTCATCATTTCGCCCAGCGAGAAGCAAAGGATGCCCAGCACCAGCACCCAGGCGCTTTGCGTCCAACCGGCCACCAGCACACCGACGGTGGCCATGCACATGCCGATGAGCATCGCCTCCAGAGTGCGCATCCGGCGCGTCAGCCAGGCCATGCCCACGACGCCCAGGATGATAAAAAACGCGTTGAAGCTCAACAGCACCTGTTGGGGGATCATCGGTCCGCGCGCGGTTTCCTCGACCACGACCTTGCGCAACCCCTCCGGCAGGAAATGCAGCGAACGCGCCATGGGCGCGCTGTCCACCCAATCGGCGATAAAGTTCGGTTGCAGATCCCACAGTTGAAACATCATCAGCCAGAAGCACGACATGATCAGGATGAACGAAAGCAGCCGCGGCTCGACGATGTTGGTGAGGGTGCGCCAGAGCACCCGTCCCAACCCTTCAGTCTTCGAGGCGCCGGACGGGACATCCTTGAACACCAGCAGGAGCAGAAGATTGAACGAGGTGAAAACTGCGGACGCCAGAAACAAATTGCGCCAGGCTTCGGGAGAGTTGACCGGTGCGCCGAACCAGCCTTTGAGCAGGAACAATGAGGGCAGGAAATGGCCCACAAAGGCGCCGACGTTGACCACCCAGTAAAAAATTCCCCACCCCACCGAGGAGTTCTCGCGGGTCAACTGATGCGCCAGGGAGCCCTGGAGGCTGGGCTTGAAGAAGGCCGTGCCGGTGGCCAACACGAGGATGGCAATGAAGAACGACCAATAATTGCTGACGCCGGGCACATCGCGCATGAAGGCAATCAACAGGTAGCCTGCCATCATCATGCTCACGGCAAAGCCCAGCGTGCGCTTGTAACCGAAACGGTCCGCCAGCCCGCCGGTAACGACCGGCAAGAGGGATTGGAAAATCGCCCACCAGGCGTAGATCGTGCCCTTGTTGGCGGCCGTGAGGTGCAGCCCGCCCGGGTTGTCCGCCTGCATGATGTAGATGGGGGCCATCACCCGAAGGTTGTAGTAGGCGAGCCGCTCCCACATCTCGATGGTGTTCAACGTCCAGAAATTCCACCCAAAATGGCGCTTGGGTTGGGCGGGGGGCGGTTTGCTTTCAGCCGTTGGCTCGGAATTCACACGCACAGCAAAGCGGATCCGGCTGGCGCAGGCAAATGTTCAATGGACTGGCCGTTTTCGTGTTGCGCATCGGGTGCGTCCGGCGGTTGTCGGTAGATTTTTCGCGCCACAGCTGCTGTCCCGCCTGCTCAACCCCTTGAGCTTCACCACCGGAGGGTACGATGGCCCCAGTCTTTCCCAGCGGCCCACGGGCGTCGCCTTGCCTTCGGGTGGGGCCTCTGCCATTTTCCCTCCACCCGGGAATGTGTTCCCGCGGTCGTATGCTGAATCAACTGACCATTTCGGAACTGACGGCGAAGCTGATGCGGCGCGAGGTTTCGTCCCGCGAAGCCACCCAAGCCTGTCTGGAGCAGATCGCGCGCGTGGACGGCCAACTCCATGCCTTCATCAGCCATGACGCGGCGGATGCGCTGGCGCAGGCGGACCGGGCGGACGCGGCGGTGGCCCGCGGCGTCACCCTCGCGGAACAGCCGTTGCTGGGCGTGCCCATCGCCATCAAGGACGTGATCGCCGTCCAAGGCCAGCCGCTGAGTTGCGCATCCCGGATGCTCGCGTCGTTTGTCTCGCCTTACGACGCCACCGCGATCGTAAAACTCAAAGCGGCGGGTGCCGTGATCCTGGGCCGGCTCAATCTGGACGAGTTCGCGATGGGCAATTCGACCGAAACCTCCGCGTTTGGCGTGACGCGCAATCCGTGGGACCTCACCCGGGTGCCCGGCGGGTCCTCGGGCGGGTCTGCGGCGGCGGTGGCGGCGGACGAATGCCTGGCGGCGCTGGGTTCGGATACCGGCGGGTCCATCCGGCAACCGGCAGCCTGGTGCGGTTGTGTCGGCCTCAAGCCCACGTACGGCCGGGTTTCCCGCTACGGATTGACGGCCGTCGCTTCGTCACTCGACCAGATCGGCTGTTGCACCAAGGACACGCGCGACGCGGCGATTTTGTTGGGCGTGATCGCCGGACACGATGTGCGCGATGGGACGAGTCTGCCCGAGCCCGTGCCGGACTATGCGGCGGCGTTGTCTGGCGGGATTCAAGGTATGAAAGTCGGGTTGCCCCGGGAATTCATGGCGATGGCCTTGGCGCCAGACGTGCGGCAGGCCGTCGAAGCCGCCGTGCGGCAATTGGCCCAACTGGGGGCGGACATTGTGGAAATCTCGTTGCCGCACACGGAGTACGCGGTGGCCACTTACTGCGTCATTGCCGCGGCCGAGGCGGCGGCGAACCTCGCGCGCTTCGACGGGATTCGCTACGGGCAACGGGTGGCGGGTGATAATCCGTTGGAACTGTATAGTCGGACCCGGGGACAGGGTTTCGGCGCGGAGGTCAAACGCCGGATTCTTTTCGGCACCCAGGTGCTGAGCCAGGATGGTTACGAGCGCTATTTCCGGCGCGCCCAGAAGGTCCGCACCCTCATGAGTCAGGATTTCCGCCAGGCGTTTGCAAAGGTGGCGGCGGTGGTCGCGCCGGTCACGCCGACGGCCCCCTTCAAGCTGGGGGAAAAAACGGACGATCCCCTGCCGGGGTATCTCTCCCGCAGCTTCACCATTCCCGCCAACCTGGCGGGGCTTTGCGGGTTGAGCGTCCCGTGCGGCTTCACCTCCGCGCCGCAACTGCCAGTGGGATTGCAACTGTTGGGCCCGCCGTTGCAGGAGGAGATCATTCTGCGTTTGGCTCACGCCTACGAACAAAGCACCGCCTGGCATCGCGCCAAACCACCGCTGGCCCCGGCGGGAGCCGCCCCGGCTTGATCGGACCGCGTAATTCCGGCTTTGCCGGCCCGCCTGGCTGTCGTTAAGCTGATCCGCATGGATAACGTCAGGCTTGGCATCATTGGCATGGGCAACATCGGCCGGTATCACGCCGATTACTTGCGGAACGGCAAAGTCAAACGTTGCGAACTGGTCGCGGTGTGCGATGCGGTCGCGCCGTTGGACCACTACAAACCGCTGAAAATTTTCACCGACGGCGAGGCGCTCATTAAATCGGGCGCGGTGGATGCGGTCCTCATCGCCACGCCGCATTTTCAACACACCACGCTGGGTATTGCGGCCTTGGAGGCGGGCGTTCATGCGATGGTCGAAAAACCCATCTCGTCGCACAAAGCCGATGCGGAACGGCTGATTGCGGTGGCACAGCAACATCCCCGCACCGTTTTTGGCGGCATGTTCCAGATGCGCACCGAACCCCGCTACCAGAAGGTGCGCAAATTGATCACCGGCGGCGACCTGGGGCAGATCGTGCGGCTCAACTGGATCAACACCGACTGGTACCGCACCGAAGCCTATTTTGTCAGCGGCGGATGGCGCGCGACTTGGAAAGGCGAGGGTGGGGGAGTGTTGCTGAACCAATGCCTGCATAATCTGGATACGCTGCAATGGCTGGCCGGCATGCCCCGGCGCGTGCGCGGTTTCTGTCAACTGGGCCGGTTCCACCAGATCGAGGTGGAGGACCACGTCACCGCCTACCTGGAATGGGCCAACGGTGCGACCGGCGTGTTTGTGAGTTCCAGCGGCGAAACCCCCGGCACAAACCGGTTCGAGATCGTCGGCACGCTGGGCAAGCTGGTCCTGGAAAACAACCAGTTGCGGTTCACCAAAAACGAGGTGGACATGATCGAGTTCAGCCGGACGGCGAAACAGGGGTTTGCGAAGCCCGACGTGTGGGACATCGAAATCCCCTTTGAAAACGCGGTCCTTCCCCATGCGATCATGCTGCAGAATTTTGTGAACGCGATCCTGGACGGCGAACCGCTCATCGCGCCCGGCGCGGAGGGCATTCACTCGGTCGAACTGGCCAACGTGATGGTCTATTCCTCCCTGCGCGGCGAGACGGTGGAATTGCCGATGGACGGCGCCGCGTGGGCCGCGCAGTTGGAGCGGCTCATCGCGGAATCGAAGGTGCAAAAGAAGGTCATGCAGGTGGAGGCCGCGGATTTCACGGCGTCCTTCCGCCGGTGAAGAAAGGAGCGACGGATTTATGAAATTGATGGGAATTGGCGACGAAGCCGCCGACCGGATTGAAGGTCAGATTCAAGCCACCCGGGAACTGGGCTGGCAGTTCATCGAACCGCGCGGCGTGGAGGTGGCGGGCTTTGCCAAGGCCAACTTCCACGATCTGCCCGACGCGGCGTTCGAGCTCGCGGTGGAACAACTCGAAGCAGCCGGCCTGCAGGTGTACTGCCTCGGCTCGACGATCATGAACTGGGCCAAGACGGTGGACACGCCTTTTGACGTGACCCTGGCCGAGGTCCGGCGCGCCATCCCGCGCATGCAACGGGTGGGCGCGAAGTTCGTGCGGATCATGAGTTTCAAGCCCGGCGATGATGAATTCAAGATTCCGACGGTCGTTTTTGAACGCGTGCGCGACGTGACCCAGCGGTTTCTCGACGCGGGGATTCAACCGGTGCATGAAAATTGCATGAACTACGGCGGCATGAGCTGGCAGCACGCGCTGGAGTTGCTCGACCGCTGCCCCGGCCTCAAATGGGTATTTGACACCGCCAACCCGATCTTCAATCCGGACCGGAGCAAGGCCAAGCCGTGGCCGAAACAGGATCCGTGGGAATTCTGGACGCAGGTGCGTGACCACACTGTCCACATTCACATCAAGGACGCCACGTGGAATCCGGCCCGGAACGACGCGGATTACAACTGGCCGGGCGAAGGGCAGGGGCGGGTGCGGGATATTTTGCGGGACGCCGTGGCGTGCGGGTACTCCGCCGGTTTGAGCCTCGAACCCCACATGGTCGTCGTTTTCCATGACGCGCAATCCAAGGCCAACGAAGCCGAGACGATGAAAAACTTCGTGGCCTACGGCCGTCGGCTGGAAAAGATGCTCGCCGAGGTTCAGGCGGGTTGACGGTTTGAGTTCGGTTCGGGCGGGGCGCGGGTAACGGATTTTTTGTGTAACCAGCGGCATCTGAAAGGGGCGCCGAGCGCGGGCACCAAAATTTTATCCGGCTTTGTCTGACGTGGCGGACAATGGCGTTTGCGGTAATTCCCGTTCTCGCCCAGATTGAAGGCATGATTGCGCAAGTGTTGATTGAAGAACTCGCGTGTCACACGGATGCGCGGGGATGGGTGGTGGAACCTTTGGACGAAACCGGACTGGCCCGGCATCGCAACGTCCATGTCGTCTGGACCGAACCCGGCGCGGTGCGGGGAAATCATTATCATCAGCAGAGCACGGAAACCGTGTTGCTGGTCGGTCCGGCGCTGGTGCGGTGGCGCGAGGCCGGCACCCTGCGCGAACGGCACGTCAACATTGGCCAGGCCTTGCGCTTCACCTTTCCCCCCGGCATTCCGCACGCCATGCAAAACACCGGGGATCGCCCGCTTATCCTAGCCTCATTCAGCACGCGCCCCCACGATCGCAACCATCCGGACACGGTGCGCGAAGAATTGATCGTTCCGTAAAGCGCGCGCGTTTGTCCGGTGCGCCGACGGATTTTCTATTGCGCGCCCCACCGTCCCGCCACACGCCGACGGGTTCACTCCCGTTTCCCACGGGCCATCGTGGCCGTCTTCACCTCAAGAACTCGCCGCGAACGCTGGCTTGCTTGCCCCGGCATAATCCCGTTTATTGCGGGCGGTTAAACGTTTTACCCGGAGCGTCCTCCGGTGTTTTGTTGGATGACCAAGTTGCGACAGGAACAGTGCTCATTTCGGGGCTCAGGAGTTGACCGGTCCTGCCGGCGGTGGGGATTGGGTTTGGCTTGCATGGCGTTTTGTTCCTTGCTATCCGCCGGTACTCTCACTGTGCGGGATGTCAATCTGGGGCCCACGCCCAACCTGCTGGCCTACAATGCCGGTCACTTTCATCCCGGCAGCAACACCAAGGAATGGTGGCGCTACGCCGGCGTCAGCGGGGCCCGGGTGTTCCTGACCGCCACGCTCATCGAACCGGAGGACGATATTCCGGGCCGTGGCGATGGTGTGACCAATCAAACCTCGTTCCTCGCGCGGCGCGCGGCGTTGCGCGCCGATCCCTTGAATCCCGCCTTCATCCATTGGCCCAGTTTTACCAATCTCTACAACCGCATCGCGAAACACGGCGCCAACCGGCTGCAACCGAATTTGATTTTCTCCGAGCTCCGCAAACTCGGCGTGCAGATTGAGGTCAACCTCACCGCCGGGTTGGGGGCGTTTGTCATTATCAACGCGGCCGACTGGGCGGGCAAATGGGAGCTGTGGCAGCATTACTACGCGCAGGCGTTTTATCTCGGCCGCCACTTCGACGTGCAACGGTTTCAGATGTTCAATGAACCGGATCACTCCAGTGCGGGGGGATTGACCCAGGCGCAATATCTGGAGCGGCTGCAGTTAAGCTCGGACGCAATCCAGTGCGCGCTGGCCGATGTGAACGCGCTGGATGGGCGGTCGCTCACGCCCACGGTGTTGGCGCCGGTCATCACCACCCCTAGCTACAACAGTTGGGGACAACAGGTCGTGGATCATCGGCACGTCAATTCTCTGGGCCAGACCGATCCGCAGTTCTGGCTGCTGCACCAGTACGATTACCATCAATACAACGCCACACCCGCGTCCTTCGGCTCCGGACTGGCCAGCCTACGCCGCGCCTTGGCGGAGGCCATGGCGCCCGAAGCGCCTTTTCCGGTGAGCGTTTCCGAGTTCAATGTCCATACCGCGGCAGTATTTGATACTATGCCGGAAACGCTGGATGATCCGACCAAGTATGCCCGCTTTGGCGCCATCGTGGCGCATCTGGTCGGGAACGGCGCGCACGAACTATACGCATTCAAATTCAGCCAGACTCAGGGCGGCGCGAATGACGTTTATCCGGTGCGCAAGAACGGCCTGCATTATGTGGACAACGATGCGGCGCCCTACAACATCGGCGGCATTACCCGGGCGGGCGAAGTGTGGCGGTTGTTCAACAAAGGCTTTGCCCCGGGCCGGCTGCGCCAAGACCTTGTCGCTACGGCGGACCTCGATCATCTCGCGCTGCTGGCCAGTCACGATCCGCAGACCGGCTACTATTACGTTTTCTCGGCGAACCATTCTTCCACGGCAACTCCGCTGACCCTGGACGTCTCGGCTTTGAACCTGCCCGACAACAACCGCGTGTTGATCGAGGAAGTCAGCGAAACCCATTACGGCACCGTGGCGCATTATACACGGGTACTGAGCGGGCGGGTGACGACCTTCGTCCAACCAGCGAACAGCGTGTGGCTGGCAACCCTGCCGGCCAAACCGCAACAGTTTAGTTCGCCGGGCGTGCCGACCTTCACCCTCGCCGCCGCGGAAGACGCCACCGTCAAAGACGGCATCAACTGGACCAACAACTATGGCGCGGAAACGAATCTGGTGATCCGCAACGATCCGGCCAATGCAGCGAACCGGAGCGTGGCGTTGTTGAAATTCCAGCTGCCGACCATTTATCTGCCGGACGTGCAACTGGCGGTGCTGACCGTATCGGGCGCGACCCGTCAGACCAACGCTCCGGTGCAAGCGCATGTTTATGGTCTGACCAACAACGCCTGGTCGCAAACGAGCGTCACTTGGGCTACCGCGCCCAATCTGGGTTCGGGCGTGCCCGCCGGCAACCGCATCGCCCATCAGTTTGTGCGGGGCTTGGGTGATTCCGCCTTTCTTCAGGGTCAACTGGTGTTTTCTTCCACCAACTTTGCCGGGCAACAGATTGACGTCACCAGCTTCATTCGCCATCGCCCAACTTACGAAGCGAGTTTCCTCGTCGCGCAGGACCCGCGTTGGAATGTGGCGTTGCCGTCGTTGGCCGTAGGCGACACCCAGCCGGATGGCCTGCGCTTGTTGGCATCGGAAGCCGGCGCGGACGGACCGCGTCTGTTGCTGGTGCGCCTGCGGGACAGCGATGGCGATGGCCTCAGCGACGAGGCCGAACTGAATATCTTTGGCACCGACCCCCACAACGCCGACACGGACGGGGACGGGATCAGTGACGGGGAAGAAGTGTTGATCTGGGGGACCGACCCCGGGCGACGTCTGATCGCGCCGTTGGCGCAGGAGCAATTCGTTTATGCCGCCCATACCGCGCTGGCCGAGCAGGGCGGCTGGCTGTTGAACGGCGGCACGAGCGCGACGGTGGCGCCGGGGAATTTGGACGTGCCGGGGCTGGCGTTCGCGGCGGGCAACTGCCTGACGTGGACCACTCAACCCATGAGCCTGCGGCTGCCGCTCGGCACCAATCTCACGACCGGCGAACTCTTTTTTTCCTTTGCGTTGCGCGTGGATGCATTGGGCCCTTCATTTACCGGCGTCGGCACTCTGGCCGGAGTCACCACCGGCACGGGCACGTTGTTCGGCAGTAAAATTAACATCCGCACCAACGGCAGCGTCGGGTTCCAACTGGGCTTGTCCAAGGCCACTGGCACGGCCTACGGCGCATGGGCGCCCGATGATTTTGCGGTCGGCGAAACGATCTTTGTGGTGGGCCGTTACCGTTTCAATCCCAGCAGTGACACAGACGACACATGCGCGCTGTGGTTAAATCCAGACCGCACGTCGTTCGGCGCCATCGTGCCGCCGTCAGCCACTATTGCTGAGGTGGGCGCGGGCGGCGCGGACCTACCGCAGGTGGACCGCTTTTTCTTCCGCGTAGGCAGCGGCAGCACGACGCCTGCGAAGCTCGTTACCGATGAATTACGGATTGGTTTGACCTGGGCCTCGGTCACTCCGCCCGCCGTCGTTCCCGCTTTGCGTTTGGTGTCGTCCGGAGATACCGCCGCACTGCTCTGGCCGACGAACGCCCCGGGATTTGTTCTGGAGGAATCCACCGCGGTCACGTCTGCTCCGTGGTTTGCCGTGAGCGAGCCAATCCGTACGAGTGGCGTGAATTTCTCCGTGGACATCTCCCTCACCAACAACAGCCGTTATTTCCGGCTGCGCCATTGATGGCTTGTTCGCTTATGAAAACCATTTCCCGTCTGCGCGCCGCAATGAGCGGATTCGTTTTGGGGTTGGCGGTGCATGCGGCCGGCGCCGCAATTCAGGAGGGTACGCTGCGGTTGGCGGCCAACCAACTGGCCCCCGGACAATCCTTTGAGCTGACTGGACAATGGTATTACCAGCCCGGTTACACCCTGCAACCGGCCGACCGGCCGGAAACCGAGATGCCCGCCCACTGCGTCCGCGTTCCCGTCCCTCAACTGCTCAATCGCATCCACTGGTGGCTCGACGACTCGGAGGATTTTAATCAGCGCGAGACGGCGCGGCTTCAAGCCTTGGGATTCGATACCGAGCGCGCCGAGGATGGCTGGTATTACCTGCGGTTGAATTTGCCGGCGCTGCCCGCGGACCGGCACCTGTTTCTCGAGTTCGACGGCGTGGCCATGGTGAGCCGGGCTTATTGCAACGGACGGCTGCTCGGCGAACACAAAGGCATGTTTAGCCGCTTCAGTTACCAGCTCACGCCGCACCTGCGTCCGGGCGAAAATCTTTTGGCGGTCCATGTCTCCATGGAAAAAATTCCGGCGTCCACCTTGGCGCTGGGCGAGGCGGTGACGGTTAATCTCACCGCCTCGAAAGTGCTGACGATGAGCAAGGGGATGTTCGGTCCCCTCTCGCCGAACTTTGACAACCGCGCCTACGACCTGCACGGCATCTGGCAGCCGGTGCGGTTGGTGGTGCGGGGTGGCGCGCGGCTTGATGATGTGTGGTTCATCCCCACGCTGGACGGCGCGGAAGTGCGCGTTGAAGCCGCTGCGCTCGCGGGGAATCCGCCAGTCCGGGCGCGGGCCCGCTGGACGGATTTCCGAACCGGCGAACTCTTCGCCGAGGTCAAGTCGCCGCTCATCACCCTCCGGGAGACGCCCAGTTCGCACTCTCTCGTCTTGCGGGCGGTGGCCCCGAAACTCTGGACCCCGGCCGAACCAAACTTGTACCGCCTGACGGTGACGCTGGAATCGGCCGCGGGCGACCAACTAGATGCTTGGACCCGGAACGTCGGTTTTCGGACCTTCACCGTTCAGGGCAACCAGTTTTATTTGAACGGCAAGCCGTATTGGTTGCGGGGCGCCAATCATCTTCCCTATGGCAAAAATCCGTGCGACCCGGCGCTGCC
>Ga0255342_1006174_pt1 | contig 11055 bp, 9 predicted proteins | sample wastewater_treat_3_FD_192416 | JGI IMG/M metagenome (GOLD analysis project Ga0255342, IMG submission 192416) | Wastewater microbial communities from Lulu Island WWTP, Vancouver, Canada - plant14 | ecosystem: Engineered > WWTP > Wastewater > Unclassified | place: Canada: Vancouver, British...
TTGCTATTCTTCATGTGTAGCCCTCCTTGACGGTATTTTGTTTGTGTCTTTGAACAACCAAACTTTTACCGGATTGAGGGCTACTTCACTACGCTTCAAAATGTGCGAAAAATATTATACGTTATCCATGTGTTTAAATGAGCCGGTATGATTGTTCGGGGCAAATATATTTACAATGGTTTGGCCACTGAGCTCTTCCACAGTATATCCATGCATCTTCGCGAAGGCCGGGTTTATCATCTCCATTATTTCTGTATCAGCGCTGACAACGACGACACCCCATTCCGCGTTTTCAAAGACATGAAGCCATTTTTTCAATTCTTCATTAGCCCGTTCCTGCTCGGTGATATCCTTGACAATCGATGAGGCGCCGATGATCTCTCCCCGGCTATCTTTTATCGGTGAAACAGTCAGAGCAATATCGATCAGGCGCCCGTCTTTTCTCAAACGCTTTGTTTTAAAATGAGCAACTGATTCCCCACCGGAGGATTTTATTCAGAATATGGTTCAGTTCATTTGCTTGGTTCGGGGGAAAAAGCATGGAAATATTTTCCCCGAGCACCTCCGAGGCGGCATAACCGTAAATCTTTTTCGCCGCGGGATTCCAGCTTTTTATGACCCCGTCCAGCGTTTTTCCGATAATTGCATCATCAGAGGATTGGACAATCGCCGCCAGCATTTGTAATTTTTCTTCTTGCTGTTCATGGCAGGTCAACTCTTCATCGTTTGTACTGATTTTTTGTTTTGTTTCGGCATGATTTATTTTGTGGGTCACGTAACATTATCCCCCGATAGTTGAGGTAAATGAGATTATTTATACTAACTTTCCCCGGCAGGATTATGATCCTTAGCTAATAAATTATAAGATAATTAGCTTTTACAGTCAACGAGAAAGCCTGTGGAAATAAAGAGGATATGCCGCCTGAGGACGTGTAATAAATGCGGATTTATCCTGCTGATTGTCAGCGATTAGCAGGGTTTATTTTTTTTGTTATTTGTGATTAAATAATTAATATTTATGGCAATAAAGAGGATCACTGCTGTGAATCTGGGGGAAAAAACTAAAAAGGAACTGCTTGAAATTATCCGGCAGCTGACTCAAAGCAACCTGCCCGCCGCGTCGAACACACCGGAAGAGAACCTCTATAGAATTTTGGCCCAGAGCTCACAGGTAGGTTTTTACATAATGCAGGACAAAAAATTCCGCTTCGTCAATTCCCACTTGCGTGATTATGCCGGCTATGACGAAGACGAAATCCTCCGGATGGACCCCTCGTCGTTGATTTTACCGGAGGACCGCCGCAAAACGCGCAAAAACGCGGTGATGATGCTCAAAGAGCAGCGCTTTTCTCCATACGAATTTCGCATCGTTACGAAGGATGGGCGCATCAAATGGATTATGGAGACGGTAATGCCCATTACTTATCAGGGGAGACCGGCGATTTTGGGAAATTCAATGGACATCACCGAACGCAAGGAGGCCAGCCACCGGCTGGAAGAGCTGGAAGCGCTTGAGTCGTCTATTCTGGATGCGATTCCGCAGGCGGTTGTCGGTCTGCACGAACGCCGTATTAACTTTGCCAATTCCGCGGTTAAAATCGTTTTCGGCTGGCATCGCGAAGAACTCATCGGCAGAAGCATCACTATATTTTACCGCAATGAAGAAGAAGCGGATGAAATCGGCCGGCGGTTTTATTCCGCTCTTGTGCAGCAACGCACATATGAAACGGAATTTCCCTGCCGCCGGAAAGACGGAAGCGAAATTCTCTGCCGGATGAAAGCTTCCCGTATTGGTGAAAAATTGCGCGAAAAACGCATTGTGCTCACTTTTGAAGATATCATGGAACAGAAAAAGGCGCAGGAAGAGCTGGAGCGTTCACGTCAGGAGCTGCGCAACCTTTCCGTGCATCTCCAGTCGGTGCGTGAAAAGGAAAGTACGCGCATTGCGCGCAAGATTCATGACGAGCTGGGGCAGTCACTAACCGCGCTGCAGATGGATCTTTCATGGCTTATCGGGCGGCTGCCGGATGATTCGCCCGCTGTTAGGGAAAAGGCGCGAAGCATGTCGCGGTTGGTAAACGAAACTATTGAGAGCGTGCATAAAATCACCACGGAACTTCGCCCCAGTCTTCTGGATGATTTGGGATTGACAGCGGCCATCGAATGGCAGGCGGAAGATTTTCAAAAGCGTTCCGGCATTAATTGTCAGGCGGATATTCGCTTTGCTGGCGGACTTATTGACAAGGATTTGGCCACGGCCGTTTTCCGTATTTTTCAGGAAACACTGACGAACATCGCGCGTCACTCGCAAGCGACGCAATGCGAAGTGACGCTTTCGGAAAATGAGAAGGAACTATGTTTGGAAGTGAAGGACAATGGCGTCGGTATCAAGCCGCAGCAGATTGACGATCCGCGGTCCTTCGGCATGATCGGCATGCGCGAGCGCGCCCACTTGTGGGGCGGCACGGTTCACGTGCGCAACATAAAGCCTTCGGGCACAATGGTAAAATTATTGATCCCCTTGCGTAAAGGAGAATAAATTTAATGATTCGCATTTTGGTTGCAGATGATCATGCGGTGGTGCGTCAGGGTGTAAAACAGATTCTGGCGGATGTTCGGGACATGCTGGTGAAAGATGAAGCCCAGAATGGCACAGAAACAATCGATAAAGTGATGAAATACGAGTATGATGTTGTGCTTTTGGATATTTCCATGCCGGGACGCAGCGGGCTGGAGATTCTGGAAGAAATAAAGGCTCAAAAGCCGAAACTGGCCGTGCTGATTTTAAGTATGCACCCTGAAGAACAGTACGCGGTGCGCGCTTTGCGCGCCGGTGCTTCCGGTTATCTTACCAAGGCTAGTGCGCCGCAGGAGCTCATCGGCGCAATTCGTAAGGTGGCGGGAGGCGGGAAATATGTGACGACATCACTGGCGGAAAAGCTGGCGGGCGAACTGGAAGTTGACCCCCAAAAGCTTCCCCATGAGCGTTTGTCCAACCGTGAATATCAGGTGATGCTGATGCTGGCGCAGGGTAGATCCGTTTCCGATATCGCGGAAGAATTATGTTTGAGCGTAAAGACAATCAGCACTTACCGTACGCGCGTTCTGGATAAAATGGGTATGAGGAAAAACGCCGAACTCACGCTGTACGCTGTCCACAACAATCTCATCCAATAGAAGCCGCGATTTTTTTGTCAGACAAAGTCCGTCAAAATTTGCAGGAGGACTCTGACAAAAAATTCAGTAGCAGACCGATAGCGCCTTTTCTTTGCCCGTGTCAATAAGCTAATCAGTAAGAAATACGTTAAAAATAGACAGCGCAAAAGAACGCTCAGCAAAGGAAAGAAGGCATGAATCAGTTATTATCAGTATCAGGCGAAGGTTTGTCGGATGACCACTCTGGTAAGGTATTTTCCGCGCGTAAAAATATTCTCGGAGATGAATTGGCGGAAATAACCCGGCAGGCGCTGCGGGAAAACCGCAGCTATCTCATGGAGCACGAAAGCAAAGAAATCTTAGAAGGCATCGGTATCAAAACAACCGGATTTTTGGTAGCTCGTTCTGAGAATGAGGCCTTGACGATGAGCGCGAAGATCGGTTATCCGGTTGCGCTGAAAATCGTTTCCCCCGATGTCGTCCACAAGACAGATGCGGGCGGAGTAAAACTCAACCTGGCCGCTTCGGATGAGGTACGCCGGGCCTACGCTGAAATCATGGAAACCTTCAAATACCAGCATATCGAAGGTGTATCCGTGCAAGTCATGGCCAAACCGGGCATCGAGGCGATTATCGGTGTGGCGCGTGATCCGTGTTTCGGCCCGATTATCATGTTCGGATTGGGCGGCGTTTTTGTGGAAGTGTTAAGAGATGTTTCTTTTCGTATTCTGCCGATTAGTGAAAAAGACGCTTTCGAGATGATTGAGGAAATCCGCGGCGCGGCTATTTTGAAAGGTTACCGTGGCAAGGCCGTAGATCTGGAGTCCCTAAGCGCGCTGCTTTTGAGGATTTCTCGTCTCGTTATCGAAAATCCCGAAATAGCCGAACTGGACCTCAACCCGTTGTTTTTATATCCGGATGGTTATGTGACGGTGGACGCGCGCATGTTCGTCAGCGAGCCTGTGCCGCCCGATCAAATCACACCAACAGGTCGCGAAAGTTTACGTGACTTTTTTTATCCAAAAAGCATTGCTGTGATCGGTGCTTCAGATGTGCGAGGCAAGCTGGGCTATAACGTGTTTCGTAATCTTGTCCATCATGAATTTCCCGGACGACTCTATCCGATTAATCCCGGGAAAGAATCGATTTTGGGAATCAAAGCTTACCGTTCTATTCTAGATGTCGAAGAACCGGTGGACGTGGCGGTGGTAATTGTGCCGGCCAAAGCAGCCGAAACGGCTATAGCGGATTGCTGCACGAAGGGAGTGCGCTACATAGTCGTCGAAGCGGCGGGATTCGCCGAAAGCGGCGAAGAGGGGAAAGTGGCGCAGGCGCGCATCGAAAAAATAATCCGCCGGCACGGTTGTCGTGTTCTGGGACCGAACTGTTCCGGCGTAATCAACACGCATCACAATATGGTGCAGTCCATCGGCCTTTTGTCCGATTTGAAAAAAGGCAACGTCGGCATGGTGGCGCAGGCGGGAGTTTACGCCGCCGGTATTCTCACGGGATTGAGCAACGTGCTGGATTTCGGAATTGTGGCGACTATCGGCAACAAGATGGACATCAATGAAACAGACATTCTGGAATATTTAAGCGACGACGATTATATTTCCGTAATTGTTATGTATATGGAGGATATTCGCAACGGCAAACGCTTTATTGAAGTGGCAAGTCGGGCGGCGTTGCGCAAACCGGTGATTGTTTTAAAGTCGGGACGTACCGAGGCGGGGAAAAAGGCGGTATCGTCGCATACCGCGTCACTGGCCGGAAATGACGAAGTCAACAATGCCGCTTTTCGGCAAAGCGGCGTAATCCGCGCCCGTGACAATGAACACCTTTTCGCTCTCACGCGCGCTTTCTCCAAGCAGCCGGTTCCGAAAGGAGACGGGATTTTGGTGATTACCTATACCGGTTCACTGGGTGTGGCCGCCACGGATATGCTGTATTTGTCCGGCATGCGCCTGGCTGTGCTTGAACCGTATTTTCAGCAGCGATTGAAAAACGTGCTGCCGGATTATGCCAGCACTGGCAATCCCATTGATTGTTCTTTTTCCATGACGCCTACGCAGGTCAAAACACTGGTTGAAATCGGCGTGGAGTCAAACGACGTCAGCGGGTTTATCGTTGTGCTTCAGGGGGAAATTCTGGGCTCTTTCGTGGATGTGATGAAAAACATCGACTACAAGGGAAAGCCCGTCCTTTGCTGTGTGGCCTGTAAGGAATTCATGATTAATGATGTGATCAGAATGGAACAGTCCGGGTTTCCCGTTTATTCCACGGCGGAAATGGCCGCGGAGGTTATGTCGCAGATGTATCATTATGGTCTGCGTCGCCAAAGCGCCATCGCCGATTCTATCGCCCGCCATCTTACGAGGGATAATCTATCCATTGATAATCTGCCGGTGCGCCTGCGTTTGATAAATCCCAAAGACATCGGCCTGTGGACGGATTTTGTCAAAAGTTGTTCGGAAAAATCCCTGTGGCTGAGGTTTTTGTCTCCTTTTTCCGCCACGCCGGAGCGCGCGCAGCGCTTCTGCAATGTTGATCCGGAAGAGGAGATAGCCGTCGTGGCGGAGATGAAGGACGGCGACAAATATAAATTTCTCGGTATCGCGCGCCTGATTAAGAACAAACTATGTGAAGGCGAGGTGGAATACGCCATCATTGTTTCCGACCCATGGCAAAATAAATCTCTGGGTTATACTCTTTCTGAACAGTGCATTGAGCTGGCCCGCAGGGAAGGTTATAAAACTATCCGGGCAGAAACACTGCGGGAAAACTATGCGATGATCCGTATTTTCCGCCGCTGTGATTTCAATTTCGCCGGCAGGGATGGGAACATGGTGTCGATGACGCTGGATTTGACGTGATACAGGCCTAAGGAACAATCAAAATAAAATCTTCTTCATCATTGATTCTGTTATTTTTAATATAAATAGCCGATGACAAAGAAAATGCCGCTTTCCTGTTTCACGGAAAGCGGCATTTTAGGGAGGGGTTTTTTCCGGTGCAGAAAAAAATTATGGCTGTCTCTGCACCGAAGATTTGCTAACCAAGTTTTTTCCTGTTGGTGACAAGGTCGTCGACAACAGCAGGGTCAGCAAGTGTAGAAGTATCACCGAAATTACCATATTCTTTGGCCGCGACATTTCTCAGAACGCGGCGCATAATCTTACCGGATCTGGTTTTAGGAAGACCGTCGGCCCACTGAATAACGTCGGGTGTAGCGATCGGCCCGATTTCCTTGCGGACATGCGCGATCAAAGCTTTCTTGAGTTCGTCTGTCTTGGCCACATTATTATTCAGTGTGACGTAGGCAAAAATACCCTGGCCTTTGATTTCATGCGGGAAGCCGACCACCGCCGCTTCCGCGACATCTGGATGGGAGGTCAGCGCCGCTTCGACTTCCGCTGTGCCCATTCTGTGGCCGGACACGTTGATAACGTCGTCAACGCGGCCGGTGATCTTGTAGTCACCGTCGGCATCGCGTTCTGCGCCGTCACCGGAGAAGTAGTAACCGGGGAACTGGGAGAAGTAATTTTCGACGAACCGGCCATCTTTATCATTCCACAAACCGCGGGTGATGCCGGGCCAGGCCTTCTTAATGCAAAGGGAACCTTTGCCGGGGCCTACAATTTCCTTCCCGTTTTCATCCATCAGCGCGGGAACGACACCGAAGAACGGCTTCATGGCTTTGGCCGGTTTGATATCAATCGCGCCGGGCAGAGGCAGAATCATATGACCGCCGTTTTCCGTCTGCCACCAGGTATCCGCGATAGTGCAGCGGCCGCCGCCGACTTTTTTCCAGAACCACCACCATGCTTCGGGATTGAGCGGCTCGCCGACCGAACCCAGAACGCGCAGCGAGGAGAGGTCATGCATATCGACCCATTTGTCGCCTTCTTTGGCAATCGAACGGATCGCGGTGGGAGCGGTGTAGAAGTTGTTGACGTTGTATTTTTCGATAACGGCCCAGAAACGGTCAAAGTTCGGATAATTGGGAACGCCTTCGAAAACGATGGTGGTAAAACCGTTGCAGAGCGGCCCGTAGACCACATAGCTGTGTCCGGTGACCCAGCCGATATCGGCGGTACACCAGTAGACGTCTTCGTCACGCACGTCAAATGCCAGCTGCTGCGTCATGGAAGCGTACAGCAGATAGCCGGCCTGGGTGTGAACGACACCCTTGGGCTGTCCGGTCGAACCGGAAGTGTAAAGGATGAACAGAGGATCTTCCGCGTCCATTTCTTCCGGTTTGCAGTAACGGTCCGCTTTGGCCATGAGGTCTTCATACCAGACGTCGCGTCCTTCCTTCATGGGAACTTCCATGCCGGTTCTTTTCACAACGATCTGGGTTTTTACGGAAGGACTCTGTTCCAGCGCCTTGTCGGCGTTGGCTTTCTGGGGGACGGCCTTGGCGCCGCGGTAGGTGCCGTCGCAGGTGATCAGGATTTTAGCTTCGCAGTCGTTGATGCGGTCTCTTAATGCTTCCGCGGAGAAGCCGCCGAACACGAGGGAGTGGATGGCGCCAATGCGGGCGCAGGCCAGCATAACGACTAGAGCCTCGACGATCATAGGCAGGTAAATGGAAACGCGGTCGCCTTTCTTGATCCCCAGGCTCTTCAGAACATTCGCGAATTTGTTGACTTCGCGATACATGTCGAAATAGGTGTAAACCTTCCAGTCGTTGGGGTTGTTGCCTTCGAAAATTACTGCCGCTTTGTTTTTCTTGGTTTCCAGATGACGATCCAAACAGTTGTAGCTGACATTGAGCTTGCCGCCTTCAAACCATCTCACGTGTAGGTCCTTGGCGTCGAACGACCAGCTCGACACCTTGTTCTTGTCAAACGGCTTAAACCAGGCGAGCCTTTCTGTGGCCATCTTTGCCCAGAACGCGTCGGGATTTTCGATGGATTCTTTATAGAGTTTTTCGTACTCTTCCCGGCTTTTGATGTAGGATTTTTCTCTCACTCTTTCCGGTACAGGAAATATCTTGTCGTAAAAATCTTGTTCATTTGCTTCAGCCATATTATTCTCCTTTTAAAAATTATTCGTATGTCTTTAAAATCCGGGCACCAGGCATTTTTTATTCGCCGGATGCGGGTTGTAATCATTTTGTCTTTTCAGGGAGGGGTACGCCCCACGATTGAACTTCATTCGTATAGTCAGAAGAGCGAGTTCTGATTGTCCGCCGCAGCGTGGGGCGTATTACAATGGCTGATGCAATACATGTACCCCCTGAAAAGCAATTACTGAATACATCCTTTATTAAGGGGCTGGTATCAGCGTCCGTCCGAATTGGATGTGGGAATTTTACTTATGCGGCCTGTCCGTGTTTGTCTGACAAAAATGGGGTGAAAAAGAGGCGGGGGGCAATAAAGAAAAACTATCACCGTAAATGAGGAAAAATAATGTGTGATTATATGCCGCGACAGGATCAGTCCCCGCGTGTATTTGATGACGATTTAATTACGGCCGATCTTGCCGGAGACGTTTTTTTGCTTGTCTTGGTTTTAGAGATAGCTGTGCAAGCTAGAGAGGAGGTTTACTCCCAAGTATGTGAAGAGCATACAAACAAAACCGATGACGGCCAGGACGGCTAGACGTTTCCCGTGCCAGCCGCGGACGTAACGGGCGTGTATCATAATGGCGTAAACGAGCCATGTAATCAGAGACCATGTTTCCTTAGGATCCCAGCTCCAATAGGCTCCCCAGGCGTAATGCGCCCAGACAGAGCCGGTGATGATGCCGATGGCTAGGAAAACAAAACCTAGTGCCGCGCTTTGATAGATAAGCAGATCCAGCGCTGGCAGTGGAGGCAGTTTTTCGGCAAACATCGGAGAATATTTTGCTTCTTTCACGCTTTTCCAGAGGTAAAGAAGGCCGCTGCCGAAGGCGACGGTAAAGGCGGCATAACCCATGAAGCAGGTGACAACATGCGTGGTCAGCCAGTTGCTTTGCAGAGCGGGAATAAGCGGTTCGATGCGGTTATTTATTCCCGGCGCGATGGATGCGTAGGCCATGGTAAAAAAAGTTATGGGAACGACGAAGGCGCCGAGGCTTTTGTTTTTAATGCGCCACTCCACGGCCAAATAAAGAATTATGATTGACCAAGCAAAGAAGACGAGAGACTCGTATAGATTGCTGAGCGGCGCGTGTCCAAAACCAAGATTGTACGAAGCCTTCCACCTCAAAATCAAGGCAAATGTGTGCGCAAAAAAACCTGTCCAGGCCAGGAAGGAGGCCAGCCGTGCCCAAAATTCTTTTAGGAATATCATCCTGAACAGATATAAAACAAAGGAAGTAAAATAGATAAAAGTTACGTAATTCAAAATAACCGTGTCCGTCATGTCGCTATCTCCCCGTTGATACGTTGACGCAGACGATTCAATTTGCCCGTCAGCGAGGCGCTGTAGCGGTTGCTGATACCGTTCACGCTTATCTTTACTCTCGGGGGTTGTTGTTCCACGAGTACCCAAATACGCTGGTGCGCGGTGAAATAGATGGTTATCAGACCGACGAGCAAAAAAACACCTCCCGTCAAAGCAAAAGGAACGCCGGGATCGCGCACGACGCGCAGGCCGGTGTAGTAGCGCTTTTCGATAGTCTTCAGGGAGAAAACCAGAGGCTTAAAAAGACCGGGGTTAAACAGGGGTACCTCGGAAAGCAAACCGGGATTAACTTCCGCGATTTCTTTGATATGCTGAAAAACCCAGAACTGAATATTTTTTTTGTCTGCTTCGATGCTTAGCTTTACGGCCGGTCCCAATTGCATGATGTTTTCTTCCACACGCAAAACGGTGGCTCTTGCTTTTTTTGTCGGCAGCTGGAAAACGTCTCCCTGTTTTACCATAATGTCTGTACTTTTCCCGTCCGCTGTGGTGTATGTCAGAACGGCTTTAGTTTCCGGCGAAATGCCGTAACTGGATTGATAAAAACGAAAGCCTTCAAAAGTCAGAGGATGATTGACCAGGACGGAGCCTTTGTGAACCACATTGCCCTCTCTGATGAAACTCAGGCCGGAACGGTAGGTTTTCGGGGCGCCGGTGTGGTAGAATTCGACGACGAATTTGTCACAGCGCACGGAAAAATCAAGCTGATACGGTCCTTTGTCTTTGTTTAGTTGAATAACGCTGGCGGATTCTCCTTCCTGCAGATGGACATCGGCTTCCAGTCCGAAAACGGAACCGATTATGGCTGCGGCGATTATAATCAGAATGCTTAAATGAACGATGTAAACGCCGAAAAGAGAAAAACGTCCCCCCTCGCGATAGAAAATGATTCCTTTGGCTGTTTTCAGCTTCTTGACGGAAGAAAATTTTGCGGTCAGAGAAGCTTCCACGGCCCGGCAGGCGGCATCAATTTTGTCCGTAAATATTATCCGCTCATCTTCGAGATTTTCAAAGAGAACGGACGGCGGTGGGTGCGGTGATTTGTATTGTTTTAAAGTCACCGGTAAGCGATTAATGGAGCAGATGATGAGGTTAATTGAGAGAAGCCCCATAAGAATGTAAAACAGAGGGGAATGATAAAGGTCGGCCAGCAACGCGATACCGTAAGGGCGTGGAATAAATGTTGCAACCATAAAAAGCAGAATCAGCAAAACCAGTAAGGCAATTGTTAGTTTTATCGAAGAAAAAAAAGACCGAAGAACGTTTTTGCTTTTTGACAAGGAAAGTTCTCCTTAATTTGATGCCGGATACACAAAATTTATCACTGAATATCTTTTCTGTCAAAAGATACGCGATAAAAATTACCATACATACTCATGTTAGTAGCAAATAGAAAAGTCCTATTTTGTAGCACATGATTTGTCCGCTTTTACCCTGCTTTAAGGAAAGGGGTTTAATTCTATGGCTTTCGCTTTCCTTCGATTTTAGCCGCGGCGGACTTACG
>Ga0255342_1006185_pt1 | contig 11044 bp, 9 predicted proteins | sample wastewater_treat_3_FD_192416 | JGI IMG/M metagenome (GOLD analysis project Ga0255342, IMG submission 192416) | Wastewater microbial communities from Lulu Island WWTP, Vancouver, Canada - plant14 | ecosystem: Engineered > WWTP > Wastewater > Unclassified | place: Canada: Vancouver, British...
TCTTGTATATTGTTAGGATGCGCCAAAGCTACGTATGTGATTCCTATAGAAACAATTTTCTTAGCATTTTTGTTTGGATTTTTAGGATTTAAAAAAGGTAAAGTAAATAAGTAAGCGAAGAGTTTTTGGGTGGTTAGCTCAGCCGGTTAGAGCATTCGGTTTACATCCGAAAGGTCATAGGTTCGAATCCTATACCACCCACCAAACCTTGTGGGGGAGCAACAATTTAGTTCTATAATCTTGGTATATCCTTGGGGGATCGTCTAATGGTAAGAACCGCCTCGCTTCGCTCGGGAACCTTGCGATTAGAATCTTTCGTTTTTAGCTTCTTTTATTTTTAAGTTTTTGACAATTTAGTTCTATAATCTTTTTATATCTTTGGGGGATCGTCTAATGGTAGGACGCCGGACTTTGGATCCGTTAATCGGGGTTCGACTCCCTGTCCCCCAGCCACGAAAACACTGACCTACTACCTACTTACGCGTGATTTAACAACTCAAAAGAGGTAAAATGTGAACATTAAATTAAGATTAAATCTTTATGGCAAAACAAACTACAGCCAATCTCGGCTTTGAACAGAAATTGTGGGCAGCAGCAGACAAATTACGGGGCCACATGGATCCTGCTGAATATAAACATGTGGTTCTGGGCCTCATCTTCCTAAAATATATCTCCGACTCTTTTGAAGAAACCTACCAATCAATCAAAAACGATCCCGATGCGTTTGAGGGCGAATGGGAGGATAAAGACGCCTACCAATCTCGCAATGTGTTTTGGGTACCAGAGATTGCCCGTTGGGAATATCTAAAGCAAAACGCCAAGAAGCCGGAAATCGGCAAGATTGTAGACGATGCGATGATCGCCATTGAAAAAGAAAACCCATCGTTAAAGGGTGTGTTGCCAAAACGCTATGCCCGTCCCGATCTTAATAAACAACGTTTGGGGGAAATTATCGACATTTTTAGCTCTCTTGGTTTGGGTGACGAACAAGCAAAGTCCAAAGATATTTTAGGCCGAGTGTATGAGTATTTTATCGGCAGATTTGCCAGCGCTGAGGGAAAGGGTGGCGGTGAATTCTACACGCCCGCATCGGTGGTAAAACTGCTTGTTTCCATGATCGAGCCATACAAGGGCCGAGTTTACGATCCGTGTTGTGGTAGTGGTGGCATGTTTGTGCAAAGTGAAAGATTCGTACAGGAACACGGAGGCAATGTGGGTGATATTTCAGTCTACGGGCAAGAAAGCAACCCGACGACCTGGAAATTGGCCAAGATGAATTTGGCCATTCGGGGTATTGAAAACAATTTAGGAGAATCGGAGGGTGACAGTTTCCATAACGATCTACACAAAGATTTGAAAGCCGACTATATCCTAGCTAATCCGCCATTTAACGATAGCGATTGGGGTGGTGAACGATTACGGGATGATGTGCGCTGGAAATATGGGGTACCGCCAATAGGTAATGCCAACTACGCTTGGATTCAGCATTTCATTCATCATTTATCTCCCACAGGAATTGCAGGTTTTGTTATGGCTAACGGAGCATTGTCATCCAACACATCCAACGAGGGCCAAATTAGGGAAAATTTGATAAAAGCGGGACTCGTTGACTGTATCGTAGCCCTCCCCGACAAATTGTTCTATACCACTCAAATCCCCGCCTCGCTTTGGTTTGTATCAAGAGACAGATACAACCACAAGTTCAGAGACAGACACGATGAAGTGTTATTCATTGATGCCCGCAAAATGGGGACAATGACAGATAGACGCCACAGAGAGCTAACGGAAGAAGATTTGAAAAAGATTGCCGATACCTACCATAGTTGGCGCAATAAAGACGGCAAGTACGAGGATGTTAAGGGATTTTGCAAAGCCGCCAAAATGGAAGAAGTAGAAAAGAACGGGTATGTATTAACCCCAGGGCGATATGTAGGTACAGATTTTGAGATGGAAGATGACGAGGAGTTTGAAGCCAAGATGAAAAGATTGACGGGAGAACTCTCCCAACAATTCAAAGAGTCAAAAGAATTAGAAATCAAGATTAAAGAAAACCTAAAAAAAGTTGGATTTGAGATATGAGTATTATCAAGACATTTACATTTATAGATGAAAGCGGAGCATTAAACCCTGTAAAGGATGGTAAAAGTTATTTTGGTATAGGAGCTTTTAAACACACAAAGCCCATCGAGTTACTTACAAAATTACATCCTGTGTATGAAGGTTTGGTTAATGAGTTAAAAAAAGATGAAACCAGAGTTGAGTTTAGTTTTAAGAGTACGACCGCAAAAAGCATTGGGTATGATTTAGCATTTCTCGATAAATTAGATGGCGATTATGATTGGGAGTTTAATTGCCTTTATTTTGATGCTAATGATAAAAATTTCATCAAACCAAGCAATCATGTTCAACGCTGGGAGAAGTACGTCTCATTTATCAAATTATTGATCAACAAAAACTTATGGCGAAGTGAAGAAACTGTAGTGATTGCCGATTATCAGAGGAAACCGAAAGACTCGAATAAAAAAATTGAATTCGTAGAACAAGATATTAAAAGTGTCCACAATATCCTTCAAACCGAATCTCACGGTGTATTGCCTGTTCAACTGGCAGATATGCTATTGGGTGGATATCTATATTCACTTAATCCTGACTCAGGAGACAAGGAGGGCAACAAGACTAGAATTGCCCAAAAAGTCTTAGATTTGCAACGCAAAGTTGGAAAAAATAAATTTAACTGCTGGGAAATTAACTGGAGCAAAAGCAGCAGGATCGAGAGGGTATAGATGCAATCTATGCCTCCCTGCCGGTAGGTAAACCTACCCGACACCTGCATAGATAGTATAACAGCCAGCTCGTTATTGTGTCAAATAAAACAGTATGAAAAAAGCAAGAACAAAGACGAATTTAACAAATATGGGTTTTGAGATATGAAAAAAGATCAACAGGCTGGGAAAATTGAGGGTGGGCAGGTTTTTATATTTAGTAAAGATATTAAAAACGATGGCCAAATAATATCTTCAGGAATTGGAGCAAAAACTCATATTGAAACCGAAACATACACGGGTAGAGGTTCTGTAGAAAGTCATGAAATGACTGTAAATGAGCAAAAATGGTTTAAGAAACATTTCAGAGAAATAGTAGTTGGTATCGTCTGTACGGTAGTTGGAGGTTTAATTCTTTACTACTTATTTGGAATTAAATGAAAAACACAAAATACAAACAAACAGAAATTGGTGAAATTCCTGAGGATTGGAGTCTTGAACTAATCGGACATTTACCCATTGGAATTGGCGATGGAAATTATTCATCGAAATACCCAAAAAAAGACGAGCTGTTAGATAAAGGGGTACCGTTTATATCTGGGAAAGACATTAAAGATGGGAGAATTGTTGAAGATGGGATCAGGTATATATCTGAAGCCCAACACAATACCTTATTAAAAGGCCACATTAAATACAGAGATGTGCTTCTAGTTACGAGGGCAGATATAGGAGTCGTTGGGTATGTTGACAAGAAATATGAAGGTTCAAATATCAACGCCCAATTGGTCTATTTACGTTCCGATGATAAATTACTGAACCCAGAGTATTTGTTTTATTTGCTTTCTTCAGGTGAGTATAAAAACGTCTTAAGAAGTTATTCTTCAGGCTCAGCTCAATCGCAACTACCAATCAAATCCCTCCTGAAAGTTCCAATAAAATTTCCACACCACAAACAACAACAACAAATTGCCTCGATTCTCTCCTCTCTTGACGACAAGATCGAATTAAATCGCAAGATGAATAAGACATTGGAGGAAATGGGCAAAGCATTGTTTAAGCGGTGGTTTGTGGATTTTGAGTTTCCTAATGAAAATGGCAAGCCATACAAATCAAGTGGCGGAGAGATGGTAGAGAGTGAGTTGGGAATGATACCAAAAGGGTGGGAGGTTGGAGTTCTAGATAATATAACCGAGATAAAAAACGGATTCGCATTTAAGAGCGAGGACTACACAGATAATGGCGTATTCCTGTTAAGGACAAGAAATTTTACTCAAAGTGGCTATGTTGTTAAGGACGAAGTTATATATTTACCAGAACCATTTTATGAAGAATATAGCAATTACCAACTGAGACAATTTGACGTGCTTCTTGTCATGGTTGGTGCCAGTGTGGGTAGTTTGGGTTTTGTGACTTCAAATGCACTTCCTGCTCTACAAAATCAAAATATGTGGAATTTCAGAGCTAGAGATCCAAAGAATCAACTCTACATAAAACTATTAGTGGAAAAACTTGTTAAACAAAACATTGGATCAGCTTCTGGAAGCGCTAGAGACTTTTTTAGAAAGGATTTCTTTAGAACCATTCGTTTTGTTTGTCCAAAAGTCCAAATCCTAAACACGTTTAACGAGATAGTTCTGCCGATTTTTCAGGAATTAGACAAAAACCTGGCAGAAATTGATTCCCTAGCTCAATTAAGAGATTCACTTTTGCCGAGGTTAATGAGTGGAAAATTGAGGGTAAAAAATTAATATGAAAAGTAGACTTTATCTTCAGTTCAAAAATCTTTCCTTATTGTTGTCTGGTATTCTGTTTGGGGTGGCAGTTATAACTGTTGAAAATTTGCTCGCAACTTACAGTCTATACGTTTGGTTGATGGCTGTTTTGACGCTACTAATCGGAATAGGATTTCTAGATTTTCTGGTTTTTATATATATCTATATCCAAAGGAGGTTCAATAGTTGGAAAAGAAACGTCGGTATTTACGCCCCATATGACATTGATGACCAAACTGCGTCTTGGGTTTCGCTTTCAGTTAGGCAAATTTCAGATTTGTTAAAAAGAAGTTCGATGAGTTATCGAATAATTCAAAGCGATAATGAATTATCACGTTATCCCATTATTCTAAACCCCTATGGGGGCGCATATCCGGAAAACAATATTTCTTCACTTGAATCTCTAGAGAGCATATTTGATTATGTCAGAGAAGGAGGGATTTATATTAACATTGCTGACGTACCATTTTATTATGCATTTGATAAAAATTTAGGTAGGAGGATTGGAATTACGCCCAATATACACCCACTCACTACGGCGATTAGCTTTCTTAGTGTAAAGATATCTGAAAAATTAAAAGTACGTGTCTATCCCGTGGATAGAAACAACAAATGGAAGATCGATACAGGTCCAGATAAAGATAGAGTATTCTCAATCCACGAAGGTTATATAAACTTATTCAATCAAACAATTAGTATTGATCACACCGAGTGTTCACCACAAATTTGCTTACCATATGGGAAAGGTTGGTTTATATTTTCAACCTTCAGATTAAGTAAGAAAAATTTAGAAGAATTGGGAAAAATTGTTAAAAAATCGATTGAGTTGATAAATAAATGACCAAATATACAGAAACAGATTTAGAATTAGCAACATTAGAGTGGCTCGAGGGATTAGGTTATTCAGTTATTGGCGGCCCTGAAATTGCCCCGCCTCCTGATGGCGAACATCCCGAACGGGCTAGTTATGGCGATGTGGTGCTTGAGGGCAGATTGAAAGCTGCCATTGAAAGACTAAACCCCAATATTCCGACTGACGCCAAAGAAGAAGCATTTAAGAAAGTTGTTCAGGTGTCTCATACTACCCCCAATCTGATCATCAATAACAAAATCTTTCATTCATACCTGCGGGATGGGGTGGATGTGGAATACATGCGCTCTGATGGAACTGTAGCGGGTGATAAAGTACATTTGGTGGATTTCGACGATGTAGCAAATAACGACTTTTTGGCCGTTAACCAATACACGATCATTGAAAACAACATAAATAGGCGGCCTGATGTTGTGGTTTTTATTAATGGCTTGCCTGTCGTGGTTATTGAACTGAAAAACCCAGGAGATGAAAAAGCTACAATAAAAGGTGCATTTAACCAAATCCAAACCTACAAACGGGATATTCCGACACTTTTCGCCTATAACGAACTGTCCATCATTAGTGATGGAATTGAGGCTAGGATGGGGACTATTTCGGCTAATATGGAATGGTTTACCCGTTGGCGGACTGTAGACGGGATAGAGTTAGCTTCTAATGCTTTGCCCCAACTAGAGGTACTCTTAAAGGGTATTTTTGATAAAACCCGACTTTTGGATCTTATTTCAAACTTCATTGTTTTTGAAACCGATGGTGAGCATACCATTAAAAAAGCGGCGGCATATCACCAGTATTTTGCCACCAATAAAGCTATAGAAAGCACTATCAAGGCAACCGCCGAAGAGGGCGATAGACGTGCGGGTGTGGTTTGGCATACGCAGGGATCGGGTAAGAGTTTAACCATGGCATTTTATGCGGGCAAAATTATCCAAATTCTTAATAACCCAACTCTTGTTGTTTTGACCGATCGCAACGACTTAGACAATCAACTGTTTGGCACTTTTTCCCGTTGTCATGAACTTTTACGGCAAACACCAAAACAAGCAGAGAATCGAGAAGAGTTGCAAGAGTTATTAAGAGTTGCATCGGGTGGGGTGATATTTACTACCATTCAAAAATTCCTACCTCAAAACGGCCATACGGAATACCCGATGCTGTCTGATCGGAAAAATATTGTGGTTATTGCCGATGAGGCCCATCGGAGCCAATATGAATTCATACATGGGTTTGCCAAACACATGCGTGACGCTCTCCCCAACGCTTCATTTATCGGCTTTACGGGTACACCAATTGAATTAACTGATAGAAACACAAGGGCGGTATTTGGTGAATATGTGGATGTATATGATGTCACCCGTGCGGTTGAAGATCACGCTACAGTACCGATCTATTATGAGGCTAGACTAGCAAAAATTGAATTAAAGAAAGAGGAACAACCCAAGATTGATCCAGAGTTTGAGGAATTAACTGAGGGGGAAGAAATTGAGCGCAAGGAAAAACTAAAAAGTCGTTGGGCAAGACTTGAAGCGATGGTGGGCTCGGAAAAACGTATTGCTCTTATCGCCCGTGACTTGGTAGATCATTTTGAAAATAGATTATCGACAATTGAGGGTAAGGGCATGATCGTGGCGATGAGCCGTCGGATTGCTGTGGAGCTGTACAACGAAATTATTAAACTTCGGCCCAATTGGCACAGCGACGACGATGGTAAAGGATTCCTCAAAGTAGTGATGACGGGATCAGCGGCTGATCCGATAAACTACCAACCTCATATTCGGGGCAAACATGCATTGGATGAAATGGCTAGGCGCATGAAAGATCCAGATGATGAATTGAAGTTAGTTATTGTCCGTGATATGTGGCTGACGGGCTTTGATGTGCCGTCCTTGCATACTATGTATATTGATAAACCAATGCGGGGGCATGGGTTGATGCAGGCTATTGCCCGTGTTAATCGAGTATATAAGGACAAACAGGGGGGACTGATCGTTGATTATATTGGCATTGCTCCTGAACTGAAGGAGGCCTTATCTTACTATTCAGAATCAGATAGACAAGAAACAGCTATTCCACAAGATGAGGCGGTGTCGGTGATGTTAGAGAAATACGAAGTGGTACGGGACATGTATCATGGGTTTGACTACCAAAATTACTTTAGCTCGGTTTCTTCTACCCGCACACAAACCATCTCGGCTGCGACTGATTTTATCTTAGGCTTAGATGATGGTAAAAAACGCTATCTCAAAGCTGTAACAGAATTGTCAAAAGCATTTTCGTTGGCTGTTCCCCATGAGAAAGCAATTGAGATACGGGATGAGGTTGGATTTTTCCAGATTGTGCGAGGTGCGATTTTGAAAATGGATCCTAGGGAGGGCGGACCAACCGATGAAGAGTACGACATGGCTATTAAACAAATAGTTTCTTCAGCAGTTACTTCTGATGCGGTGATAGATATTTACTCTGCGGCTGGGATTAAAGCTCCTGATATTTCGATATTTTCCGAGGAGTTTTTGGAAGAAGTGAAAAACATGGAGCATAAAAATGTAGCGTTGGAACTTTTGAAAAAGCTTCTAAACGACGAACTTCGGAGCATGACACGAACAAATCTTGTCAAATCCCGTTCGTTTGCCCAGATGTTAGAGGAAACGATCCGTAAATATCAAAACAGGACGATCGAGGCAGCTCAGGTTATTGCCGAACTTCTGGAACTAGCCAAAAAGATTAGAGATGAAAAAGACAAGGGCAAGGATTTGGGATTAAACGAGGAAGAAGTGGCTTTTTATGATGCACTCACTAATAACGAAAGTGCTGTGCGGGAACTTGGTGACGATACATTAAAAGCTATGGCTCGGGAATTGGTGGAAATGCTACGCAAAAACACCACAATTGACTGGACGATTAAAGAAAGCGTCCAGGCAAAACTACGGGTATACATCAAGCGTTTGTTAAAGAAATATAACTATCCGCCAGATAAGCAGGATGGTGCCACTAAAACAGTTTTGGAACAGGCGGAATTATTAGCAAAAGATTGGGCGGGAGAGAAATAAAAATACCCAATGTTATTCATAAAAAATAATTTATGTTTGTATAATGACAACAGGTTATACAAACTATCACCATCCGACTGTAAATACGTGGGTAATATAGGTACCTGTAGCTTCGGGGATACCAGGGTGCCTGCAGCAGATGACTAAGAAAGAAATAGTAGAACCGGCTGTAATTCTTTATATACAAAATAATACATCACCGTTGCTGTTTAACGTAGGCTTATGGTATAAACGAACTTTCTAAAACACCAGAAAGCGTATTCAAAGCTATGATTAGATCCAAAAACGCTGAGATGATAAAATAACCATATGAAAAAGGAACTGGCGAAACTAAGTAGAATGGAACTACGAGAAGTGTGGGGCAACGAAGCAACTGAGTTTACTCGCTGGCTTGCACAGGAAGAAAACCTTTCATTACTAAGTGAAGCCGTAGGTGTGGAAATTAAGTTAGTTCAAACTGAGGCAAGTGTAGGTAAATTTAATGTTGATTTGCTAGCTGAAGAAGAAGGAACTGGAAGGAAAATAGTTGTCGAAAATCAGTTGGAGGATACGAATCACGACCATCTAGGAAAAATTATCACCTATGCAGCTGGTTATGATGCAGAGATTATAATCTGGATCGTTAAGAACGTAAGAGAGGAACATCAAAAGGCCATTGAGTGGTTAAATGAACATACTGATGAAAATATAAGTTTTTTCCTGATAAATGTGGAGCTATGGCAAATAGGTGATTCCAACCCAGCCCCCAAGTTTGAAGTTGTAGTTAGTCCGAACGAATGGGCAAAAGCAATAAAAACAAACGTAAACAACAGTGAACTAACAGAAACAAAGCTACAACAACTAGAGTTTTGGACTAGATTCAAGAACTACATTAAAAGTGTTGATCCCAAGCTTAGATTACAAACCCCAAGGCCTCAACATTGGTATGATGTAAGCCTGGGTAGTTCTGATGCTCATGTTGATCTAACGGTAAATACAAGAGATGAATCTATGGGTTGTGAGATATACATAAACAACAATAAAGAGCTGTTTCGATACTTAAAAGACAAATCAGCTGAGATTGAGAAAGAAATAGGACAAAAACTTGAATGGGTAGAGGCAAATAAAGCAACAAGAATAAAGCTCAGATGTGATGCACCAAACGTTCTAAGTCACGAAAATGATAAAAAGTACTTTGAATGGTTGCATAAATATACAGTAATGTTTCAACAGGTTTTTGGTAGGTATATTAGGCAATACAAAGAGTAGTTTTACTAACTAATTAGTAAATTCAACAAGTAGAAATTTAGTTACTGGTAATTAAAATGTAATCCTTGTTTAACTTGGCTATGCAGTAACACACCGAGACTTATATATCGGTATATCAACATTATTTTCAACATAAAAGTTTCGAACTTCGCTCACACCCCCCCCCCAGCCAAAAATGTTCTCGTTCAACCACTAAACTTCAAAAACCTTTCCAAACCTTAAAATTTTTGCAGGTAGAAAAAGTCAATTAATACCCCAACTACATGGTAAAATAAAAGAATGGAACACTCCATGGAAGAATATCCTTTTGCAAACAAAGAAAACACAAATGGTGAGGTCAGTAGTAAAAACAAAAACACTGGGGCAGATGAAAATAAAGAAAAGGTAGATTCCCTAACAATGGAATACTCCTCCCTTTCTCCGGCAGAACATCAGGTTATGACTGAATTAGCGGCTGATATTAAAAAAAACTAATTGAGGATTTTGGAAAATATATTTCGGACGAATCAAAAAAAAACCTTAATAATATCGGAAATAAATTCTTGGTAGTTAGAGAAGAAGATTTCAGAACGTTTAGGGAGGATTGGGCACCTGAAGATAGTTTGGATATCCTTGAAAGCGCAAAAATTATGGGTTCGTATTTTACAATGGGGGATATAATTGTTATGAAAGATATGGATGCAAGGGCAAAAAGCATCTGGAAAAACTATCTCGAAGGATTTTTTGACAAAGATCATCAAATAGATGAGAGAACTGCCATTACGATAATTAGATATTCTCTAACAATCTCTACTCTGACGCATGAAATTGTTCATTCTGTTCAATTTCCGGAAGGATTTAAAGAATTTGAAGAAAAATTTAAAGAAAAGAACATTACAGATAAGGACATCAAAAATATCGTGCGCTTTAGAGCTTTAGCCGAGTGCGGAGCTTCTTACATTACAAATAAGATTCTTAAAGAGAGATATACGGATATTATGCCGATAGGAATTGACCCTGATACAGAAGAAGTAGAATATGATCCTGCCGAAAAAAGAATAAAATTTTTTGGCCATATGCTTAATAAATACGGTGAAAATGCTTATTACGTGTTTTTTAACACCAAACCGGACAATATGAGTAACGAATCTTTTAATAATTTAAAGAAAGATATGTTTAGCGAATTTAATTCCCAAGTATTGGCTGACATTGGAATAATAAAGGAAGATGAGGAAGAGGCATTTGATCAGCTTGCCGACTAATATGAAAAAGGTGATACCAATTTTCTACTATAAGAAAATCCTTTTCAATCATTTCTAATGATAAAATATCCCCGTGAAAAAGAAAAATAAAAATTTGGGCAAT
>Ga0255342_1006196_pt1 | contig 11030 bp, 10 predicted proteins | sample wastewater_treat_3_FD_192416 | JGI IMG/M metagenome (GOLD analysis project Ga0255342, IMG submission 192416) | Wastewater microbial communities from Lulu Island WWTP, Vancouver, Canada - plant14 | ecosystem: Engineered > WWTP > Wastewater > Unclassified | place: Canada: Vancouver, British...
CTTGTCATAAGAGAATCAAAACAAACTATTTCTTCGGGGATTTCATAAGTGGATCGATTGCTGCAACAGTATGTCGGTATGAAGGGAATGAATTTAAATCCTCATTCCCATCCGGAATTGAACTACTGCAAATCTCTTGATGAATACTATCGGAAAGAAAGAAAGCTGAGATTAAAAAATGTTGCGATGGCCCTCTGGCACGCAAAATCACAAATTCCTGCGGCGGTTCGTGAAGAAACAGGAGAGTCGCTTGATGAAGTTTTATCCGCCATATTTCCGTGTATTTTGATTGTGATGGCCGTAGTTGCCGGCACTACCCTTATCGGTGCATCTGCGGGTGCTCTTGCCGGTGCTATAACAGGCGCCGGCGCTGGTGCGATTCCCGGAGCGTTTGCGGGTGGCCGTGTCGGTTTTCAGACAGGTCTTTGGATTCTGGAATGGCTTGGTCTTGCCTTTCTTGCCGTGTATGTCGGTAAAAATCTTCATGAAGTAACGTGGTTGCTGGAAAGGGGTTTTGATGAAGCTTGGGGATATGGTGCACGCAAAGACTTTTGTATGAATTCACACGAATTGATTTACGGACACAATGATCACGTTCCAGGACCATCCCGCGTAATGCTCTCGTCAAAATATTTTGCCCGCGCTGTGGCGGTTGCCATTCGTCTTGTTTTGGAGGGCATTGTCCTATACATCACGGCCAGAGGGGTTGGCAAGCTGCCTGAGCTTGTGGCACAGTTAAAGAACAGCCGTCTGGGGGAAGGCTTTGCCGTATGGGTGGAGAACAATCATCAAAGGCTTTTGGCCAATCCAAAACTCAAAAGAGCCACCGCTGCAGGCTCGGCGAACGAACAACCCTCCAGAGTGCTTACCGACCATACCACCATGAAAAAGCAGCCACGACCGAGAACAAATAATGTAACCAATGCTCAAAAACTTCCTGATGGAATGAAAAACACAGATAATAAATCTATTCGTGAATGGTATAACCAGCAAACAAGCCCAGATAGACTGAAACGACTTGACGACCAGTGGAAAAAAGAAGGCATACCCATCGAAGAAAGAGCGGAAAGAATTTATAATATTCGACACGATGCACGATTAACAGCAAGAGAATATATGCAAAACCCTGAAGAAGTAGCCGCTTTACGAAGCAGAGACCTTGCAACTTATGGGTCACCGGATGGTCCAACATTTACACAGGAAGTACAAAAATATCAAAACAAGGGCTTTGTTGGTAGTGATGTTTATCAGGCAATAATTAACGGTGCATCCCGGACCAATCCTTCTTATAACTCAAAATTTGGACTTGTGAGGTAGTGATATGTATTATGTAGAAATCAGCATAAAATGGCATAAAACGAGTGATCCTTTTTATCCATATGAGGCCATTTTTAATAATAGATATTTGAAGCTTCGTCTTAATGATTATCCAGAGGAACCAATGTATACTTTGTTGGTCAATGGCGAGGTAATCGAGAGCTTTGACGAATGGCCTTCTTGCTGGATACGTTAATATCCATTTATTTTTACTTAAATATTATTTGAGTTAATTTAACGTTCATTCCATAATAAAATACTTAGTGTAACCATATTGAAGATTGGTGGCTGAATACAAAAACTTTAGAAGACGCATATAATCTTGTAAAACTGATCGAAGCGTTAATAAAAGACTGTAGGGGGAATAACCAGGCAAAACCAAAGTCATGGCTTGATCAGTAAATAAAATATTATCAGGACGACTAAAAAAACGATCAGTGAAATTTGGAATTTTTTAGCAATTCGCGGGAACGACCGGTGATGCTGTCATTAGCGCTTAGTAAAATAGGTGGAGACAAAAAGAATGATAGAAATAATAAGTACATTTAACCTAAACAGCCAAGACTTGGCGATACTTTGGACATGCCCGCTTATTGCTGGCATTGCCAGCCTAATAAGAGGTTGGACTTCAGAGCTCAATTTATTAAAACCTCCCCTCCATGAAACCATAGAAACACATGAGCAAGAACCAAAAAGAAAACAAACTACTGAAAGTAAAAGACAGCGTGCTTATTGGGTTGCTGGTATGTGTCTTGCCGGTATTGGCATAGGTATCGGTATCGCGTTCTTATTCTTAGGGAACATACAGAGCACACCAAGTTCAGTAGGGCTACTCTGGTTCTTATCACTTGTTTTAGGATATTCAACCCCTACTGTTTTGAGATATATTGTCGCAAAAGTTAAGAAAGCGATTGGAAATGAATGAATGCGCTAACCAGCCGCTGGAGCCGATCACCACTTCGCAGCTCCGGCGTATTCTCTTCGTAAGGAGCATCACATGGTCGTAAATAATGATCGTTGTCCAAATTGGGCGGAGAAAGCATTGCAGGGATTGACCTTCTGGATTGGTCATCGTCACTCCTTATATCCCAAGTATCCACTCGGGGAATCGGCACTCGTTGCAGAAATATGCAACCTGATCTTCGCCAATCTACACCCAGACGAAGTATTGCTTTGCGAAAAGCAGTACAGCCGGCTTATGCCAGCCGGTAAGTGCCCCCATGGGGTTCAGGCTAGAGCGGACCTTGTTGTTATAACAGGTCTGTCATACGCAGAGGCGGACAGTCGGCAATCCTTGGCAGGCAACCTCTTGGCCGTCATAGAGATCAAGCGTGCTTCAGCCCCCAAAAACCAGATAGACGAAGACCTCAAGCGGCTGGCAGAGCTTAAGCGCTGCAACCCTAAAGCCCGAGCACTGCTGTTTGTAATTGCCGAGGCGCGCCTGCCAAGACGGTTTGTAACCGCTGAAGGAAAAGCAATCTTGGGTAAACAGAACATCCCCAGGCATGAAGGTCACTTTCGCGTTCGTCGTGTATGCAAAGCTGCCGCGTCGTTTAGTGGCAAAAAGTCAGCACACTACGCGTGTATTATCGAGGTGTTCTGCGGAAGCCCCTCCAATAATTCGCCTAAGCGGACGCGGAAAAGGTCTCGAGTCACTTAAACTCAGGCGTTTGCTTGCAACAGCTTTATGCCAGATTATGTCAATTTTAACTCGATAATTGAAGCGTGTCTCCGACTTCGGTAATCACCGGAGGCCATTTGCCATAATTCCGAGCATTTTGTCCTGTCTTCCATGTCCATTTCAAATCCTCCTTGAAAAGAAAGTTATCTGGTCAGTTGATACGGAATGCTCAGGTAGTGGCCGTTCATATTGATGGGAAGTCCGATTATGCTCTGTTTCCTTACGCATAAGGGACGGCGGGTGACGGTCTCCATGCCGGCTTCATTCAAGCGTGGAGATAAAATGATTTAAAATTCTATCATCTTCGTCAATAAAACTTATAGTTATATGAGAATTCAGGGGACCGTTTGTATGAAAAAGAGTGATCTCGTGAGAAAACTTTGTTTTTTTAACCAGGGAATCTTTAATAAATATCACATAAGCGATAAATGTATCGCCTGAGTATATTCTAATCATTTTCGCTCTCTCAAAGACCATGCCTTTACCATGTACGATCCATTTATCCCCCGTATTAATGGCAGTATCTGGTGTAAGCGTGAAAAGTTTGTGGTTATACTCCTGAGGCGTTTTATAGGCCGAACAGTAATCTTTCTGATAGGCGCGAAGATCATCTGAGCACATATATGGATCATTTGAAGATTTAATCATCATGATTGTTTCTTCGTTCCTGGTTTTGAAATACATGATGTCGTGCTTTCTTTTGATTTCTTCGGTAAACTCTGAAGGAATACACGCGCTCAACCCAAAAAACTCAACTTTAGAAAACCCCTCCGGTGGTTTATTCATTTTTTCAACCCGGATGTTTTCCGCTGTGTAATAATATTCAGGAAATATCCATTGAAAAGGATATGAGCGGTACTGCTCCAAATCCATAACGCCGAAGTTTTTAGTCTGCTGCGGTTGTTTATTGCAATCATCTGAAAATGCGGCACCGGAACAACATAGTGTCAAGAAGATAATGAATGAAATATATCTTTTCATTTCGTTGCCTCCATTGGCTATTTCAGGCATTGAGCGGGAATTGTAGATTTATAAGTTCTTAAAGCATGAACATTGCAACTTGCAAAAACCTGCCGATGAGCCAACCGGTTTCTGTTTTTTAAAGTGCGATACACATATGAGACAACCCAGGTCCAACCGGGCGCCGGACCACATGGTCTTGGAACGTAGGACATTGCCGATGAACAATTATAATTTTCTGCAAAAAATTTAGCAAGCTCATCTGCGGCCTCCTCTGTCCAGTATTCCGGAGCAATGTAATCACCGGAGGCCATTTGCCATAATTCCGAGCATTTTTTCCTGTCTTCAATGTCCATTTCAAATCCTCCGTGAAAAGAAATTTGGAAAGCTACTGATAAGATTTTCCTTTATATGATTTCAAGTATAGGAAAATGCAGGATTCTATGTCAAGAATATTTTGCCCAGACATATAACATGCTCAGGACGTTTATGAAGATGATGGGCAACATTTTTGTCACATCAGTGGAGATGCTGAGGGGTACGCTCCCCATTTTCCTGTTTCTTTCTTTTGTTGGGAAATTATCCACTCCACAAGGTTGAGCTTTGTTTTAGACCAGCCTGCCAATCTTGGGATTAGTTCGTTTATGCCTTCCACCGATTGGTGCAGCCGTTAAAACGACTGGTATTCCTTTATAGAGATAGCTGTTATAATCACCGCTGTCATCTTTGCAACAGTTACTATTTATGCAGTCTGACGGAGCCATCCTCCTCATATTCTTCATCAAGCATTATGACTCCGTCTGTGTTCCACAGTTTCCGCGCCACAAGTTTTCCATCGGTATATGTTGCAGCCTCTGCGGTTCGGCCATTTTCCCACATGCGATTCGCCGTTCCATCAAGCTTACCGTTTTTCCAAATGGTCACCGATTCCACAGTGCCATTTTTATAATATGTTTTATGAACGCCCTCTTTACACCAGTTACCGTATCCTGCATATCTGCATAAAACCATCGCACCTTCGGTGAATACTTTGCCTGTATCCCAGAATTGTTCAACCCGCTTTTGTTTTTCATCGAATGTCTCACGCTGTTTCGGATTACCGTTTCGGTAGAATTCCGTTACCATCATCAGCCGACCATCTTTCCATAGTTTCTCGACTGTAATGAGCTTACCGTCATCGGCATATATCAGTTCCCGACCGTTCTTCTCACCTTCCTCCCATGTGATAGAGGCGCGAAGCTTACCGTCATTGCCGGTAATCAGTTCCTCGCCATGTTTCTTGCCGCCTCTGAAGGAAACTGATGAACCGCTGGCACGCCGACTATTGCCCGGCTGCTCGCGTTGAATCACACCATCCTTAAACGTCAAGATACGATTTAGTCCGGTGGTGTCGTAAATTGAGTGCTCCACCACGCCGGCAAATCCGCACCACTTACGTAATTCTTTGTCATTTTTTGCTTCCGGAGAACAGCTTATATGGGTGATCCGACCATCCTTTGTAATTGATATTTCGTCAACATGTTTTGCGTAGTATCGACGATGGCCGGACAAAGTGCCATCGGGATGGTATGTCGTTTTCCACTGTTCTTTTCCGTTGACGTACATAATCTGTTCGAGAAGATTCCCTTTTTGGAATATGCTCTGAAGACCATCCAGGCGGCCCTCCAGATAATTGCTGTGCTTTATAAAATCATCCCCGAAATATGTCTCGTAACCGGATTTAACACCTTTTTTGAAGGACAAGGCACTAACCTGCCTGCCATCCTTCCAGCAACTGACAGTTGCATCTTCTTTTTTGTGTTTAAATGAATCGAACCCCTCGTTTCGCCACTGTCTCTTTTCGCCATTGACGATGCAGTAATTTTTCGTGTCTGTCACCGGGTTCGGTTTCCATTTTAATTCCCGCCACTCCGGATCGCGGTAAGGGTCATCGACGGCAAGTGTGAGCTTTGTTTTAAATATCTCTTCGAATTGCTTTTTACTGCGTAAGTAATATTTGTCTTCCTCAAATGCCCGCTCCACGGTAATCGTGCCGCCATCCATGGTGAGCGAGCCGGTCCTCCCCGGAGTTCCCTTGCAGACCATCTTAGATATTTTGGCGCTTTTTACCGCTTTTTTGTCTTTTTCGTTCTTGCACATATTCCACAGGTAGCGCAGTGGTTCGTTGCACTCATTACCGCCGCCGGTCTGGCCAAGACGAATATCCTTGTTGTGCTCTATAAGCGTTGCAACATCGTATGTTATGGTAATATTCGTTCCGCAGGCGTGATTAACCTTGTGCAGATAAAATTCTTCAGCAGCGCGCCTGGACTCGTCGGGCAGGTTTTCACCGGCCACGATCGGAACAACCGTTAATAGAAAAACGCTCACCATTACAAATATCTTTGCCAAAGAGAATTTTCTTTTCATTAATCCTGTCAGTGAAATTGCTTCACCTCTCCTTTCCTGTAAGATTTGGCCATCATTTCCTTATTGACCTGATTGTCGGGAATTTATTTTCATTAATTTAATATTCTCGGGCGGCATCACTGCCCTGTGTAGACAGGGATCTTGTTTTATCAGTATTTGTCAATCGTCTTTGGGCTCTGCTTGGGCGACCAGACACTATGTACGCATGGCGGCCAGTTTATAATCGACGCCCTTACCGAATTGCCAATTACGACCTTTATCGGAACATTACTGCTTTACCGGAAATCCGGTCATCGTCACTTCGCGGGATAGCCACCAGGTGTCCGGTCGCCTTTTAAATATCCAGCAGGGGGGTTTTGTCCGTGCCGGTCAGCGCATCGCGGTAGCGCTGGGAGTTTTCCAGGGCTGTGCCGACAAATGTGGCGATGGTCTGGAGCATCTTTTCATCCGCTTCATTGAAAGCACCTTCGGTCTTGTTGAGCACGGAGATGACTCCGTTAACCTTCCCCTGTGAGATGACGGGAACACACAGGATGGTGCGGGGGTTAAATCCCAGTTCATATTCCATGTCGGGCAGGAAGTTGGGGTATTCCTGCGCGCTGTTGACAACCAGTGAAACGCCGCTGTCAAAAACATGGCCGGCCACGCCCGTGCCCTTGGGCAACTTCATAGTTTTGAGTTTCTGCATGTCCAAGTGGAAAGAGGCGGCATAAGTAAGCTCGTCGTCCTGCGGCATCATCAGGTAGCCTGCCTCCACCGGCAAAACGGATTGAATCATTTCCATCGTATGGGCAAGAATCTGCTCTGTGTCGAATGTGGAGGCGGTAATCGCCTGGCCGATGAGTCTGACCGTGTCGAGCACACGGTCGCGTTTGACCAATGACTCAATGAGCCTTTCTTTTTCCATGGCCAGCGAAAGCTGGTCACCCATGAGGTTGAGCACTTCGTTGAGTCTGAGCCAGTCCGTTTTCTGAATGTTGAAAATGAGGATAACGCTGGTTACCCTGCCCTCAACTTTCAGCGGTATAATTAAAGCCGTCTGGACATCAGGTCGGCCGAATACCTTTTTGTCTATATATGATGTCAATTTATGCACATCATGAATGAACAGGTTACGCTGTTCGTTGACCGCCCGTTCGATAATACTTCCTTCATAAGTGAACGTCCTGCCCCGGCTCAGGTTTGTGGGAATAAAGCTGACAAATTCAACAACGCTGAGCTTGCCCGGGCTGGCGTCGAGCATTTTTAAAAGCACAATTGTGTCGAAGGCGATATTTTTTCTTATTTGCTCGAAAATTTCCTGCGCCATCTCCTGGCCTTTCATGCTGGAATTGATTGTTTTGGCAATACGCCTCAACGCCTGAATGTTACCGGTAAGCTCCGAGATGGACTGATTCATGTTGATATTGTCGTAGATATAGGCCACGTTGGAGAGCAAGGGCGTAAGAATATTGACGTCGTCAGGTGTGAAGACCACATCGGACATCCGCCTCGAGATGGTGATGACGCCGATTACTTCGTTACTGGTTTTGAGCGGCATGCAGATGAATGATTTGGTGGAGTACTGGCCACGTGCGGGCCTGCCGAAGCGCGGGTCGGTTTCGATATCCTTCACCAGCAGAGGCGCTTTGTTGATAACTGTGTATTTGGCGATGCTGTCATCAAACGGTGTGACCGTACCTTTTTTGGTATACTCTCCCGGGCCGATGCTGGCCTTGATGACAAAAGAGCGTTTGTCCGGCCGCGACAACATCATCACGGAGCCGGTATCGGCATTGACCAGCTTGAGAACCCTTTCGAGTGCTATAAAAAGCAGATAGTCGGCGTTGAGGGTCATGTAGGAAAGATCGGAAAATTCCTTGAACATCTCGGTTTCCGCTGCTTTTTTTTCCAGAAAGCGGTTTTTTTCCTTGAGCTCCTCCTGAAGACTCTGAAACGACAAAACGATGCTGTCGAGTTCGCCGGTAATTGTCTTCAAACGTTTCTGTGTTGCAGTTTCCGCCGTTTTGGCCAGATCTGTGGAAATGTTTTTGATGTTGTCGAGGGTTTTGCGCAGCATACGGAAACCCAGGAGTATCAAAAGCAGGGAAACAAATAAAGCAGGAACGACTATGATATCTTTCAGGATATCGTATTTGACCGCCAGGTAAACCAGGCCGACCGCCGGCACGATAAAGAACAAAGCGCAAACGATAAACACTCTGCGGTAAAGGTTGTTACCGCCGAAAAACTCAATGAATCTATCGTTAAAATCCATAGAAACTCCTCAAGTAATCCGGTTTTTAAATCAGCAATGGTTGTGTAAGTATCAGTTTCTATAAAATGAACCGGCACTGTGTCAAGATAATTTATCACAAAGAGCCTCGTCGAATATTTTGTTGACAGCGTCCAGATATCGCTTAACGCTGTGTGTTTTATAGATACGTTTGCGGACTTTTGCGCCCGCCGCGAAGAAATTGCTCATGTAGGTCCAGATTTCCTTCATTTTGTTGATCAGATGAGCATGCCCGGAAAGGCGCTTCTCGTAGCGCCCGAAAAGCTCGTCATGGAAAGACCTCAGCACGGCGATTTTTTCACCCATCGGCCGGGGGGCGGCGCCTTTCATTTCTTCCGCCAAAAAGGGGTTACCGACCAGCCCGCGCCCGATCATCCATCCAGCCACGGAGGGAAAACGACGAGCAAGCATGTCATATTTTGCCGCCGTGTCGATGTCCCCGTTATAGATAACCGGATGCGTTGATAGTTCCAGACATCTGCCAAACATCTCCAGATCGACCTCACCTTCGTACATTTGTGCGGCTGTCCGTGGATGAATGATGAGGCTCTCCAGTGCAAAGCAGTTGCAAACTCCGATCACCTCCAGGATATCCTGCGGGGATTTGACTCCGAGCCTGAGTTTCACAGACAAAGCAGGTTTCAGCACCGGTAAGGCCTCACGCAGGAAATCACCAATCCGGTCTGGATGACACAGCATCCCCGCACCTCTGCCCTTTCTTACCACCATCGGAAATGGGCACCCCAGATTCAGATTCACCACGGTGTGCCCCATGTCGTAGAGTTCATTGGCAAGCCAAACGAAATCTTCCGCGCATGCGCTCATCAGCTGGGGAATGGCATAAATCCCCCTGTTCCGGTCCGGATGATAGCCGGCCAGCAGGGCAGGCGGCTTTTTTATTTTTTTCGTCGAAGAAATGAAAGGCATCACGGCCAGATCAACCCCCTGGAAATAAGCGGCAAACAGGTTACGGTAAATTTCGTCGGTTATCCCCTGGAGGGGCGCCATGTAAATCACGGGCATCGTTGATCACCTTGTCTGTTAAATAAATATTTGCCATGCGGCTTTTTCCCTATACGCGTCTGTTTGTCAAGATCTGTCCGGCGGCGACATTTGGGTCGTTTTGCCCTGACAAAAATGTCATCGGGGGCGAAAACTCACAGATACCATGCTTTTATCACGGTGTCCGCGGAATTGCTTTGCCTCAACCACGACATTCATGTCATCCCGGTTCGTGGTCAACACATTCCCCTTTTAAGCATAACTATAATAATAGCAATTACTTACACGCCTGCAAATAAACTGGCACAGCAGTTGCTCTCATACAAAAGCAAAGCAGGCGCGTTAATTGGCAAACAGCAGTTGTGTAAAACTCATAACCATTCGGTAAACGGCCGCGTCATTGGCCGCGAATTGAGAGAGCAAGCAGATGTTGCCATTGTTTAAGCCGCACAAACACAGATTCACTACCGGGCACACCGACCTGGCTGCGGTTCCGGTCTGCACAGAATTTCCTCTCACCAGCGTACCCGCGGCATATTACTTAATCAATCATGCATCAGCGCCGAAACGAAACGCCTTTTCCCCTTATGTTATTTTACAATCACTCTTTAACCTGCACACAAGAGTCCAGGACAATGAGTTTACCTGTTTGCGCATGTCGGAGAGAAGCCGGACATATCCAATAAGTTGTTCTTTAATAAAATATATTCAATGAGGTGAACAAGCCGTGACTGATCAAAAAAATCAAGGAAAGGTCTTATCCATCCGCAGCAGTGTAGTTGACGTCCACTTTCCGGTGGCGCCGCCCATCCGTAACGTTCTTGTGGCGGGAGAAAAAGGCGAATACATTATCGAAGTATTTACACAGATCGACTCCAACACGGTAAGAGGAGTCGCCTTGACGCCCACACAGGGGCTCGCGCGCGGCGCGACAGTCACCGATACAGGCAAGCCTTTCGAGGTGCCGGTGGGCAAAGAACTCCTTGGGCGGGTGTTCAACGTCTTCGGCAATACCATTGACAAAAAAGGAGATGTCGAAGGCTGTGAGATGCGCTCGATTCATCGCGAGCCGATCGCCCTCAGAGATCAATCGACGGTCTCGGAAATTTTTGAAACCGGCATCAAGGCCATCGACGTGCTGGCACCGCTGGAGCGCGGCGGCAAGGCCGGCCTGTTCGGAGGCGCCGGTGTCGGCAAGACCGTCCTCATCACCGAGATGATCCACAACACGGTGAGCGGACATGAAGGGATGAGTATCTTCTGTGGCATCGGCGAGAGGTGCCGCGAAGGCGAGGAGCTGTACCGGGAAATGGAAGAAAGCGGGGTTCTGGGAAACACCGTCATGGTCTTCGGCCAGATGAACGAACCTCCGGGTGCCCGTTTCCG
>Ga0255342_1006201_pt1 | contig 11019 bp, 5 predicted proteins | sample wastewater_treat_3_FD_192416 | JGI IMG/M metagenome (GOLD analysis project Ga0255342, IMG submission 192416) | Wastewater microbial communities from Lulu Island WWTP, Vancouver, Canada - plant14 | ecosystem: Engineered > WWTP > Wastewater > Unclassified | place: Canada: Vancouver, British...
AACAGAAAATATGATTACATAGATGATTAAAAAAAGAAAGAAAACTTAAATTAATAGATGATTTTCTCTCTAAATAACCACACAAAATCTTTAATTATACCGTTTTTTTTTATAAAAAAGAGGTGATGTTTTATCATACAGATTTTTTTAAAATTAATTTTATAAAAATGGTGAAAAAACTTTACTTTCTTATTTCTACTTTTTTATTGATGTTTGTGCCGATTTCAGCATTTGCAGATTGGACTAGTTATCCAAATGATTTTGTAACTACTTGGAAAACTAGTGACGGTAAAATTACTTTGAACTTTCAAAAGTCTGATGGACCCACAGATTATTATTTGATTTCTTGGTACTGTGATGGAAATTATGAAGTGGGTTTTTATGCAAAAACAGGTTATGATTATGGTACTTCTTGAATATATGATGTATGTATTCAGTCTCCACTTACTCCTTTGGCTTTTTATGCTCCTGGATTAACTACAGATGAAAAGTCTAAATTACAAGAAATAAAACAATGGTGAAATATTAAATGGTCAAGTTTTAATAGTGCTTTTAAGGATATGACAAATGTGCAGTTAACTGCTACTGATGTTCCTGACTTATCGTTAGTAACTGATATGTCATCTGCTTTTCAAGGTGCAACAAACTTTACTGGTAACGCTTCTATGAGTGGTCGGGATACAAGTAATGTGATTAACATGAGCAGAGTATTTAGAAGTGCTAAAAAATTTAATGCACCTATTGGGTGATGGAAAACTCAAAATGTAACAGATATGTCAGAAATGTTTTCTGAAGCTCATCTTTTTAATCAAGATCTTTCTAATTGGAATCTAAGAAAGGTTACTACTGTTAAGGATATGTTTTTTGCTTCAAGATTTAATAATGGTGACCCTGCTGGTGCGAGTACTAAACCTTTGTATTGGGATACTAAAAATGTTGAAAACTTTTATGGGATGTTTCGTTCTAATGGATCATTTAATCAACCGATTGGTAGCTGGAATACTTCGAGTGGTATAAATATGGAGAGAATGTTTGATAGAGCCCATCGCTTTAACCAACCACTACAGAATTGGGATACTTCAAATGTAACTACCATGCTTGCTATGTTTCAGATGGCTTATGCTTTTAATCAAGACCTAAGCCATTTTAATACTCAGAATGTTAAGGATATGAACAGTATGTTTTGGAGTGCAAGCGAATTTAATCAGGATATATCGTCTTGGAACATTAGTAATGTAAAAACTTTTAGAAATCTTTTGGAACTTACCTCGTTTTCCACAGAAAATTATGAAAAGTTATTGACTGGTTGGAGTGCTCAAACAGTTCAACCAAATGTACTTTTGGGTGCGCAAGGAATATCTTACTGTTCAGTCGCTGCTCAAACAGCTAGAAATAAATTAGTGAGTTCCCCAAATTATTGGATTATTACTGATAGTGGATCAATTTGTCCTCCAGCAAATATTACTCTTTCCAATACTTTTGTAGATGAAGAAACAACTTATGTTGGTCAATTTACAGGTATGGATGATAATTTACCTTTAACTTTTTCTCTTATTTCAGGAGAAGGAAGTGAGGATAATACTAAGTTTTCATTAAGCATTGATGGAGTTCTTGCTTTTGCTACTGTTCCTGATTTTGAAACTCCATTGGGTAATGGAGGTAATAGTGGTAACAATTATACTATTCGTGTACAAGCAAAGAATAGTAGAAATTTAACTACCGAAGCTGTATTTATTATTACAGTTATTGATATTGATGATTTTCCACCTGTGATTGAAATAATACCATCCATAAAAGAAAACAATTGACCAATTACTGGTACAAAAATAAAAGTTTCGGATCGTTTTTCTATTGAATCTATTTCGTTAAATTGAAGTACAACTGCTTATGATAACTTTGTTTGTAGTGGGTCACTTCCATTTATTAACCCAACACCTGTTTCTGGTCACCATGGAGTTATTACCTGTGATGTGAATATTAAAAGTTCTGGAAGGCTGGTTGTTACTGCAAAAGATTTATCATGAAATATTGTTACAGTCTCTGAAGATGGTTATAGAATTGAATCCAAATGACCACAATTGACAGTATTTAAGGTGGATACACAAACGCATGGAGTTGATAAACCAATAGTCCATTTTGATGTTTTAGATCCATCGGCATTAGAAAAATATGAGCTTATTTATACTGAAAATGATAATAATTCTGGGACAGTATCTTCTACTACAAGCACATGAACTTATACTACATGAAGTGCACATATTCCATGAGGCGTTGTTTTAAACTTGGATCCTGATGAGGAACCACATAGTATTACTATTAAGGCTCATGGTAAATGTGGTAATGTAACAACTCGTCCAATTGTATTTTGACCAACAGTTGTTTTTGAAACACCAACAATGGTAAGTAGTTGAATAATAAATGATACCGTAAAAATTTATGCTTCTGCTACGGGAAAAACTTTAGGTGATGTGAAAGTTTCTGGTACTTGAGCAACTCTAATAGGTTGTAAAGATTTTTCTTGAAATGTTGTAACAGCTCCTTATTCGACAAATATAATTTGTAATATAACTGTTGATCAGACAACAGTTGTTAATGTAGAAGTGAAAGAAACTCCTTGATTTACTGGACACAACTCTCAAAAATATTTTGTAGAAACAAATGCACCAACTATTACTATTTTTCCAAGTATGAAATCGAGTAATCAAGCTATTACTTGAACGGTTGAAATTCATGATGATGTAGCGATTGATGCAGATAAAATTACTCGAACAACAAATCCTGCTGGTCAACTTAGTGACCGAAATTGTGTGCAAACAAACGGGAAAAGAGTTGATTGTAGTTGGACACTTTCATGATCATCATCGCTAACTATTTCCGCAATAGATAAAGCTGGTAATTTATCAGGAAAAACAGAATCAGATTTTCTGATAGATACCATTCCACCAATTGTAACACTTACCTCAACAGAGGTTATAAATTCACAAAACCAATGAGCATATCTATTGAATGGAACTTGTACTTCAGGCGATAATGATGTGTATGTGACAGTAAACGGTCAACCATTTATTACTTCTTGTAATGCGTGAACTTGGACTTTAACTGGAGATTTTTCTTCTTCAATAACTTATCCTGATTGAAATATAATATTACAGATAAGCCAACAAGATGTACTTTGAAATTCAACAACAATAACTGGCTTACTTATTAAAGATACTCAAGCACCTCTTTTTACTGTTTTCCCTACAGATTGAGCATATTTAAATCAGTCATTAACAAAAATTTTAGGAACTAGTGAATCTTGAGCTGTTATTGGTATTAGTATATTAAGTGGATCTCAAACTTTGACTGGGAAAGCAGACATTAACTGAGATCGGAGTATTAATATTACACCAGCATTTACTGAAGGTAGTCATACTATAACGGTTTCAGCAAAAGATGAACATGGAAATATGAGTGTTGATTGTGATATAGATTTCATAATAGACACGACTCTACCTACTTTAGAGCTTTCCGGTTCAGCAACAGTTAATTTATTTGTGGGAGATCCTTTTGTAGATGAATGAGCAACGCGGACAGATATTGTAGATTGAACAGGAATTGTCTATTCTTTAGGAGTTGATACTAGTCAAGAGTGAACTTATGAATTATATTACTATTATGTTGATAGAGCTGGAAATTCAGCATCGACTGTAAAAAGAACAGTTGTTGTTAAAGCTCTTGCTAACACTTGAACATCTTATTATAGATGACGATATGTTAGACATAATTTAAATGAACAACAACATACTTCTCCTGATATAATCGATGATGAAAATACTATTTCAGATCCAGAGTTGATAGGTGCTTACAAGCGAGCATATACACATTGAATAACCACATTATCTCCTATAAGTAAGGCTAGATTATATGACCCTATTACAAGATCTGAATTAGCAAAAATGATGAGTATATATACTATGAATTATGGTAGTAGAGAACAATTAAAATGAAAAGAATGATGTGATTGATATACAGATATAGATAATGTAGATGCAGAATTGAGTAATTATATTAAAACAGCATGTGAATTGGAAATAATGTGATTACAATCAGACTGAAAAACACCATTACAAGAATTTAGACCAAATGATTATGTAAGTAGAGCAGAATTTTCAACTGTTTTTTCAAGGATGTTGGAAGGTAATAAATATGACAACAATAAAGATGATACTCGATGGGAGGATCATTTGAATTATCTTCACGATAAATTTATTATTAAAAAACCAGATCCAACAATAACAGAATTGAGAGCTTGGATTTTGTTGATAATGTATAGAGCAAGCTAGGGAGCTAATAAAGTTAGAAAGTTTATAGAGCCTGCCCCGCAGTACTGCGGGGTTTGTAAAGTTATAGCCCCCCTTTTTTAAGGGGGGGAAGGGGGGATTTTGTAGTAAATGAGAGTTTCTATCCAATCTCGCTTAATTTTTTTTACTTGTTACAGAAAACTTGGTAAGTAAGGGGGTAGGGGGAACTGTTAAGGGGAATTAAAGTCTACTCATTAGTTTAAAATCCCCCTTAATCCCCCTTGAAAAGGGGGATAGTCATCAACTTTCAACTTGTAACTTGCAACTAACTATTACTCTTTGTGTTTTAGTCTGAAATAAAGTTTGTATATTTTATATAATCGTGGTCTAATTATTAGATCATAACTACCATATTGTTCTATTTTTGTTCATCATAAAGATTCTTTAAATTTACTTACTCAATTGAGTGGATGATTTGGAAATCAAGTTGGTGCTCATCCAAGCATATCTACATAAGTCATTCATAGTTTTCTAGCATGTCCAAATATTTTGAATTTTAGGTAGTGATGACCTCAAATGTTTGAGTATTCTCTGTTTGAAAATCAGTATAAATATATTATACGATGCTTGTCGTATAGACAAATACTTCATGCGATGATGTCTCAATTTATTGTAGAAGTAAATAAATTACCACGGTTGTTTTGAGTAATATATCTAATTAATTTAAAATATTGATCTTGTGGTATAATATTAAATCATTTCATTCACGATAATTCTATTCGCTTTTGATAAAATAAATCATATTGATCGGGAGAAGCAACACCAAATTCAATTCATTTTTTCATGGCTTTTTTTACTCTTTCCTTGCAGCCAGAATTCATTTCACTCATCAATTCTTCATCTGATTTTGTGATGTCATATACAATGTTAGCTTGTGGCATATTTTCTCTAAAAGCGGTTTCTAATCAATAAGTCTCTTGCATTTGTTTACGGATTTGTAATCTCATATCTCTCATGTCGTTTAAGAAATTATCGGACCTTACGCCGACATTTTCAAACCTTATTATTTCATTTAGTAGACATAGTTGGACAAAAATCACTCCTTTTTCTTTTTTATATTTCTTTTGTAGTTTTTTCAATTCTGACTTTACATAATCTTTGTCGGTAGGAAATTCAACTCACATAATTTGTAGCCATTTTGTTTTGAATGGTCAGACTTTTTTTTCTTTTATTAATCAAAAATATTCTTTACCAAATAGTTGTACTGTAAAGTATGGTTTGTCGTATATTTTAGTCTGTATATCTTTTCGTAAATCGCTTTGATATAAGTTATACACTGTTTAATAATTTTTTATAAAATACATACTATGTATACAATTTTTTATTAAAAAAGCAAGCCTATTAGTTCACTACTAGGAAGTTTGTTAAAACATATCAAGTTCAGATAATTAGTATTCATATAAAGATATATATTATAGTTTTTCCAATTCTTTGTCGATTTTCTGATTTGTCTGGATTTACTAATATTTGAAATGTTTGGAATATTATTATTATCAATACAACTAATGATGTAAGTCACATAATTCGGTTTATTGCTGTGTATAGTATAGGAATACTTTTGTTGGCTAGTATTCAACCTCACATATCTCATAAATTTTGAGCATTTTGTGTTAAAACATCATCTTGTTTTCAATATACGGCTTCAACCAGTTGTTTAGCTCATATTATTACCAATATAGATATAGCACTTCGAGCTATCATTGTTATTGCTTTTTTTTGACCTGATCAATCAGATTTTGTGATAAATCATAGAGTTTTACCTGCTAATACTAGAAACAAAACTCATAAAGCAAGGTATAATATTATTTTTATAAATGGATATGCTATTTTTTTGTATAATGTTTGTGCTAAATCTACTCAATTTAATCATGTAGCATCTCAAGATCATAGCATTTCCTCAAAGATTACATTTCATATATATCTAGCACTTAATATTATAATGATTCAAACAACTCAATAAATTATTAACATGGCTCATTTTTTTAGGTCTTCTTCTTTATCTGAAAAGAATAATTTGTATGCTCATAATATTCATACAATTACACCAGCAATTATTATAAGAGGAGTTATCACATTTACTATTTTATTAAAAACAAAGCTTCTTATAGAATCTCATCATCATAGTGTTGAAACTGGTTCTGCTGCATCTAAATGTGATCTTATTGGTTCAATAGCTCTATCCATAGATGAATCAAATCTAGATATTTTATCTACTCGAAAAGAAAATTCTTTTGAGTTGTTGTTTGTAAGGCTTTCGTTTCCATTGAAGGAAGAAGTGTCTACCTTACATTCTATTTGTACTTCCCTCTGAGTTTGTGTTAGGCTGTCTAATAGTTTTAAGTTTCATGCTATCATACTAGTACCAGTGTTGAGGATAAATGTATCCATTACAGATGATTTAAATATCTCATTTCAAGAATTTTTTTCTATACAACTTATAAATCCTTCTGGTATTGTATTACCTATAGCGATATTATTTCATTCATTTTTAATTGTTATGTTTATTGAAGGTTCTGAATATAAAGCGACAGTATTACCACCATTGCTTAGAGAAATTTCACTTATTACCAAATCAAAAGCTTGTGAAACTCACATAATTCAAGTTACTCATATAAGTACATACAAAAAAAGTTTAAATGTCTTTTTCATTTTAATTTTTGTTTTTAAAGAATAAATTTACAATTTCTTTTAAAATCGGTATATTTGGAACATGTTGTCGTTTTATTATCATTATTCAGTATCTTCATGTAATTAATATTGAGGCTATAATTATATTTAAATAATGGTTTGTTATTCATAAATAAAATAAAAATCATAATACTATAATCAATATTAAATATTGTGATAATATTTGTTTGTAATCAATTTTAGGAATAAATTCGAACTGTTGTTTAATATTATCTATATTTTCTTTAATTTTTTTTCAATTGAATAATGTTTTTAGTATTCATGCCAAATAACCCCAAATTTCTTCAGGATTTTTTTTGAATGCTTTATTTATAATATTAGAATATTTTTCTCATCAATATATTCAATTTGCTATAGATATAATTCTCAAACAGAGTAGTAAAAAAATTGTGATTATAGTATTTTCTCAAGGAAATATTAATAATATTATCGTAAATATTGCTCGTAATAATAATGATTCTTTTAAGATTATATTTGGGTTTTCAAATTTATGTTCATTGTATCGCACATATACATTATATATAGGTATGTAATATAAAATGTTGTCTAATAATCTTTCTTTATTTTGTTTTAAGTGTTGTTGTTTGTGATTGTAGAATATTTCTTTATTTAATATTGCATATATACTTCATATAGATAGCGATATTCATAAAATTATGCTGATAATAAAGCCTATATTTTGAAAGATTATGCTGCCTTTTAGATAAAAAGTAATTTGAAAAACTATAGTAAGTATCAACAATGTTATATTAAAATATCATAGTTTTATGTATCATTTTAAAAAAGTATCCTCTGATTTGTCTAATTTGTTTTTCTTCATTAAATTTTGTATTAATGGAGCAAAAAACATTAGTGCAGATAATGCTAGTTCAGTTTTATTACTATACGATTTATGTTTTTGATCCATATTATTTTACATCAGTTGATATAAATGACGCTTCTTCTGCTGAAGCCAATATTTTAACTCAAACATGTTGAGATCATGCGAATATCAATCATTCTCATATCCCGCAAGAGACTAATCTTCTTTGTTCTGCTTCTGACAATCATAACAAACTATTCAATGATTTTATAGAAGTTGTAGATTGTTTTAATAGTATTTGTAGTGCAGAGTTTGATATAATTGGTTTACCATATTCGCTTCTTACAAAATCTTCAATATCTTGAGATATTGTTGTAATTCCTACTCAATATTTTCTGGCTCTTTTGATAAGTCAGAATAAAAACTCGGCTGATGTTTTGTGTTTTAACATAATCCATGCTTCATCACAAACTAATAGTCTTTTCTTCTTTTGTGATCTAACTTTTGTCCAAATAAAATTTAATACATTAAACATGGCTGGTGTTTTTAGAGCGTCTTCCAAATCTCTAATACTGAAAACAGTCATTTTATTGTTGATATCTACATTTGTATAGTTGTTGAAGACTTTTCCAAAAGTACCGGTGACATATTTACTTAGCTTCAACGCCATCGTTTCTCATCCATCCATTCAATCTAATGTGTTCATCAAATCTTCCATGATAGGAGGTTGTTTTCATTCGTAAGTTGTTACATCAAAAGAGAATCCTTTTAGATTATAAGTACTTTGTAAGGCCTTATCTAAAAGAGCCTCTTCTTCAGTAGTTAAATCTCAAATTAACAGTTCAATTAGTCCTATCAAGTTCATAATTTGACTTCTAAGAAGGTCTCATGGTCAATATTCTACATCTTCTATATTTGGTGGAATATCAAATGGATTTAAGTATTGTTGCGAGTTGGTAGCAATATTTACATAAGTACCACCAACTTTATCACAAAGTCATTTATATTCATTTTCTGGATCTATTACAATTGTATCAATTCAGTTTATTAGATATCTTAAAATTTCTAGTTTTACTGTAAAAGATTTTCCAGCTCCAGATGTTGCTAAAATACAACTATTCATGTTTGGTAATTTCCCACTAAATCTATCAAATATTACTAAAGAACCAGTATAGCTATTTAATCAATATAAAATTCCAGTTTTATCGATAAGATCGTTTGAAATAAATGGAAAACTTCAAGCTAAAGAAGATGTTACAGCACTTCTTGTAATTCATAATTCATCATTACATAAGGGTAGAGTACTATTAAACCCTTCATCCATTCTTTGAGTAGCATTCTTTACTTTTACTCAATATCCAGAAATTTTTTGTTCAAATTTTCTTCAAGTTTCTTTTAACTTATCTTCCTTTTCTTCATAAATATTTGTATAATATCATAATTCAAAATATCTTTCTTCACGAGTAGTTAGTTTTTGCCTAATATCTTCTACATCTCTATATTGCTGTTCAATTTCAGTATCAAGTGTTATTCCCTTTCTAATTGATTCACTGATTTCAGCTTTTAATTGGGTGGCTTTTTGTTTTAACATAGATTGTATTGCTGCATCATCTTTTGGATATATAATAAAACTCATATCCCGTTTTGTGTCAAATGAAAATATTTCTCTTGTTCGTAATGCATCAATATAAGAAGGATAACTTTGTACATAGTATGATTTTCCAAGAAGTCAGCTAACATTAAAATGATTAGTATTTGTTTCCCAAAATGATGGCGCTATGTGAGATTTGTAATCACTAATTGTTTTGTAATACTGCTTTTCAGTAGCTGAAATGTATTGTCTTAACTTACTTGTTAAAAGCTTATCAGAATACTCTTCATCTGGTATTTCTATAATCTGTTTTACTTGTTCTTTTAAAGATAAATCTTTAAGTAGAGGATTGTCTTCACTTTCATCATTTTTACTTTTTCCTCCTATTTTTCCTAAAGAAGAATTTTTGGTTTTTGGTATGATTGATTCTATTAATTTATCTAAAAATCATTTTTTTACTGCTTTTTTCTCTTGGATTTTGTTGTTACTATTATTGTTAGTAATAGGAAAATCTATAACTCATCATTCCTTTATGTGTCTAGTGTAATTTGTATCAAAGACAATGTTTTTAAGTTTTTGTTCCATATTTTTATTTTTTTTATAAAATAATAACTCATAATCAATTATATTGAAAATCTTTATTTTTTACAAAAAAAAAATGATTTTAGGCTAACTTGGTTTGACTTGTTTGAAATAAGTTATTTAGTAGTGGTGGGTTCGTGAAAGTTCATCAAGTTCAAAGTTTGTAAAGCCTGCCCCGCAGTACTGCGGGGTAGGCGGGTTCATCAAGTTTGTAAAGTTTATAAAGTATTAATTAACTTGTAACTTTATAAACTTTTAACTTGTAACTTTATAAACTTTTAACTTTCAACTTTATAAACTAAATTATGTTTTCTGCATTTCGATCTACTTTGAAACGTTTTTGGTTAATTCTTAATTTAGTATAAACGATATCCATAAAGTTCCTTAAACTTTCTCATTTCAAAATAATATTGTATCTGTATTTATTGAACATTTTATAAATTAGTGGGGGAGTAGTATAGATTTCCAGATTATCCATTTGGTACTTATCCTTTAAGTACAATAAATCTTTGTACATTACGTCTATTTTATTAAATAGTTTTTCTTCTATTTCATCTTTGTAAGAGATTACACAAACATCAGAAAATGGTGGATATAGATTTTTTTTCCTAAATTGATTATCCTCTATTGTAAATAGTTCTTTATCCATTTTACAAGCGTTTCTAATACTATAAACTTCAGGATTAAAAGTTTGTATTATATAATTTTTACAAGTATGACTAGTAAAAGTATCATATAAAAAATGAAAATTATTTTTTGCAGCAGAGTAGTCTGGAATATTTAGACCTATATCAGCATTCAAAAATATTATCAAATCCAATTCAACTCACTTAATAGGGGTGTTTAGCAATGAAGTTCAAATATAAATTTGAATATCTTTTTGTTCTAAAATTTCTTTAATTTTTTTTTGTGATCTAGTAGTGTCTGCATCAATTATTACTGTTTTTACTTTATATTCTGTTTGAATATATTCTGCTATTCTTTGAGTGCCTATTCAAAATTCCTTAATTTCC
>Ga0255342_1006209_pt1 | contig 11009 bp, 8 predicted proteins | sample wastewater_treat_3_FD_192416 | JGI IMG/M metagenome (GOLD analysis project Ga0255342, IMG submission 192416) | Wastewater microbial communities from Lulu Island WWTP, Vancouver, Canada - plant14 | ecosystem: Engineered > WWTP > Wastewater > Unclassified | place: Canada: Vancouver, British...
AAGATTCTAAAAATGTTATAGGTGAGTTAGGAGCAGAAGAGTTATTAGGTAATGGAGATATGATATTTAAAGATCTTAAGAGTGGTGAGAAGATAAGAGTTCAAACACCATTTATATCTACCAAAGATACAGAGATTATTGTTAAAAAACTGACAACAAGAGAGTGTTTATGTACAAATCCCGAGTGTATGGAGTGTTTGTTAGTTAATTGTACTGATGATAATTGTAAAATACATACTAAAGAGAATAAAAGGAAAGCAAGAAAAAGAGTTTATTATCCAATAATAAAGAATTTAATAGAGTCTGGAGTAAGAATAACTCCAGAAGTTATGGAGAAAGAATTTCATATGGGATATATGGAGAGTGGTAATTTTTTAAATGAGTTTTGGGATGATGAATTAGAGAACTTTCCTTATGTATATAAAAGGATAGAAGAAGAAAGAAAGAAGAATGGGAATGTAGATACTGCATTCTTACAAAAGAAATTTACAATGTCTGCATTACATACAATGAGATTAAAGGAGATAATAGATAAAAAATGAAAATATACCTAGATATAGATGGAGTACTATTAGATACTAAAGAGTATAAACAGAGAAGATATATTTAGAGATTTATAATAAAAGGACAGAAGAAAAAGAAAGGAGAAGTATGGTGATTTAGTAGATGCTTTTATTATTGTTTTATATGAGGATTGTAAGAGTGGTAGAAAATAGGAAAATGATATAAAATTAGGCGGGTATAATATAGTTTAGGGTGTTTAGTTAGAATAAGGACAGTAAGGTAACGATGTATGATATAAAGGCAAACTTATCAAAATCTAGAGAAAGGATCCGTGATCATGGAGAGGTCTTTACTCCAGATTTTATTGTTGAAGATATGTTGAACTTGGTAATTAATGAAACTCAAAGGATAGAATCAAGATTTTTAGAACCAGCATGTGGTGATGGAAATTTCCTGATAAAAATTTTGGAGAGAAAGCTAGAAGTTGTCAAAAGGAATTATAGAAAGAGCCAGTTTGATTATGAGAGATATTCTCTTCTAGCAATTAGTAGTTTATATGGAGTAGAGTTACTTGAAGATAATACAAAGAAAGCAAGGGCAAGACTATATGATTATTTCTTTAAACAATATTGCAAATTGTATAAAGAAGCTATTAATTCTGAGTTCCTGAAGAATATTGAGTACCTATTAAATAGGAATATAATTCAGGGGGATGCCTTAACTTTAAAAGACCCCAACGGAGAACCTATTGTGTTCTCTGAGTGGTCTCTTGCTAATGGTAAGAAAATTAAACGTAGAGATTTCCAATATAGTGATCTTGCGACTCTTGATCAGAATAATCCTTCTCTCTTTTCTATCTCAGAGACATCAGATACAGGAGAGACAGTTTTCTCCCCGTTACCAGTAAAAGAGTATCCTCTAATCAACTTTATGGAGATATATAAAGCTTATGAGTAGTATTATTAATTACAATCCAGATGTATTAGATGCTCTTGCCAATTTGAGCAATGATGAGGTATTTACGCCTCCAAAGGTTGCTAATCAAATGTTGGATACTTTACCAGCAGAGTTGTGGAGTGATAAGAATGCTACATTTTTAGATCCTGCTACGAAATCTGGGGTATTTTTAAGGGAAATAGCGAAAAGACTTATTAAAGGTTTAGAAAAAGAGATTCCAGATTTACAGGAGAGATTAAACCATATTTATACAAAACAATTGTTTGGTATTGCCATAACGGAATTAACGGTATTATTATCTCGTAGGAGTTTGTACTGTTCAAAATATGCAAATAGCAAATATTCTATTCCTACTGCATTTAATAATCAGGAAGGAAATATAGTTTTTAATAAGATCTTGCATACATGGAAGAATGGTAGGTGTGAGATGTGTGGTGCTAGTAAAGATATATACGATAGAGATGAATCACTAGAGACTCATGCTTATGAATTTATACATAGAAAACCTGAAGAAATACTTAAATTGTTTAATACTCAAAATATGAAATTTGATGTAATAATAGGGAATCCTCCTTATCAATTAGATACAGGTGGAGGTAGTGCTCAAGCTACACCTTTATATAACCTATTTGTTGAGCAAGCAAAGAAGATGGGTGCTAGGTATATTTCCATGATTATTCCATCTAGATGGTTTTCTGGGGGAATGGGTTTAAGTAATTTTAGGAAAACGATGATGGAGGATAGGAGACTAAAAGAAATAGTTGATTTTGTAAACGCAAAAGATTGTTTTCCAGGTGTAAGCATTGGTGGAGGAGTAAATTACTTTCTATGGGATAGAGATTACAATGGGATATGTAAGATAACCAATATAAATGGAAAAAATAAAGATACTATGGCAAGATATTTAAATGAGTTCCCAGTAATAATAAGAAACAACAAATCTGTTTCTATAATACATAAAGTTCAGTCTGAACCAACGATTGAATCTATAGTTAGTTCAATAAGTCCATTCGGAATACCTACGTATGTAAGAGGGACAAAAGAAGTAAATCAATTTGTTTTACACTCAAGTGAGGGAACAGGATATATTGGTAAAGAAGCAGTAAAATCAGGGTTTAAATATTTTAAAAAGTATAAAGTTTTATTATCAGCGAATACTTCTGAACATGCAGGAGAACCTTCAAAAGATGGAGTATATAAAGTTTTTGCCTCAATGAAAGTCCTAACACCAATAGATATTTGTACGCACAGTTATATTTTAATTGGGATGTTTGATTCAGAAGAAGAAGCGCAGAATTTACAGTCATATTTAAAAACAAAGTTTGTAAGATTTTTAGTTTTACAGACAATATCAGGAATCTCAATTTCTAAAGAGAAATTTAGGTTTGTACCATTACAGGATTTCTCTGAGCCGTGGACAGATGAAAAACTGTATAAAAAGTATAATTTAACAAAAGAAGAAATAGGTTTCATAGAATCTATGATTCGACCTATGGATTAATACATTATGAATGATGAAATATTCAAGCCAAGACCAGAGTTGACACCTACAATTTATGCATATGAAATACCCAATGAAACTAGTCGTAAAGGTTTAATAAAAGTCGGTTACACAACAAGGGATGTAAGGGAAAGAATAAAAGAGCAACTGGGGACATCAGGTGTCGAATACAGAATTCTTTTAGAAGAGAGCAGTATGAGAAATGATGGTACTTCTTTTGATGATCATGAAGTTCATAAATATTTGTTGAGAAAGGGTATTAGAAATGTTGATGGGGAATGGTTTGAATGTAAGATAGATGAAGTAAAAAGTGCTATTATCGCGATTAGAAATAGACAGGCAAATATTGAAAATAGGACAGAAACTTTTAAGATGAGGCCAGAACAAGAGCAAGCCGTCGAGAAAACTTACCAATATTTTACTCAGATGCAAGGTACATCAAGATTCCTCTGGAATGCAAAAATGAGATTTGGGAAAACATTTGCAACATATCAGCTTGCTAGGAAATTAAATATTAAAAAGGTTTTAGTATTAACATTTAAACCAGCAGTTGAAGATGCTTGGGAGCAAGATTTAACATCACACGTGGATTTTGAGGGATGGCAATTTTACTCAAGAAAGAAACCTCTCCGATTTGAGGATTTGGATATGAAAAAACCTATTGTTTGTTTTGGTTCTTTCCAAGATTTCTTAGGAACAAAAGATGGTGGAATCAAGCCTAGAAATGAATGGGTACATACAACCAACTGGGATTTAATAGTGTTTGATGAATATCACTTTGGAGCATGGGGAGATAAAGCAAAAGGACTTTTTGGTGATGAAGAAGCTTATGATGATCCAGATCCTGAAGATTTAAACAACGAAGAGGAATTGAACAAGAAGATTGTAGAGTCTGTTTTTGAATATGGTATTAAATCTGCTGAGCAAATAATGCCGATTACATCAAATAGATACCTATATTTGTCAGGAACTCCATTTAGAGCAATTAATACAGGGGAATTTATTGAAGAACAAATCTATAATTGGACGTATTCAGATGAACAGCGTGCTAAAGAATCTTGGACTGGAGGGGCAAATCCATATGAAGCATTGCCTCGGATGGTGATGATGACATATCAGATGCCCGACTCTATAAGGCATATTGCAGAGGGAGGGGAGTTTAATGAATTTGATCTTAACACCTTCTTTTCTGCCAAGAAGAATTTTCTTGGCGAATATGAATTTAACTATAAGGAATATGTACAAAAGTGGTTGGATCTTATAAGGGGTAGTTATTTGCCTACCACATTGGATGATTTAAAACTTAATAATCAAAAACCTCCATTTCCATTTTCTGATGTAAGAATGCTTAAAATCCTTACTCACACATTTTGGTTTTTACCATCAGTTGCATCTTGTTATGCTATGAAAAATCTTATGGAAGAAAGACAAAATATCTTTTATCACGATTACAAAATTGTTGTTGCAGCTGGAGCTCAAGCTGGGGTGGGTCTGGAGGCAATAAAACCTGTTCGTAATGCAATGGGTAATCCTTTGAAAACAAAAACTATTACATTATCAACTGGGAAGTTAACAACAGGAGTAACAATTAGGCCATGGTCTGGGGTCTTTATGTTACGTAACTTAAAAAGTCCTGAAACATATTTTCAAACAGCTTTCAGAGTACAAAGCCCATGGGTAATAGATAACCCTGATGGAAAAAATCCAAACAAGAAGGAAATATTAAAAGAGACCTGTTATATTTTTGATTTTGCTCCAAATAGAGCTTTGTCACAAATTGCAGAGTATAGCTCACAATTAAATGTAGAAGAGAAGGATCCAGAAAAGAAAGTTTCAGAATTTATTAAATTTCTCCCAATTCTTGCATACGATGGAAGCTCTATGAAGGAAATAGATGCTGTGGGTGTACTTGATATGGCAATGAGTGGAACTACTGCAACTTTACTTGCCCGTAGGTGGGAGAGTGCTTTACTTGTAAATGTTGATAATGAGACCCTTGCTAGACTACTAGACAATGATGAAGCAATGCGCATACTTATGAATATTGAAGGTTTCAGATCTCTAAATCAAGATATTGAAACTATCATAAACAAAACTGAATCAATAAAAAAGTTAAAACATGAAGCAGGGGAACGAGATCTTACAGAAAAAGAGAAGAGAGAATTGACAGATGAAGAGCGGGAATATAAAAGTAAAAGGAAAGAGATTCAACAAAAATTGATAAAATTCGCGACAAGGATACCTATTTTTATGTATTTAACAGATTATAGAGAGAAGACTCTTCGTGATGTTATCACTAAACTAGAACCAGATTTATTCAAGAAAGTAACGGGTCTAACTGTAGAGAATTTCGAGTTACTTATGAGTCTAAATATTTTTAATAATGGTCTAATGAATGATGCAGTCTATAAATTTAAACGATATGAGGATTCAAGTCTTCAGTACACTGGGATAAATAGACATGCAGGGGAGAAGGTTGGTGGTTTTGATACGGTGATAAGTGAGCAGGAGTACAGTGTTTATAGATAGAAATGCTTTTATTTCACTATCTCCTCCAAGATATTCTTCCCGATCTAACACTTTAAATGAAAAATTCTTATGAATAATACTATATAAATCTCATACACCTTCTTGTATAGATACATACTATAATATATATTATAAAAATGAATAAGAATAAAAAACTTGCATTATTCTTTCTTTGTATTCCATTACTAATATCTCTGTTATGTTTAATTCTTTCTATATTGGAATTGGAACAAATAGCTTCTTTCTTTGGTTTTTCTATTCTTCTTGTTACTCCACTTACTATTGGATTATCTTTATTCTTTCTTTTTAGAGAAAAAACTACAATATTAACAATTAAAAGAGCTATTATAAAGAAGTTCTCAGATATTAAGAAATATTTGAAAAAAGTAAGAAAGAATTGGAAAGAAATTATCAAAAAGATTGTATATGACTTAGGGGTATTAATAGCAGTAATAATTTCTCTTTTTGTATTATATGTGGATATATCATTAATTTGTGGTGCAACTATAGGGCCTTTGTTAAAGAAAGAGAATAAAGTCTCTCAATTCTGGGATGATAAGAAAATAGTAGGAGATGTAGATTTGACCTTACTAAAAGAGGAAGACAGATTGCTCTATTGGGATGCAGATTTTTTTATAAATGGAGAATGGAAACCAGAGGGATATATTGAGATAAATAAGGAAGTGAATCAACCAGAATATGAAGCAAATGTTGGTAGTGTGATTAAAGACAGTTGGCCAATTGGGAGAAATAATACTTTATATCTTGAATGTGAAGAGATTAATGAGTCATTTCTAGAGTCTCCTGCATGGCCCATATGTTCTCTTCAAATTAATAATTCTTTTATGATTAATGATAGTGTTAGATCCGAGTTTGTCTGTGATGATAACATAGGTCATACAGATTCAACAGGTTGTAAATTAATAGTAGGGATGGTTATTTATTCTGATGAAGCTCTAAGTAATAAATATCTTTTTGTAAACTCAGTAGAAATATCAGGATTACCTATAATTGTATATGCTTATGAATTAGGACAAAATGATACTACTTTTCTTTATTTTGATAATGAGGGATATATTAGGAGTTATTTTAATAGTAGAGATGGAATGAATGCATTATCCTTATTTTTTACTTCTGCTGATAAAACAGAGATACGACTAATAACTAGATATTATGAGCCGTTTTTGGAGAGTATTAATATTGAAGGCATTTATAATGAATGGTATTTAGAGAATAATAGATTTTTAAATGATAAGAAAATTGTGTCTGTTAAGAGAAGTAGTAGCTAGTTTATTCTCTTTCTGTTTGTAATTATGTAAAACCAGCTTAAAAGTGGTTAATTCTATTACTAGTACTAGGATTTACTTTAAGATTTTAAGATGTAGTAGACTGAATTTATAGGAACCATAGGAATATGATAGGATATATGTGTCTGACTCATATAATAAGGTGTTTTTTCTTAGTTAATATTATATAATTTGAATATAACATAATTCTTTATGTTTATGGTAAATGACCCTTATACAAAAATCACCTCCCCATTTATAAGAGAAAGACTTAGTAAGACTAAGTGGCTTAACCATTCATATATTGATGATTTACTTTTTCTAGAAAGATATATCAATATATCTCCAAGATCATTTGCTTCTGTAATTCATTTTTGGGGGTTGAAAAAACAGTATCAGAAAGAATTTCTAAAATTATGTAAAGAGCAATCTTTTGAAAGATATCAAAAAGAGAAAAAGCTAATTGAGAAAGAGGAAGCTTTAGAGAGAAAGAGGAAAGATAAAAGGAAAGAGAATCAAGAAGAGTTACTAAATAATTGGATTAAAGCAGGAGGATTAGAATAATGGAGGAACCAGAAAACGTTAGAAAATTTAAATCAGATTTTAATGAGTTAGACAGATTTTTTACCCAAGAGATTAATGGTCAAGAAGGACACTTTTATGAGAATATGCTTAAATTTCTTAGAATAAATCCTAGATATCAGCATTTTAAAAGTGATATTGACTATATTAATGATGTTAGAAAGATAGTTACACACAAAGAAAATATGGAGGGAGTCCCTGTTATACCGACAGATGCTTTATGCAACAAATTAGAATATATTCTTAAACAGATAAAAAATCCTCCGAAATGGAACTCTATAGCAATTCCTGCAAATCAAATATATAGCTGTAATGAAGATGATCAAATATCTGATGTAGTAAAAGAGATGGCAGAAAACACATTTACACATGTACCTGTTGTGAAGAATGGTGTTTTTCAATGGTTATTATCAGAAAGTGTATTTGTACAATGGTTAAGTGAGGTTATTGAGAAAGGGGAAATAATTACGGAGGCGACTTCGGTTTCTCAACTAAGAAAGTATGTAAAGAAAACAAATGATGATTATATGTTTTTATCTAGGGATGCAGATGTTTATCAAATAAAAGAGGAGTTTGAAAGGGTAACTAAAGAAAGAAAAGATAGAAATTTTAAGAGATTAGGCGTAATTTTTATCTCAAATAGTGGTAAATCAACGGAGAAGATTCTTGGTTTAATTACTGCATGGGATATCGGAAAGATAGCATTCTAAATTGTATAATTTATCAGTATTGTTATTGAGGGTGTTATTATTTGTCTGCTATTCTTCCGAACTTCATTTTCTCTTATCTGTAATTTTTTCTATTGCCCCCGAAATAAGCAATGCAATTTGCCAAATAGGAGATAGTATAGATAAAACTAAGAACATTATTAGATCAAATAAAAATTTCATTCCTTTATTAGTAATATAGTGTAAATTATAGAATAGTAAAAGGATATACACAATCCTAGAGGGAATGATACTTTCATGTGCCACATCAACATTTTTCCTTCAAACCGAAAGCTATTAAAAACATTTCTTGGAGGATTCTTTTCATTCATTATGTCTTACTTTTGAAAAGCTCTCTTGTTTAGGTCAAAACAACTTAATACTAGGAAGAATCTCTAAGTGTAATTGATAGAATTAGTGGTAAGAAGGTATATGGAAACTATATATCTGATTCTCAAAGAGTAAGTATGTGACAAATTAAAAGCTTCTTGATAAAATAGTTAATAACTTTATCTAATTGTTCTAAATGGAGAATATTAGTTCATCTGTTACTGAGAATAATACTAACTCTCAGGAGTGTTGTAAGAAAAGTCAAAAATCTCTTGTTTGTATACTTCTTCTTTTTGTATTTCTACTGCTTGGGACACTCTCATATTTTTTCATTACAGAAAAAATATCTTTTGTTAAACCAAGTGAAAAAGATAAAGATACTATAGAAGATATTGTAGAAGATACTGTGGAAGAGAACTCAGAAAATAATAAAAATTTTGTTACATATACCTACAACAATCCTAAGATGGGTAATGCATTTACATTACAGTATCCAGAAGACTGGGAAATTACAAAAAATAATACAACCTGTGGAATTGATCCAGTTTCTAAGACAGAAGTTTGCACAAAATACGAATTGGTTATTTCTTTAATTGAGAATCCAAAGTATTATTTCTCATTAAATATGTGTTCAGAATGTGAACCTGGTTTTCTATGTAAATATTCAGATTCAAATTTTGATGAGCAGTGGCTTCATTCAATGCAAGGTGGTGTAGAGTTTCAAAGTTTTGAAGAATTTAATGGGGGAAATTATAGACGTGGATTAGAATCATCAGAGGAGAATAAGTTAACTATTTGTAAACTTGTTAAGAGCCAAGATAATATAAATTATTTTACTTCTAGTTTACTTCCTTCTATAGATAAAGTCTTCTATGGATTAGATGAAAATCCAGATATAAGTATAATTGAAACTATGGATAATATCGTTTTATCTATTAAAGAGATTCCCAAGCAGTAATATTCTTTTAGGAGAAATTTAGAACATATTGAATATGGTGGTATACACAAGTCTGGAACCTAAAATGAAACAAAAGAGAAAGTATAAAAATGATTATGTCTTAATCTATTGTAGTTTTTCTATTTTACTGTATTTGAAAAATTGGACTTGTTTCATTCTTTAGCCAGAGTGTAGTTTGTTCTGATTGTTTACCATAAACAGTTTTGATAGTCCAATAATTACCTCCATCTTGAGGGCCACCAAAAACCTGTTTAAATACTTCAGCAAAATCTTCAGAGGGTGATTTAGTCCATACATCCACCCCTATTGGTGGACTACTTTGTTGTCCATTTGCAACCTTTGTAAGATAGTTAAACCAGGATGAAATCATTGCTGTTGTCATATTTCTGGTCTCCATAAAGTTTTTAGCTTGTTCTGGGGAAAGCCTACCCCAAACAAGGTGGCCAATTTCATGTGCTAGAACAGCTCTAAGCTCTCCAGAGTCAAGAGAGCTATCAAGTACAATGTATTTGTTCAACTCAGATGCGGCTCCATCTTCATTTTCTCCTATTGTACCAATTAGAACTTGTTTCCCATCTTTTCTAATTCCTACTGGGATAGAACCATCGCGACTTATGTTTCCATCCATAATTACGAATGCATATTCCTCTATAAAATCGGGATTAGTATTCATATATGCAAGAGATTCTTCAATTGTTTTTTTCTTGCCACTATCAATACTAGAGACTGTAACCAGAGAGACATTTTGAGCTGTATCTACATTATAGTAGTTAATGGAATATGTAAGTGCTGGTTCAGTTACGGTATCTACATTGTCTGTTTCATCTTCTTTAGAGTTGGGTAGTATTAAGTCCTCATAGCTATTATCGGTTTGTATTGTTGGTGTTATCTCCTCTGTTTTATTTGCAACAAGGAACCAATAAGCAAGAACACCTGCAACTACTACCAATATTATTATTGTGACAAGAAGATATATTAGAGAACTGTTTTTACTTTCTGATTTGTCTGAATCGGCATTTATCTCATCATTGAGATGGAGATTAGCAGGGTCTCCTTGGGTATAAGGGTGAGGGTTTGGATATCCAGTATTTTCCTGATAAGTGGAAGGGTCTTTTATTGTAGCAGTGTTTGTAGAAGGTTGTTGATTTGATGAATTTGTTGTTTTTGTAGGTGAAGATGGAATCATAGTATTTCTATTAATAAAGTCAAAAAATTTCTAAACTATATGTTATATTAGCAATAAGTAAAACAAAGGGCAAGGTTTTATCTTCGAACTAAGCACTCTTAAAAGCATCTCTTTTTTGAGGTCTTTCATCCACTAGGTCTTACTTTTGAGACTTTCACTTTTTAAGGTGAAAATAACTCAATTTCAAGAAGAATTCCTGAATATAGTTGATTGGGTTTATAGTAAACATTGGAATATGGCGGGATGGACGGGACTCGGACCCGCAACCTTTGCAGTGACAGTGCAAAGCTCTAACCAATTGAGCTACCACCCCAATATATATAGTAAAGTATATCAAAGGTACCATAAAATATCAATTTTAAGAAGGTTTATCCTCCTTTTTAAAAAGTAATATAGCTTCATAACGCTCCCATCCGGACCTATCACCATCAATAAGAATAGAAGCAGGAATACCCATTGAGTTTAGTTT
>Ga0255342_1006217_pt1 | contig 10996 bp, 10 predicted proteins | sample wastewater_treat_3_FD_192416 | JGI IMG/M metagenome (GOLD analysis project Ga0255342, IMG submission 192416) | Wastewater microbial communities from Lulu Island WWTP, Vancouver, Canada - plant14 | ecosystem: Engineered > WWTP > Wastewater > Unclassified | place: Canada: Vancouver, British...
CTGCATAATATGTCCCAGGTGGAATGATATCAGGCACTGTTCCAAGAAATTCGCGGTGGGCAATCTCACCAGGTCTTAAAAAGGAGAACTGCACCTCCCCTATCTTGTAATCTGCCTGACTGATATCCTCATCGACCGAAAGATAAAATGCAACTCTCCTGCTCATCGAGATCATACTGCCATAGTTAACGGCGGTGACACTTCCGAAGATGGGACCTCCAGGAGCCGAGGAGGGCTGAACATCAAGTGCAAGAAGGCCGATATCAGCTGCCTTGTCTTCTGCCGCGGCGAAATATGGAACGGTAAATAACAAGGCACAGATTAAAGAAAAACGAAGTAACTGAATGAGATCACCTGAATGAAAAAATTTTTAGCACTATTAATCTTCGGTTTTAAAATAATAGTGCTTTTGCATTTTTATAACGAAACCATTTCATCATCACAATGGCATCCTCTGTATCTGAATAATATCCGCATACCTGAAAAACCGGTTCATATCCCATCTTTGAATAAAACCGGATGGCAGGAAGGTTTGAGACGCGGACCTCCAGCTGCATGGCAGATGCTTTCTCTAACATGACCGCATGCTCGGCCCTGCTCAGCAGAGTTGTCCCAACTCCCCGTTTTCTCATGTCAGGCCTTACCGCAAGGCTACAAATATGTCCAAAAATCTCCTCGCTGGTATCTTCAACTCCACAGATGATATATCCGCAAACCTTCCCCGAAGACTCGGCAATAAATGCTGTGTCCGAAAAAGACGTGACCGCATCTTCCATCGTTATCCGTGTCCATGGGTCTGAAAATGAGTTCTGCTCAATCTCCTGAACTGCCGGAATATCTGCCATGGTGAGGTTCCTGATCCGGAGACTTTTTTCCTGCATCATGGTCTGTAATTATCTGTCAGTGATATCATATAGAAATAAACGAATATAGATAAGAATATTCGGTGTCTTATGGTTCATATATATCCGTTTAAAGCAGTGCGGCCTGCCAGTGGAAAGGCAGAAGAGATTGCAACCGTCCCATATGATGTAGTCAGCGCAGAAGAAGCACGCGAGATCATCGGGAAGAAACCACTAAGTTTTCTGAGGATAAGCAGGTCCGATGCACTGGTTCCAGATAAAGATCCTTATTCCACAGAGATATATGAACTTTCCAGGAAAATTTTTGACGAGTACCGCAGGGAAGGTTTTTTTATCCAGGATGAAACCGCTACGTTGTACGTGTACCGGATCCATGATGGTGACAGGACATATACCGGTATTGCCTGCTGCGCTGATACAAGAGAGTACGAAAGCGGTGAAATCCGAAGGCATGAACTGACCAGGTATGACAAGGAGGAGGACCGGACCAGGCACATTGATACGATGAACGCAAATACAGGTCCTGTCGTTCTCCTTCATGGAACTCATGCAGAGATAAAAACCATTCTGGCGAGATCAACTGAATCACGCGAACCGGAGATGGTTGTGCATGCGGAAAATGGCAGCATCCACGAAATTTTCCCGATAACTGATGAAGCCGACCTTGCAAGGCTGCTTGAGATCTTTGTTTCCATTCCGGCGCTCTACATTGCAGACGGGCATCACCGGTGCAAATCAGCCGTAAACGTGGTGGAAAAAAGATCCAGAGATGGTCATAAAGTGCCTGAAGAGACACATCATTTCCTTTCAGTCATCTTTGCCGAAGATGAAGTGAAGGTTCATGGATACAGCAGGCTGCTTACGGATCTCTCGCCCCTTGACCCTGATGTCTTTCTAAAAAAAGTCTCAGACATTGCCCATGTTGCTCCATACAATGACGGAGACCGGACACAGTTTACCCTGACTCCGAAATTAGGCGGTAAAGGTGACCACGTATTCCACCTGTACGTCAAAGGGAAATGGTATGAATGTGTCATCCCCCGCAACCCGAAAAATAATGACATAAAGGCACTTGACGTGAGTATACTCCAGGAACAGATACTCATCCCCTTCCTTGGTATAAAGGATCCAAGGGGAGATCCAAGGCTTCAATACCTTGGTGGTGCACGTCCTGTCCGTGACCTTATGACAAAGGTGGACAGTGGCGAATATGCCGCTGCTATTGCGATGCAACCGATCGATGTCAGGACAGTCTTTTCAATAGCTGATACAGGCGGGATAATGCCACCAAAGTCCACCTGGTTTGAACCTAAGCTCTTAAGCGGACTGCTTGTCCATTTACTTGAATAAAATAAATTTTTTGTTATAATTCTGCTGCCCTGATGGTATAGGCCGTAGGGGGAACCGGAATCGTGACATTCAGGTCATCCGGAGCCGTTACATCGGTTGCAGAAGCAATATATCCGTCATATTCTGAGGGCCTGATCCCGGCAATTGTCATATCTTCCCCGGTATATGACCTTGCTGCCAGGTGATAGTTACCACTGGCTCGTTTGCCATATATCTTCACATAGTAGAGTGACTGCTCTTCAGGGTGCGATATACCGATATATGCATTGCTTCCAAGGTTAATGTCGGCAGCGATGGCAATGCACGGGCTGTATTTCGGGTTACATGCCTTATAAACATACATGTCAAGATCAGGGCCGCAGTTCCTGGTTGTAAACATATCCACGTCAGATCTTGTCTGCATCAGTGGAGCACTGTCGTCACAGGGGCCAGACAGTACCCATTCCACGAATGAGCGGTTACCATTCAGCCTGTATGCAAATGTCTTTGACTCACCCGCGTTTAAAAAACCGGTCTGAAGATTATCCCTGTAAACTACAGGAGGGGTACAGTCTGCCATGTTGTAACACGGGCCCCCATAGCAGGTGGTAGTTATCGGACATTCATTGTCTACTGTAAGTGAATACTCAGTAAAGCCCTGCATTGATTCAACAATGACAAACCATTCACCTGATTCAAGATGTAACTTCTGTGTTGATGCAGGGGACAGGGTGCTGACATCCGCATACCTTGTCACGTGGACACTGGAAGGTATCGAGGTGCCAGATGCTTTTTTTGCATACATGGACAATTTACTGCCTTGATCTCCGGATAAAACAAGGGTAGCGGTGCAGGGTACATTAATCGTATACATCTTATTCTGTCCTGCATACAGGGCATTGCTAAATGATTCTGATGACGCACCATTTGCCAGGCATGGCAGAGAGATTAATGTAAAAACAAAAAGTAAAATGAAGCAATTTTTCAGGTAATTCATAAGTGACCCATCCAGCTCTTCCTGTGTGATCTTGAGCATGATGGTAATGAATCTTACCAATTACAATTCTGAAAAAAGGAGAGTTGTTCGTTTGTTGTTCAGATAAATTCGGCCGATGGTGCTGCAACGGTGGAAGTAACCGATGTATCCAGCCCTGATCCAGCTCCAGCGCTTGAAAAGGCAACTGATGATGATACTACCGTCGCCGGTGCTGATGCCACGATAATCGGGGTATCTCCAAAGCACTTGTAGCTGTTCATCCTCAAATTATAGCTTCCGCTTCCGCTGCGTGCATATACCATCACATAATAGGTTGATCCACGTTGCGGGTTTGAGACTGATACATAGGCATTCGGACCATTTGCATAATAATTCGTGTTGCAGTACGAATACTGCGGGTTGCAGTCCTTAAACACGTATATGTCAAAGTTTGGATTAAAGCTTCCACTAAAGACCTGCCCGGCCATTGACGAGACGATAATCGGCGTTGAACCACTGCCTGAACCGGACAAATACCACTCTATCTGTGATCTCCCCTCAGGCGGGATATAATACCCGTATACTGCTGCCTGTCCGGGGTAAAGGAACCCTGACCTGTCAACTGTCTTATATGGGCTGCATGGCACCGGAACCGGCGGGGATGGCGGGACCGGGGCAGGACCTGGTGGGAAACAGTTGGTCTCTGCAGTTACATATGCATTGCCGCTTCCAGACCTTGCATAAACCACGACACACCAGAGGCCCTGGTCCAGGTAGATAGTAGCGCTTCCTCCAGAGCCACTGCTGTAGGCATACTTGTCATAATGAGTCATAATGTACTCATTTGATGGACAGGTACCAGGCGAATCATAATTTTTCATCGCATAGATATCAAAAGCCGCACCATAGGGTGACTTTACTGTTATCTGCGTTCCACAGTACCCGTACACCCCGATTTCATGCATTGCAGATGAACCCTGCCAGAGACGGTACGACTTTGGAAAGTCGGTCGTATAAGCACTGGCTGATGTTACAACCAGGGTCAGGACGACGATTACCAGAAGGGCCAGTCCGCTGTACCAAATTCTCTTCATAAATTACACACTCCCTAAGGCATAGACCTTACTTTGTCTTTTACTATCATGCAGAATATAATAATCTTTTTTACGAAGCCCAAGTATTCCGGAAAATCCGGAACAAAAAAAGAGATTCCGGAGATTAACTCATCCGTTTCATTCAAATATTACGAAATCTGCTGCAGGTGCAGAGACCTCTGAACCTGAACCGGTGTCATCAGAAGCAGCTGATGCAGCTGACATGGACGAGGCTGCTTCCATTCCGGCCGACGCAACGATGATCGGTGTTGTGCCACCACACTTGTAGCTGTTCATCTTCAGGTTATAGTTGCCACTTCCACTGCGGGCATATACCATCACATAGTATGTTGAGCCGCTTGATGGCGGGGCAACCGAGACATAAGCATTCGGGCCATAGGAGTAATACCGGGTGTTGCAATATGAATTCTTAGGGTTGCAGTCCTTGAAGACATACAGGTCAAAGGTGTTGCCATAAGAGCTGCTCTCAACAGATGGCCCGTCAGATGCAACGATGATCGGGGTGCTGCCTCCTCCTGATGAACTCATAGACCACTCGATCTTGGATCTCCCGTCAGTCGGGATATAATATCCATAAACCGCAGCCTGACCCTGGTTTAAGTACCCCTGCCTGGTATCTGATTTGTAAACACCGCATGGAGTCGGGTAGGGTGTTGGATATGGGGTTGGATACGGGGTCGGGTACGGGCAGGTTGAGGTTACCCGAAGGGAGTAAGTACCACTGCCGGAGAATCCATGTACAACCAGGCACCAGGTACCTGCTTCAAGAGTCATGGTTGCAGTTCCACTGTATCCGCGTGCAACCTTGTCATAATTGTACAGGATGGAGTTTCCCGAGGGGCAGGATCCATATCCCCATTTCTTCTTTGCATAAAGGTCAAACCTGGCACCATAACTGGATGTAAGGGTTGCGGTTCCAGGACAGTTCAGGGTAACTTCATACACCTGGGATGTCTGGCCCTGCCAGAGTGATGCCTGTTGCTCACTAAGAACGCTCATTTCTTCAGCAGAGGCCGGTAATGCCACAAGTGCACACATGATAAGCATCAAAGAGATGATGCTGGTTTTCCAGAAGATTCTCATCATTCCACTCCTCAAGGCACATTGCCTTGCTATGAAAGATACTCTCATATGAGACCTTATAAGGCTTGTTGTCAGGAAATATCAGGAGTACAGTGTTTTTTACAAAAAGGAAAAGTCACTATGAATGGGTATATGGCATGCGCCGGAGAAAAAAATCAGGCTGGCCTGGAAGATGGTCAGCTTTGGACCACATGCTCGCCGGTATAAAGAGAGACCACGCCACCGATCACTATCACCGCTGGCGGGCTGACTTTTCGTTCCAGCGCAAGCCGGGGTATTGTTTCAAGCGTTCCAATTGTTTCACGCTGGTCAGGTCTTAGCCCGCGCTCGATGATTGCAACTGGTGTGAATGCATCCATTCCGTGATCCACAAGAAATTTTGCGATATTGCCAAGGTTTTTGACACCCATCAGGATGACGATGGTGCCCCTTGACTTTGAAAGCCAGTCCCAGTCAATGGCAGATTCATCCTTTGTCGGATCCTCGTTACCAGTCAGTATGGTTACCTGGGAAGCATATCTCCTGTGAGTTACAGGGATTCCAACCGAGGCAGGGACTGCGACTGCACTGGTAACTCCGGGAACGATCTCCACAGGTATGCCATGCGCCCTTAAGGTCTCCAGTTCCTCGCCGCCACGCCCGAAAAGGAAAGGGTCTCCTCCTTTAAGCCTGACCACGTGACGGCCCTGCTTTGCATATGAGACCATGAGGCGCTCTATCTCATCCTGCTCTTTAGTGTGATGACCCCCGAATTTTCCAACATCCACCTTCTCGGCATGGGCCGGAAGACTTGCAAGGATCTCATCGCCCGGAAGCTGGTCATAGAGGATGACCTCCGCCTTGTCCAGAACCTCCCTTGCCCGGCGGGTCATAAGATTTAGTCCGCCTGGGCCTGAACCTACAAGGTATACAACTCCTGTTTTATCCATGTGTTATTCCCAACCTCTGGAATGCTTCATTAATCAGGTCTCCTGCCTTTTCACGGACTTCCTGCCCGAACTTTCCGGCATCCTCAAGATCTGACACCCTTCTTTCAAGCCTGAAAGATCGGTCACCTTCCAGTGATAATACCTCGGCAAGCATCATCCTGTCCTTGCAGTAGATGCCAAGCGGGGTAAAGCAGCCCCCTCCAATCATCTCCATCACCTTTCTTTCAAGCATGGTATCTGTCCTTGTCCCGGGATCATCTATCCTGGACATAATTTCAGTGATTTCTGGATCATTCCTTGTAGCAACGGCTATTGTCCCCTGGTTTGGTGAGGGAATATGTATTTTCGGGTCCATCCTGTGACCTTCAAGGGTCATGGAGAGCCTTTGAAGGCCGGCCTCTGCAAGCATGATCCCGTCATATTCACCGGTACGAAGCCTGGACAGCCTTGTATTCACATTCCCCCTGAGCGGCTTTATGTCAGCCCATGGAAGATTGCGCCGTAACTGGGCTGTTCTCCTTGTGCTTGATGTCCCGATTATCTTTATATCTTCAAGATCATGATCGGTTACGATATAATCACAGGGAGAGTCACGGGCAAGGATGGCAGAGGTGACTAATCCAGCCGGACGGTATGCAGGGATATCTTTCATGGAATGAACTGCCATGTCGATTTTTCCCTGCTTCAGTGCATCATCAAGCGCCCTGACAAATACTCCCTGGCCCCCGATCTCATGAAGAGGGAGATCGGTCTTTTCATCACCGACCGTTGAGATGAACACTATCTCTGTCTCTACTCCAAGATCACCAAGCAGGCTGCATACTTTCTCAGCCTGGGCTGTGGCAAGGTTTGAAGCCCTGGTACCTACGCGGAGAGGCATGATTCATACGCCGATGAGAGGTATTCGATGTCTTCGCCCGAGTGGGCCTTTGAGAGGAAGTTTGTCTCAAACTGGGAAGGGGGCAGGAAGATCTTTTTGCTGAACATCTTCTCCCAGAATGAGCGGAACTTTACCGTGTCTGACTCTTTTGCCTGTGCATAGTTTTCAGGCGGGGCTGACCTGAAGAAGAATTTGAACATCGAACCAAGTTTCACAAATGATCCTTCTTTTCCCTGGCATGCATCCCTGATCATGTCTGTTGCCTTGTCAAGTGCGGTATACATCTCCCTGCTGGCATGGATCTCCTTAAGTGCCGCAACCCCTGCAGCAAGGCTTAGGGGGTTTCCTGAAAAGGTTCCGGCCTGGTAAACCGGTCCTGCAGGGGCAATAAGCTCCATTATCTCTTTTTTCCCGCCAAATGCAGAGAGAGGAAGGCCCCCGCCGATGATCTTGCCAAGGGTTGTCAGATCAGGGGTTATGCCATAGAATTTTTGTGCACCTCCTATACCAAGCCGGTACCCGGTGATGACCTCGTCAAAGATGAGCAGGATGTCATGTTCGGCGGTTATCTTCCGAACTTCCTGGAGATATCCCTTTTTTGGAAGAACGGGGCCAATATTTCCCATCACTGGTTCAAGGATCATGGCTGCGATTTTGTCCCCGCCTGATTCAACAAGGGAGACGAGCGACTCGGTGTCATTGTACGGAACCTGCCTTGTATGCTGCACCACGTCTGCCAGAACTCCGGCAGAGTCAGGCTGGCCAAGTGTTGTGCATCCTGATCCTGCCTGAACAAGGACTCCGTCATGGGCACCGTGAAATCCTCCCTCGGTCTTGATGATATCTGTCTTTCCGGTGTACCCGCGTGCAAGACGGATTGCAGCCATGGTGGCTTCAGAGCCGGTCGTGACAAACCTGACCATATCGATAGACGGGTGATCGTCTATCAGAATCCTGGCAAGATCTATCTCCGCCGGGGTGGGTGTTCCATAAAGCCATCCATCATCAAGTGCTGTCCTGACTGCATCCCCTACCTTCCTGTCTGCATGTCCAAGGATGAGAGGACCATATGCCCCGCAACAGTCGATCATCTCTGCCCCGTCCGCAGTGTAAATCCGTGAACCCGAGCCCCGGACGGTGTAAAAGGGATATGGCTGTATCGCTCTTACCGGACTTGATACTCCCCCGGGCATCATCTCCCTGGCAGTATTGTAATAATTCCTGCTTTTTTCACAATTATTCATCAAGCCACCTGCATACATCTTCAGCAAAGTAGGTAATTAACAGGTCTGCACCTGCACGTTTCAGCGAGAGAAGGCTCTCCATTACAACCTGTCTCTCATCAAGCCAGCCCTTTTCCGCTGCAGCCTTTATCATGGAATACTCTCCTGATACCTGGTAGGCTGCTACTGGAAGGCCTATCTGTTTTATATCGGTTATGATATCCCCAAACCATCCTGCAGGTTTTACCATCAGTATGTCGGCACCTTCTGCTGCATCCAGCTCTGATTCCCGAAAAGCTTCCAGCCGGTTTGAAGCTGGTGCCTGGTACCCGGTCCTGTCGCCGAACGAAAAACCTGAGTCTGCTGCCTCACGAAACGGACCATAAAGAGAAGAGGCAAACTTGGAGGAGTAAGACATGACAAGGACTTCATGGTGCCCGTTTTTATCAAGTGCCTCCCTGATTGCACAGACCATTCCGTCAAGCATGCATGACGGGGCAACGATGTCTGCACCTGCCTCTGCCTGTGAGACGGCTATTTCCTGCATCATCTCAAGGGATTCGTCGTTTAAAAGACCAGGACCGTCAAGACATTCGCCAACATGCCCGCAATGGCCGTGACTTGTGTATTCACAGGCACAAAGGTCGGTGATGATGACCATTTCAGGGCAGGCTTTCTTCATTGCACGAATGACCTGCTGAATCACCCCGTCTTTTGCATATGCCCCGGAGGCTTTCTCATCTTTTTCGGACGGGATACCAAAAAGGAGGACTGCACGGATGCCGGCATTGTTCAGCCTGGTGACGACCTCTTCAGCCATCCTGACCGGCCACCTGAACTGTCCTGGCATTGACTGTATCAAAACCGGATCTGCTGCCCCTTCGTCAAAGAATAGCGGGGCGATAAGATCATCTTTCCCTAAACGGGTCTCTGCAAGCAGGGGGATCATCTTCCGCCTGCGAAGCCTTCTTAATCTTGTGTGCGGGAACATAATGTCTCTCCTCTTGTAATGGCACCGACCAGGTCTTCTGCAACCTGCATATCCCCCCGTTCTGCACAGCTTCTTATCGTGAGGGTCACATCGGTCAAAAGTTTCCTGGTCAGAACCCTTGTCAGGTCATCTGTAACATCTCTTAATCGGTCATCGCAGCCAGACAGCCTGCTAAGGGCCTTGTCTCTCTCTCTTATTCTTATCTGTTCAGCCCAGCTGTGCAGGGTTGCAAGGAGCTCATCTGCTGCTTTCCGGTTAAAGAGGCGGATGAATCTTGTAATCTCCTGGTCAAGGAAGATCTGCGCTTTTTCTGCAGCCTCTCTCCGAAATTGGGCGGTATTGTCATTGACTTTTCGCAGGTCATCTATGGTGAAAAGGCAGACACCAGGAATGCTTCGGACTGCCTCCTCAACGTCCCTGGGCTGGGCGATGTCTACGATGAGGAGAGGACGGACTGATTTGTCAAGAGGCCATGAACGCCCCTTTAATGCTTCCATCACCTCCCCGGCCCTGATGACCGGGTGGGGGGCTGACGTGCAGCAGATTACTACATCAGAGAGGGTCATGAACCGGTAGAGATCAGAGATGGGAACTGCCGTGCCACTGACTTTCCCGGCAAGGCGCTGTGCACGGTCAAATGTTCTGTTGGCCACGTATATTGCAGAGAGTTGTTTTTCTGCAAGTGCCTGGGTCACAAGGACTCCCATCTCACCGCTTCCAAGGACGAGGATATGCCGGCCGGCAAGGGAACCAAGCTGCTCTTCGGCCAGGAGAACTGCCGCCGACCCTATCGAGACTGCACCACGGTTTATCCCGGTAATTCTCCTGACTTCTGATCCTGCATGGATGGCCTTGTTGATACAGAGGGTTATCAGTGGATCTGCTACTGATACCGACTCTGAAAGGGTCAGGGCATCCCGCAGCTGGCCAAGGATCTGGTCCTCTCCTATAACCATGGAGTCAAGCCCTGCTGCAAGGTCAAGGAGATGGGATAATGCCTCTGCATCTTTCCAGATCTGCCACCCGGCCCTTCCCTCGCTCTCAAGGAACCGGCCAAGAAGATCCTCGTTTCCATTGACCATTACCTCGATGCGGTTGCAGGTCTGCAGAAGGATGGCACCCTTAAACCATTCTCCTGCCCTGGTCAGAAATGCCTCTTCGTCTGGAAACCGGACCTTCTCCATGTCAGCCACAGATGCGGTGTGATGTGATATTCCTGCTATGGTGAACGGTGAAAAGAGCGCATGTGTCATATTGCAAATTTCCTTAGAACATGTTCCCTGGCATCTTTCATCCCGGATGCCAGCGCTTTTCTCGTCTCAGGGTCACGGAGCGCGGAGTAAAGGACGGTATCGTACGAATCAGGGCCTGTCCTCTCTCCCCGGTAGGTCTCTCTTATCCACCTGCCAAGTTCCACCAGGTCATCCAGGTCAGGGAATGAATTTTCCAGCTCTTCACGAATCAGCCGTGAGACGGCAGGGACCGACCCGTCGGTGCTGACTGCGATGACATAATGGCTGCCTGATATCTTTGCCGGTAAAACGACGTCGCCTTTCTTCCCTGACGCAACATTGCACCAGATATACTCCTTGTCACAGGCGCTTTTT
>Ga0255342_1006220_pt1 | contig 10992 bp, 13 predicted proteins | sample wastewater_treat_3_FD_192416 | JGI IMG/M metagenome (GOLD analysis project Ga0255342, IMG submission 192416) | Wastewater microbial communities from Lulu Island WWTP, Vancouver, Canada - plant14 | ecosystem: Engineered > WWTP > Wastewater > Unclassified | place: Canada: Vancouver, British...
TGGAAGTTGCTCATGGCCCTTTTAAGAGTATCTTCGAGGTCCGCATTTATCCTAATGTCATCGCTGAAGATGACAGTGCCAGGCTTCAAATCAGGAAAATAGTACATTGACTTAGCTGATAAGCTGCCTTCCAGCTTGTAACCGACATCTGGGATCAAGTGGAACATAGCTTTGGCGGCATGAGTCTTTCCCTTGCCCGATGCACCACTGAGCTTTGGCTGTAAACCTTCAGAATTCAGCACACTTTGATTAGCAATCGACAGCAATAGGACTTTGCCAATCTGGACGTCACCGACATGGATCCTACTATAAACGCTCAAGATGTGCTCTACGGGATCTCCATTCCGCAAGATATCAAGGGCCTTTTTCTTTATAGCAGGATCTTCAATCTCAGCTAAGTTGTCCAATTGATCCATTTTGCGTTTTAGCGACTCAATATATCGCTTGTCGATCTTTTCTGCGCCTAAGGCTTCCTGAAGCTCCTTGTCGATGTCGGCGCGCTCAGCCTCGATTCTTTGCAGCTCCTCAGTCATTTCTGAATCTGCGACTATCGTAGACTCCGCCATTTAGACCGCCTCTGATGGCTGATGCTTGATCATACCGAAGCCGATTATACTATCGATTCTGGCGACCAGGGTTCGGCCATCACGCATTTCGATTAGGAAATAGTCAGAATTGACTTCAAGGAGCTTGCCCGTGATTGGCTTATCCATAAAGCTGAGGTTCCAGATTATTATTTTTCCCAGAAACTTTTCTAATTGCTCAGAAGAGCAAAACTTATTTATTGTATTTTTATTATTTTTCATATTTATCTATCCAATTTGTGTGTTATTTTGCGCCCCCAACACAATTCACCTCCTTTGATTGTCTTCGACTTTCTTCATGTTTTCACTATCTTCAAAATATCGCGTTCGGCAATATGCTCAATGCTATCCGATATGAGCATCCTGGCAACGTCGCTCATTGTAAGTCGGTTTTTGGTTGCTATTTCTCTGATGATTTCTTTATCGCTTTTGGGGACCATCACACCTAGTAGTTGGAATTCTTTGCTTTCTCTCATATAATTCTCCTTAATCATTATAAGGGTTTTAAAGTTATTTTACGTATTTTAAAATATTTAAATAACATAAATACTACTAGTATATATACTTTTTGGTCCTTAGAGCCTAAGCCTTATGATTAAAAAAGTTGTATATAATATACATTATCTGATTTTAAAATCCTTGTCCTAAATTTAGGCCAGAGTCGCTATTAGTCAACTAGCTCTTCTTTTGATTCGGACGTGCAAGCCATGGACACAATCTTTCCAGATCGATCAATTCAGATTCTTCGGGCGGTTTGTAGCCAACTTCCTTGCCATCTATCATGATCGGCTCATTAAAAATGCTCATCAAATCCTCCATACATTTATCTCAAAAGTATTTAGTATGTTGCCAAGATCTCGCGGGCCTTGACTATCTTGTTCTCTATGTCTTTTAGCTTAGGCCCGTATTCATGTGTAATTCGATCTTGCTTGGCAAGTTCGTCTTGAACTTCTTCTGTGAGTTCAGCTTCCAGTTTAGATTTCGCGCCAAGCCGAACTGATCTAAGTGTTGCGGCTTCCACGCCGTGTTTTGCATTATCTAGGATCTTTGCGAGTCTGTGCTTCTCCTTAACAAGTCCATCTAATGTAGGCTCACCGTTCGTGAGAGCCAAAAAAGCTTCGATGTCCTTGGAGACCGTGACCAGGTTCTTTTCTGCAGCCTCGAAATGAGACATGAGCTGTTTGGAGTGAACCCCTCCGAGTGGACAATGAGTTAAACAATGGCAACTCATGGAGGGAATCACATGAAAAAGACCAGACGGCGCTACGACCGAGAATTTAAGATATCAGTAGTAGCCGAGCTTGAGTCCGGGAAACCCCTTGCTCAAATCGCCCGCGAGAACGGCATACATCCCAGTCTTCCCTGTCGGTGGCGAGATGAACTAGCCGAGAATCCTGAAAGAGCGTTCAGTGGCAATGGCAACCGGTGCAAGTACGAGGCCAGGATTGCCGAGCTTGAGAGGCTGCTTGGTCAGGCTCATGCCGAGAACGAGCTTTTAAAAAAAGCGTTCGCCATGACCCAGAAGAAGGTCCGAGAGGAGAGACTAAAACCAACACTAAGAGGCAGTACATGATTATCCAGGAAGCACATTCGAGCAGCCTTCAGTTGTCCATATCTCAATCATGTCAGGTATTGGATGTAAGTCGCAGCGGCTACTGCAAATGGCGAATAGAGCAGAAGGCAAATCTATCTGATAATACCGAAAATACCGTTCTCAGAGACGAGATTCAAGATATAGCTCTGGAATTTCCCGGATACGGCTATCGAAGGATTACGGCAGAGCTCCAGCATCGCGGCTATCTTGTTAACCACAAGCGAGTACTGAGGCTCATGCATCTGGATCGCCTGTTGTGCCATAAAAAGAAGTTCAAGCCAGTAACTACTGATTCCAGCCATGGACTGCCGGTATATCCAAACCTTCTGAAGAGTACAACAGTAACCGGATTGAATCAGATCTGGGCATCGGATATCACATACATCCAGCTTCGACATGAGCATATCTATTTGGCAGTGATCCTGGATCTCGCTAGCCGAAAGTGTATCGGCTGGGATCTAGGCCGGAGTTTGGGAAGCCAGCTGGCCATGAATGCATTGGCAAAGGCATTGAGGAATAGATGGTCAGAATCTCTAACCGGTCTCATCCATCATTCGGATCAAGGGGTGCAGTATGCATCTAAAGATTATGTTGACTGTCTTAAAGACCATAACATTCTGATTAGCATGTCCAGAAAAGGAAATCCATATGACAATGCATTTGCTGAGAGCTTTATCAAGACTCTAAAGGTCGAGGAGGTATATCTTAATGAGTACGGAACATTTGAAGATGCCTATGAAAACATCTGGCATTTCATTGAGAAGGTTTACAACAAGAAGAGACTGCATTCGGCACTGGATTATAGATCTCCGGATCAGTTCGAATTGGAGGTTGCTTTAAATACCGTTGCTTAACTACCTGTCTACTATCAGGGGTTCACTCCATAGATATTACTATAAATACTGTTGCTTAACTGCCTGTCTACTACCATGGGTTCGGTTCACTCCACTTCCATGTCTCTGCGTATATTATTCGATATTAACCAGTAGCAAATTAAAGTCTTTCGAAGGGGGCAGGACTTGAAAGTGTAGTGGATCGCAGGCTTTGACTACGAACTGGTGGAGGACCGGAGGCACTCGTGTTCAAGCTATCCAGGAACAACAAATATGCATCTAAGTTTTAGGCTCAATAGCCTCACAGAGTGTCACAATTAAAGGCACATGGTCACTTTTACTTATCCAATCATTAAAATATCCAACTTCTACATTGGTGATATCAAATTCTGAAGGAGCAAAGCAGTAATCTGTGTGATAAGACCTATTTTGCTTATGATGCATGAAAAATGTGGGCTTTGTCTCTTTCCCAAAATCTTCATTAAAGAATTCATGATAAGTACTCTTGATATTCCCGATTCTCAGAATTTCTACAACATCATTGAGATTTCCATATAAGGGATAACTTGGTTTAGCATCCCATCTGGCATTCCAATTAAAATCACCCATAACGACGGTGGGTTCATTTAGTAGCTCCATGTACTGATTTATGGCCGAATAGACTTGCCCTATGTATCTTTTCCTTATATCCTCTTTATCATTCATTGCCCAAACAGCAATTAAGTTGAATTTGAATGGGCCAGTTACCCTGATAGGTATCACATATTTATAAGAAGGATCAAAATTTTCGTTGAGCTCTAGCATGTATTCTGAATATGAAAATATTCCTAACCCCTTTTTGCGGTTATCTCCAAACCATAACTCTTTATTCTTTTCTCCTCTCAGAAATTCGCATTCGGGAACAATAACAATATCTGGACAGTATTTCAAAACCAGGTTGGCTTTCTTTCTATAAGCCATTTTACAATTCCAGCTAATAATTTTCATTTTATTTGATTTCAGGAACTTCTTGAACTTTCAATAGCCAAAAGTGGAATAGTCTTCAAGATCCAACCCTAACCAGTATATCGAAGTCATGGTTGCTAATCTTTCTTGTAGCCTGCACGAACCAGGCCCATGAGGTGTTGGGATCTCTCCCCTCGAAAGCATCCAACTTGGCCCTGAGGGCTGCATCAATCACTATAGGATTCTCCAGGTAGATCTTGACATCTTTTAGATTGAATACCCAGGGATACCTTTCAGGATCACGAACAGCAGGATTAGGCTTCTTCTCCGGAAAGGAGGCCACTTTAGCATGTCCGATAACTCCATTGCCTGTGGCATAGAAGCAGATCCCATCCCCGGGCTTGAGATGCCTTCTGCCCGGTGTCCTTTCTCCAAAGGCATAGATCCCCTTATTGCCCACTAGGTTCTCTATAACCTCTTCAGCAGTCTGGATGTCATCTGCCTTAACAGGAGTGAGCCAATAGGTTGCCTCTCCTCGCTCTTCCTCAATGATAGTGCTAGCTAGAGGCTCTAAAGCCTTGATTACTGACTGCTCCACCCTCTGATCACCATTATCCTTGGGCTGTGCAGCAAGCTTTGCCATAAGATCAATCACAGGATCTATAACAGGCCCAGAAGGTCTTAGGATGGCCAGGATATCCTCATGGCTCACATCGTAGTCATTCATGAGTTCAGCCAGTGATAGAAGAGATTCAGCAGAGATAACCCTGAGCTGATCCATCCTCTTCTCAGCAAGAATAGCATTTTCTAGCTGCCTAACCTCTGGATCAGATCTCCCAACCACATAAAGACCCATGGCATGGTCTCTATCAGCAATAGTCTTCTTAGAGATGAGTTCGTCTATGTAATTCATCAAAGTCGAGGTCTTGATGGCGTAAACCTCTGTGGTCTTGACCTCTATTACTAGGCAAAAGCCTGAAGGGGATTTCCATAGGCCATCATGGCCTATTTGGCCCTGGATACCCTGATATCTGCCAAACTCCACCTCGAACTCCATAAAGTGGCCAAGGTAGTTGATGAGATCCTGAAAAGCTCTATTGAATTGAGCTCCAGAAGTGCGAAGGGACTCCTCTACATAGTCCCTGACCTGGCCCACCTCATCTACATTCTCTCTCAGATAGCTTCTAAACCTCTCCCTGGGTGTATCATCCCCTGGTGAGTCATCAAGCTTGCCCACAAGAGACAGGATTTGCTTTAGGGTGATGCTGTCCGTGGAATCCCTCCTCCTACGATATTAGCTCAATCCCTATAAAGTCTTCTTCTTAAATATGTGTCTGAACCAGGATAAAGATAACAAGCTTTATCAGTTATAAGTACTCGATAAACATCAAGCCCAACCTGAGGTAGTATCATGGCCAATAACCTTACTGATCTTCAAATAGAGAGATGGCGAAATCTTAGCTCTGAGGCCTCTTCAGATCTAAACTGGGTAGCCTATTATCAGGAGAGAGATTCCAGGCGCAGAGCAGTCAAGGAGCAGATAGTCATGCTCATCAATAGATATCTCTCCGAGGGGATAACTATCGAGGAATTTAAGGCTACCTTCCATTTAAAGACAGGAAAGGAGTGGGATGCGTTCAGTCTAAAGGGAATGTCTGGAGCGATGTTTCTCAATACCCTTGTCAAGTATATCCCCGATCAAGAGGGCTTGTCAGAGCGCCTAAGGTCAGTTCTCGCCTTACCACAGAGCTCTGAGCAGGGCCAGCAGAAGATGTCAGAGTTCATAGGATATATCAACAACCTAATTGAGTCTAATCAGATAACACGGCGGCAAATCCAGCCATCACGAGTACCCTTCTTTATCAGTGCAATGTGGCATATGCAGTCAACAGATCAGTGGCCCATAATCTATATCTCAGCTAGAAATGCTCTCGAGGCGGATGGTCTCTATAGTCAATCTGATAATTTAGTGGAAGATTATTTTGCCTTCAGGGACGCATTTTTATCTCTGGCTTCTGGTTTGGGGTTAACCTCATGGGAGTTAGAGCACTTATGCCGATGGTATGAAGCACATCCTGGTGGCATTAGCGTACCCCTTATAAATGAGCCTCCTGGCACCCTAACGAATGCGAATGAGTCCATGAGCAGTGAATCTGTAGATAGTGAGATCGCAGATAAAGAGATCGCAACTAATGAGCCTGCACCACCTAACCACACCCAGGTGCAATGGCTGCTCGCCAAGATTGGCAAGAAGTTGGGCTGTCGAGTCTGGATTGCAGCCAATGATCACAATAAGGAGTGGCAGGGAGAGAGGCTTGGTGACCTCAGTCTCAAGGACATGCCTTATTTGGGCATGGTAGATCTCGAGGTTCAGCGCATTATAAGTCTGATAGATGTCCTGTGGATCAAGGGAACTAACCAGATTGCGGCAGCTTTTGAGGTAGAGCAGACAACCTCCATATATTCGGGCCTGTTGAGGATGTCTGATCTAGTGGTCTTGGTGCCCATACTTAATTTCCCCTTATATATCATAGCTCCTTTGAATCGCATGGATCAAGTCAGACGCGAGCTATCCAGGCCAACCTTCCAGGCTTTAGAGCTACATAGGAGATGTGGGTATTTCTCCAGTGAGGATTTTGTCAAGGAAGCAGAGAATATCATGTTCTGGGCCAGCAGCCCTTCTGCTATTGATAGATTGGCGCGAAAGGTTGAGGATGTTAATGAAAAAGAAAGCTTTGTAGCGTGGCGAGATTTAGCTAATTAAGAGCAAACCCAGTTTAATCGGGTAGGTAAAGAAGCCATAGGATGCTTAATAACATGATACTGGAATCAAGTCCTGAAACACAAAGACAAAGGTCCTATAGGCAGGAAAAGATTCATAAAAGATTTCCAGAATTAAAAGATTTAAATTATTGTTATTATCTTGATCTATGGAAATATATAGGCCAAATTCCTGAGAGATTTTTCTCAATAAAAGCTTATGAAGATTTATCTAGCTTTTTAAAGGACCTAAAGAATACAGATCCAGAGAACTTAGCATACATACTGAAGGAGTATGCAGGATCTTTTTCTGTGGCTTTTAGATCTCTAGCTGAAGTAAATGCTCTTCCAATTCATGATATTGGCACTAACCCAACATCATCTTCTGATCAATATGATCTTCTTCAATTCTGTATAGAAAATATTAATCCAAATTATCTCAAATTAATTGAAGCTGTATATGCAAACTTGATTCTCCCTATTGCTGCATATCAAAGACTCGCAAGATCTGCAAAATTAGAAGGGTTTGATGTATTTCAAAGGAGCCAGGAACTGGAAAGTGGTGATTACAATCACATAACAGGCTGTTATAGGCATATAATTAGAAATGGTATTGCACATGGAAATGTAAAATTAATTGATAATGAATTAATTTATGAAGATAGAGAAAAAAGTGATAAGAAATCCCCTGCACAAATTATTGATCTATTTAATGATACTGTTGATATCTGTAATGGTCTTGCCTTGGCATTAAGAGCATTCTATATGCATGACCAAAATGTTATAAGTGATAAGGGCATCCTAATACCACCCCAAATTTTATTAGAGGAATTGCAATCTGAGATTGATGCACCAGGATGGAGAATAAAGGGATGTCTTTCCTCCCAAACTTTATTCAACACTAGAAGTCAATTAATAATATTTGTTAGTCATAATATCTTTGATCCACTAAAAATTGACTACTATTTGCTTCGATCTGCGGTGTTTGCAGAAATGTTTTATCCTGGATATGAAAGGTATTTTTTCAAACTAAGCTCAGAATCATTACCTAGTTGGGCATCTTTTCATGGAAAAGAGCTTGAAATGAGGAGGCTAAACAATATTAGCAGAATAGAGGATTATATTGGTGTCTGGGAACAAAAAGTTATATTTAGCAAATATAGTTATTTGCCAAGAATAATATTCAAGATATCTACATTTGTAACTGTTATGAAATCAATTATTCCATTAGAAGTAAAGAAAACTATGGAGAATATAAAAGAGCTAGTGATAGCAGTAAGAGTAACTAAAATGCACAGGACTAAGTATTATTCAGTGTTGAGGGCTAGTGTAATAGTTGAAGCTAACTCAGAGAAGCCTTTAGAGGATTTAATTCGAGCTAATTGCACTCTTATAGCAAAGACAGCTATGAAAATGGCACGAAAAAATGCAGATTTTAATGACTTCTCTAGGTACCTTAGTATAAGATACCTTCGAATTAGCATCTTTGCTAGAGATTATAGAATTAGAAAACTTGAAAACTCAAGGCTAATGCCTGATCTGCTTTGTACATTAGAGTTAAATAGAACCAAAACTATAAAGACAATTGATATCGCAGGGGGAATCCCTGAGATTATTGGTAATTACAAGATAGTATGGAATAAGAGAGCCAATATCCTAAGAATCAGTCTTGCCAACTCATATAATCCCTCATGACCAAGAGAGGTAATAAAAACCATATACTAGGCAATCCATGAGGGGCACATGGATGAGATTAGAACAAATAGAATCGGCGCTATAAGAGAGATAAAGGAGAGACTAAAAGGAATTGGATCACTTACAGTCGAAGGTTCTTGTATAGAGAATGCTCAATATAGAAATGCGTTATATGGAATAATGAGCGAGACAATAAATTTGTTGGTTTCTTTAGGGCTAGAAAATAAGGGCACCTATGAGAATGATATAAAAAAAGTTGCATCCCTTACAAAAAATAGATACATTGCGGAGCTTGAATTTAATAGGCAAAAGGACTGCTTGAAAATATATTGAACTCCATTATTACAGATGTTAATATGAGTGGTGCCCACAACATCTCTCAAGAATCTAAGAATTATCCTGTTAGTTCCTCCATGTATTTTGTTAATTCTCCAAATTCAAAGTTATCTCTTGGTGGTGATTTCTTTGACCAAGGCGACAGCAAGCAATTTCTAATCAATCTGGAAAAATATGTTATTGATTCTCCAGAATATGATGATGAAAGCAAACAGGAAATAAGACATATTATAAGAAAAATATTATCGGGGCAGTTTTTCCATAATGCGTCAGCTGGAATCTTTGTGGAACTAATAAAAAAATTATTATGGTGGTAATAATTTTCCTCGAAAGCATGCGCAAGTTTGGGGAGGCCCAGAGGAAGCATAAGGGCCTCATAATGATCACAGGCTTGAAGGATGAAACTAAGGGGCATAATTGGGCCGGCCATCTGGACTATAAAGGAAATACCTCCTTGCAGCTTGCGAGGCCATAATGAAAGTTATAGCTAATGTGGACTTCGAGGATCTATTGAGGTCTCCATATTGAGTATTTGTTAAGGCTCTTGTATCCATATTTTATCCAACTTTACAACTATGCCCAACTTTCCTACAACTTCGCAAAATCAATATTAAGAGTCTTTATCCAACTAAAACAACTTAATTTTGGAATTTTAGTTATACAGATCAAACCTAAAACCAGCTATATATTATATAATATATAGTTGTTTTAGTTGTATAACATTTATAGTTATTGGTTCTTGAAAGTTGCCCAAAAGTTGGAGACAACTTTTCATGGTACTTCACTGGCTATTAATAGCGGTTCTGAAAAAGTTGGATAAAATGAAAGAGGATTCGCGGTGGGATGGCATAATAGCTATAAGAAGAGTCTGTGCAGACCAAAGTATTTATCATAGCGAAACCATGATTAATGCCTATCTTGGAGATATTTGGTGAGATCGGATGGCTTTAGAGAACGGGATCACTTATATGAACTACAATCTATTAAATGTCGATCCCACTGAGATTTATTCTGTCACCGAGCTCTCAAAAAATATAAAACAAATATTATCTGGCCATCCTCAATTGAATAATGTCCTTTTGAAAGGCGAAATCACAAACTTCATTAAGGCATCTTCTGGCCATCTCTATTTTAGTATAAAAGACGAAAACACAGCCATTGCATGTGCTTTCTTTAAATATCTCCAGGATACGGATGTTGATAAAGACCTCTGTGATGGTATCCAAATAGTTGCTATGGGTTCCATGACAACATACGAGCCCAGATGCCAATATCAGCTTAACATCAAGAAGATCATTCCAATTGGGAATGGAGCTCGTGCCCTTAGGTTGAGGCAAACCGAAGAGAATCTAGAAAAAGAAGGGCTCTTTGACGAATCGAGAAAGAAGGCAATACCTAAGCTTCCGAGAAAAATTGGAATCATAACTTCTAAAGACAGCGCGGCAATTACTGATATCTTTACAGTAATCAATTCGCGATATCCAATGATGAACCTTGTTATGGCGTATGTGGCACTCCAAGGGGAGAGCGCTCCAAAGAGCATCATCAACGGATTGGAGAGTCTTTCTAGAATTGAGGACATCGATGTAGTTATTTTGGCAAGGGGAGGTGGCCCGTCTGAAGATCTGATGGCTTTCAATGATGAGGGACTCGTACGGGCTATGCATTCCTATGACAAGCCCATAATAACGGGAATAGGCCATGAGAAGGATACATGTTTAGCAGACAGAGTCTCGGATCTAAGAGCTTCCACCCCATCTACTGCTGCTAAAGCGGCTGTTCCCGATATGCAAGAATTGAAGAGCGAACTCAAGGATCTTGATGGGCGCTTGAAAATCAGTGTTTCGCATATTATTGAGCTAGAGAGGACGGAAATTAAGAGACTAAGAGAAAGGCACGATTTATTGAAGCTAGGCTTGGAGCGATCATATAAATCCTACTTAAATCTGCAAAACGCAAAAAATAATGAAGTACTGGTCAAGAGAAAAGAAGTCGAAAAACTTCATAATAATCTGGTTTCTCTGAGGCTGACATTGGAGAGATCCTACCAATCCTATTTAGTTGCAAGTGAGGCTAGAGAAAAAGAAATCAAGGCAAAGAGAGACGAAATAAATCAGTTAAGCAGATCTTTAGATTCTCTCGAAGTAAGCTTACAGCGATCCTATGATTCGTACCTGAAGGTACAGGAAAAAAATGCCGAATTCGCGAGAAGAGAAGATGAATTAAAACAGAGAAATGAGGAAAT
>Ga0255342_1006225_pt1 | contig 10986 bp, 9 predicted proteins | sample wastewater_treat_3_FD_192416 | JGI IMG/M metagenome (GOLD analysis project Ga0255342, IMG submission 192416) | Wastewater microbial communities from Lulu Island WWTP, Vancouver, Canada - plant14 | ecosystem: Engineered > WWTP > Wastewater > Unclassified | place: Canada: Vancouver, British...
ATTGTTTACATAGCGTGCATTCTGTTTTTCGGGATTCCTCTTATGGTTGCCGAGTTTTTAATCGGTCGCTCATCGAAAGCCAACGCTTCGGGCGCATTCGAAAAACTTGCTCCGGGCACGCAATGGAAATGGGTAGGGCGGCTTGGCGTTCTTAGCGGGTTTATCATTCTTGGATTTTATATGGTGGTTTGTGGCTGGACGGTCGATTATATCCTTCAATCCGTTACCGGAAGTTTGAAGAACGTCAGCGATTTTTCGACCAATTTCAACATGTTACTCACAAACAGCCCCAAACAAATCGGCTTAATGGTTTTTTTCGTGTTTCTAACCGCATATTTTATTTTTGCCGGTGTGCAAAAAGGAATCGAAAGGTCGGCAAAAATTATGATGCCGGTTTTATTTCTGCTTCTTATTATTTTAGTGGTTAGAGCAGTAACACTCGAAGGAGCAAAGACGGGTGTCGATTTTCTTTTCAGCCCCAATTTTCAGGAAGTAAAATCTACCGTTTTTCTAGATGCCATGGGACAGGCATTTTTCTCCCTATCGTTGGGAATGGGATGTATGATAACGTATGCGTCTTATTTTAAGGATAATACGAATTTAACAAAAACCGCCGTACAAGTATCGGTTCTCGATACGTTGGTAGCGCTTCTTGCCGGAATGATTATTTTTCCGTCGGCTTTCGCGCTAACGGCTAATCCCGACACCATCGTTTCCGATTTAGTTGCCGGAGGTCCGGGTTTGCTGTTTATTACCGTTCCCGAACTTTTTAACCAAATGCCCGGATCAATGATTTGGTCGGCAATGTTTTTCCTTCTATTGGCGCTTGCCGCACTTACTTCTACCATTTCGTTGATGGAAGTTGTTACGGTTTATATTAGCGAAGAGCACAAAGTGAGTCGCAAGAAGGCCCTTCTTTTTGTGCTAATCGGTGTATTGATTTTGGGGACAATTTCCGCCATTTCATCGCAATTTTTCAATATTTTGGACATAGTATCGGCAAAAGTAATGCTGCCTGTGGGCGGATTGTTTATTTCGATTTTCGTGGGATGGTATCTCGATAAAAAAATCGTTCAGACACAACTAACCAACGATGGGGAAATAAAATTCGGTATTTCTTTCCTCAAGGCATACAGTTTTATTCTTAAATTTTTGGCACCGGTAGCCATTTTACTGATATTTTTATACGGATTAATCGGATAAAAATGAAACGAATATTTATTCTTTTTCTTCTCCTTTTAAACACGTTGCTTTTCTTTGCACAGGAACGAATTCTTTTTCAACAAAACTATGCTGGATACGCCTGTTTCAGGATTCCGGCGATGGTTCTCACGCAGAAAGGATCGGTTTTGGCGTTTGCTGAAGCCCGGAAAAACAGTTGTTCCGATACGGGCGACATCGATTTGGTGATGCGCCGTTCTACCGATGGAGGAAAAACGTGGAGCCCGATAATGGTTGTTCGTGATAACGGTAGCAATGTTTCAGGAAATCCTGTTCCCATTTTGGACAAAACCAACGGCAGAATCGTATTGGTGTATTGCGAAAATTGGGGAGAAGACACCGAAACAGAGATCATTGCCGGAACGAGCAACGACGGCAGGCGTGTTTTCGTGATTTATTCCGATACCGACGGATTAAGTTGGTCTGCTCCGGTTGAAATTACGAAAGACGTGAAAAAAGACGATTGGACGTGGTATGCCACGGGCCCGTGCCACGGAATTCAGTTGCAATCGGATGAATATAAAAACCGATTAATTGTTCCGTCAAATCACGTGAGAGCGGGGACAAACAACCATTTCTCGCAAATACTTTATTCTGATGACGGCGGAAAATCGTGGAATTTGGGTGAATCGACAACAATTCCCAATGCCAATGAGAGCTCTGCCGCAGAGCTTGCCGACGGGGCGGTTTTGTTGAATATGAGAAATATGAATCAGCAGGAAAAACATCGATTGCAGGCACAAAGTACCAATGGAGGTGAAACGTTAAGTTCGCTTCAACACATTGAGCAGTTGATTGAGCCTGTTTGTCAAGCAAACATCGTAAACTATACCCGTGACGGGAAAATCACAAATACGTTACTATTCTCCAATCCGCACTCAACTGTAAGAAAAAATATGACCATTCAAATCAGTCGCGATGGTGGTATGTCGTGGCAACCCAAGGTATTAGTTTACGCAGGGCACTCCGCGTATTCGGATATGACAGTCTTTCGAAACGGCGATGTGGGAATCGTTTACGAAAACGGATTAGAGAACGCATACGAAAAAATCACTTTTTTAAGAATAAAAAGTAAACGGTTTAAATAATTCTAACGACAGAATCATCGCTTTGTCACTTCGCATTTAATTAGTATTTTTGCGGAAAAATATTTCTGACCCAATGCAATATAAAATATATCCGCCAGAAAAATTAAAAGCAACCATCGAACTTCCGGCTTCAAAAAGTATAAGCAACCGGATTCTTCTGCTTAATGCGTTAAGTTTTAATACCAACACGGCAGAAAATCTTTCGGATTGCGAAGATACGCAAGTCATTATCGATGCATTTAATTCTGATTCCAACGTTTTCGATGTAAAAGGAGCAGGAACGGCTATGCGGTTTCTTACTGCATTTCTTGCAGGAATGGACGGAGAATGGATTCTGAAAGGTTCGAAACGAATGCACGAGCGTCCCATTTATCCGCTTGTGAATACATTGAAAGCGCTGGATGCCGATATCGAATATCTGGAAAATGAAGGTTATCCACCGCTGAAAATCAAAGGAAAAAGGTTAAAAGGCGGTGAAGTTTACGTTTCGGGAAACATCAGTTCGCAATTTATATCGGGACTTATGATGGTTGCTCCTACTATGGAAAACGGATTGATAATCAACATTAAAACCGAAGTTATTTCGAAACCCTATCTAAACCTGACCATACAATTGATGGAAGAATACGGCGTGCACGTTAAGTGGGAAGGCAATAAAATAGTCATCAAACCGCAGGATTACAAGCCGAAAACTTTCAAGATTGAATCCGATTGGACGGCGGCATCTTATTGGTACGAAATGGCGGCACTATGCTCCGGTGCGGAAGTAACTTTACTGGGATTACAGAAAAACAGCTATCAGGGCGACTCAAATTTAACCAGTCTTTTTAACGACTTGGGTGTAACTACAGAATTCATTCCCGAGGGTGTAGTGATTAAAAAAGCGAGAAAACCCAACAAAAAATTTTTCCATAATTTCGTAGGTGAACCCGATTTAGCGCAAACTTTTGCCGCTGCCTGTTGTTTTTTAAATGTGCCATTTATCTTTTCGGGCGTTCAAAGTCTAAGAATTAAGGAAACGGATCGGATTGAAGCGTTGAAAACCGAATTAAAAAAATTGGGATTCGTTTTGCGCGAAACCGACAGCGAAATGTTGGAATGGGACGGAGAACGCTGCTTTCCAGAAGAAAATGCGGCAATCGACACTTACGACGACCACCGTATGGCAATGTCGCTGGCGCCGGCAGCCATTCCATTTAAATCCATATTAATAAACGACCCACACGTGGTGAGCAAATCGTATCCCAATTTTTGGGAAGATTTAAAGAAAGCGGGATTTTCAATATCCCAAATCCCAAATCCCAAATCCCAAATCGTATGACAAGTTTATTTATATTACTCGGAATTATTTTGTTTTTTGTTGTAGCATTGTACATTTCCAATGCCATTCAACGAAAAAAAGGAAACACAAAACAACGCGAAACCCCTCGTCCCGCAATCGATGTGCGAACCAAGCAGGAGCGTGCAAGAGACAATTCAGGTTGCTGCGGGGCACACGAAATTTGCGAAAAAGACAGCCTCATTGCTGCTTTTAAGGAAGAACCTGAATATTTTGATGACGAAGAACTCGACCGTTTTCAGAATCGAGATTCCGACAGTTACACCGATGAGGAAGTGGATAAGTTTCGTGAAGTATTCTACTCAGTACTCGATGAAGAAAAGCCGCAATGGATGCGTAGTCTGCAACTTCGCGAGATAGCTGTTCCCGACCAAATGAAAGACGAAATCGTACTTTTTGTCAGTGATTTACGCGAAGCTAAAAAGCATGTCTAACATTTTGGATTTACCCCCCCACGAGGGAGGGAATTTCTATGCGCGGGACAGAGGTTGTGTTTAGTGACCCGTACCTCGACCTCGTAACTCATAACAAATGAATATTATAGAACTTTTAAACTACGCTTTCTTCCGCAATGCGTTAATAGGAAGTCTTTTCGCGAGTATTGCCTGCGGCATTATAGGCACATATGTGGTTACGCGCCGATTGGTTTTTATTAGCGGCGGAATCACTCACGCATCGTTTGGCGGATTGGGTATCGGTTTTTATTTCGGGTTAAATCCCATCTTTTCGGCAATGGTTTTTTCGGTATTTTCGGCTTTTGGGATTCAGTGGTTATCAAAAAAACAAGGTGTGCGCGAAGATTCCGCTATTGCCGTTTTCTGGTCGTTGGGAATGGCTATTGGAATTATGCTTACGTTTCTTACACCGGGCTATGCACCCAACTTATCGGAATATCTTTTCGGGAATATCCTTACCATCACGCGAACAGACATTGTTTCGCTAATTGTACTTTCTTCCATACTTTTTGTTTTTTTTGTCGTTAACTATCATGCCATTGTATCGGTTTCGTTCGATACGCAATTCGCTCAAACCCGAAGGGTAAATACTCAGTTCATAGAATATGCAATGATGCTTTTCGTTGCAGTTACCATTGTGCTGAGCATTCGTTTGGTAGGGATTGTGCTGTTGATGTCGCTTATTACCGTTCCCCAGATGACGGCCAACCTTTTTACCGTGAAATATTCCCAAATCATTTCCCTTTCCGTAGGAATTAGTTTTGTAGCGTGCGTTGTGGGGTTATTGTTGTCGTATTACCTGAATGTGCCGTCGGGAGCATTTATTATTTTCGTGCTGATTGTGATGTTTTTTGTGGGGAAGGCGATAAAGACTATTTTTAGAAAAAATGAATAAAAAACCAATTATTATCGGCATCGGTGAACTTTTGTGGGATATGCTTCCGACAGGAAAGAAAGTGGGTGGCGCACCGGTGAACTTTGTTTATCACGCTTCCCGATCGGGTGCGGAAAGTTATGCCATCAGTGCGGTAGGAAAAGATTCTTTGGGTAATGAAATAATGCAGGAAATCGATAAAGTCGGGATAAGTTATGTCATCGAAAAAACGGATTATCCTACAGGTACCGTGCTTGTTCAGCTAAATAACGGTATTCCAAGCTATACGATCATAGAAGGTGTTGCCTGGGATTATATTCCGTTAACGGAGAAAATGCGAGAGCTCGCTCAAAAAGCCGATGCAGTTTGCTTTGGTACATTAGCCCAGCGTTCAGAAGTATCGCGAAATACCATTCAAGCCATTCTTTCTCTTGTTCCCGAACAGTCTTATCGCATTTTGGACATTAACATCAGACAGCATTATTACTCAAAAGAGATCATAACGGAATCCTTACGAAGTTGTAACGTCTTCAAAATAAACGATGATGAATTGAGCCTGTTAAAAAAAATGTATAAAAAACAGCATCTTATCGATGAAGAAGTTTGTCGCTGCTTTTTAAAGGAATTTAATCTTAAGTTTTTAATCCTTACCGCCGGAGCCGATTATAGTCGTATTCTCACTCCCGATGATTCATCGTACATTAAAACTCCAAAAGTGAAAGTGGTGGATACCGTTGGAGCAGGCGACTCGTTTACCGGCGCTTTCATATCATCGATTCTCGATGGAAAATCACTTTCCGAAGCACATCAGACAGCAGTAGATAGAGCGGCCTACGTGTGTACGAAAGCCGGAGCTTGGGTCTGAATCTATTCGCTTTCTTCCTGTAAATCTTTCAATTCTCGAATATTCCTGCGCAAATTCGAAAAGTTTCGGTGCATCCTAATATATCCAAACACAAAAGCAATCGTACACGCAACAATAAATGCAACCAAAGTGAATATTTTAAAATCACTGACGCTTGTAATAATAAATATCATAAATCCAATTATAGGAATTGCAAGTAAATTTTCACATTGCTTTCGCAATTGCAAATTCTCTACCTTTTCTAACAGTTTGGACGTTGATAATGAGTAGATATTATACGATTTCATTTCTTTTCTTTCCAGAAGTGACAGAACTATCAAAACAAGCATTATTGAAAAGTAAGAAATGGCTTGCCAGACATAGCCTTGTAAAAACCATTGAATAGTGAAAAACAATGTAATCGCAATCCCTGCGATAAGCGAAAATCTGCTCTTTTTTCGCCACGCTTCAAATGTTGTCTGAATCTTTTCCATCGTAATTTTTTTTATTTGTTCTTTTTGAATAATTTGCGTTTTTTGTAAGCTCTCATCGAGAACTTGCCAATTTTTTTTCAATGCATCTAAATCTGCCATATTCCCGATAATTTATTGATTAGACATTTTAGACATTTCTTTCAGTTTTGTTTTGATACGGTTGAGTTTTACGCCCACGTTTCCACGCGTAATTCCAACAATTTCGCCGATTTCATCGTAGGTTTTTTCCTCCAGATAAAGTAAAACAATTGCTTTTTCTATTTTGGATAATTGATTGATTAATCGGTATAACTCCCTTAGTTGCTCGATGTCGGTTTCGTCATCTGTAATACTCTCCAAATTTACAGTCAGCGGCACAAGCGACGGTTTTCTGATCTTTTGTCGGATGTAACTCACACACGTGTTCAGTCCGATGCGGTAAATCCAAGTTGAATATTTGGCTTCGCCTTTAAAAGCATCGTGAGAACGCCACAGATTAATTAAAATTTCCTGATACAAATCGTTCAGTTCATCTTTATCGGCATACATATAGCAAATTTTATATATCAGCCGGCTATGCTGCTCTATAAGATTAATAAATTCCTTTTCTGTTTCTTTCGATGCCATTTTAACTGCTCTTTCTGTTCTATTTGTCGCACAAAAGTTGAAATAGTTACAAAGGTTGTGAAATAAATAATAAAAACCGTTTTTTTCAGTTATAATTTAGAATGATGGCTGATGTGTTTCAGTCTAAAAGTCTATTATCTATCCTTCTTTGTCCTTGGCTTTTTGTTCTCAATATGCACGCACACTCAAAACATATTATAGCAGCGATATTTCTCATCCTTTTATGCGCGGGGTGTTCCACCAAAAAGAATACTCCCGCCACGCGTGCCTATCACGAACTTACCACACGATACAACATATATTTCAATGCCGAAGAAGCCTACAATGAAACTTTAAAATCGATTATAGAAAACCATAACGACAATTATTACGAATTGCTTCCGATGTATCCAAACAGTTCGGATGTCAACGATACTATTGTTAAACAACCGGGCGGCCCTTTCGACAGGGTTGTCGAAAAAATGACTATCGCCATCCAGGAACATTCCATCGCCGCGAAACCCCGTCGCGATCCGTCTCATCCTAACACACAAGAATATCGCGACTGGCTTCGCCAAAATGAATTTAATCCGTTTATCGACCAGGCGTGGCTGTTGATGGGGAAAGCACACGTACAGAACCAAGATTACACCGAAGCGATTTCAGTTTTTTCGCAAACAGCACGGCTTTTTAATTACGATATCGACGTGGTTTCCGAAGCGCAAATCTGGATGATGCGCGCTTATGCCGAAATGGGTTGGTTCCCCGATGCCGAAAGTCTTGCATCAACGTTGCAGGTGAGAAAACTACCCAAGAACCTGCACGATAATTTCATCGAATTTTATGCATTTTTGTTGCTTCGTAAAAGAAATTATCGCGAGGCAATTTCTTTTCTTTCTCAAACCATCGGGAACGAAAAAAACGAAATTCAAAAAAGGCGACTGCTGTTTCTACTCGGACAACTATACGCCAATTTGGGCGAACGCGAAAATGCATATAAAACTTATAATCGAATAAAAGGCTTAAGTACTCCCTACGAAGTAGAGTTCAATGCGTTGATGGCACAATCGCAGGTGATAACGGGAAGTGTGGAAATTATCAATAACCTGCAAAAGATGGCAAAAAGCAGGAAAAACGTTGAGTATCTCGACCGGATTTACACAGCCATCGGCAACATTTATTTTTCACAGTATAATGTCGATAAAGCTGAGGAAAATTATTTGCTGGCAGAGAAAAAAAGCACCCGAAACGGGATTGATAAAGCGTTGGCTCAAGTGGCGCTCGGCGACATTTACTTTGACCGAAAAGAGTTTATAAAAGCCGAGCCGCGGTATTGCGATGCATTGGTGATTTTACCCAAAACCAACGAAAATTATTCCAAAGTAGAATTCCGGGCAAGTGCTTTAAAGGAATTGGCGCCACACCTTTCCGCCATTGCCCGGCAAGATAGTTTGCAACATTTGGCACAGCTTCCCCAAGCGGAACAACTGAAAATCATCAATGCTCACATTGCCGAACTTCGAAAAAGTGAGCAGAACAAGAACAGGGATAATTATTTGACAGAACAGCAATTTCGTATGTCTGATATTAGTAGTCAACAACTACCGGTAACCGAAGCGGCTACTACATTGGCAAACCGGAGAACGGAAACGGTGTTTTATTTCTACAATCCACAACTTGTTTCGCAAGGTAAAAGCGAGTTTCTTCGTCGTTGGGGAAACCGTTCGCTTGTCGATAACTGGCGATTACAAGGCATCGGAACTTCCGACACCCTCTCGTTCCCTCACTCCCTCGCCCAGTCGCCCAGTCACCCTATCTCCCCCTCAACAGGTCGCGAAGTCGCGCTCACTCCTTATTCTCCCGAATATTATTTGCAGCAGCTTCCTATTTCGTCAGAAGCCAAAGCAGAGTCGGACAATATTATCGAAAACGGGCTTTACGAAGGTGGGAAAGCGGCCAAAGACCGGCTCGAAGACTTCGATTTTGCCACTGGATTGTTTGAACGCCATTTAAAAGACTTCCCCAAAAGCAGTCAACGAAAAGATGTTTATTATCAACTTTATCTGCTGAATCTGCAAGCCGGAAACTGCTCATTGGTACAGAATTATAAATCGAAAATCATCTCTGAATTCCCGGAAAGTGAATATGCCGCTTCGATGTCCAATCCCGATTATGAGCGCATTATCCGAAACTTTGCACAATTGCAGGATTCCCTTTATCAAAAAACATATCAGGCGTATCAACAGGGTGAGGTGGAAGAAGTCCATCGAAATTATGAGCAGGCTCTTAAGTTGTTCTCGAATGGCGATTTAATGCCAAAGTTCAAGCTTCTGCATTCACTTTCTTTCGCACAAAAAGGTGATGCGAATAATTTGGAAAAATCATTGAAAGAGTTGGCGGAAAAACATCCCGAAAGCAAAGAAAATAAATTTGGGCAAAACATTTTGGCGAGTTTATCGGAAGGAAAAATCCTTGCTGCCAATGCATCCGCTGTTTCGGGGATTAATTGGCATACTCCAACACAGGATGCCGCTCCCGATACCCTCCGTTTCAGTGATGAAAAAAATACTGCATATTCTTATCTGTTACTGTTTTCAGCCAATACAACGAAGAAAAACGAATTGCTTTTTGCCGTTTCCGATTTCAATTTCTCTAATTTCCAAATCCGTACTTTTAACACGGCTTATATTCGCGTTTCATCCTATGAAGTGCTCAAAATAAATCCTTTCCGTTCGTTTGACGAAGCCAATAGATATGCCGAAATGATTGAATCCGACTCCGTTTTTAGGCAAAATATATCATCCGAAATTACACCTCTTATCATTTCCGACGAGAATCTGGAATTGTTGAACACCGGAAAATCCATTGCTGAATATATAGTCTTCCATAACACAGAGTTAACTAACATTCTGGCAGATTCCATTAAGACTATTATTCCAATAAAGGAAATGGAAGCGGTTGCAGAACCGGAAAAAATTGTACCTTTGAAGCCGGAAAAAGTGGATGAACCTGTTGTCGTTCCACAACAACAGACACCCAAACAACCTGAACGATTTACTATTGAGCAGCGTCAGGTTGAACTGGAAAGAAAAGCCGAAGAAGCGTTGCGGCAAACCGATAACATTTTATCAGAAAAAGATAGGGAAAGAACGTTGAAAGAGCGTGAAAAGGCTCGTAAGGAATTGGTTAAACAACGCGAACGTGAATTGAAACAAAGGGAAAAAGCCAGAAAGGAAGAACTTAAGCAACGTGAGCGGGAACGACAACAAAAAATGAAAGAACAGGAACAATTACGCAAGGAAAAACTAAAAGAGCGCGAACGTACGTTGAGAGAAAGAAGATAACAATTTACGATTTGAGTGTTATTAAATAAGTAAAGTTGAAAAAAAATTTATTCATCCAACTTGCCTGTAGTGGCGGCACAAAAACTCGAAATAGTACCACCTCCGTAACCCGCACCTCGTAACAAGTAACTCGCAACACGAAAAAATGAAAATAGTATTCGCCACCAACAACCGTCATAAACTTGATGAAATTCGGAAAATAACCGAAGGGAAAATTGAAATTTTAAGCCTGTCGGACATTGATTGTCACGAAGAAATTCCCGAAACGGGAACAACTCTCGAAGAAAATGCGATGATGAAAGCGCAGTTTATAAAAGACAAGTTCGGTTTCGATTGCTTTGCCGATGATACCGGTTTAGAGGTTGACGCACTTGATGGCGCACCCGGTGTTTATTCCTCCCGATACGCCGGCGAAGCCTGTAATCCGCAAGATAATATGGAAAAAATGTTACAGGTGTTGGAAAGCAAAATAAACAGAAAAGCACGTTTCAGAACCGTCATTGCTTTGTTGTTGAATGGACGGCAGTATCTCTTCGAAGGCGAAATCAACGGGGAAATTATCGAAGAAAAACGGGGAACGGCCGGATTCGGTTACGACCCTATTTTTCTTCCCGAAGGCTTCGACAAAACATTCGCCGAATTGGGAGATGAGGTGAAAAATAGTATCAGCCACCGGGCAATTGCTACGGGCAAGCTTATTGACTTTCTTTTATTGATTTAATTGATTATCTTTGAGAGTCAA
>Ga0255342_1006228_pt1 | contig 10985 bp, 11 predicted proteins | sample wastewater_treat_3_FD_192416 | JGI IMG/M metagenome (GOLD analysis project Ga0255342, IMG submission 192416) | Wastewater microbial communities from Lulu Island WWTP, Vancouver, Canada - plant14 | ecosystem: Engineered > WWTP > Wastewater > Unclassified | place: Canada: Vancouver, British...
GTGGTAACCGCTTTTATTTTTGCCTTTCTTCAAGAAATTCTTCGTGAAGTTGAGGCTCCTCACACCATAGGTTCATTTACCATCCCTGGTATCCCAGGCATGCGAATGGTTGTTTTCTCGGCTTTATTGGTGGTTTTGATGATATTTTATCGACGAGGTTTGTTTGGAACCAAAGAACTATCATGGGATCTGGTTTTAGGATTATTCAAAAAAAAGGAATCGCAGAATGAATAATAAGATAAATATTGCTCTCTCTTTAGATGGATTAACCATGGTCTTTGGTGGTTTAGTTGCTGTCAATGATTTTAATTTCCAACTTCAAAATGGGGATTTAGCTGGTTTAATTGGTCCGAATGGAGCTGGGAAAACAACCATCTTTAATATGATTACTGGCCAGTATGTTCCAACTAAGGGTAAGATTGTTTTTATGAATCAGGTTCTCAACCATCTTGCTCCACATGTTATTACTTCTCTGGGAATTTCAAGAACCTTTCAAAATATTCGTTTGTTTGGCAATTTATCAGTTTTAGATAATGTTTTGGTGTCTTTTCATAAAGGATTAAAAAAATCATTTTTTAGTGCTATGTGGGAAACATCCAGTTATGTTTATCAAGAAAAAGCCATGGAAGAAGAGGGTAAACAATTATTAGAAGCGGTTGGTTTGATCGGTATGGCTAAAGAAGAAGCGAAAAACCTTCCTTATGGGCAACAAAGGAGATTGGAAATAGCCCGAGCTTTAGCTACTCATCCACGACTTCTTTTGTTAGATGAACCGGCAGCTGGAATGAATCCCCATGAAACAATGGATCTCATGAATTTTATCCAGAAAATTCGTCAGGAGTTTAATTTAACCATCCTTCTAATTGAGCATGACATGAAAGTTGTAATGGGAATCTGTGAAAGAGTGGCGGTTATGGATTTTGGAATAAAAATTGCCGAAGGAACACCTAATGAAATTCGTAATAATCCAAAAGTCATTGAAGCCTATTTGGGAGTGGAAGGATAATGAATGCTGAGCAAGCAATATTAAAAATAGATAACCTCCATGTTTATTATGGTGGGATTCATGCTTTAAAAGGAATATCTCTTGAAGTTAATAAAAACAAAATTGTTTCATTAATTGGCGCAAATGGAGCCGGGAAGAGTACGACCCTCAGAACGATTTCTGGGTTGATTCGTTCTAAGACAGGAACCATTAAATTAAGGGAGAACTTTATTACCGAATTACCTGCTCACCGAATTGTAGAAATGGGTGTCGCCATGGTTCCGGAGGGAAGGAAGATTTTTCCTAACCTTACTGTAATGGAGAACCTCATATTGGGGTGTTATGTTAGGAAAGATGTGGTTCAGATTAAAAAGGACATGGAGTGGATTTTTTCCATCTTTCCTCGCTTGAAAGAGAGGACTTGGCAAAAAGGAGGAACTCTAAGTGGTGGTGAGCAACAGATGTTAGCGGTCGGTCGGGCGCTTATGTCTCGACCACAAATTCTTATGATGGATGAACCGTCACTGGGGTTAGCTCCACTTTTAGTTAAAGAAATATTTCATATTATTAAACAAATCAATCAGGAAGGTACTACCATATTGCTTATCGAACAAAATGCTCGAGCAGCTTTGGAAATATCTGATTTTGCTTATGTTATGGAAACGGGTAAAATTACTATCAGTGGGGAAGGGAAAAATTTGCTAATTGATGAAAAGGTAAGAAAAGCATATTTAGGTGAAGATTAAAAAATAAGGCTTTTTTACTGCCTTAAAACTGACTAAAACCATTTTCTAATAAAGGAGAAGTTTAGTTTGGATGACCACAACCTCAATAAAAGAATGTTAGTTCTTGGTGAATTTCCTTTGGACGAACGAATTGATCAATGGGTTTGGATTATGGATCAAAGAATAATCAAGCGTTTCACTACACCTCAGGAACGAGAAGCCTTTCTTCAAGGTCTTGTTTGTCTCAAATGTGGAACGAAATGTATGGGTCATTGCGATGAGTCCTGATTAGACGTAATTTTTAAGAAGTTGGGTTATTTTGTTCTATTAATTTTTTTGCTGACTGATGTACGAAATGGATAACGTCGATGAGTGGTAATTGGAATTTTTGTGCGATTGTTTTGCATTCTTCGTATTCTGGAGTGATTCTAAATCCCTTTTGATGCTGTGAAATTTTTACCGGTATTTTTCCCCAAGGAGTATCTACCAATCGTTCTTCACGAGCAAGAAATATTTTTTTAACTTTAAACTCACGAAATCCTAAGGTTGTCGTTTCTTGAAAGATAATATCTTTGGCTTTTTCCAGAATTTCGGGTTCAATAATAACCGATAATTTGAAAGCTGGTCGTTGTTTTTTCATAAAAATTGGAGTAGTAAAGACATCGAGGGCTCCAATATCAAAAAGTTTTTCACTCACGTATTCGATAATTTGTGGTGACATATCATCAAGATTGGTTTCGATAAGAATGTTTTCTTCTTCGTGTTGGTACTCTGAAAGTCGGCCTAAAAGTAGCCTTAGAATGTTTGGGGTTTCAAAATCATGGAATCCAGCTCCATAACCAATTTTTTCTACAACCATATGAGGAAGAGTACCAAATTCGTTTGCAAGGTTGGCGATAAGGGCTGCTCCAGTTGGCGTAGTAAGTTCATATGGTATATTGCCAGAATATATCGGTATACCTTTTAATAACTCTAAAGTTGCCGGAGCTGGTATGGGTAATTTTCCATGGGTAGTTTCCACAAAACCAAAACCAGTTGGAATAGTTGAGGCAAAAACCTTTTTTATTTTAAAAAAGTTGAGTCCAATAAGAACACCAGTAATATCGATTAAGGTATCAAGCCCTCCTACTTCATGAAGGAAAACCTCCTCAGGTTTTTGACCATGAATATTACCCTCAGCTTGGGCAATTTTCCCAAGGATAGATTGGCTTTTTTCCTTGATGGTAGGAGAGAGATCGGATTCTTGAAGAATACGAACTAGTTCTTTAGCCGGTCGGTGATGATGGTCATGGTGTTCAGGGTAATGGTATTCTTCAGGATCGATGATTTTAACTTGGGTTGCTTGAATTGACCCTTTTGAGACCTTTTCAGGTTGAATCAGGAAAGGAATTTTTAATTTAGTAAGTTCGGATCGGAGTAGGTCAATCGGTAAACCTAGATCTATCAAACCGCCTAAGAACATATCACCACTAATACCAGAAAAACAATCGCAAAAAAGGATCATATTTTATTTTTCTCCTTCAGCAAGTTGATTAATAAGATGAGCTAAATATCCAGCACCAAAACCATTATCAATATTAACAGTAGCAATACCAGGTGAGCAAGAGTTCAACATAGTTAACAGGGCCGAAAGACCTTGAAAATGAGCTCCATATCCAACACTGGTAGGAACTGCAATCACTGGTCTTCCAACCATACCAGAAACAACACCAGGTAAAGCACCTTCCATACCGGCAACTGCCACGATAACATTGGATTGCCAGAGTTGGTCAAGATGAGAAAAAAGACGATGGATTCCAGCAATGCCAATATCAAAAATTCGGTTGGTATGACTTCCAGCGATTTCGGCAGTGATAGCGGCTTCCTCAGCCACGGGAAGATCAGCAGTCCCAGCACTAATTACTGAAATAGCCCCTTTTTTTATGACTGGTTCTCTTTCCAAGATTAACATGTGAGCGATGGAATGGTAACGAATATCCGGTATCTCTTTTTGAACCGGCGGAAATATTTCTGGTTGAACCCTGGTTGCTAACAAATTTGGATATTGTTCGCTCATTTTCTTAAGTATAGTGATGATTTGATCTTGGCTCTTTCCCTGGCAAAAAACGACTTCAGGGAAACCTTTCCTTAAGGCTCGATGATGATCAATTTTTACAAAATCAAGGTCTTCATAGAGAAGCTGGCGTAATTGTTTTTCTGCTTCTTGGGGAGTAATTTTTTGGTTCCAAAGATCTTCCAAGGTATGAATAAAAACCGAGATGTCGATCACCTTCTTTATGAAAGAAATTGTTTTATATTATATCATTCTTGGAAGCCTTGCTTAAAAGTACTAAAATAGGGAACATAATAAGATAAACAAAATAAAACGTGTTAGAATTAGAATATCAGAAAATACGGAGGAGATGCCTATGAAATCTAAATTATTTTTTTTATTAACCATCATTCTTATTGTTGCTATTAATTGTTTTGCTTATGCTCAAGAAATGTTTAATACTCCTTTGAACCTTGAAAGTATAAAACATCAGAAATACTTTATACGACAAGAAGAGGAAGATAGTGTAAACGAGGGATCGCTTACTGTTGATATTACTCCTCAAGATGAAGGGAAATACCAGGTGAATATTGATTTTCTTTTAGGTAACGATCATTTTACCAACTCTTTTTTAGCCTCAAAAGAAGATAACCAGAGTTTATTGAATAACCTTATTTTCTCTAATCCTACGACTATGGCGATTATTATGCCGATTTTTGCCGTTCAATTAATGTTATTGCCAGTTACATTGATGGGTGGAGAACTGAAGGAAGGTTTTTCATGGAGTTCAAAAGAAGATGATGAAGAAATGACTATCCAGGCTACTTCTTCTGAAGAGCGTTTTGGATTTAAAGCCTATTGGGTAGAAATATTAAAGGATAATAAAATGGTGGTTCGAATGCTCTATTCAAAGGAAGCTCCTCTTCCTTTTGTGGTAGAGATCTTTGATTCCGATACTCTTAATGAAGGGCAGAAGTCGTTGTATATAGAGCTTCAAGAATGGGATAGGAATTAGTAACAAACATCTTCACTGCAAGCGGATGGAGAAGTGGAGCTATCCGCTTTTTTTCTTTTAGCTTTTATCGAAGAAAGTGTATTATTTATAATTTCCTTTTCTAATGATTCGACGGCAATTTTACCCTGCCATTTTTCAACTATTTTCATATTCTGGTCGACCAGAAATGCAGTTGGAAATTCCCAGAAACCCCAGGTAGCTTTTAAATTATCTAGTCCCATATAGACCTTTAAATCTAAATTAAGGGATTCAAGAATTCGCTTTACCTCTTGGTAGTGGCAGCCAACACAGATAGGAATCAGCTGAAATTGGAGATTTTTTTGAAGCTGCTGTGCAGTAAATAATTCTCGATCACAGGAAAAACATTCTGGAGATAAAAAGAGAACCACAGCCATTTGGTCCTGGATAGCAAAAGGTATCTCTTGACCGGAAAGGTCATAAAGATAGAAAGAAGGAACTTCGCGCCACGCCGACGCTTGAGATTGAGAAGAATCCAATAAAAATATTCCTGATAATATTAAAATAACAAAAAAGAAGAATACCAAAACAATATTTAGTTTTTTCATGATTTATATTTTACCTATTCAGGCTATGAATAGCAACTCCTCAGGAAAAATTCTGGTATTAATCATCCATAGTTAGAATAAAACTATAAATCGAATTAAACCTTGGAATTAGGAAATTTGAAAAAAGGGAATTATATTAAAAAATTTATAGTATTAATATTGGTTATATTTTTTTGAATTTTATTTTTAATTCAAAATCGTTGACAAAAGTTAATAAAGTGATTCGTAGAAGGTGATTTCGTATATAATAGAAAATAAAAAACTGTGGTGGAATATGAAGTGGAAAAAGTAGGTATAATTACAATTTCGAGGGAAACTGAAAGCCTTGGTGATGAAATCGCCGCTCAATTATCCAAACAGCTTAATTATGAATGTATTGATCGGGAACTATTGGCGATGCTTCTCCGGGAAGCCCATCAGGAAGATTTAGAAGATAACGTTGACCGGCAAAAATTTTTGATTTGGGCTAAAAATGTGAAGGAGATCCTCTCAAAACAAATAAAAAAAGGTCCAATTATTTTTCTGGGGCGGGGAGGACAAACAATTTTTCAAAACGATCCGCGAGCTTTTCATTTACTGATCGTTGCTTCTGCCGAACTTCGATTAAAAAGAATAATGGAAAAATATCGACAGGATGAAGTAACTGCCTCCCATATTTTGTCTGAGTTAGATCGAAAAAGAGAAAAATTTCTTCTTGAGGCTTGGGGTGCTGACTGGAAAAATCCCCTTATCTATCATTTGGTTTTAAACACTGCTTATTATACCGTTAACCAATCCTGTCAAATCATTCAGGAAGCTATCAAGAATTTAGGTGTACATCGTATACCTAAAGGGCAGCAGCTATTATTTCCCAATCTTGATTTTGGTGGGAATCGAGTTGAATTTGTTCATCCCTCTGAGGAAGAATTTGCTCGAATACTCGATTTTTATCGAATCAAATGGCTTTACGAGCCTCGTACTTTCCCCTTAGAGTGGGATAGTGAGGGGAATGTGGTGGAAGCTTTTTCCCCGGATTTTTATTTGCCTGATTTTGACCTTTTTATTGAGCTCACTACTCAAAAACAAAAATTGGTTAGGAAAAAAAACCACAAAGTAAAGAGGTTAAAGGACCTCTATCCAAATGTAAAAATAAAAGTTATCTATTCTCGAGATTATACTCATCTTTTGCATAAGCTTGGAGTGGAGGAAGGTATATGATTGAATCGAAGCTAGGTGAATGTGTATTCACCAGGTCTGAAATTGAAACCAGGGTTAAAGAAGTTGCTGCTGAAATTAATCAGGATTATATGGGGAAGAGACCGCTCATCATATCTATTCTTCGAGGGGCAATTTTTTTTACCATTGACTTAGTTCGTTTGTTAACTATTCCTTTTGACCTTGACTTTATGTCTCTTTCCAATTATAAAACTGGTTTTAAGAAAGTTGAGATTAAGAAGGATGTAGATGAAGAAATTGCTGATCGAGATGTGATAATCGTGGAAGATATTATTGATACTGGCCTTACTTTAAATTATTTAACTCGAGTTATGGAGAAACGCTTTCCCTCCAGTGTGGTAACCTGCACTTTTTTAGATTGTCCTGAACGTCGATTCATTGATGTACCAGTTCACTATTCGTGTTTTGAAATTCCTGATATTTATGTAGTCGGTTATGGGCTTGACTTTCGAGGAGATTTTAGAAATTTAATGGAAGTTTATACTATCTACGACCCTAGTGGTCGAAGTACTCAAATATTGAAGCAGATGGGGAAAGGAGTTCCTCGATGACTTATTTCCGTAAACATTTAGAATTAATGGCTGGTTATCAACCTGGGGAGCAACCACCAGATGGCCATTATATTAAATTGAATACCAACGAGAATCCTTATCCACCATCACCGTTGGTTATAGAGACCTTGATGAAAAGTCTTAGTGATCACCGTTTATCATTATATCCATCGCCGCTTTGTGACGAACTCAGAATACAAGCTTCAGCAGTATATGATTATCCTCCCGATTGGATTTTAGTTGGAAACGGATCAGATGAGCTTTTAAATATAATCTTTCGGGCTTTTTTGGGAAAAGGGGATCGAGTTCTTTATCCATATCCAACCTATACTCTCTATCGAGTTCTTGCTTTATTACAAGAAGCCGACTTTGAAGAGGTCCCTTTTGAGAAAGACTATTCTCTTCCCAAGGAAATCTTTATCAATCAAGCTCAAATGAAGGTAGTCTGCAATCCTAATTCTCCCACCGGGACGTTTATCACAAAGGATGTTATTGAAAATTTGCTCAAAAGTTCTTCTTGTCCAGTTATTATTGATGAAGCATATGTAGATTTTGCCTATGATAATACTCTTTCCCTTCTCGAAAAATATTCTCATTTAATTGTTTTACGAACTTTATCCAAATCTTTTTCTTTGGCTGGAATAAGAATTGGAATTCTAATTGCCCAACCAGAAATGATTCATGGTTTACTGAAACTCAAAGATTCTTACAATGTGAATTGGTTTTCTCAAAAAGCTGCAGTAGCCGCCTTACGTGACATCGATTATATGCTGAATAACGTTGAGAAGATAAAGCAAACCCGGAAAGAATTTTCCCGAGCGATGAGTGAACTCGGATATTTAGTACTCCCTTCGCAAGCGAATTTTGTTATGGTTCAAAGACCAGGAGGAAATTTGGAAGCGGAATATCTTTATCTTAAACAGAACCATATATTAGTTCGATATTTTCCTGAATGGCCTGATACTATGCGGATTTCTATTGGTACCGCTTCGGATATGCAGATTTTAATACAAGTTTTGAAAAAAAAACCTAAGGAAAATAAAAATGAAGTTTAAATTGATGATTTGGGACTTGGATAATACTTTAATCGGGAGTTCAAAGCTTCTTTGGAACGCTTTTAGTATGGTTTCTGAAAAATATACTGGTAAAAAAATGACCCCCAATGAAATTGTTCAACTTTATGGGCCTCCTGAAGATGATGTAATCGAAAAAATTGTTGGAATAAAAAAGAAAAGCCAGGCTTTAGAAGATTTTTACTTATTTTATCGAGACAACCATGATATCATGGTTGATACTTTTTCGCCAGTATTTGACCTGATTCACCAACTTCGGGAGAGGGGAATCAAACAGTCTTTGTTTACTTCAAAAGCTCGAAAAAGTGCGGATATAACTTTGGAAAAATTGGGGTTGAAGGACTTGTTTGATATGGTGGTTTGTGGTGATGAGATTCCTCGTCCCAAACCTTATCCTGACGGTGTAATAAAGATAATTTCTAATTTTTCTGTATCCCCGCAAGAGGTGATCTATTTTGGAGACTCTCCCTTAGATATCCAATCGGCTCATCAAGCTGGAGTGAAAGGGGCTTTGGTTTTATGGGATTCGATACACCGAGATGCCTTAAATGGTGAAAAGCCCGATTATATTTTTTTAACTATACCTTCACTTCAAAAATGGATTGAGCAAAATTATACCGAGGTTTAATTTTTAAATTATGCTTATATAAAAAGTGTGGCGTCTTTATTAATAATTTTGGTGAAAATATTTACCAAAAGAAAGGTGGAGCTGAAAATGGCAGTTTGGATTTGTGAATCCTGTGGATTGGAAAAAGAAAGTCGCTGTAAACCTCAAAAATGCTCAAATTGTGGGATGAAGGGCTCTTTTGTAAAAAAGGAGGAAAATCAAAAGAAGGAGGGTTAAGTTTGGTTGAGGTCGCTTTTTCACAGGTAAAAAAAAGAGATGGAACGATAGAACCTTTCTCTATAAAAAAAATAGTCCGTGCTATTGAACAAGCACTTCAGGCTACTGGCTATTATCAACCAGGCAAAGCTGAAGAGTTAGCTCGTGAAGTAGTGGAAAACCTCCCTGCCGATCGAATTGGGTCAATTCCGTCAGTTGAAGAAATCCAGGATGAAGTTGAAAGAGTGTTAATGAGTCATTCTCTTTCCCAGGTAGCTAAAGCTTATATTCTCTATAGGGAAAAGCGAAGAGAAATTAGAGAAACCAAGTGGAATTTGTTTGGGGTTCAAGACGATCTGAAGCTTAGCTTTAATGCTATTCAAGTTTTAAAAGAACGATATCTTCTTAAAAACGAAGAAGGTGAAATCCAGGAAACCCCCAAGGGAATGATGAAACGAGTTGCTCAGGCGGTGGCTGATGCCGATCGTCTCTATGGGCAAGATGGCAATGAAAGTTACGAGAAATTTTACCAACTGCTTACCTCATTGGAATTTTTACCGAACTCTCCAACTTTGATGAACGCAGGAACTTCCCTTGGACAACTTTCGGCTTGTTTTGTATTACCTGTTGAAGATTCGATTGAAGGAATTTTTAATACTTTGAGAGACATGGCGATTATTCATAAATCAGGGGGAGGAACTGGTTTTAATTTTTCGCAACTGCGACCTAAGGGTGACCGTGTTTCCTCAACTGGTGGGCGAGCTTCAGGACCAGTTTCCTTTATGAGGATCTTTGATACAGCTACCGATGTTGTAAAACAAGGTGGACGAAGGCGGGGGGCTAACATGGGAATTCTCCGATTCAACCACCCCGATATTCGTGAGTTCATTATGGCCAAGAGTAAGCCTGGTTTTCTTGAAAACTTCAATCTATCAGTAGCTATAACCGATGAAGAGATGGATAAAGTTCATCACCGGGAAAAAATGAGCTTAATTGATCCGCATTTAAGAAAGGCGGTATCATCAGTGAATGCTCGAGAATTATTTGACCTAATTATTGATAGTGTTTGGAAATCGGGAGAACCGGGCTTGATTTTTTTAGATGAAATTAATCGAAACAATCCTATCCCATCCTTAGGACAACTGGAAGCTACCAATCCCTGCGGAGAAGTCCCATTATTTCCCTATGAATCATGTAATCTTGGCTCAATTAATCTTTCCAAAATAATTCAAGATGGTAAAATTGATTATCAAAAACTTCAGCAGATTATTTTTGATTCCGTCCATTTTTTAGATAATGTTATTGATATAAACCGCTATCCTTTACCCATCGTTGAAAAAGTGGTAAAAGCCAATCGAAAGATTGGGTTAGGGGTTATGGGATTTGCCGATCTACTCTGTAAACTGGGTATTTCCTATTATTCCGACCAAGCTCTTCAAATTGCTGAGCAACTTATAACTTTTATTGCCTCTACAGCTAAGGTGGCTTCGCAAAAGTTGGCAGAAAAAAGAGGGGTTTTTCCTAACTATCAAAAGAGTATCTATGCTCCTAAGAATTTAAAACTTCGCAATGCCACCTTGATATCGATTGCTCCTACTGGGACAATAAGTCTCATTGCGGGGTGTTCCAGTGGAATAGAACCTTATTTTGCCCTTATTTTCAGACGATTTGTTTTAGAAAATACTGAGTTTATTGAGGTTAATCCCCTGTTAGAGGAACACCTGAAAACTTTAAAAATTGATGAGAAAATTAGAGAAAAAATCTGGGAAAAGGGTTCATTGAAAGATATTGATGGAATACCCGAACAGCTTCATTCGCTTTTTCTTACTGCCTTTGAGATTGCTCCAACCTTTCAAGTTAATATGCAAGCAGTGTTTCAAAAACAAGTTGATAACGCAGTATCCAAAACCATCAACCTTCCTCCTGAAGCTTCTCCTGAAGAAATCAGCCAAGTTTATTTCCTAGCTCATCAACTCGGTTGTAAAGGTATAACTGTTTAT
>Ga0255342_1006233_pt1 | contig 10977 bp, 9 predicted proteins | sample wastewater_treat_3_FD_192416 | JGI IMG/M metagenome (GOLD analysis project Ga0255342, IMG submission 192416) | Wastewater microbial communities from Lulu Island WWTP, Vancouver, Canada - plant14 | ecosystem: Engineered > WWTP > Wastewater > Unclassified | place: Canada: Vancouver, British...
GAGGTAAAAAAGGAAGGAAAAGACCGAATAAAACGAAGACAACAAGCCTTAGATGATCCACTGCTCCAGTTCATAACCGGGACTAACAGGGGTGCTGTCGAAAATATCGCTTTTTTTCAACGGTCTCAAAATACAGAAAAACCTCTATAAAAGGAAGTTATTTCTGTCCGTTTATCAACTATAATCAAGGTGACCTTTTCGTAAGGAGTTAATTATCATGAAACCACTCTATCAAAAGATTGATGATTACTACTATCCGAAACAAATCCATCCGCTTAAGTTCAATTGTCCTTTTGAAGCCTTTTGCCAAAGTACAACACCTGAAACAATAACGCAAGCTAAAATGTCTATGATTGGTACAAAATATGGTGGCTATTACCCGAGAATTGTTGTTATCTCTTTAGATCTACCTAAAAACTTTACCAGTAAAGACGAACGAGAATTACGAACCACGCAGGCGGTTACTGAGCATGACGAAACCTGGAATTTTGAGCAGAAAAGACCGAACCAACATTGGGTAAAAACGTAAATCATAGTCAAAGACATTTTTCGCATTTTTGGATATCCAACAATTGAAAATGTAGCGGTAGTAGAAAAACCCTATGGCAATTTTATAATCGAGAATGTCAGCCGCTACTTTGCTCACGTCAATGTCACCAAATGCAGCATGAACAAAACCGATAAAACTCAGGCTAATCCGTGTGTTCATAAAATCTGTGGTTTCCACTACCTTGAAGGTGAATTGGAAATCTTGGAACCTGAGATTGTTATCAGCCAGGGCCAAGGTGCGAATCACGCTTTAGCAAGAATTTTCAAAGTCGAGCCAGTCCCCGCACTCCCTTTCACAAAGACTATTCCGTTTTTGGATAACCAAGTTCTTTGGATGCCTACTTTACACCCATCTGCCTGGCGGGTTTATTCTATCTTTACGGATGAACATTGGGATATTTACAAAACACAAATCGAAAGTTGGAGGAAACCGTATTGGTCAAATTAGGCAAGTTTTTATTATAATTTCTTAATCCAACTACTCATTGAAATAATTCAGATTACGCAACTATTTTTCTGTAAATTCATAAGTCGAAATACCCATTCAGTTCAAATATCATTATTATCATCAATACAATATCGTTTTCCTGCCAGCCATTCTTCACTGATTTCCATCAGCAACGCTGTTACTAAGCGCTAGCAGGATGCTTCGTTCGGGAAAATGCTTGCAACGCGGGTTCTTCTGCGGATTTCCCGATTGACCCGTTCAAGTGCGTTTGTAGTGCGTATCATCCTGCGATGTTCCAATGGGAAGTTTAGCACGGTCAGTCCTTCAGCGAGGTTTTCTTCCATCCACAGGGATAGTTTTGGCGCGGATTGGGCATATTTTTCAATAGCCCATTGCAAGTACTCCCCGGCTTTTTCCCTGTCTGATGCATTGAAAATCGCCCGTATGTCTGCTGCTAGTTCTTTTTTCATCGCTTTTTTTGGCACATAGGCTCCAGCGTTTTGCTGTAAATGAAACTGACACCTTTGCCGTGGAATGCCTCCAAACACCTCTCTGCGTGCGGCACTAAGCCCTGTATGGTCATCACTGATGATAAGCTTTACTCCTTTTAGCCCACGTTTCTTCAGGCTGGTTAAGAATGCTTTCCAGTGTTGCTCATGTTCACTTAGCGAAGTGGAAACGCCTAAAACCTCTCTTTCTCCCGTCATTTTGATGCCTGTAGCAATCAAAACAGCCAAATCCAGCACCATGCCATTTTCACGCACCTTCTCATAACGCGCATCCAAATAGAGGTATCTGACCTCACCCAGTTCTCTTTCCCGCCATTTCTGCAAGACCTCATCCAGTTGAGCTGATGCCCGGCTGACCTGGCTCGCGGAGACTTCGTATCCACAAAGCATCTCCGTTATTTTCTTGACCTTTCGGGTGGAAACGCCCTGGATGTACATTTCAGCCAGGGCGATGGTCAAGGCTCTTTCACTGCGCATCCCTTTTTCCAGGGCTGAAGGATAGAAGTCGCTATCACGCACCTGTGGAATATCAAATGTGATTTCGCCCATCTTTGTTTTGACCGTTTTAGCTTTGTAACCGTTGGCATAGCCTTGTCGCTCTGGGGTGCGTTCATAGGATCTGGCTTTGAGATGCTCTTCTCTTTGCAGACACATAGCATTGTTGATGAGTATTCTGACGAGTTCAGGAATTGCATCAAGTCCTTGCTTTGAAAGGTCTTCTATGAGGGTATAATTGTTTTTGTGGGGTCATAAGTATCTTCTTTTAGTTGTCGTGAACTTATGGATACTTCTGTCTCACATTTTTGTTAAGGTTCAGCAATTTACAGAAACAATGTTACACTATTACTACAGGAACACTTGATTGTTATAATGTAGGATTGTCAAACATATTGGACAGTCTGAGATAAAAATTGAATAGGTGATAAGAACTTCAATGGTCGCATCGGTATATGGTTACTGCGCTGGTTGTGGCTTCTCAGTTGTTTCTTGAAATCCTCAAATGAATAGAATGTTGATTTGTTATAGAAACGTTTTTGATCCTCCTTATGGCTTCTCTCTACTTTCCCATTATGTCTGGGCGTGTAGGGTCTGATTAGTTTATGCTTTATTCCTTTATCGCGTAATACAGCCTCAAACAAACTTAGATTATCCTCGTCTTTCGTTCTAAGAAAGCGTTTGGTGAATTCAAAGCCATTATCGGTCTGCACACATTCAACCTCTATCTCTCTGCTCTTGAACCAGGCAATGGCGTGTTCGATAAAAACAGCCGAGGAAAAAGTATCTGCTGTCTGAAAACCTTCCAGGTATCTCAAACGACTAAACTCATCAATAGCGGTGTATTGATAGTAGCGTTCCCAGTTTTCATCAACAATACACGCTTTAGGAACGACTTTTACGTCTACTTGTATTCTTTGCCCAGGATATTGCATCTGTTCATAGGCTTGTGCTTTGTATGGTTTCTTTTTGTTCTTCTTTTGTCTAAGCAGCCCTTCCCGTCGTAAAACCCTAAATAGGCTGACATAATGGCGACGATAGCCTTGTTTTCTGAGTTTGAACCAAAGTTCATATAAACCCAGGTCTTTATTACGTTTGTGATAGCGACGGATCAAGGCTATCTCTTCCTCGCTGTGTTGATTGGGGTGTTGTTTGGGTCTTCTTGACCGACAGGCTAAGGATCTAATATCCCCATCATAGCGTTTGAGCCAAAAGTAAATATAGCTGCGATATCTGTTATATTTCCTGGACGCTTTAGTTACTCCATGATTGAGGGCATATTTGACCAAAGAATGTCGATATTTCATGTCTTGTGTTATCTTATCCATAGCAGGTTGTGGTTTCTCCTTTTTGTTTTGTTTGTGCGCAATAACAATAACGGATACTTCCATTTCCTGCTATTCTTTTATCATACACTGTCCAATATGTAGTGTAATCCTACAGGATACTTCTGACTCACATTTTTGTTAAGGTTGTCAAGGCAAAATAGAAATGTCCTATTGCTGGCAAGATAGAAATGTCCTATTGCTGGCAAGATAGAAATGTCCTAATTGATTATCATTGTTGTCAAAATGGGTTTTCCATTTAGCTTCTTTCCATAGGTTCTCCATGGGTGATTGTAAGCTGGTGGTTCTGGTTTTGCCTTGGGAGCAGCACTTGCTGTTATCTGACTCTGTTTGGGCCTTTTTTCAATTTCTTCCAGTTCTAAGGCATTCCCATCTAACCAAGCAGTAATCTCACCATTACTGTCTTGAGTAACCAGTACTTCCCGTTTTTGAAAGTTATATACTGGGCGTTGGGTTTTGATTTGATAAATTTTGCCATCATAGTGAACCTGTAGTGTTTTCGTGATAATCCGAAAGTCATGTACAGAAAACAAAAAGTCCAGATCCTCGGTTTCATCCAGTGGGCGATGACGGTCAAAGCTTTCAATCGGTTCAACAGCAAATCTTCGGTTATAGTCTGCAATGAACTCTGGTAAGTATGCGTTTGCCGCGTCATAATTATCAATGCCAAGCAAACGCATTTCTTTGATTAAGCGGTCTTGCAGTGTTCCGTTACATCTCTCTACCCTGCCTTTTGCTTCAGGGGAATAGGCATACGTTATTTCAATATCCAAGACTGACAATGCCCTTTGAAACTGGGTAACACTCTCTTCTCCTGTATTTTTTGGTCTGGGACTGCGAAATACACTAAACCGGTCACTATAAAAGCCTACCGGTAATCCCCATCTCCTAAAGTAACTTTTACATAAGTTTCCATAGCTAAAGAAACTTTCTTCCGTCGCAAATTCTGCTGCCAGTATTTCACTGGTGGCATCATCGACAAATACCAACAGCGTTGCCTTTGGCCCACGTTCCTCCAGCCAGGCGTGTTCTGAACCGTCAATTTGCACCAGTTCTCCACGACAAACACGTCGTGGGCGGGCAGGATGGATCTTTTCCTTTTTCTTGCTTTTTGCTTCCCATACACCGCATACTATCATCTCCTTTCGCACAGTTTCTTTGCTTAGTTTGATGCCTTTCATATCTTCCAGCTTTTCTGCCATGAATGTTGGACCAAAACCTTTTACCCTGGGGTCACAGATGAATTCCCTGACTTTCTTCAGCGTCTCTTCATCCGTTTTTCGGTTACTGCTTCGGCCTCGTTTTCTGGACACCAGTCCTGCATCGCCTTCCTTGCGATAGCGTTTCAAAATCCGCCTGATGTGACGCTCGGTCACTTTGATGGCTTTTGCGCCTTCCTTTTGCGTCATGCGACCATCCAACACACGCTCTACAATGGTCTTTCTAAATAATTCTTCTGTACTCATTTCTAATGTCCTGTTCATAGTTCCTAATCTTAATTAGGACATTTCTACTTTGCTACTTTAGGACATTATCATTTTGCTCTGACAATTATCTTGATTATGATAAACGATAAAGACATCCATACCATCTTGGACAAATTTAACTTTACAATTAAAAACTAATTAGCAGAACTTTACCTTTCCTACATCTCCAATATTGCATATAAGTTGTTGTCTACTTCGCTATAACCAAGAATAGAAATAGTCATTATAGTAATACAGAAATTGAAACGGACCACCAAGCAGGGTAATAACAATAACAAAAATTATCATGAAATAGTACATGAACTTTGGCTTAATTGATTCTAATATGAGCGTTATTAGAATCAATAACGCTGGAATCACAGGATAAATGTATCGTCCTTGAATAGCAATGCCAGCAAAAGCATAATAAAGTTGTTCATTGTAATTGTAAAAATATAAGAACACAATATAAAAAAAAGAAATCAGTATCAAGTTCCAAGTCACTTTTGTCGGTTTTTTGAGTTGTGAAAAGCCTGCCATTGCAATAACAATAAGAGCAAGCCCATAGGCTTCACCGAGTGGATTATTCCATACTTTATGTCCAAAAGCACCAATATTCCTCGTTAGCATAATAGTCATCCAATGAGTGAAATAGTATTCTAATGGGCCAGGATAACCTAAGCTTCGGAGATCAGACAAACGTAGTTTTTCTAATTGTCCAATATCTTTCCATCGAAGGTAATAATTAGATTGATCACATAATTCTGCAGTTTCTATTGCATGACATCCAGGAATAAGTGTCCTATAAAGCACTAAATTTCTACCATACATATACACGTTGGCAGCTAATATTATCACACTAAAAACAAGTAGAAACCCTGTGAATGTACTTAGCTTGTCCCATTTGGGTTTATTTTTCATTAATTCATAAAGCCAAAGCAAAAACACTATTATTATAAGAGGAAGTGATGTTTTCTTTGTAAGCCCCGCTAAACCCAAAACAATTCCTAAAACAAAAGTTTTTCTCCAAAAATTTTTTTCCTTTTCACGAACAAGTTTAATAAAGAAAAAGATTGCAATAACACATAGCAAATTATTCAAATTATCATAGCTTATCCCTGCAGAAATCATGAAGAATGTTTGAAGATTGGCAAAAACAAAAGGCGGAAGTATAGCCAACCAAGGATTTTTAATAACATCTCTTGAAAGAATATAAGTGACTATTAAAGTCCCAACACTTAATAAACTATTAAACACACGACTAATTAAGAAGAGGGCTTCTGATGTTATTGAAGGAAAAAGGAGGCGAACAAGGTTACGAATTCTAGCAAGAACCCAATAATACAAAAAAGGGTTTCCTTCAATAACATTTCCCTTCAACAATATTTTTTCCGTTTCTTCGGGAATACCAAGCGTTTCATCAAACGCTTCTACAATGCAAATGCGGGCGTATTCATCAGGAACGATTCCTCGTTGCAGATGTAGTGCAAATAAAATATTTCCTACTCCAAAAAATAGAAGAAATGTTATGAATGCGATATGGTAAAGCGGAATAGTTCTTTTTCCCCTGTCAGTTTTCACTGCTATTATCATGACATACCTCTTAGCCATTTTTTTACTGAGTAATAAGACCTCATCAAAAGTAAAGTCAAAATCCTTTCTATCCCTGTCCTAGCAGCAAGCTACGAGGCATTTCAGGTTCTCACCCAACGGGACGGATTTTGAGGACAGTTTCATAGCAAGCTACGGAGAAATGCCCTTATTTGTATTATAATCGAGTATGATATGAATTTTGAGTATTAAAAAAAATACTGTCAGAGTAAAACAGATTACGCAAGCTTTTTTCTGTAAATTCATAAGTCAAAATACCCATTCAGTTCAATTTTCGATATTATCATTAATACAATAACGCTTTCCTGCCAGCCATTCCTCGCTGATTTCCATCAGCAACGCTGTTACTAAGCGCTAGCAGGATGCTTCGTTCGGGAAAATGCTTGCAACGCGGGTTCTTCTGCGGATTTCCCGATTGACCCGTTCAAGAGCATTTGTAGTGCGTATCATCCTGCGATGTTCCAAAGGGAAGTTTCGCACGGTCAGTCCTTCAGTGAGATTTTCTTCCATCCACTGGGATAGCTTTGGTGCGGATTGGGCATATTTTTCGATAGCCCATTGCAAGTACTCCTCAGCTTTTACCCTGTCTGATGCGTTGAAGATCGCCCGTATGTCTGCTGCTACTTCTTTTTTCATCGCTTTTTTTGGCACATAGGCTCCAGCGTTTTGCTGTAAATGAAACTGACACCTTTGCCGTGGAATGCCTCCAAACACCTCTCTGCGTGCGGCACTAAGCCCTGTATGGTCATCACTGATGATAAGCTTTACTCCTTTTAGCCCACGTTTCTTCAGGCTGGTTAAGAATGCTTTCCAGTGTTGCTCATGTTCACTTAGCGAAGTGGAAACGCCTAAAACCTCTCTTTCTCCCGTCATTTTGATGCCTGTAGCAATCAAAACAGCCAAATCCAGCACCATGCCATTTTCACGCACCTTCTCATAACGCGCATCCAAATAGAGGTATCTGACCTCACCCAGTTCTCTTTCCCGCCATTTCTGCAAGACCTCATCCAGTTGAGCTGATGCCCGGCTGACCTGGCTCGCGGAGACTTCGTATCCACAAAGCATCTCCGTTATTTTCTTGACCTTTCGGGTGGAAACGCCCTGGATGTACATTTCAGCCAGGGCGATGGTCAAGGCTCTTTCACTGCGCATCCCTTTTTCCAGGGCTGAAGGATAGAAGTCGCTATCACGCACCTGTGGAATATCAAATGTGATTTCGCCCATCTTTGTTTTGACCGTTTTAGCTTTGTAACCGTTGGCATAGCCTTGTCGCTCTGGGGTGCGTTCATAGGATCTGGCTTTGAGATGCTCTTCTCTTTGCAGACACATAGCATTGTTGATGAGTATTCTGACGAGTTCAGGAATTGCATCAAGTCCTTGCTTTGAAAGGTCTTCTATGAGGGTATAATTGTTTTTGTGGGGTCATAAGTATCTTCTTTTAGTTGTCGTGAACTTATGGATACTTCTGTCTCACATTTTTGTTAAGGTTCAGCAATTTACAGAAACAATGTTACACTATTACTACAGGAACACTTGATTGTTATAAACTGTTAAGAAATGATACAATCGTGTTAATGCCAGTTAATGTTTGTTGTCAGGTGATAAATGGATCTTATTTTAAAACGTTCGAAGATGAATCAAGAGGTAAGACTGAAGGTCAAAAAAAGACTATATGTTGCTTTCAGCGTATTGGCATCTTTAATTGTAGCGTTATTTCCTTGTATTTATGTTGCAAATAAAAACATTCGCCAAATAGGCATTGATGATTTCTTTCACTCTTTTGGAGTAGTGAGCTTGCATTGGTTGGTATTTTTTGCTTTGAATCTGCTATTCTTGAGAAAATGGGGAAAAGCATCATTGATGACGATTCTTGCAGTCATTCCAATCAGCATATTTTCATTAGGGTTGAAAGCATTTAAGCGAGTCATCCCTACTTTCTATTATTGGCATGGAATTTTATTATTCCTGATTGTATACGGCATCCTTTTTGTTTTTGTTCAAGGCAATCTAAAACAAGATATCGCAAAAAAGATAAGTATTATAGTGGGATCAGTTTTTTTGATTTTAATTTTTATTAATAGTGTACCAACTATTATCCATCAATTAAATACAAAAACTATAAAGGATCAGAACGCAATTAGCATAATAACGCCAGACGAAACATCGGGAATTAACACCGATAAGTTGCCAAATATTTACATGTTTATTTTCGACGAATATAGTGGCACGGAAGCTTTAAAACGATATACAGGCTATGACAACCAGGAATTTTATGATGACTTAATTGAAAGGGAATTTAATGTATCAACTACCAGTTATAATTATTCTATAGTGACGACTGCTGAAATACCAAATATCTTAAATCTTTCAGTTAAAAGTCTAAATTATTCAGAAACAAAAAAAGATGAACTTTTAAAAGATCCTTTCCTGTTCTCCTTGTTGAAAGTGATAGGGTATGATATCAATCTTATTAATGATCAAGGCTTTATCTCAACTCCAGGGACTTATTTCAAATACAAGTTTGTGCCTCAGGGCACTTTTCAAAAAGAGGAAAGCCTTTTTACATTATTAATCGATTTGTCGGTTTATTATCCGATTCGCAGAGAATCAAGCTTGGCTAGAATTGTTGAAATACATGAGATGTTCGATTATGCAGCGAAGTCTAGTCAATTAGAAGAATCGGGACTTTTCACGTTAGGCTATTTCATGTTTCCTCATCCTCCGTGGGTTATAGATGAAAATGGGAACGAAGTGCCAGCAAGAGAACGTGCTAATTACAGAGATCCGGGGATCTACGTTGGTCAATTGAAGTATGCTAATAAGTTGATATTAGCAATGGTGGACAAGATTATTGAAAATGATTCTAATTCTGTCATCATCTTATTGGCAGATCATGGTTATCGACAACCACATTTCTTGCAAAAGAATTTTGGTGAAGTGATAGAAAACTATGAATCTGAAATATTTTACATGCGTAATATTCTAAATGCAGTGTACTTTATGGGTGATGAAATTGAGAATGAAGGACGTTCGGGCATAAATACAATGAGATTAATTTTAGACAAATTGTTTGAATTGGATTTGGGTTTAATTGAGGAGGCAAAATAATCTTATGAAAACCCGGAATAAAGTTTTGATTGTTCTTCTATTATTTGGCATAGTTCTGTTGTTTTCCTCCACTAAGATATTATTGACTGTCACAGGTTACAATTTGAAAAAGCAAGATATTGATGTTTCTATGGCTACAGAGGAATCCGTAAATTATCACATCGGCAGATTTTCTTCGCCAGAAGGTATTATGAGAATTATTTCTTTTGAAGGATGGGCATTAAATCCTGGTTATAAAACTAACTCGAGAAGACATGTTTCTTTAATTTTAAAATCAGAAGATACTGCGTATGAAGTGCCTTCGACTGGTTATAGTCGTCCAGATGTATCCACCCATTTTTCAAATTTGAAATTAGACCCCAATGATTTGGGCTTTACAGGGAAATTTTCAATTCTTGCGTTGCAAGATGGTACTTATGAGTTGTTTATCAAAGCTTGGGAGGTAGGTAAAGCACCATTTTTAAGGAGCACAAATAAAATTTTTGTAAAAACGGGCGAATCTTTCGAGGAATTACCTAATAAATAAATTCATGATAAATATGGTGGACGCATTAAAATTTCAATACTAAATAAAAATGTCCCAATTGATTATCATTGTTGTCAAAATGGGTTTTCCATTTAGCTTCTTTCCATAGGTTCTCCATGGGTGATTGTAAGCTGGTGGTTCTGGTTTTCCTTTAGCAGCACATGCTGTTATCTGACTCTGTCTGGGCCTTTTTTCAATGTCTTCCAGTTCTAAGGCATTCCCATCTAACCAAGCAGTAATCTCACCATTACTGTCTTGAGTAACCAGTACTTCCCGTTTTTGAAAGTTATATGCTGGGGGTTTAGTTTTGATTTGATAAACTTTGCCATCATAGTGAACCTGTATTGTTTTCGTGATAATCCGAAAGTCATGTATAGAAAACAAAAAGTCCAGGTCCTCGGTTACATCCAGCGAACGATGGCGGTCAAAACTTTCAGTCGGTTTTACAGCAAATCTTCAGTTATAGTCTGTAATGAACTCTGGTAAGTATGCATTTGCAGCATCGTAATTATCAATGCCAAGCAAATGCATTTCTTTTATTAAGCGGTCTTACAGTGTTCCGTTACATCGCTCTACCCTGCCTATTGCTTCAGGAGAATAGGCATAAGTTATTTTAATATCTTGGGTTCAAAAACAATTTTCAGTATAGACGACACTCAGAAGACAGTATTGTACAATTATGTAAGTATTGGGCGAAATGGAATCTTTGGAGCCTTTGATACCAAAAATCTTATACAATATCATGAAATTGTGCTTTTACAGGAAAAACATTCTGTATTTGAACCTTGTGTATGATTACACTACATATTGGACAGTGTATGAAAAAAGAATAGCAGGAAATGGAAGTATCCGTTATTGTTATTGCGCACAAACAAAACAAAAAGGAGAAACCACAACCTGCTATGGATAAGATAACACA
>Ga0255342_1006251_pt1 | contig 10951 bp, 8 predicted proteins | sample wastewater_treat_3_FD_192416 | JGI IMG/M metagenome (GOLD analysis project Ga0255342, IMG submission 192416) | Wastewater microbial communities from Lulu Island WWTP, Vancouver, Canada - plant14 | ecosystem: Engineered > WWTP > Wastewater > Unclassified | place: Canada: Vancouver, British...
GGGGTTTCCTGCGGCATGCTCTCCGCCCAGGTTGGCGTGATACAGCCACTTGTAGGCATCCTGCGCCTGCATCAGGGGTGTGCTCTTCCACGCCTTCTCGTACCAGGCAAGGTCTGACGTGCAGGCAGACGCGCCCTGCAGAGTGAGGCAGGAGAATACTGCTATCAAGAGGGGTTTCGTGTGGACCTCCTTTTTGCATTTCGCTTCGGAGTGAGCCGAACGGGCCGAAAGAGATAGACTAGTACCGGCGACCCTGATTGCAGATCCCGGTCCAGCGACTGCAACTCAAGCGTCTGGCTGTTGACTTGCTTGTCCCGGCTCTTCTGGCACCCATTCCTGAGCGCGAAGTTCCGCCTCAACAGCAGCCTCGACTACCCGGGCCTGATTCACGAGAGCCTCGGTCCGCGCGCGATCATACTCGACGAGGTCGTCCGGGTAGCGGGCCGACACACCGGCATCAGTGAGAGCTGTCAGGTCGCCCACAGCATCCGGGACGGCCGATTCCTTCGGAAGCGACAGAACGAGCTCGGGGAGATCGTGTGTCTTGCGAAACGGCACGCCGTAGTGGGTCAACAGCGCTTTCAATTACTTCTCTGCTGCCTGCTGCGCGTGAAAGCAGACTGCCTCGAGCGGAGCATCGCCGTGCGGAAGCAAGTACTCGATGGCCTTCAAATCGTGTCTGGCCGTCGCAATCCAGGCCTTGACCTGTCTGGCAACCTCAGGCTCTGGCATACAGCACCCGCCCTTCTTTGTCCGCGGGATAAGCGACGCTTCCGGGCACGCCCTTCCTCGCCTCAAACTCGCACTCCGTCAGCAAGACGATGTCCTTCGGCAAACCCATGCCCGCCAGGGCCCGTCTCATTCGGACACGAAGCACTCTGCGATCTTCCACTTCGGGCACCACCACCAGCAGGTCCACATCGCTGTCATCCGTAGCCTCGCCGCGCGCGAACGAGCCGAACAGGATAATCCTGCTCGGCTGGAACAGCTCCACCAGCCGGTCGGCCATGTTTTGTATGACAGCTCGAGAGTCGGTCACAGCGGCCTCCATCACCACCGATTATACTGCAACGTCTGCAAGCCCGGGGCTCCGGTTTGATCCTTCGGCAATGACAGCCACCTGCCATTCCTGTGTGCCACCAGGCCGAATTGCCGAAGCGGCTGGCTGCTCAGACGGCGGGAACTGACACCGGCCTAAACAGCGAGGCTGGCGGTTGGCGTCATTCCCGCCGGATAAATCCGTTCCCCGGTTGGCATCGCACTACGCTACGCCGCGATGGTGACCTGCTCCGCGCAAGACGTGGGCGGCGGCACAGGCTGGCCCGTCTCGCGCAACGCCGCGATGTGGCCAGCAATCGCTTCCCGGATGTGCTTGCGCGCTTCCTCGAGTGTGCTGCCTGTTGTTACGCAACCGGGAAGGTCGGGGACGTACGCGCCCCACGGCTCCTCGCCGGGCGCTCCCTGCTCGAAAACAACGGTGTAGCCTTTCGCTTCAATCATTTCCAGCCCGCCTGTTTGAAGATGCTGTGCAGCGTCCTTGGAGGGATGTCTCTGCTGCCGTGTACCGGAACGGTAACAAGCCCTGGCCGCTCGGGGTGTTTGTAGTGCTGATGCGCGCTCTCCTGTCGCACCAACACATAACCTTCCTTGCTCAGCCGTTTGATAACTTCCCGTGCGGTCATTATAACACGCGCTTTCTGGCCCTGGTGAGCGGACATGTGCCGGGGGCCAGCCCTTGCGGACTGGCCCCCACGCAACTTCAGCCTGTCGGCCGCTGCCTACTTGTCGCGGCTCGAGCCGGCGCCCTTCTCCAGCGCGGCCTGCGCGGCCGCGAGGCGGGCGACGGGGATGCGCTTCGGCGAGCAGGACACGTAGGTCAGGCCCAGCTTGTAGCAGAACTTGACCGAGTCCGGATCGCCGCCGTGCTCTCCGCAGATGCCCAGCTTGATGTCCGGGTTCACCTTGCGCGCGTCCTCGACGCAGATCTCCATCAGCCGGCCGACGCCCTTGATGTCAATGCTCTCGGTCGGGTCAACGGGGATGATCCGCTTCTCGATGTAGAGAGGCAGGAACTTGCCCGCGTCGTCGCGCGAGAGGCCGTACGCCATCTGCGTCAGGTCGTTGGTGCCAAATGAGAAGAAGGCGGCTTCCTTCGCAATCTCATCGGCGGTGAGGGCTGCGCGCGGGATCTCGATCATCGTCCCGAACTTGTAGTCCACCTGGACCCCCTCGGCCTTCATCGTCTCAACGGCAACCTGCTCGAGCTGCTCCTTGATGTAGGTCAGCTCGGTCACGACGCCGACGAGCGGGATCATGATCTCGGGATGCACGTCCAGCCCGGCTTTCTTCACCTCGCACGCCGCGCCGATGATGGCCGCAACCTGCATCTTCACGATGCCCGGGAAGTAGATGGAAAGCCGACAGCCGCGCAGACCCAGCATCGGGTTGAACTCGTGCAGGTCCTGAACCTTGCCCATCAGCTTCATCTTCGCGTCGTAGGCCGGTCCGGTCTCGCCCTTCACGCGCATCTCGGTCGTCTCGACGAGAAGCTCTTCCAGGCTCGGCAGGAACTCGTGCAGCGGCGGGTCAATCAGACGCACCGTCACCGGGTTGCCCTTCATCGCCTTGAAGATGCCGACGAAGTCCTCGCGCTGAAGCGGAAGCAGCTTCGCGAGAGCGGCGTCGCGGGCGGTCTCGTCCTCGGCCAGGATCATCGCCTGGACGGCCGGGACGCGGTCGCCCATGAACATGTGCTCGGTGCGGCACAGGCCGATGCCCGACGCGCCAAGCTCGAGGGCCTCGGCGGCCTGCTCGGGAGTGTCGGCGTTCGCGCGCACGCCCATCGTTCGGAAGCTGTCCGCCCACTCCATGAACGTCGCGAACTTGCCCGAAACCTCCGGCGCCTTGGTGGGAACCTGCCCCAGGTAGACCAGCCCGAGCGTTCCATCAATGCTGATGAAGTCGCCCTCTTTGAGCGTGGTTCCGTTCGCGGAGATCGTGCGGGCCTTGTCGTCAATCTGCAGAGCGCTGCATCCGCACACGGTGGGGATGCCGTACTGCCGGGCGACGAGCGCCGCATGCGAGGTCTTGCCGCCGGTCGCGGTCAGGACGCCCTTCGCGGCGAGCATTCCGCCCAGGTCGTCCGGGGTGGTCTCGCGGCCGACCAGAATGACCGGCGTGCCGCCGTCGGCCATCTCGAGCGCGGCCTCGGCGCCGATGGCGACCTTGCCCACCGCTCCGCCGGGTCCGGCGTTCAGGCCCTTGGCGAGCACCTGCGGGTTGTTCTTCTTGACGTACGCCGCATCGAGCGACGGAAGGAGCATCAGGCCGGGAACCTCGGGCGGAACCCGCAGGACGGCCTCGTCCTTCGAAATGAGCCCCTCGCCCACCATGTCAACGGCGATCTCGATGTGCGCGGCGGGGGTGCGCTTGCCGGAGCGGCACTGCAGGATGAAAAGGCGGCCCTTCTCGATGGTGAACTCGATGTCCTGCATGTCGCGGTAGTGGTTCTCGAGCTTCTTGGCGATCTCGACGAACTGCTTGTAGATGGCGGGATTCTCGTTCGCGAGCTGGTCAATCGTCTCGGGAGTGCGCACGCCGGCGACCACGTCCTCGCCCTGCGCGTTCATCAGGAACTCGCCGTAGATGTGATTCTCGCCCGTCGCGGCGTCGCGGGTGAAGGCAACGCCCGTGCCCGAGTCCTCGCCCATGTTCCCGAAGACCATCGTCTGCACGTTGACGGCGGTGCCCAGGTCGTGGGATATCTTCTCGCGGTTGCGATAGATGACCGCGCGGGGATTGTCCCAACTCCTGAAGACGGCTTCGATAGCGAGCTCGAGCTGCTTGAGCGGGTCTGTCGGGAAGTCTTCGCCGGTGATCTTCTTGTAGTACTCTTTGAACTGTCCGACGAGCACCTTGAGTCCGGCGGCGTCAACGTCGGTATCCTGCTTCGCCCCCGCTTTCTCTTTGAGAGCGTCGAAGATGTGCTCGAACTTGTCCTTCTTGAGTTCCGGGTATTCATCGGACAGGACGATGTCGGAGAACATCATCACGAAGCGGCGGTAGGCATCCCATGCGAAGCGATCGTTGCCGGTCAGCTTGATGATTGCGGCGGCGGTGTCGTCGTTCAGGCCCAGGTTCAGGACGGTGTCCATCATGCCCGGCATGCTGAACTTCGCGCCGGAGCGCACGGAAACGAGAAGCGGGTTGGCGGTATCGCCGAGATTCTTGCCCATGTCCTTCTCAACGGAGGCGAGGGCGGCCCGGACATCGTCCATCAGGCCTTCGGGGAACTTGCCATTCTTGCTGTAGTAGTTGCAGCACTCGGTGGTGATGGTGAATCCGGGCGGAACGGGGAGCCCGATGTTGGTCATCTCTGCAAGGTTCGCACCCTTGCCGCCGAGAAGGTCGCGCATGGTCGCGTTGCCTTCGTTGAACAAATAGACGCGCTTGTTGGTCATAGGTCCTCTTTTGTCTGATGTCGCTGTGTCTGCTTGCGCCCGGGCCTGAAGCGCGCCCGGCGCGGAAGTCTTGCGGTATGCCGATTGCGGCTCTTGCCGCGGGCAACCATTGCCGCCCAATGAGGGGTCTTTCGCCGGATATCCGGGGAGAAAACCCTGCTATTTTAGCCGGATTGCGGAGGAATCCGCAAAAGATGCGGTAAGCGGTCAGCAGAAGAAGACGCTGCCGGTGTTGCCGGCAGCTACCGGAGGAAGGAGTGGCAGTATGAACAGCAAGGGCTTTTTCGAGTCCCTCTTCGATTTCTCGTTCACGAGCTTTATCACCACGCGGATCATCTCGGTGGTGTACGGGCTTCTGATCGCCGCGGGAGCGCTTGTGGCTCTCTCGATGATCATCGGGGCTTTGCAGGGTGGCGCTTTCCCGCTGATCCTGGCCATCATTGCCGCGCCGTTTGTGTTCCTGCTGTACGTCGTGATTGCCCGGGTGTACTGCGAGGTGATCATCGTGCTGTTCAAGATCGCGGACAACACCGCAATCCTGGCAGGCCGCCACGAGCAGCCGCCCGCGCCGCCGGCCGTCTGAGGCGAAGCTCCGGCAGGAGTCCTAAAGCGGGAGGGTGACCACCTCGCCGCGCCTGCTCGACTCGTAAACCGCGAGCACCAGTTCCAGTGTGCGGCGCCCCTCGGCGCCGTCCACCATCGGCGGCCGGTCCTCACGGATCGCGCTCAGGAAGTCGCGGAACTGCGCCAGGTGCCCGGCGGCCGAGAACGCCATCGGGTCGCTCGATCCGCTGCCCGTCTTCGGCCCGCTCAGGCCGGGCGGGGCGTCCGAGTTCGCCGTCTTCCACAGCACGAAGTCGCTGTCCTGCAGAATGGCCGATCCCCTGTCCCCCATAATCTCCACGCGGATGTGAAGGCCCGGATAGGCGCTGGTGGTGGACTTGATGCTGCCCAGGGCGCCGCTCTCGAACTCGACGACAGCCGATGCCGCGTCTTCGACCTCGATGCTGTGCGAGATCGTGCGCGAGAACCCGGCGACGCTGCGCACCGGGCCGCCGAGCCACCGCACCAGGTCCACCGTGTGAATCCCCTGGTTCATCAGCGCGCCGCCGCCGTCCATCTTCCACGTTCCGCGCCAGTCGCTGGCGCTGTAGTAGGCGGGCTCGCGATAGTACAGCACGCTTCCGTTCACGAAGACGAGCTTCCCGAACTCCCCCGCAAGCGCCGCCTGCTTCATGGCCTGGCAGACATGATCGAACCGGCGCTGGGATATGACCCCGAGCTTCACACCGGCTTCTTCCGCGGCGCTGATTGCGGCGTCCGCGCCTTCGAGCGAGATCGCGAGGGGCTTCTCGACGAGCACATGCTTGCCCGCGCGCGCGGCGGCAATCGCCTGCGCCGGATGCAGCCCCGAAGGGGTCCCGATCGTGACCACGTCCACATCCGGGCGGCTCACAAGCTCTTCCACCGACCGGCAGGCGCATCCGCCGTGCTCTTTCGCGAACGCCTCCGCCGCTTCGAACGGCAGCGCGCAGACCGCGGCAAGCTGGGCGTTCTCGAGCTCGCCAATCACCTGCGCGTGCAGTTTCCCTATATTACCGGCGCCAATGAGGCCGAATCCGAACTGGCTCTTCTCCGACATGCCCTCTGTGTTACGCGCGCCCCGCGCGAACTCCTTCACCAGAAAGCTGCCAGGGCCGGCAGCGTTTGACGCAGGGGCGGAGCGTCTCCTATAATCCCCCTGTCCCGGGCGTCACGGCCGCGGCCGATGGCACTCCGGAGAACCTCTCACACAGGCATTCAACAGTCCGATGAAAATGGATATAGCAGCCGTCTGGCACGAAGCTGGCGAACGGGTCAAGGACAAATACATGATCCCGACGCTCTGGCGCGCACTCGAAAATTCGGTCGCAATAACGCTCGAAGACGGGCAGTTCGTGGTCGGGCTCGGGCCCGGCTCAACGCACCTCGCCGGACACCTGAACGCCCCGGAGTACCGGAACGCCATCGAGGCGGCAATCGCCGGGGCGTGCGGACAGCGCGTGCGGCTGGTCGTCATTGATGGCGTCGGAATGGATGAGTGGGTCAACTTCAAGGCCCGCAGAGATGCCATCGCCGAGCAGCGCGAGAAGGCCCGTCAGAAGACCGTCCGCGAGCGCGCCACCACTCAGACCTGGGACGGCGTGATGGAGGCGGTCGGCCGGTCGTTTGCAAAGCTCCAGCTCCGCCAGCTTCCGCAGGTGCGCGCGAAGTACATCGAGACCGCCGTCGCGATGATCTCCGACGCGATGGATGAGATCTACGACGAGAAGAGCCCCGACGAAGCTTCGCACCGCGCGCTTGCCCGGGTCATTGACCGGGTGGGCACGCTGGCGGAGGTGCCGTCCACCATCGTGGCGCTCGAGATTACGCGGTTCAGGAAGAGAGACTCGGACTGAATCCCTGCCCGCCGATAGCCCGCGGCGCAGCCCGCGAACGAGCCGCAAGAGGAGGAAAAGACTTTGACCAGGTTCGTGCTTTTCGCCGCGCTGGCCTGTGCGGCGCTCTGTGCGTTGCCCGCCATGGCTGAAGACCGCGCCGCGGCGCGTCAGCCGGGCACTTCGTTCCAGACGGGAGGCGGCTGGACTCCGTCCGTTGACATCCGCTCGGATGCCGCCATCGTCTATTCCGCTGACAAAGCCACCATGGAATCGTGGGCGAAGCGCGGCTACACGCTGCAGACCATGGGCGGATTCCGAACTGGCGACGCCTACATCAAGGAGCACCCGGAGGAGGGCCAGACCGCGAAGGACGGCGTCATCCTCACCTGCGGGCCGGGCAGCTACTACATGGTGCCCACCGAGCGGCGCATCCAGGCGATGGTGGACTTCTTCCTGCAGGCCATCGAGAACGGCTCGACGGCGGTTATCCCCGAAGAGCCGGAGTACTTCGCCAGCGCGGGATACTCGGACAGCTTCAAGGAAGCCTGGCAGAAGGAGTACGGGGAGCCATGGCAGGACCCCGCGTCTTCGTTCGACACCCGCATCAGGGCGGAGCAGCTCAAAGGGAAGATGGAGCTGAAGTTGATCCGCTCCATCCTGCAGGCGGCCGAGAAGAAAGACCCGTCGGTGCGGCGGATGGTGGCGCACCACAGCCCCGTCAACTACCACGGGTGGGGCATCACGTTTCCCTTCGACGACTTCGCGAAGATGACGGAACTGCAGGAGGCCATCGGGCAGGTTTGGACGGGAACGGCGCGCACCCCGGCCATGTTCCGGGGCAAGACCGGGGAGCGAACGTTCGAGACGGCGCTGCTCGAGTACTCGTCGCTGGTGGAGCTGTACCGCGGCACGGGCAAGCGGCTCTGGTTTCTGGCCGACCCGCTGGAGGACAACCCCGACCGCACAATGGAGGACTACCGCTCCAACTACTCGCACACGCTCGTCGCCAGCCTGCTGTTTCCGCAGGTCAACGCGTACGAGCTTCTGCCCTGGCCCGACCGCATCTACGGGCGCGTTCCCGCCGACTATGCCACGGCGCTGGGGTGCGTGTTCCATGCGCTCGGCGAGATATCGAAGCAGGGCGCGGCGGATGAGCCCGGCTCGTGCATCGGGGTGCTGATCGGCGATTCGGCGGCGTATCAGCGCGCGGACCCGGCGGGCAACGACCTGACGGGATTCTTCGGCCTGACGCTTCCGCTGATCTACGACGGCCGCGCGGTTCGCGTGGCGCCCATCGAGCGTGTGGTGGAACCGGACTATCTGCGTTCGTTCAAGGTTCTGGTTCTGAGCTACGATTTCTTCAAGCCGATGAAGAGCGAGTACAACACCGCCCTGGCGCAGTGGGTGCGGGGCGGGGGGCAGCTGATCCTCATCGGGGGCTCGAACGCATACAACGGCGCCGGCCAGTGGTGGAAGAAGTCCGCGAGGCTCTCTTCGCCGGACGAGCACCTGTTGCGGGAGCTGGGGCTGGACGCGCGCCGCGCCGAAGCGGATGCCCCGGCGGCCAGGGCGGCCGGGCCCGTGTTCCGCCCGCTGTGGAAGGAAACCGGGCCGGTGCGCGACATGTCGAACCAGCGCGTGCTGGAGATTCCCCTGCCGGCCGGCAGCGCCGGGGTTCTGGTGCGCTTCCGGGACGCCCGGCCGTCTGACGGCTGGGGGGCTATGGTGAAGCTGATCACGATCAACCGGAAGGGCGGAGTTCAGGAGATCAGGCCCGGGCAGATCGAAGAAGACAGCTTTCTGCAGGAGAACATCGGCTCTCTCACGAACGCGGACGGACGCTTCGCGGACGGGACGGCAGCGTTCACCTATCTGTTCCCCGCCTCGGGCGGCGCGGAGAAGGTGGCCATCACCGCAGGCAACCAGGCCGAGGTGGACTGCGCGGTGCTGTCCGCGGACGAACTCAAGAGGTATCCGCGCGACGGGAACTCGTCGTACGATCTGACGGCGTACACCGTGACATCGGGCGCGGTGAAGAGCGTGGAGCGAAGCAAGGACACGGACGCCGGGCGCGTCACGGCGCGCGGGTTCCGCGCGTCGAGCGGCAAGGGCGCGGTCGAGTTTCTGGGGCTGCCTGCCATCGCATTCGCCCGGTCCGCCGATCAGATACTGCAGGAAGCGGTGAACGACGCTCTGGCGCGGGCGAAAGCGCGTGAGCCGAAGCAGCGGTTCCGGACGGTGAAGCGCGGGCCGTACGTGGCGGCGCACCTGATCCCGGATATGCACCGGGAGGCGAACGCGACCATGACGGCCCAAGACAAAGGGCCCCAAGGGGTGCTGAAGGGTCTGTTCGTGGATCTCTTCGAAGCCGGGCTGCCGCTTGTCCGGGACCCGCGGATCGATCCGGGACAGTCACGCTTCTTCCGCGCTGTCGAGCCCGCGGAGGCCCCGTATGTGCTCGCCGCAAGCTACGAGACGCGCATCGAGAAGCAGGACACCCTGGGGATGACGCTCGTGAACAAAGGCCCGCTGGGCACACCCGGCGCCGTGCGCCTCTACACCGGCGGGCGCGTTGCGGTTGCGGTGTCGGCCGTGGACGCCCAGGGCAAGCAGGTGGAGCTGACCGATACCAGCGAGGTGGATACTCTCTGCCTCACGTTCCCGGGTAGCCCGGACGGAGTGACGATCAGCGTCACCTGGCGCAGAGAATGGACAACAGAATGAAGTATCGCCCTTTTGGAAAAACCGGCTTGCAGGTTTCGGCGCTCGCGATGGGCTGCATGCGGCTGCCGAAAGAGGACCCGGAGCTGGCGGCCATGGTGGTGGACCGGGCCATCGAGCGCGGCATCAACTATTTCGAGACGACGCGTGGCTACATTGACGGGCAGTGCCAGCATCTCACCGCGCCGGGGCTCAAAGGGCGCAGCCGGGGGCTGATTGTGTCGGGCAAGGCGGGCGTCGGGCCGGACACCACGGCCGACAGCTACCGGGCGGAGATGGACCTGCAGATGCAGATTCTGGGGGTGGACTATCTGGAGTTCTTCCAGGTGGGCTGGTTCAGCCTCGAAAAGATGGAGATGCTGACGAAGAAGGGCGGCGCGCTCGAGGCGCTGGACGCGGCCCGCGGCGAAGGCATTATCGGGCACATCGGCTTCACCGGGCACGACACGCCGGAGAACTTCATCAAGTGCATCGAGACGGGGCTGTTCGACAGCCTGACGATTCCGTACAACCTGCTCGACCGCAGGTATGCGCCCGTCATCCGCCGGGCCGGCGAACTTGGCGTCGGGGTGGTGGCCATGTGCGCGGTTGCGGGCGGGGTGCTCGCGAGCCCGTCGCCGCGGGTGCAGTCGCTGATTCCGGGCGGGGCGCGGACGAGCGCCGCCGCCGCGCTCGAGTTTGTGCTTGCGAACCCGGACGTTAGCTGCGCCTGCTCGGGGATGAACACGCTCGAGATGATCGAAGAGAACGTGGCCACCGTGAACGCGTTCGAGGGGCTGTCAGAGGCCGACCGCGCGCGGATGGAGAGCATCCTCGACGAGTTCGCAGCGCTGGGCGAGAAGTTCTGCACCGGGTGCCGCTACTGCATGGATTGCCCGAACGGGGTGGATATTCCGCGCAACTTCCGGCTGTTCAACCTTGCGCGGGTGTACGGGCTGGACGGCTGGGCGCGCGAGCGCTATGCCGCCATGGACCCCGAGAAGCGCGCGGACGCGTGCATCGAGTGCGGCGAATGCGAGCCAAAATGCCCGCACGGCATCCCCATCATCGCGCAGCTCAAGCAGGTGACGGAGATGCTTGGGGCGCCCTCGGGCAAGACGTCACCCTGAACTTGATTGAGGCCCCACCTCCGCTCCCCGTGGATGCCGGATCGAGCCCGGCATGACGTGGCGCGGACCCACCTCCGGGGCCCGTGGATGCCGGATCGAGTCCGGCACGACGTGGCGCGGACCCACCTCCGGAAGCCGTGGATGCCGGATCAAGTCCGGCACGACGTGACGCGGCCCCATCTCCGGTAGCCGTGGATGCCGGATCGAGTCCGGCGTGGCGTGGGGCGGCCCTACCTCCGGA
>Ga0255342_1006265_pt1 | contig 10937 bp, 8 predicted proteins | sample wastewater_treat_3_FD_192416 | JGI IMG/M metagenome (GOLD analysis project Ga0255342, IMG submission 192416) | Wastewater microbial communities from Lulu Island WWTP, Vancouver, Canada - plant14 | ecosystem: Engineered > WWTP > Wastewater > Unclassified | place: Canada: Vancouver, British...
TTAAGGGTGTATATGCTACCTTTTCAATAAGTACGCCCAAAGCCGTGCAGGCGATAACAGCCGCAATAACCGCAATTATCGGGTGTTGAGAGAAATTGACCATGAAAAGCCAGGCCGTATAAGCACCCACCATTATTATGTCACCGTGGGCAAAGTTCAGCAGCAAAATAATACCGTAAACCATGGAATAGCCAAGGGCTATCAAGGCATAAACGGAACCCGTTTGCAGGCCGTTTATGAGCTGGCTTACGACAGTTGTAAAAACAGACATAAAAGTCATCCTTTCAAAAGGAAGTGGGCGCTTATATCGCCTTACTTAAAGTCTGCCTTGTGCTGTCGCAAAACGGCACAAGGCAGACTCGGTCACCTAATTATCGGGCAGGAATCCGACAGTGCGTCTATATTAATAGATGCGGTCGAATACTTCCTCACCTTTTTCAAGTTTAACAACAACAACGGGTTTGATGGGGTTGTTGAATTTGTCAAAAGAATAGCCTTCGGGGCTTGTGATGCCTTGAACGCCTTTGCTGTTGTCTCTGATAGCGTCGATAACAGCTTGCTTGTATTCTGCCGAACCTGGGTTCTTAACGCCGGCTTCTTCGGCAACTTTGATGGCATTGCACATTACCATGGCAGCGTCATAAGCAGTGGCGGCGAACATATTAAGAGTGTCCTCACCATACTTTTCCTTATATTCTTTTTCAAAAGCCTTAACTTCTTCGGTTGCACCGGAAGCGTAACCGGAAGAGAATACACAGCCTTCAAGCTCTTCGGCGGTGGCATATTTCTTAACGCCAGCCCAGCCGTCGCCGCCTACAAAGGGAACGGCAATACCGGCTTCGCGTGCTTGCTTAACAATAAGGCCGTCATCTTGGTAGTAGTTGGGGCAGAAAACAACATCGGGATCCTTTGCCTTGATGTTTGTCATTTGGCTCTTGAAGTCCTTGTCGCCGGTTGAATAACCTTCTTCTTGAACAATTTCAATGCCGACTTCGGCAGCCTTTTTCTTAAAGGCATCGGCAAGGCCGATAGCATAGTCATTACCGTTTTCAATGATAATAGCCGCTTTCTTTGCACCTAAAACTTCCGCCGAATAAGCTGCCATCTTCTCACCTTGGAAGGGGTCGATAAAGCAGGTGCGGAAAACGTTGGTGTTAACCTTGTCGTTATCGGCATCATAAGTAACAGCGGCCGCAGTGGCGGAAGCTGTTATCATGGGCATATTGATGGGCGTGGCTTCGGCAACAACAGCCAAAGTGTTACCTGTCAAAACGTCACCGATAAGGCCGGTAATGCCTTGGTCAACCATGCGGGTAAAAGCGTTGACGGCTTCCGCATTGTCAGCCTTGTTGTCATAGGCAATAATCTCGACTTTTTTGCCGTTGACGCCGCCGGCAGCATTGAACTTGTCAATGTAAAGGGTGGCACCGTTTTTAACGGCCAATCCGTATACGGCGTAGTCACCGGTGTGGCATCCTATAATGCCGACTTTGATGGTTTCCGCTTTCTGTTGTTTGGGAGCACATGCCGAAAATGCTCCGAGCGCCAGGATAAGTACGAGTGCGATGAAAAGTACTCTTTTCATGATAGTGTTCTCCTCCTAAAAATTTTGTATTTCCTTCGGCAAGCCGCAAACTTGCCGTTAACGCCTAAAATATACCGAATACGACCTGTGGCACATATTGGGGATTATAAAATATGTGCTATTTTATCATTGCATATTTACAATGTCAATCAAAACGAGAAAGTAAAGATGCTTTTATAGTATAAAACAAATAGTTTTAAGCAAAAAAAGAAGCAGAATACAACTCCGACAATTAGGAAGTTTGCTGTCTGCTTCGATTAACGGTTATAAAATTACAAAATTATTTGAGCATGATGCTGTTATTGAGTAAAGAACTGCCGTATATGAATAAAACATCGCAACTTTTAAAGCTAACATAGTTTCCGAGCAGTTCACTCTTAAAATAACGAGTGTCAATTAAAGTTATTTTTGAATATGCTTCACACATCAGGGGCATTATGCTGCTTGCGAAAGAATCGCGAAAAACTATTAGCTCGCGGTCTCGCTTTGCGTTTGGGTTTTCAATGGTCATAAGTGCACAAGCGCCCGAAAGAAAAACATCGTAAGGATCGCGGGAGTAAAGCTTGTTAAGATCATAAACACCGATTATTTCGCCTGTTTCCTTGTTATTAACTCGGCACTCGTTTATGACGGAATTTGTCAAATAATATATTTTTTCACTTTTAAGCGGAAGGGCTGATTGGCCTCGATACACTCCCGAAAAATCAATGTCGGCTTCTTTTATACTGTAATCAGATGTCAAATATTCAGAAGAACCCATTGCTTCTGTTATTCTGCGAGCAGTTTGAATAATTTTTTCTTGCCGCCAATGAGTATCGGTTTTGTAATAATCATCGATTGTAAGGGTATCAGTAATGTTTATGTATTGTGCAAAGGGAGTAGTGTTATTAAAGATTTCTACAAGGCGGTCGTAATCAATAGCAAGCATTTGATTATTTGAAGCGAGAAAATAATTTTTGTCGGGAATTACACAGGAATAAACTTTGCAATCATTTCCTTCAATAAAATTCTTGTAAATTGTTGAAATTTTTTCGCCTGCACGCTCTATGGAGTTCACGTTTAAGGGGTATTCGATTTTTGCGGCGTATCCTTCGGAAATATATATTCCGTTATTATCCTTTTGTTGCAAAAAAAATAAGGAGAATGATGTTTTAAGGGTCCTAAAGTAATCTCTAAACGGAAATTGGTCCGGTGCAAACTTCTCAAAGGCGCCCATAAAATCTCCGGACCATAGGGTTTGAATACTTATTGATGGAAAAGCTTCCAACTTTCTTCTTTCACTTTGTGATATATCTTTCGATGGAGATAGTAGGCAGGCGAAAAATAAGAGAAAAAATATAGCTATAATGAAAATTGTTCCGGGAAGGTAAGAAGGTTTTGTTTTAATAATAGTCGCCTCCCTTAAAATCTAAAGTAAAGGAATGGGTTAAATGAGCCGTCAACCAAGTAAGCCGTGGACAAAAGAAGGTAAAAGCTTAAAATGACGGGCTCGGCAAAAGTAAAGAAGTGTGCGCCAAGAGCTGTTCCCTTGATTTGATTGGCCAAATAGCGCGGCAGAGGGGTACACCCAAGGGCAGCGATTATAAGCAAAACGCAATAGCTTCTAAGGTAATATAAAGATTCTGCGGTAACAAGAGGTAAGGAAGCAAATCCCAACAAACTGCTTATGTCCTTAAAAGCTTGGGCGTTGCTTCTGGCATTAAAAAGAGTCATGCTCAAAACAACAACGAGCAAAACATAAGTGTGAGAAAAAAATGACGGCAACTTCTTGAGTAAACTCCCGAGCCAGAATTTTTCAACTATTAGGAGAATTGCAAAAAGAAGACCCCAAACAACAAAGTTCCAAGCGGCTCCATGCCAAAGCCCTGTGAGCATCCATACCACTAAGATGTTAAGAATCCAGCGCAGAGGACTTACGCGGTTACCGCCAAGTGGTATGTACACATAATCCCGAAACCAAGAGCCCAAAGACATATGCCAACGACGCCAAAACTCGGTAACACTCTTAGATATATAGGGATAGTTGAAATTTTCAAGAAAGTTAAAACCAAAGATTTTCCCCATGCCGATAGCCATGTCGCTATAACCGGAAAAATCGAAATATATTTGCAAGGAAAAAGAAATGGCATATAGCCAATAGAAAAGCAACGACTTTTCATCGGATGACATGAATACATCACAAAGTTTACCCAGATTGTTCGCAAGGATTACTTTCTTTGCCAGTCCGATAAGGAACCTTGCAATGCCGATATGAATATCACCAAAGTTAGCTTTGCGGCAGACCAAGTCCTTTTCAACATCCACATATCGCACAATCGGGCCTGCAATTAGTTGTGGGAACAAAGCTACATAGGTTGCAAGAGTAAAAGGATTCTTCTGCGCATGCGTATCAGCACGATAGACATCCACAACGTAACTTTGAACTTGGAAAGTGTAAAAACTTATTCCTACCGGTAAAGCTATTTTCAACATGGGCAGGTTCAAGTTCGTAAACATATTAATGTTTTCAATAAAAAAATCGGCATATTTGAAGTAGGCGAGAAAACCGAATCCCGATAATAAGGAGAGGGTGAGCCAAAGCTTAGAAATTCTACGCGACCTGTGCTTTTCAATAAGAAGGGCGAAGATATATGCCAATAGGATTGAAGCAGTCATCAGGAACACATATTTTGGCTCCCCCCAGGCATAGAAAAACAAGCTTGAAACAAGCAAAACGTAGTTTTTAATTTTACGCGGCGACAGAAAATAGAGAATCAGAACCGCAGGGTAAAAATAGAAAAGAAATGGGATACCTGAAAAAACCATAAAAACTCCCTAAACTAAACTGCCGTTTTGCTTTGTTATTCAAGCTTAACCAACGCAGGGCTATAGCAAAAAATGGAAAAAGACAAGACTTAGATGTTAACGGACAAGGCTCCGCCACAAACTTTTTGATAAGCGTCTACAATTTGTGCGGCCGTTACAGATTCCGATAATGAGCTTGAAACCATGATCAACATAACGACATCTTCGTAGGCCGCAACGCGTAAATCGTCAGCCTCCACACATATCCATTTCCGAGTGTCTATACCATTTTTCATTGCGTTTGCGACATCTTTGGCATCGGAACTGTTTTTTAAGCGAACCAATACAAGGGAATAAGCTTGAGAGCCTATCGCCGGTTCGGAGTAGCAAGCTTCGCGGATCTTTGCCGCACTGTCAAGGCCGGTATAATATTTGAGTGTGTCACGGTCGTTTAGGTCCACAAGGTTGCTTTCAAGCATGAGATTAGGATTTTTGACTTTATATATGGCTTCAATTATTTCTTTCAAGCTTCCTTTCAAGACTTTGCCGGGCGAGGTATTTGTAGTTGTTTCTTGTTGTTTGTCTTGTGTTGTGCTTGTTGAGCTTGGGCGTGATGTGGTTGTGTTCGAGGTTGGACTCTGAGTTTGTCCTGATGTGGCAGTAGTTGTATCACTAAACTCAGAATGTGCTGTTGTGCTTAAAAGAGTGGTGAGTGTATCATCAAGTATTTCAGATAAGCCGGTACTGCTTGAGTTGTCGGTATCTGCGTTTTTGCCACAAGCGCAAGCGAGAAGGAGTATAATGGTTAGGCATACGGTAATGCAAATTGTCTTTTTCATGTGTTTTAATCTCCTTTTGATTTGATTGTTATTTTTCAACCAATATCCATTTGTTGGATTCTTCGTTGAAACTAAGGACATAAGTGAGAGACTTACCGCAAGATTTAATTATTAATGTTTTGCCTGAAGGTTCTTTTAACATCCAATCTATGTGCGCACTTTTAAAAATGCGTATCCGATCGCTTTGCTCCGAAAGTTCAGTTGAGGCCAAGTCTGTACGAATCAAATGACCGTCAGACACAAAAAGCCTTGTGTAACTTTTTGTTTCAATCCGGAGGGGTATACATATGTATACGTCTTCTGAGGCCGATCGCTCGTTGAGTGCAAAAGAGGATATAGCAGGGGCAGTGTCGCTTGCATCTGAAACGAGGCTTACACTTAAATTGTTTTTTGTAAGAATCAGCGTCGGAATAAAAAGAATGAAAAACAAGGATGCGACAAGAATCATCGCTCTGCTTCGGTGAGCAAGGCCTGAACGTTGCGATTTGATTTCTTGTGCATCAATTCTTAAAATTCTGTCTCGCAGTGATTCGGGTGCCTTGACTTCTAAGTAGCTTAGCTTAATTTTTTTATTCATAAGTCATTCTCTCCTCCGATTCCCGATTTTTTCAATAGAGCTTTGGCACGGGATAAGCGCATTTTAACCGCTGAAACCGATATCCCTAACGATGAAGCAATGCATTCAATTGTTTGTTCCTCGAAAAAAAAGAGCAGAATAACGGTCTTGTACTTTTCCGGCAAAGATAAAACCGACTCCATTACTCCGCCTTCATCCGAATCAAACTGAAAACAATCGGGTGTTGGGGGAGGGGAATTTTTGTTTACAACGGCACGATGCCTTTGCATATCATGGCAAAGGTTAATTGTTACCCTTATAAACCACGCCTTCTCATGCTCTTCTGAGTTGAAAATCGGTGATTTGCTTATATACTTTACAAAAACATCGTGTATTGCGTCTTGAGCGTCTTCATCGGAATGTAGTTCGGCGCAGGCGATTCTGAATAGCATATCCGCATAACGGTCATATATTTCCGAAGTGCCGGGAGAAATGTACTTTGAAACTCCCATATTGAACCTCCTCATTAATAAAACGTATAAAGACCATAAAAAGTCACATGGTAATAAAAAATATGTAATAAAAAAATGATTAATAAAGCCGGGGACAAAGGTTAAGATCGACTTGATTATTTTGTCTATTAAAGATAAAATGATAGTCGTTGTCAAGCGCTTTGTATTAAGTAAAAATGCAGTGTAATTATAGCAGAACGGACGGAGAAGCTTTAAATGAACTCTTTTATGGACGGCGGCATTTTAATATATCTTTTCATATTTTTCGGAAAGATTGCGGAAGTGGCCGTGGCCACAATCCGTATAGTGCTCATTAACAGGGGTGAAAGGTCCAAAGGGGCCGCAATAGCAATTTTGGAAATTTTGTTGTGGCTTGCCGTGACCGGAACGGTTTTAACCGGTTTTCAGGATGATTGGATTAAAGTTGTGGTTTTTGCCATAGCCTTCGCTTGCGGAAATTATTTGGGTTCTTGGATGGAAGACAAGTTGGCCTTCGGACTTTGTTCTGTCCAGGTCATCGTGCCCGAGGGGGAGGCCAGCCAAAAGATAGCCAAAGACTTGCGGGACAATAACTTTGCCGTTACGGAAATCAGCGGCAAGGGGATGGAAGGGGAGCGTGAGCTTATGCTTATGCACATTAAGCGCAAGCGCATACCCGAAGCGGTTAAGGTTGTAAAAAGGTCGGATGAAAAGGCAGTGATTGTCGTAAACGACACAAAGGTTGTTTACGGAGGCTTTATTACCAAGTAAATATGGACTTTTGAGTCCAATTAGAAATAAAAATTAAATAGGATGCCAAAATTTTAAAGAAAGTTTTGAGGTGCTTTGTTTGGAAACCAATGCTTTGTTTAAAAACGGGAACAACGGGACGGAAAAATCAAAAAGAGATTTCATCAAAACCCTGGGAGTCGGTAAGTCGGCTTTGAAAAAACTTCTGGCAATAACCCTGCTTATGAGTCTGCTCATGGGCACGGCTTTTTCATTTCCGAAAGCAGCCGCCCAAGAAGTTGTTGACTACCCTTATATCCTTGTCCACGGGATAGGAGGTTGGGGGCGAGACGAAGGCATAAACAACACTCTGCCCTACTGGGGGGCCACCACCGGCAACTTGGCGGAGTTTTTAAGAGGGGAAGGTTACACCGTTTATGAGGCCTCCGTGGGTCCTCTTTCAAGCGCCTGGGACAGGGCCTGCGAGCTTTACGCCCAATTGACGGGCACCAGGGTCGACTACGGCGAAGCTCATTCAAAAGCCAACGGACATGAGCGCTACGGAAGGGAATACAGCGAGCCCATGTTTGAAGGCTGGGGCAGGGAAGAAAACGGCCAAATAAAAAAGATTCACCTCATCGGCCACAGCTTCGGCGGGCTTACCATCCGTTTGTTGGCCTCGCTTTTGGAATACGGGGCCCCGGAGGAAATTGAAATTTCGGGCGAGGATGTGTCTCCCCTGTTTAAGGGAGGTCAAGGGCACTTGGTTCACAGCGTTACTACTCTTTGCTCACCCAATAACGGGTCCACCTTTGTTCTGGCCTTTGAAAACTTTAATATTTTGGAACCCTTTATCAACCTGTGTATAGCCTATGTCATCATAACGGGTAATTCACCCCTGTGCGGTTATGTCGACTTTCACCTTGAACAGTTCGGGCTCAGTTGTGTGCCGGGGGAGGACAGGTCGCTGCTGCAAATTCTTCACGACTTGGCCTTGTTTAAGGGTACGGGTACCGATAATGCGGCCTTTGATATTTTCCCGGGGGAGAGGGATATAAATAATCGAATCAGATATGTTGACGACATTTACTATCTGTCTTACTCATTTTCCACCACAAGCGAAAATCCCTATGACAAAACTCATTTCCCAAAATCAGGAACAAATCCCGTCCTTCTTATACCGGCCTTCATAATCGGTCGTTATAACCGCAGAACGCCCTCGGGCGAAGCCTTTGACTCAAGATGGTATGCCAATGACGGTTTGGTAAATGTTATTTCGGCCAGGCACCCCAACGGAGAACCTTGGCAGGAGTATGAGGGAGGCAGGCCTGTTTTGGGCAAGTGGAATGTTATGCCCACAAGGCAAGGCGACCACGGGACTGCCATAGGCTTGGGGGCCGACAAGGATGAAACGCATGATTTTTATTTGGAAATGTTTGAACTTATCGAAAGCACCAGATAAGTTTTAAAAATTACACGGTAAGGAGGTAAAAGCCGTGAATTTTGACAGATACACACAAAACGCCCAAGCGGCGGTTATGTCCGCTCAGGGTATTGCCGCAGGTTTGGGGCACTCGCAGCTTGAACCGGAACACCTTCATTTGGCCTTGCTCCGGCAAGATGACGGTTTGATAGGCAGGCTTATCAGCCTTATGGGGCTTGACCCTTCCGCCCTTGAAGCGGATTTGGAAGAAGGTTTAAACCGCCTGCCCAAGGTAAGCGGCAGCAATGCAAATATCTATGCCGGCAGGCGATTGTCCGAACTTTTCCCGAAGGCGGAAAAAATTGCAGAATCTTTTAAAGATGAGTATGTCAGTGTCGAACACCTTTACCTGGCGATGTTTGACGAAAAGGGCACGCCCAATGCCGCCGTTTTTTCAAAGTATGGAATCAGCCAAGAACTGTTCTTGCAAAACCTTACAAAGGTAAGAGGCAACCAGCGGATAACCGACCAGAATCCCGAAGACAGTTACGACGCCCTAAATAAGTACGGAAGCGACTTGGTTGAGTTGGCCCGAAAGGGCAAGCTTGACCCCGTTATAGGCAGGGATGCCGAAATAAGGCACACCATTCAAATCCTTTCCAGGCGGACCAAAAACAATCCCGTCCTCATCGGTGAACCCGGTGTCGGAAAAACGGCCGTTGTGGAAGGCTTGGCCCAGCGCATCCTAAACGGTGATGTGCCGGAGGGATTAAAGGACAAAACCATTTATGCCCTTGACATGGGAGCCCTTATAGCCGGCGCAAAATACAGGGGTGAGTTCGAAGAACGGCTTAAAGCCGTCTTAAACGAAATTGAAAAATCCCAGGGGCGGATAATTCTTTTTATTGATGAAATACACACCATAGTCGGAGCCGGCAAGGCGGAAGGTTCCATGGATGCCGGCAACCTTTTAAAACCCAAGTTGGCCAGAGGGGAACTCCACTGCATCGGCGCCACTACGCTTGACGAATACAGGCAAAATATTGAGAAGGATGCCGCTCTGGAAAGGCGGTTTCAAAAAATACTTATTGACCAGCCCACGGTTGAGGACACTATCTCCATCTTACGCGGGTTGAAGGAAAAGTTTGAAATCCATCACGGGGTCAGAATAACCGATGGGGCTTTGGTGGCTTGCGCAACCTTGTCCGACAGGTATATAAGCGACCGCTTTTTGCCGGATAAAGCCATTGACCTAATGGACGAAGCGGCCTCAAAAGTCAGGATGGAAATAGACTCAATGCCAGCCGAGCTTGACGAAGATATGCGAAAAATTATGCAACTCGAAATCGAAAAGCAGGCTCTGGGGAAAGAGGATGACCCAAACACAAAGGCCCGCCTTGAAAACATAGAAAAGGAACTGGCTCAACTCAGGGAGGAGACCGAGGCGGTCAAGGCCCGTTGGGAAGGCGAAAAGAAGGCAATAATCGACCTTAAGGCCACAAAGCAAAAGGTAACCGATGTTAAATTGGAAATCGAAGCGGCCGAAAGAGATTATGACCTTGAAAAGTTGGCAAAACTAAAATACGGAACCCTGCCCGAACTTGAGGCAAAATTGGAGGAAGAAAGAAAGGCTATTGAGGCCTCTAAGGCCGACGGCATTCTTAAAGAGGAAGTTACGGAAGACGAGGTTGCCGAAATTGTGTCAAAGTGGACCGGTATACCCGTAAGCAGACTTGTGGAAGCGGAAAAGGAAAAACTTTTGCGCCTGGGCGAAGTTTTGCATAAAAGGGTAGTCGGGCAAGATGAGGCAGTTACAGCAGTATCCGAGGCCGTCTTAAGGGCCAGGGCCGGCCTTAAAGACATAAACAGGCCGATAGGGTCTTTCATATTTTTGGGTCCCACGGGAGTCGGCAAAACGGAGCTGGCCAAGGCCTTGTCTGAAGCTCTTTTTGACAGCGAAAGGAATATGATTCGAATAGATATGTCCGAATATATGGAAAAACATGCGGTTTCCCGCTTGGTTGGAGCCCCTCCCGGCTATATCGGCTATGAAGAAGGGGGTCAACTTACCGAGGCCGTCAGGCGCAGGCCTTACAGTGTCATCTTGTTTGACGAAATCGAAAAGGCCCACCCCGATGTTTTTAATATCCTCCTACAACTTCTTGACGACGGCAGACTGACGGACAACCAGGGCAGGACTGTGGATTTTAAAAATACCATAGTCATAATGACTTCCAACATCGGCAGTGCCTATCTCATAGAAAACATTTCAATTGACGGCACAATTTCTCCCGAGGTTCGGGAAAAAGTTGAAAACGAGATGAAGAGCCACTTCAGGCCGGAGTTTATCAACCGTATTGACGATATTATCGTCTTTAGCCCGCTTACGCTTGAACAGATTGAAAAGATAATAGACCTCTCCTTAGAGGGGGTCAGGGCTAAGCTTGCGGACAGGAATATAAGTCTTACACTGACGGAAGAAACCAAGGAGAAAATTGCCCGCGAGGCCTATTCGCCTTTATATGGAGCA
>Ga0255342_1006267_pt1 | contig 10935 bp, 8 predicted proteins | sample wastewater_treat_3_FD_192416 | JGI IMG/M metagenome (GOLD analysis project Ga0255342, IMG submission 192416) | Wastewater microbial communities from Lulu Island WWTP, Vancouver, Canada - plant14 | ecosystem: Engineered > WWTP > Wastewater > Unclassified | place: Canada: Vancouver, British...
CAATAGCCAGCAGGGTTCTGCCGCCTGTCACAAAGTCGCCAATCGTGCGCATATGGCCCTGCCACATCAGCCCGTTCACCCATCCAGAACCCGGTATGGGCTCAATGGGTAGCCCGCCCGGTTTCAGCAATGTGAGCCAAGTTGGTGGGCTAGTGTGTGGACTTGCTGAAGCCGACAGACGCGAACGCCGAAGGTCTCTCCAATGTGGAAAACGAGTGGGGTAAGGGTCAACCCACAGGACAGGCTCGCCTGTACGGCCATGGAACCACTCGACAAACTTATGCGGCCGCTGGGCGAAACTCTCCCAAGGGATGGGCGACAGGTATACCAGGCGCATTAGGTGAAATGCTCACGCAGCGTCTTAACGATACGTTCTGCGGCATGCCCATCGCCATAGGGCGATACACCCCGCGCCATGGCTTTGTAGGCGGTTTCATCATCCAGCAAGCGCTGCGCCTCTTCGACGATACGGTCGTAGTTTGGCCCAACCAACTTGACCACACCTTGCTCAACAGCCTCCGGGCGTTCTGTCTCGTCACGTAGGACCAACACAGGCTTGCCAAGGGCAGGAGCTTCCTCCTGCACACCGCCTGAATCAGTCAGGATGAGGTATGCGCGCTTCATCGCAGCGATGAAAGGTGCGTAGTCCAGCGGTTCGCACAGCGTGAAATTCGGCAGCCTAGCCAAGAACTCGTAGGCCACATCCTTGACGTTGGGGTTGGGATGCACCGGATAAAGGAACTGTACTGTGGGGTTACTCTCGGCAAGGGAGCGCAGCGCACGACAAATATTGCGGAACGGCTCACCGAAATTTTCTCTGCGATGTGAGGTCACCAAGACCAAACGCTTAGTGGGGTCCAGCGGGACAGCAAGCTCCAGATCCTTGGCAGCTGTCATCAACAATGCGTCGATGACGGTATTACCAGTCACGATAATTTCCGAATCCGGGACACCCTCCTTCAGCAAATTCTGTCTTGAGCCCTCAGTGGGCGCAAAGTGCCAGCGGGCAAGCTTTCCTGCAATCACCCTATTGGCTTCTTCTGGAAACGGGTTTTGCATGTCCCAGGTACGCAACCCGGCCTCGACATGGCCAATCGGGATACGGTGGTAGAAGCAAGCCAACGCAACGGTCATCACGGTGGTGGTGTCACCCTGCACCAAAACCGCATCCGGCCTCTCTGCTTGCAAAACATCATCTAGCTCAAGCAGCAACCGCGCAGTCAACGTTGTGAGCGCCTGGTTCGGGCGCATTATGTTCAGATCGATATCAGGATCTATACCGAAGAACTCGTTTACTTGGTCCAGCATGTTCCTGTGCTGGGCTGTTGCAAGAACTCGTACATTGACCCAAGGCTCTTCTTTCAACGCCAGAATAACTGGGGCCATTTTGATTGCTTCGGGCCGGGTGCCCAATACACATAAAATATTTCTTGCCGTATCATCACTCATCGTCACGCCTTTGTAGCGGTCAAATACACAAAGCCACAGTGCTTTGAGAACGGATTCTCGTCGTCTGGAAAAAGAATGGTTGAGTCAACGCGCTGGATTTGGCCTCTTAATTGGAGCTGCAAAAATCCGACCACAAGCTGTGCGGCATAAATTTGTTCATGACTAAAATTTTCGAAGACATCCAGCAAATCGTCTGGCATGGGCATATGCTTGATTGCCATAAAAGGCAAGAGCGGATAAACAAACGCATTTTCGATTTTCACCTCTGAAAAAAAACGCGTCCATCGCACTCTCAATTCAGCTGCGCTCTCAACCCCTACGTGCCCATCTCGCCAGACATACTTCGTAATTTGACAGTCGCTCTCCAATGGCCTTGAGTGCTCGTAGTTAATTACCCCAGATTCAATACCATGTACTGAGCGCCCGCCTCTCTTGGTTACGCGGGATATTTCCGATATCAAGTGATTCTTGTGCCTAAATTCAATGTGACCAAATACATCCATGGAAAATACGCAGTCAAAATATTCATCATCAAACGGCAGCCTTCTGTTTAAATCGAAAACACTACAATAATCGTAGGATTGCCTAGCCATCTCAATACAAGCCGGATCGAGATCAATACCATAAATCTCTCGCGCGCTGGTATGAGATCTTATCGTTTTCCCAAATGGGGCAGAGCCACAGCCAACATCTAGAACACGAGCGCCATTTATGTTATCCACCAAAAATCTTGCGCGGTCACAGTCAATATGAAATTTATTGACCGGAGAAGCCAGAAGATCACCCGGCGGATCAATGGCGAACTTCGCCGAATAAAAATCAGTAGGATTTATCCCGAAAAACTGATAGGTTATATCGTTTTTCGTCAGGCAGCCTTTGTTATTCGAGCGCATCGCATTCATTTGCAAATTTCTCGGTAAATACTCAAAAGATCATCACAGTGTTTTGCTGGACTGTAATAGCGCTTAATATAATCACCAGAGTTCATCTCGGAATAATTTTTCAAGACCCGAGAAATCACTGCAGCAAAATCCTGAGGATCTTCACTTTTAGCCAAATGCACGAAGCTGGGAAAACCTCTTGTCTCAGAAAGTTGGTTAAATTCCACCATGCCGGGCAAGTCGCTAGCTACTACAGGGATATTCATCGCCAGAGCCTCTAAAATGGCGACAGGCAGCCCCTCGATGCGCGATGGGACCACAAAGCACGCAAAATCTTTCATTGCCTCCCAAGGCTCGCGAGTCGCATCCCTGAAATCGGCATCGAGCCCCAGTTCACTGGCTAGTTTTCGGAACTTTGGCAAATCGTCTCCTGCCCCGTAGAAGCGCACTGCATAGTTCGGGAATTGGTTCTTTATCTCAGCCCAAGCCTCCAAGAAGATATCAATCCCCTTAGTTTCGTAATAACTTGTGATCGCCCCAACAAACTTGCCTTTCTGTGATTGTGGTTTAAATCGATCAATTGCGATTGGGTGGTCAACAACACGACATGAGCGACCGGTGTTCTCATAAATGTAGCGCGCCAGAAAGGCGGAATGAGTAACCAATGCTGTGGGCACAGTCTTATCGCTTTCCGCCGTGTCAGTTCTGTGCACAAACTCTATGCACCGCTTACCCGAACTCCGCAGCACATCGAGACACCACTCCGGCAGCCAGTGGTAGAGAATAATGTCGTATTCGGAGATTACCGAGGCCAGCTCCCTAGGGTTGTCTGCACGCGTGTATTCAAAGGGACAGGTGTCTTTTCGGTCATGTCCACCGCAAACCACAATCGGCGCGTTCAGTCCTTTCGCTTCTTCGCGTATGAGGCTCTCCACGCCGCCGTGGATCGCATTGCGCGTGAGGATCAGCCATCTATCCGAATGGCGGGTTTCGAAAAGGCCGCGATCTCCATGATTTACCCGCCAACTTTCAATTGCTTTATCTGAAACCCAGCCGTATTCGTTCAATACGCCTACCCAGCGCTCCCGCCAGCTCTTGAGCTCGAAGTGATGCGCTGTTTCACTAGCACTTCTCTGCAAGCGTTCGCGCAACTGAGAATCTACAATTAAACGGTTTATTGCAGCTGCGATACTCCGTGCATCGGGGTCTACGAGGAGACCATTCATGCCGTCGTAAACCAAATCAGGGAGGCCCCCAACATTAGTAGATACCACAGCACAGCCAGCTGCTAAAGCCTCAAGACAGGACAGGCTCGTGCCTTCGCAAGCAATCGTCGGAATTACTGCAATATCCGCCTTTTGATACCACTGCGGCATTTGGTCGAAATCTGCAACGGCGAAAGTGGCTCTCTTGTCAGCCTTGCAGACATCCTTGACGATCTGGGTGTCGACCGGATCACCTTCACCCAGCCAGATAATCTCGACATCATGAGGAATCAGTGAAACAATCTCGCCGAAAATACGAGACCCGCGATTTATCTGGCTGCGACGCGGGAACAGTATTGTGAGACGTTTCTTATTGCGCAATTCAGTGCGCGGATAGTACGCGGTCGCGTCATAAAAGTTTGGAATAAAACGCATCTTCGAGGCTAGTTCCGGCCAAAGGCTTCGGATGACCCCCATTGAATTTGTGTCCACACTAACCACGCAACGGGGGCTCGAAAATGCCGAGTAAAGTTGCTGAAACCACTCAGGTGTGCGGAAGATTGATCCAGGATAGTTGTTGTGATCGAACCAGATCCCGTGACAGGTCATCAGCCCGTCTTCACGCACTTTGCCGGATGCATACTCGGGTAGGTGATAGTAGACGTGATCAAAGTCTTTGGTCAGTTCAGTGAATTCACTACACAAGCCGTGATGAAATTCACCAATCGAATCCGCAGTGCGCAATAGAACTACCTTGAAGCCATAATATTCACCCTCGCCAGGTGCCTGGAAGCTCGGCTGGTAGAAAGTGACATCGAACGACAATTCCTTGAGTAGCCGCGCCAACTCAAGCGCGTACCGCTCACCGCCGCCAAAGCGGGGGCGTCCGTCATTCCAGTCCAAAAGTTGATTGGTCAGGATTGCGACGCGGCGACTGCCTTCTTGACGTCGTACACCGAAATAGGGAACTCGGCTATTTGCTGATTGAGGCTGAAGTATCAGACCATGTCTTGCTACCGATTCCGATATCTTCAGTACAGCCCCTCCCGCGACGCTCGGGACGACGGTTACGGCACTGGCAACGCGCACCGGATTTCCGAAATTTCCAATGATAGCTGTGGAAGGAGTCCATCCTGTTATTTTCAGGAAGTACTTTCTTAACACCAGTTTGGTTTCGTATGCGACTGGAAATCGTTGATAAATCCGCCTGGCATGGTTATAGAGCTTGCCACGGTCGCTATCGGTCAAGCCACCATATCTGATGAAACGCGCCACGATCCGCATAGGGCGGGTGATCTTCCAAGAACGGCTAGCCATCAAGCTTGTAAGCTGATCGTAGTGGTGCTTTGCGGTATCCGAAAGATGCAGTAATTGGGCTCCTCTTTCGTCGACGAATCGATTAAGGTCTGACAGCTGCCCGTCGCGCTCGGCCACCGCCTGGTTGAGGCTGGTGATCTGCCCGTCGCGCTCGGCCACCGCCTGGTTGAGGCTGGCGATCTGCCCGTCGCGTTCGACCACCGCATGGTTGAGGCTGGCGATCTGCCCGTCGCGTTCGGCCACCGCATGGTTGAGGCTGGCGATCTGCCCGTCGCGCTCGGCCACCGCCTGGTTGAGGCTGGTGATTTGCCCGTCGCGCTCGGCCACCGCCTGGTTGAGGCTGGTGATCTGATTTTGATGCTCAGTCAGAGGAACCGTGAGCCTCAGCATTTCTTGCTCTAAAAAATGGTGACGCTGTTTCTCAAAATTGAACCCATTGAAATACTGATTCCCGCGATGAATATGGTGCAAGAAGTCTGAAAAATACTGCACGGATGACTTAAGCAGCAGCTTCGACGCGTCTGGAATCAAGCATGCGCCTCGTGATTGCTCGATAAAGGCTTCAGCGAAAACAAGTGAGGGCGTCCGAGAGTCAACCGACGGCTCCACATCGGAATATGTATCAGATAACACCTGGCGGATTGCGTTGAATGCTCCTGGTTGCTCTGCAACGGTCAACACTTGAGCCAGCCTTTTCAACAGGGCCGGGCTATAGGCTCCAGTCTTGCCTAAGGTATGGAGGACCGTAAACAAAACAAAGGCCCAAACGTCCTTAGGCCGCTGCGAAGGATCATCTGTTAGATGTCCAAAATCGACCCAACTGGCACCAGAGCCGGTGCGAATGGCATTGAATGGATAGGGGTCACCGTGTGCAAGTCCTCTTCTTTCAAGTTCATCAAGTCCGCTGGCAAGTTCACTCATCCAACGGCACCATTGATCAAAAGCGACTGGCTGGTTTTGAGAGCCTGTGCCATACACACTGCTTACGATGCCACGAACCCTCTTCCACGCGGGAGTTGTCGCTGCATCTTCAAACTCCTCGCCTTCGAGGATCTGAACCTCGGCCATGCAATCGCAGACCCGTGAAACTGGCATTAACGCCGAGTGCCCATGCCCAATCAGTTTCTCCCAGTTGCGTCGTGCCCCCTCCACGCTGCTTTGCGCGCCAAGAACATGCGCGGGTGAGCGTTGCGCCCCCGCGATAGGAACCAGCAAATGATGGCTGTCGCGAATCACGGTCAGCGCAGTTGCATCGCTTTGTCCGGTTTTAACGATACGAGATCGATGATCGATATCTTTGAGCAAGCAGGATTCCGAGCAGTGGTTCAGCTCCACATCCTTACCTATAGAGTATTCCGCCTTGCTGGGCACACGATCCAAAAGATTTTTTATTGGCATTTTCAGTTACTCCATGTCCAGTACCCAAAACTCACGCAAATAGCCATTTGGCCCAACCGTGTTTCCTAGAGATCTAGTTTTTGGTAATTCACTGCAATAACGCAGCAGAAAATTGACACCAAAGCCAACCGCAAATCCAGGTTCGCCGGAAGGGCATTCGTAATAGATGCTCAGCCTGGCTCGCCGGAACAATTCGGCGAGCAGGTGCCGAATATCTTCATCAGAATAGCGGCGCTTGCCTGACATGGCGTAGCCTGTTTCCCAGTGATGCGTCACACTAAGCAAAAGGATGCAATCCCAGTGACGTTCGTCGGAATCAAAAAACTCAGCAAGGTCTTTGCCATGAAACTCAAATCCTGCAAATTGATGCTGACTTTCAAGTTCGGAATAGAGCCCTTGACTGTCAACGTCACTGTTATCAATGCCGACAACCACACAACCAAGAGCGGAAAGCACTTTAGCCACTAGCCCACTATTGCAGCCGACGTCAAGAATCCTCAGACCTGTTAGAGATTGGTGGCGCATGAGCAGGTCAGACGCAATCGCAAACGCGCGATCTAGCCCAAGGCGTTCATATTGCTGACTGTGAATTTTTTCTTCAACCACAGTCCAATCTTGTGACGCCAACGCATGCACAAGATCGGAAATATCAATGTCGGGGAGATAGGTTTTCACATTGCACTCCTGATGTGGATTTTCCCCGGAACATCGAAGAGCAGCGGGACGATTTTGTCGGCCTGGTTGACCACGCTGAAACCTGCTGCGGCAAATGCCTTATCTACATACTCGCCCTGAACTGGCATGCGATAGCCCAAGTCGATCCGATATCTCGCTCCGCTAGAGAGCGGCGAAACAAACTCAAACTCCAACACACGTGACTGCCCCTTTTTCATTGGTGGCACATGCACGCCATGGAAAAAAGAATTAACCGCAAATAGTTCCACACCTTCTGTCGTGGCTACCACCAGACCTACTTCACCCTCATAAGGGCAATCATCAAGCGCCGACAGCAACGCCTGTACGCGCAGCGTTGCCCCAGTTTCCACGACAATGGCTTCTTCAGAGTCAGCCAATACTCGGCATTCAACAAACCTAGCCTGCCCTGTGCCGACACGATGGGAAACTCGACGCTCAAATGGGGGCTGCAAATCTGAGACGATCTGTTCGCGTTCCTGCTCATTTGTAGTCGCCGTTATTACGCCTGAATCGGGATTCGCCAACGGATGCGTAACCCCTGTAGTATTTGCCTCTTGGGACCCAAGAACGAAATAACGATCCAAAACTTGGCTGGCAGGGCCATCGCTTACTAGCTCACCATGACTAAGCAGGATGGCACGTGGGCAAAGCGCCTTGACAGTAGCTGCGGAGTGGGAAACAAATAGTACAGTTGTGCCGCGATCCATCATTGAACGGATTGCCGCATAGCACTTTGCCTGAAAGAACTGATCCCCAACAGAAAGTGCCTCATCGATGATCAGTATCTCCGGCTCAAGATGCATTTGCACGGCAAAAGCAAGTCGCACAAACATTCCACTGGAGTATGCTTTCACCGGCTGATCAATATGATTCCCTATATCTGCAAACTTCTCGATATCGGCGAACCTTTCGTCGAGCCGCTCTTTTTCTATGCCAAGAATCGAACCGTTTAAATAAACATTTTCACGGCCTGTAAACTCTGGATTAAACCCCGATCCAAGCTCCAATAATGCAGCGATGCGGCCGTTGGCTTCAACTAGCCCGCGTGTCGGCGATAGTGTTCCACAGATCAGCTGCAGCAAGGTGGACTTGCCGCTACCGTTTCGACCGACAATGCCTACAGCAGCGCCTTTCTTGACCTCGAACGAGACGTCTTTCAGCGCCCAGAAGTCGCGGTAGTACTGCTTGGGCTGCAAGCCGACAAGGCTTTGCATTCGCGGAAGCACGAACTGCTTAAGCCTGTCACGCGGTTGGTCGTAGATCTGATAACACTTGCTTAGGTTCTCGACCTTGATGGCGATTTCAGAGGACATCGGCAAACCCTTTCCGCGTCTTCTGGAACCACGCGAAGCCCAGCCACGCAACGACTGCCGAAACCAGCGTGTAAACACCCAACATGAAAAAGTTCGGTGGTTTACCCCAATACAGCACATCTCGCGCTTGCTCAACAACGGGTGTGAGAGGGTTGTAATAGAGCCATTGCCTGAATTCCTCTGGCAAAGCGGTGATGGGGTAGAAAATCGGGGTCATGAACATCAACACAGTAATGAGCGTGCCGATGAATTGAGAGACATCGCGCAGGAAAACTCCAAGCGATGCCAGCCCCCAGCTCAGGCCGAGAACGAACAGCAGGAACGGCAAGATGATCAAGGGCAGATAAAGCACAGTGGCGTGGGGCAAGCCAAAAAAGATCAGATGCGCCAGGAACCAGACACCAAGGCTGATCATCCCGTGGAAAAGTACAGACAGCAGAGTAATGACTGGCAGAATTTCCAGCGGAAAGACCACCTTCTTGACGTAGTTGGGGTTGTTGATTACCAAAGACGCTGCTCGGTTAATGGTTTCGCCAAACAGGTTAAAAACAATCAGGCCAGCAAAGAGCACCAAGGCGAATTCAGTTTTCGAGTCGCTCTCGACGTTCCAACGCGCCTTGAAGACGACGCTAAAGACGAAGGTGTACACCGCAAGCATGAAGAGCGGATTGAAGAACGACCAGAGTAGGCCGAGGAACGAACCGCGATAGCGCCCCAGCACCTCGCGCTTTGCCGAGGCTTTGATGAGTTCGCGGTTACGCCAGAGGCTGGCAAACATTTCGATTGGTGAGACTGAGAAGCTCCGCATTAGCTTGCGCCCTCCGCGCTGCAAAAAGCTTTCAAGTTCATACGTATCCCTGTGGATTGTGTTTCTGCCAGCGCCAGTGGTCTTGACACATGGCGGCCAAGTCACGCTCGGCTTTCCAGCCCAATAGCTGAATCGCCAGGCGCGGGTCGGCATAACAAGCCGCCACATCGCCCGGTCTGCGCGGGCCGATTCGATAAGGGACAGGCTGGCCGCTGGCAGCTTCGAAAGCTTTGACGACATCGAGCACGCTGTAGCCCACGCCAGTGCCCAGGTTCACGGCTATGCACTGTGGTCGATCAAGCGCTTCAAGCGCTTTGAGGTGACCCGCCGCCAGATCGACCACATGGATGTAGTCGCGCACGCCAGTGCCATCCGGCGTGGGGTAGTCGTTGCCCCAGACGTTGAGAAATTCCCGCCGACCCACGGCCACTTGGGCCACATAGGGCATGAGGTTGTTGGGCGTGCCTTGTGGGTCTTCGCCGATCAGCCCGCTCTCGTGCGCGCCCACCGGGTTGAAGTAGCGCAGGATGGCAATGCGCCAATCGGGATGGGCGCGATACACATCCCGCAGCATGTCTTCGATGACCAGCTTGCTGCGCCCGTAGGGGTTGGTGGCCGATAGCGGGTGGTCTTCCGTGAGTGGCAGGCTTTGAGGCTCGCCATAGACGGTGGCAGAAGAACTGAAGACCAGTGTAGTGACACCGCAGTTCTGCATGGCTGCAAGAAGGCGGTGGGTGCCGACGACATTGTTGTCGTAGTAGAGAAGCGGTTTTTCAACAGACTCGCCAACCGCCTTCAACCCGGCGAAATGAATGACGGCCTGACACTGGTGTTGCCGCAAGGCCGACTCGATGGCCGCCTGGTCGCGAATATCGCCCTGCACCAGCATGGGCTTGCGCCCAGTGATCTGTTCGACCCGATTGAGCACTTCGGGGTGGCTGTTGCTGAAGTTGTCGAAAACAACAACTTCGTGGCCGGCCTGAAGCAGTTGGACGCAGGTGTGGGATCCGATGTAACCGGCACCGCCGGTAACCAGAATACTCATGCGTGCCCTCCGACCTGGGCATCCAATAGCATGGCTACCGCACTCCGTGTGTTCGCATCGGAACCAGAGTATTTACCTGCCAAGCACGCTAAATCTTTGCCAGTTGCTACCTTTTTGAGTTGATTCATCAACCCGCCTCCACCTGTGAAAACCCCCGCTCGCAACGCCCAGACATCCATCTGAGGCGCCCGAATTCGGGGGGGGGGGTACATCGCAGCCTCCCTAAAGGCCACAAACACCCTGCCGTTGCTTCAAAATTATTATGACAATTATACCTTCCTCATTGCTTACCGTCAATGTTTACTGGTAGATGCTGGCTGGTTCGCACAAACGACAAAAGACCCCGTCTTCACCGGCTCCCAAGAGTGAAGCGGATGAAGACGGGGTCGATGGATGATGTTTGCTGCAGCCGCTGGCGTAGCCTACCTGGGCACACCGCGCCATTTGTCGAAACTACGCGCGCCGGTGTAGCCGAGGTAGCCGGCACCGAAGAGCCACCACAGGCTTTCCGGCACGGCATTGAGCAGCTTGGACAGGTTTTCAGCAGCCTGGAACACCTCGGCGGGCCACCAGATGCCGATGATACTGCCGATCACCGACAGCAGGATCACGCCGTAGATCACATACAGGAAGGTTGGGCGTGCCCGACTGGTCCACGGGTCGGCCGAATTGGCTTCCGCCAGTATGGCCGAGAGGCTCACCTGCATTTCCTGTAGCGCTTGCTGCCCCTCGGCCTGGAACAAGGCGAGCTTGGCCTGCTCGCGCTGGGCTGGATCGGGAATCAGGTGGTCGATCAGTTTGGCACCGGCTTCGAAGAGGCCGG
>Ga0255342_1006273_pt1 | contig 10922 bp, 7 predicted proteins | sample wastewater_treat_3_FD_192416 | JGI IMG/M metagenome (GOLD analysis project Ga0255342, IMG submission 192416) | Wastewater microbial communities from Lulu Island WWTP, Vancouver, Canada - plant14 | ecosystem: Engineered > WWTP > Wastewater > Unclassified | place: Canada: Vancouver, British...
TTCACGACCCGGATCAGATTGCCGAACGCGTCGAACTGCTGGAAGGTCTGCGCGTAAAGCTCCGCATCCGGCGCCGCTTCGACGCCCGTGCCGTCCGCCCGGGCGCGTGACCGCCAGCGGATTTCGGTGGTCTGCCTGCCGGCGCCATCGTAATCGCGCCAGACGTAATCCTCCGGGTTGTAGCGTGGCCCGTCGGTCCAGGTGACTTCGCCGTTCTCGTTGTAATAGGTGTAATCCCAGGCGAGCGGCACCACTTGTCCAGCTTCATAGACTTCGCGGGCCGTGGGCCGGCCCATCGGATCGCGATCCAGCCGGACCATGCGCCCATCGGCATCGGTCTGCTCGACCAGTTCGCCCCGGTCGTTGTAGAAGAAGATGTTGGTCACGGCCGGATCGCTCGTGCCCGTGTAGCGGATCGTTCTTGTCACGAAGCCCCGGCCATCGTGGCTGAAGTCATTCGTGGCCGCGTCGGGCGAGTTGAAGGCCCGAATCTCCCGCTGCAACAAGCCCAGTGCCAGGTTGGTGTACGTCACCCCGCCCGAGACGAAGGTGTTCGTGACGCTGTAGTAAACCCGCTTGTTCGTGCTGACCAGCGTGGCGCCGGCCTGACGAATGATGAACTCGGGCAGGAAGGGAAACTGCGGATGGTATTGTGTGAGCACCTTGTTGCCGACCGGGTCCGTGGTTTCCACCGGCAGGTTGTTGGTGCCATAGGCCATCGTGTTGGTGGCATACTGCGTGGTGCCGTCCCCCGTGAGATCGCCCCAGATGACCGTGTTGGTCACATTGCCCCGGGGATCGTATTTGAACTCGGTCCACAGGCCGCGCTTGTCTTTCTGCTTCCACAGGCTGCGGGGATACCCGGGCGGCGCGGCCGAATCGGCATACCACTGCTGCTCGATGGTCTGGTTCAACGGGTCCACGATCCGGGTGATCAGCCCGTTCGTGTATTCGTAGCGGGTGGTCTGGTTGAACACGTCTTTGACGAGCGTGTAACCCGTGATGGTGTTCGTGAACGAGTTGGTCAGATTGAAGTTGTTCGCGTAAATAAACGTGGCGTTGCGCACCAGGTTCAAATCCGGCCCGACCGTGGACCACTGGTTCGTGACGCGGCGGTGCGGATCGTATTCGTTCTTCAGCGTGCGGCCGTCGGGCTTGTTCTCCTTGAGGACCAGGTGCGTCGAATAGGGCACTTGCGTCACGACGCTGCCGTTGGTGACGGCCTGGGTCTTGTGCTCATAATCGTAGCCGATGACCGACTGATCCGGCAGGGTGACATTCACCAGGTCGCCGAACTGGTCATACGCGTAGCTCAACCGCCGCCCGTCGCCGGTCCAAGCTTCGGTGATGTGTCCGTAAACGTCGTATTGCAGCCCCAGGAAGTTGCCGTTGCTGCTTTGCACCCGGCGCACTTCGGCGAAATCAGATGCCGCCGAATTCGTGCCGTATTCAAACGTGAAGGCATTGCCGCGATGATCTTCCCAGCGGGTCAGGTAAGGACGCGTGCGGTTCACCGTGCCGGCGAACGTCATCACCTTGAAGGAGCGTTTGCCGCCATCGGCCTGCGTCAGGTAATAGTAGGTGTCGCTGCCCACGGTCTGCTTTGTGATCCGGTTCTGCAAACGATTGGCGGTGGAACCGATGCCGGCAGTCGAGTTGTTGTTCAACTGCGGGTTCTTGGCCGGGGTCGGGAGATACACGTTCGCGTTGGTCGCTGTTTGTTCGTAGGCGAGCACAGCGCCGTCCGCCTCCGCGGCATACACCAAGGTCGCATCCGCGTTCAGGCTCAGGTAGGGCATGAAGTTGAACTTCCAGCCGTAACCAAACTGGTTGTCGGCCAGATTGAGGCTGGAGTAGTTGCGGCTGACGGCCAGCGGCATCGGCCCGGGCAACACGATGTCCGTCGCGCTGATGTAGAACTCGCCCGTAACGGCGTGAACCGGATCGGCCACGTGACTGAGGGCTTGTCCCAGGGCATCGGTCAACTGGCCCAACCACCCTTGGTTGCCGTTGGCGGCTTCGACGCTTTGCGAGTAATTCAGATTGAGGGCGCCGAGCGATCCCAGCCCGAGATAATCCATGGAATCACTCGTCCAAGCGCTTTGAAAGCCGCTGTAGGCGTAGTAATTCAGATCGGCGTAATTGGCCACACTGCCGGCGCCATAGCTGGCGTAGGCATCGGGGGCCAGGGTGATTGAGGACGCGCTAGGCGCGGTGAGATTCATCGAATAGTTGTTGTCGGCATCCACCCCTAACCACAGATTCGGCGTGTTTGCCAACGCGAGCGAGCCAGCAGGGTTGTTGGCTCCGTAGCTGCCATTCTTCTCGGCAATTGCCGCTGTGGCTCCTGAAGGCTGAAGAATCAGCACGGCCATCCCTTTGAATGACTGGGTCTGATTCGTGACCGGGCCTGGAGTAATCAATACTTGAACGTAATTCGCAAATGGGTAGGTGTAACTTGCGAACGCGTTCGTGACGCTTGCCCAGATAGGTGGGGATTGGTCTTTAAGCTTTGTCGTTCCGCCCGTGGGGTAGTTCTTGTTCCCCTCGGTGACATAATTCGTGTAGTCAAGCACCAGAATTCCAGGTTGGCCGTTAGTGGCTGATTTTGCCTGAGCCACCTGGAGCAGCTTCATGGTCGAAACGGCGTCCGTCTGGTTGAAGAAGTGGTTGATGATGCTGTGCTCCTGCGCTGAGCCATCGGCGATGAACAAGTGGAAATAGTCATCGTTTGGCACCATCCCGTCATCACCCGAATCCAGACGTATTGTCGTGTTTCCCGCTATCGCCACTTCCTTGTAGAACATGTCAATGCTGGGCTGGACAAGATCAATGTTCCCGCTCGGGAGCGCGTTGTTCACGCGGGCGGCCCGGATGCTGGACAGCCCGAACGCCAGTTGCGAGGCAACCTGCACCTTGTGCAACCGCCGATTCAGCATGTCAAAGCGTCCGACCTTCTCGAAGTAGGCCATCCCCATGAGATACGCTACCGCCCCTTGATAGACATCGGGCGATAGGGTGTTCGTGGCAGATGGATTGCCCTTTAAGGTGTTCTCCATATTCCACAACTCCTGGGCCCTCACTTGCAGCATCTGGGCGTCACGCGACCGACATTCATGCAAATGGCCGCCAGGTCGCCCTTACGAAGTGGGCGGTTGTTGGTTATGGAAGTCGTAGCGGACAGCCCGAGAAACGAAGCATCGTGGTCTGGGACGACAAAGCCCACTGGCAGGGATCGTTGCCGTTGATAAACGAACTGGACCGCTAGTAAGTCATCGGATGAACCGAGGGTATTCGTGATAGCTTGCTGCTTGAGCAACGCCGCGTCATCGGTGAAGGCCCCCACGCCGGACACGTCCGGTCGATAAGGTTCCAGCGACAAGATCATCCGATGCGACTTGCTGGTGATCTTCTCATGCCGGATGAGAAGTTTGCGGTTGTGCAAGTCAGCGACCCGGAGCGTGCCGGTCGTCAACTTGGTTAACGGATTGGCCACGCTGGAAACCGTGACGCTCACGGTGTCGAATATGTTCGTCAATCGCGGGTTCACATTTGTAATTGCCGTGGAGCCCAGCGACTCAATCGCGATCGAGACATTTGTGACCACCAGGGGACGCGGGAAGTCATTCCAGCGGGTGTAAGAATGACGGCGGTTCCGGTAACGAACGCCGATGTCGTCCAAGGAGATGCCAGGGGCATTGGCTGCCAGCGCCTGTTTGATGAACAGCGGAAACAAGGTCTGGGGTGTGTCATCCTCCGTGCTCATACTCGTGATGTTGGTCTTTCCATACAGGTAGTCACTTATCCATGAATAGGAGGTCTTATAGGACGCGGACATGAAGTCATATAGGTTGAGTCCCTCGACAACTTCCGTGTCCTTGAACCAGGGAAACAGATGCACCCAGTTGGTGCCGATGTAAGCTGCCACCCAGGGATAATTGACGGGGATCAGGTTGTTGGTTGTCCACGGCTGCGCGCTAGCGCCAACGCTGTTGTTCACCGCTCCCCGAATCTGCATCCGCAACAAGGCACTCAGTTGAGTGTCGAGCATCTTCAGACCGTTTTCCGCGGGGAACACATACACGGCTGGAACGCCTGCTTGGCGCAGTAGATAGATCAACAGCGCACATTGTTCGGTCGGTGACCCCTGCTTCTCCATAAAAGCGCCCAATGCGCTGCGGTTTACTCCGCCGAGATTGATGGAAATATCCGAAACCGACCCATTGTCATTGTAGGCCAGCGCGTCCGTTAATTCCACTTCGTTCTGAACGTAGTTCGCCAAGGCCAGCGGATTGCGGCGCATGTCGGAAACAAACTGATCCAAGGTCGGGTGTCGTCGCAACTCGGGGCTGGCATCCAGATTCGTGCAGGCCGTTGGTGATAGGGAGACGGTGTTCGTGACCGGCGGCGCGTTCGTGAGCAATTCAGGCAGGGAAGCTCCCGCGTAAAAAGATGGGGCAGGCACTCCCGAGAACTGCGGTTGGTCGAGGAACAGTGCCCGCCATGGCGGTCGTGGCTGGAACTCCAAGGTGTAAAGAAATGACCAAGCGCGGTTGGTGTGGCCTGAGCCAAGACAACTCATCCAGTTGGCATTGACATATCCGGCCAACATCACATGATAGACGTAGTTTGTTTGCGTTGGCTCCGCTGTGTGGGTGATATGGTATCGCCCGGCCAAGGTGGTTCCCCACATCTTATACGGATCATTAAACCGAACACTAGTAGTCAATCCGCAATTGGTTACCGTTGTGGTGTATCCATTGGTAAGAAACTGCCGCCATTCGTTGGTCTGCTCCAAGCTTGGAATGGGAACCGCGAACTGGGTCACAAATCCAAAATCTGACTGCCGATACACTCGGATATACAGCGCACCCGACGAAAGATATCCCGGGCCGGTTTCACCCGCGTAAACGCCAAACCGATATGACTGGTTATGGAAAAGGGGACTGCCGCCAACGCGACTGCCAAATGCCACGATCGGCGACTTATATGGAATCCGGAGCCCAAGGTTTGTGGCACTCGCCGGGTTCGTGGCGTTGTAATGGTATTGGGTGTCGTGGTTCACCGGAAACAGGTTCGTTGAACCATCGCCCATTTCCCCAAGCGGCACACCTTTCTGGAAATCTAGTGGAATAACAAACGAGTGGTAGGTTGAGTTCGTCCCCGTGCCTCGATAGAAACGCCCCGTCCGGGCGATATTGGTCTGCGCCTCCCCCTTCGCGGCAAAGCCCAACGTCAGAATCAGGACGACGCTGCTGAGCCAGTTGCGAGTCTTCATCTTCATCCTCCCTTTCAGTAAACCGTCGTTCCGTGCGCCGGGCTTTGAATCGTCACCGTCAAGGCGCCGACCCCCGCATTGCTCGGGTCCGCGTCAATCCAGTTGTAAACGCCGTCCCCATCCCAGTCGTTCCCGACCTCGACCCGAAAGAACCCGACGTCGTTCGTCATCGCCCGCGTGAAGTTGGTCTGCCCCATCGTGCCGATTTCCAGCGTGGCCCATTCCGTCGCCGGCAGTTGGGGACTGAACAACAGGTTGTAAGACTCGTTGGTCCGCCCGCCCAGCAGCGTGATGTAGGCGTTCGTTCCCACTGCGGCAATCTCCAGATAGTACACACCCGGGATAGATTCATGGAGGGAATCCAGTTCAAAAGTCCCGCCGCCCGACAACAACCCCCGGGCCTGCTGTTCCCTCAGCGCCGCCAGTTGCAGCTTCTGCGCTTGAATTTCTGCCTCCGTCACCGGCCCTTTGGCCGCCACTGCGCTTACCCCGGTGTAGTAGAAATCGAATCCCCACAAGTCCAGCAGGTCGCTGAACGTGCATAGTTCCTCGAATTGGCCGTTCGCGATACCGCTCCCTTCCGCGTCACTGCCCACCGTCAACTTCGTTTGTCCGGCCAGCATCACCGGCACATCTGGCACGCCCTCGCCGACGGCAGCCAGTTGCCCGTCAATATGCAGCCAGGTCTGCTTCGGGCTGTAGCTGAACGCAATCAAATGCCAGTCGTCCGCATACCATTGCACGTCGGCTTTCAGGCAGTCCACTGGACCATCGGCTCCCTGGCTGCTCGCATACACCGTGCTGCCGTCTGCCGATACATATAGCGACCACCACACCAGCGGCGTCTTCTTGTCCTCGGCGCTCAACTCAACCAGCCGGCCATACTGCCCCGGGCCCTGGCCCAGCTTCGTGCTGGCGCTGTTCCAATCGGGTTTGAACCAGAAGCGAACGCAGCCCGTCTCCGGGGCCACAATCCACCGATCGGTCGTGACCATCGGCAAGGCCACGGGCCGCACCCGATACCCTTGCCGGTTCAGCGCGTACCCGGACCAGCTTTCCACCCACACGGACGGGTCCACCACCACGGCCCGCTCGGTCTTGCGCCCATAACCGGCTTCGTAAGGCTCGTCGAATTGCCAGATGTGCAGCGTGGTTTCCGGCCACGGTGGCAGGGGCGTCCGCGGTGCCGCGGGCGCCGAGCCGGCCACGGCCATCAGCACGGTGAAGGCGCAGACCTTCAGTAGAACAGGTTGGCATTCCCGGGCGATGACCGGACGGTGCGTGCTTGCAGTTTTCATGGTTTGGATTACGGATTGAAAAAGGGGGCGGCAGCGTTCGTGCCCCGGCGTGCAGGTTGCCTCGCATGCGTCACGATCACAGGGCGGTTTTGAAACTCGGCGGCAACGCTTGTGCCGGCCCGCCAACTCCTGTCTGATTTGTTCATGGCCTGAGTGACTTCGTAGTGCCAACCTTCCGGGGACGACATGGCCCGCTCGGCGTTCCTCACGCAAGCCTGCAATGGTCACGGCGACAAAACCGCTGCGCCCTTCGCGGCAAGGCCGTCCTGCGTCCCCAGGTTCGCGGTGGCGGTGATTCGCCCGATACGAGTTGCGTCCATCTCATCCAGCACGGGCCCGAGCCGCCGAGCAGACTGCGGTCCGCACGGTGAATCCGGGCTCAACGGCTGTCAAGCCCAAAACGCCCCAACAGGGCGCAAAGTGGCATGATGGTACCTTTAATTTATCCTCGAAGCCGAAAGGGTCCGGCAGCATTGCTTTCAGTGTCGCAATTCGGCCCGCCAACGTTCACCGGCCCAGTTGATGCCCGGGGGGATTACGGGGTCGAGTGGGAGCAAAACCTCCGATATGGCGGCCGGGTGCGCATCGTCTTAGTGATGCGTAAGGAATACAATGGCGGGTTTGTGGTCCCAGGAATGGTCTTGCTTGAGCTTAAGCTTCAGGAGTTTCGGTAGCGTCTGGTCCGCCCGGGGCTGCCCGTTCGTCTTCTGCCAACGGCCCAGTGTGAATGCCCGGTAAATCAAGCCAACATTGCCACACTTCTCGCGTGATCTTTTGCGCGTCTTATCGTATCCTCCCGCTCAAGCCGCCGGTGCGCCGGCGCCCCGACATTATGAATACGAACGCCGTTCGCGAATCTGTCCGCCTTCTTCCATCGGACTCCGGGGCTTATCACGCCAATTCCCCGGGCTTGGGTCACAAGCCGATGAACCAAACCATGACGGCACACCCCCGCCTGGCCGAAACGATGAACGATCCGCAGTGGGCGTGGCGGATCGCCCAAGCCTACTACTTGTCCCAGGAGCCGCTTCCGGCTGCCCTTCGGGACCTGAATGTGCGCCGGGCCTACTTTTATCTCCGGGGCGCCCGCGATGAGGCGGTGGCGGCCGCCCACGACATTCGCACCTCCTCGGCATACGGCAACATCCGAGCCGTATTGCAGGGTTTGTTGTGTGCCTCCGATATTTCGATCGAAGACATTGCCAGCTTGTTGGGTCTGGCACCCGAGATCGTGCGGTTGTTCGAGGGCTTGTTCTTCAACGTCCGTGGCCGGGAGGCGGCCTTCGCCATGAACCAGATTTTTCCCCAGTCCCGGATTGGTGCGGTCGCGGAAATGGAGAAGGACTTCGATGATCTGGAACGAACGCTGATGCGCGTCGGTTGGGATTACGGCTGGAAGGAAGTCGCCCGCCTCGCGGGGCTCATCCCCTTGGAGGACGCAAACGAATCCACCGACACGATATTGGCCGACATGGAGAAGACCACCGCGGCCAACGCCCGGATGCTGGCCCGGGCGGGCCATCTCAACCGCAAGGACTCACCGGGAATTCGCCAGGGCAAGACCTTGATGATGCGGCCCAAGCCGGAGGCGTCGCGCCAGCAAACCGATGATGACCGGCTCGGCCTGGGTAGTTTTGGGATGCGGGCGGCCGTGCTGGAGCACTTCCGGCGGATTTCGGAACCCGACGTTCAGTATCGGTTACGTTTACAGCAGTGGAAGCACGCACAGGACGCGGCCGCGAAGAATGCTGGCGACCAACTTTAGGGCCAATCCACGCCGGGCGCCACGTCCCGTGCTTTCGCGAGGTTTATGCCGCCTGGTTCAGCGGCTTGATCAAAGGCGGCGTTGACTCAATCGCCGGCATCGTGACCTGAGTTCCGCCCGGTTGTTGGCCAACTCGGGTTGAATTGGGATGCATCAGCAGCGGCGTGGCTTGCTTGGCTTTAATCGCCGCATAGCCCTCGAACCGTCTTTGCAGGTATGCCCGGACCTGCGTGAGCACCGGGGCGACAACCACCGTGTCGAGGATCTGGGCGAAGCCGGCATCGGTCTGGGTGAGACACTCCTCCCGCAGCGCGAGCGGTAAATCGAACTGCGATGCCACGTCCAGGATCACTTCCGTTCCGCCCTGGATTTTGATCGCGTATTCAACCCGGATCGCATCTTCCGCCAGCGGAGGGGCCTGTTTTTTAGGCTGATCCGCGTCAAACTTCGATAGCCAGAACTCGGGCGGATTGTTGGCCAGCCGTTCCCGTCGGGTCGGGGGGCGCGGTTTCGATGGTGGATTTCCCGGCCCCGTCGCGGGGGCAGCCCCCTGTTGGGACTGCGCGGGGTCCGCAGCAGGAGATGGTGCCGTCTTAATTGCGGTGGTGTCCGGGGGCGTGCCCGGCACAAGCGTCGTCTTGTGATCGTCGTTTGTCATGCTTCGATTATGCCGCAAGGGGGACTGCTTTCCAGCGGCGAGCTTCGGCGTGCCACATTTCTGCACCAAAAAACTCACCCCAACCACCCCAGCCACCCCAAATCAAGGGGCGCGGCCCCAGAATGAAGACCGCAAGGCGATCCCCCGGAATCCGTTTTGTGCTCCAGATTCCCGCCGGACAGACTTGGACTTGGCGCGACCCCAGGGCGACTCGCTCAGCACTTTAGGGATCAGTTTTTGGAAGACCCCCTGCGCGATTAACGGCAGGGTTCGCTCACGGCAGTAACGCAGGAATGCCGCATTCAACTCGGCCACCGTCACGTCTTGCCCGGGTGCCAAGATCAAGGCTTCGCGCACAAACGTTCGCAGTAGATCCACGGCAAACGGCACCTCGCTTACCAGCACTCGGCGGAGGCAGCGCAACATCCCGGCGAGCCACTCGTCGTCGCACCAAGTATGCGCGAGCACGCCCGGAATGGGGGCGGAGATGACGAGTTGCCGGATTTCGCCGGTCAATTGCTGTGCGTCGCGCGGCTGCCATGTGTCCCCGTTAGGTCGTTGCCAAAACCGGCCCGTCGCCCGGTCAAATGCCGTCGTGGCCTTGAGGCGGCGCCTGAGGAAATCCAGCCAAGCATCCCGCTTCGGAACGATGCGCCCACGTGGCGTCCGACGCACAAACTGACCGTGCGTCAACGTTGTCAGCCACGCGGCGACCGGCCCGTCGGCGTCTTGGCCCCAATCCAACGAATACAGATCAACGGTCTGGATGCCCGCAAGGTTCAGGAACTCGTCCCGGGATTGGAGTGCCTGGCGGTCAAAAACCATAATTTTGCCGGCCATCTGGACGTGGAGTTGAGGCAGATCGAGCGGCGCCCGATGGGCCGTCACCGCCCGAATCCAGATGATCAGGGCGCCGTCGTGGGCGGTGACCAGGCTTTCCGCACAGGCCGGGTTTCGCGCGAGGAAGGCATCCAGACCGGGGCGATCCTTGAACTGGATCGCGGTGAGGCCGGGGTGACCGCCCAAACTCACCGCGATGCTGCTCGTGGCCAGACGGCGTAGGTATTCCGGCGAGTTGGATTCGGTGAGCAGCGGGGCGGTCGCCGCATCAGGCGAAACGCCGCGGGGGACGGCTACCAGTTGGCGGCGGTCGAATATGTTGCCCAGATTAGCGAGGACGTGATCAAGAACCCCGACGCTCGTTGCCGTCGTGGTGACCGCTGAAATGGGTTGTGGTTCGCCGAGCATGCGTAGATGGGATCGGACCGAAGTTCAACAATGCCCGCAAGCCTCACTCCCGGGCGCCGCTTCGCCTACTGCTGCTCGGCCCATGCAAGTTGGTTGAAGTCCACCACCTTGATCTCGCCCGCGAGCAAAAGGAACGGCTCAACAGGCTGTTTTGGGCAGCCGACCAGCACGGTTCCTTCGGAGCACCAACGAACCCCATCAACGGCGAAGGTTCTGGGAATTCGCCCGGCGGCCCGCAGCCAGATCGCGGCAGCGCCATGCCAGCCCGTGACGAGTGTGCCGCACAGGGACGAATTCTCGGCGTAAAACGCTTCCAGCCGTGAGAACCGGGGGAACACTAGGGCGCACAGCCGGGCGCCGTCGTGGACGGCGCCAAGCTCAACACCAAAAGCCCAGTCCAGCGCCGGCTTGGGCACGTCGCCCAGGTCTGTATCGCTGACGTTGCCAGGGCGGAACTCCGCGACGATGCCGGGGTGGCTTAGGGCGACCGATGTTACGTTGCCGTAAGGTGCGAACAGGGACTCCAAGCCCGCAAGCGTTGCCTGTGCATTCAAATCTCCAGCAGTGTGATCACTCATACTTTTTGCTTTTTTCCGGATACCCCGGATACCTTTTGCTCACTTGATCCGAGTCTTGTTTTTCATGTCTCATCGCCTGGTTTTCTGATACGACCAC
>Ga0255342_1006277_pt1 | contig 10917 bp, 7 predicted proteins | sample wastewater_treat_3_FD_192416 | JGI IMG/M metagenome (GOLD analysis project Ga0255342, IMG submission 192416) | Wastewater microbial communities from Lulu Island WWTP, Vancouver, Canada - plant14 | ecosystem: Engineered > WWTP > Wastewater > Unclassified | place: Canada: Vancouver, British...
TAATAATCGTGTTGTGCGCCGCGCCGGGCGCCGCGGCGGTTGTCAGCACTTTCGACACCGGCCCGGACGGGTGGATGGTTGCGGATTTCGACCCGGGCTATCACCAGCCCAGCGTGCCGCTATTGTTTGGCTTCGAGTGGGGTCCATTCCAGGGGCTGAACGGCGGCGGCCTGCGCGTTGGTGAGCTTACCTACTGGACGCACATCGCAGCTCCGGCAGGCTATCTGGGTGACTGGCGGCATGGCATGGGCCAGACCCTCGAGTTCGACCTGCTTATCACATACACCGACGGTATGCCGTATTCGTCGGTCGCTGTACGAGGGCTCGGAAAGACACTTTTCTACGTTGTCTCCAGCCCGCCGCTTGGCGCCTGGACGCATATGTCGGCCCCGCTCGGGTCCGGCGACTGGCGCGTCAACTCCTACCACGGAGAGCCAGCCACGGCCCTCGACTTCTGGGAAGTCCTGCGATCGGTGGAGGGGCTGTACCTGATGACGGAGTGGTGCACAGGCCCAGACGATACGCTCGTTGACAACGTCGCGCTCAACCTGGACCCGGTGAGACCGGATGGAATCCACATATTAGCGCGGGACACCGTCAACCAGGCGGCCATAGACGGCAGCAAGCATTTCCGATTCACGCTGACCGGCGCGGTCAGCGCGCTTGACTCGACGGGCTTCGATCTGGACGACCGTTCGGGCCGCGTCATCCGGGTGGCGGCGGCTGAGCTTTCGGGGATATCGGCGGGAGACCTGGTGAGCGCGACCGGAGTGCTGGACGCCGAGGCCGATCCGCCCGTGCTCGCAAGCTCGGCGCTGGATATCGTGAAGCACTGACGCCAGCAGGCTATGGAGTGCGGCACGTAAGTGCCGCTTTTCCGCGCCGCTGCCCAGGACAAAGCGAAAGCTTTCGCTTTCGCAGTCCATGGTGGGGAATGCGGCCGTCAGACCTCGCCGGTGATGCCCTCGAAGAGAATGCTCGAGAGGTAGCGCTCTCCCGCGTCGGGCAGAATGGTAACGATCGTCTTGCCCTCGAACTCCGGCACCTTCGCAAGGCGGACGGCCGCGGCCGCCGCGGCGCCGCAGGAGATTCCGCAGAGGATGCCTTCTTCGCACGCAAGCCGCCGCGCCATCTCGATGGCCTCCTCGTTCGTGACCTGCTCCACCCGGTCCACGACCGACAGATCGAGCGTATCCGGGATGAACCCCGCGCCGATGCCCTGGATCTTGTGCGGACCCGGCTGAAGGGTCTCGCCGGCGAGAGTCTGCGTGATCACCGGGCTCGAGGCGGGCTCGACGGCGACGGAGACAATCGGCTTGCCCTGCCGCTGCTTGATGTAGCGCGAGATGCCCGTGATCGTTCCGCCGGTGCCCACCCCGGCGACCAGCACGTCAATCTGTCCTCCGAGGTCGTCCCAGATCTCGGGCCCGGTGGTCTCTTCGTGAATGCGCGGGTTGGCGGGGTTCTTGAACTGCTGCAGGAGGACGTACTTCTCGGGGTCGGATGCCAGTATCTCGTCCGCCTTCGCGATGGCCGCCTTCATGCCGCCCGCGCCGGGGGTTAGCACGACGTTCGCCCCGAGCGCGACCAGCACCTTGCGCCGCTCGATGCTCATGGTCTCGGGCATGGTGAGGGTGACGGGATAGCCCCGCGCCGCCCCCACGAAGGCAAGCGCGATGCCGGTGTTGCCGCTTGTCGGCTCGATCAGTTCGTTGCCGGGCGACAGGATGCCCTGCTTCTCGGCGTCCCACACCATGGATGCGCCCACGCGGCACTTGACCGAATACGCCGGGTTGCGCCCCTCGATCTTCGCGAGCACGGTCGCCCGCGCTCCTTGGGTGACGTTGTTGAGCCGGACGAGCGGCGTGCGCCCGATGCTGAGAGAGTTGTCCTCGAAGTAAGCCATTGTTTGTCTCCGTTACCCATGCTACCCCAGAACGCCCGGCGGGGAAACCCCGCTCCCACGTCATTCCGAACTCGGTGTGAGGAATCTCACGCCCGATCAACAGCTCGATGGGGGGTGAGATTGCTCACCTCCCCGACCTTCTCCGAGGACATTCGTCCTGCCAGGTCAGACGTGGGACACATGTCCCGGGAGAACGCCCCACGCGTGAGGCATCTCACGCCCGATCAGTCGCCGCGCGCGAAGGACAACCAGAGCCCCGGGGCGAAGGCAGTGCCGGAGGTTCTCTGGATTATGACACTGATAGCCATCGTGCTGGCAATGGCGCTCGCGGCGTCGAGCGGGCAGGCGTGCGCCTCGGAGGCCCCCGGGCGAATGGGCGTTTACGTGACCTTCCGCAGCCTGATGGGCCAGCCCGACGCCATGCGCGCCGAAATGAAAGCGATGCGCGAGGCGGGCGTCGAGTTCATCCTGCCGCTCGCCAAGAGCACAACTGGAGAGGTGTACTGGGACAGCCGGATCGCCCCGGAAGAGCTTGTGAAGGACCGCAAGCACCTCTCGCGCATCACGGAGATCGCGCATCAGGAGGGACTGAAGGTCTATCCCTGGGTCTGCGTCTGCACCGAGGGCAAGGAAGACTCGCTCAACGCCGTGCTGCGGGCGCACCCGGACTGGGCGACCGTGACGGCGGTGGGCCCGATCGGCGTCATTGATCCGGGCAACCCCGACGCCCGCGCGTACGAGGTGTCGCTGATCCGCGAGATGCTGCGTGACTCGAAAGCCGACGGCGTGAGCCTCGACTACCTGCGCGCCTCCAATCGCTTCGCCTACACCCCCAGCCTGCGGCGCGAGTTCATCCGCCGCTATAAGACCGACCCGGCCGAAATCATCGGGGCGGGGAAGGATTCGGTGGCGACGGAAGGGGGCAAGACGTCCGGCGCGAAAGCGGCGGTTTCGCCCCGCAAGCACCCGCTGTGGCCGCGCTGGCGCGAGCTGTACCGCGACGCCATCAACACGCTGGCCGGCGAGATTGCCGCGGGCGTCCGCGAAGCGCGGCCTGATGCGTCCGTCAGCAGCTACGTGTGGGGCGCGCACACCTACGGTCCCACCTCCGAGGCGTATCAGGACTACAAGACATGGGTGCGCAAGGGCTGGCTCGACTGGATCAACCCCACCGGATACCGCTACACCGACGAGAGCTTCATCGCCGCCGCCCGCGCGAACCGCGCCACCATCCCGCAGTCGTTCCCGATGCTCATCACCATCGGTGTGCGCACGTCGCACGGCTCGCTTGCCACGGCCGCGGAGGTGAAGCACCACATGGAGCTTGCCCGGCAGGAGGGCGCCCAGGGCCTGGTGTTCTTCACCTGGGAGGCGCTGAAGCCGTTCGCGGAGGATCTGGAGCAGGACATCAAGGGGTGGAGGCCGAAGGGCGAAGCAGACGCGGCCAGGTAAGCGGTCGCGTCAGAACGAGGAGGGGAAACGTGAAAACGAAGGAGCCTTTCTGCCGCATGGCCGTGGGCCTTGCAGCGGCGCTGATCATCGCCGCAATCGGCCTGGTCGCATATATCGTGATTGACCTCGCGCTGCACCCCACCGACATGCCCCTGGTATTCCTCGCGGTGCCGCCCCTGACATCTCTCGCCGCGGGCGCGCTGCTTGCGTGGTGTGCCGTGACCAGACGCGCTCGCGCGGCAGGTGACGAGCGGCTGGTGGCGCTTGCCTGGGGCGCGGGGGCGTCCCTGCTGGCCCTCGCGCTCACCGTGGGAATCTTCTCACTGCTGGTCACGCTGGCGAGGTCGGCGTCTGTCCGCGGATTGACCAACCCGTGGCTCGGCTGGGTCCCGATCGCCGGGGTGAGCGCGGTTCTGTCTGTCCTGTTGGTGCGCGCGGTCCGGGCGCGCGTCAGCCGGGCGACCTGAGGGCTTCGCGGCTGGCGATGGCGGCCGCCGTCAGCGGGGCAGCTTCTCGATGTGCGGCATGAGCGCCCCGTGGAAGCGCACCATCGCGTCAATCAGCCGCTCCTGAATCTCCGGCCACTGGTCCGTGTCGCGTAGACCACCGGCCGGGAGATCGTACCTGATCCTGCAGGCGCGTTTGCCGGGCAGTTCTTGCCAGACTAGTGGTTCACCGAAATCCCGCTCGATGAGATCCTGCTGTGCCCTCAGCGCCCGCAGGATGGCTAGATTGGCGTCCTCGCTGTCGTGGTCAATGTAAAGTCCAACATATGTGTTCGTGCCGCGAACGATATACTCAAAGTTAAGGCCGGCTCTACCCAAATAGAAACTGAGATAGTGCTGGGCCCAGGGCTTCCTGTGTGACCCCAGTTCCAGCCCCTTCGCCTGCAGGCGTTCGATCAACTGCGCCCAGAACTCTCGTCGCAACCGGTGCCGCTCACACTCCTCTTCTGGCCTGGTACCCTCTGGTTCAGTGCTCACCGCCGTGGATGTTCCATCAGTCTTCGGCAGCTCAACAACCGGCTGCACGGGCGGTTCGACCATGCCCCGGATCGCCTCGACCACCTGCTGCCGCGTGATGCCCGCCAGCCCCGGACGCGACTTCAGCTTCTGCCATATCGCGCGGATGAGGTCACCCTCCGGATTGGCCAGCCCCTCGGAAAGCTCCGCATTGAGTCTGCTGGAGGCCGCAAACCGCTCGACCATGCCGCCGGTCACGGACTCACGGCTAATGGCCCGCAGGAACTCGAGCGCTTTCGCGCCGTCCCTCAGTTCCATATCCGCCACGAGCTTGTCCGCGGCCACCCCTATCACGTGATTGTCGTACAGCCGCCAGCGCCGGCCGCTGGTCAAGACAACCCAGCGCTTGCCGTTCTGGTTGGCGTAGTTGAGCGACTGCTGTACGTGGGAGTCCTGCAGAGAGACGTTCCAGGCCTTCGCCTCCAGATACCAGGTGAAGTCCGTGTCCGGCAGAATGGTGTAATCCGGGAACTGATTGCCCCCGTCGGCAAGCTGCGGCAGGATCTCCATGCGCGAGTAGCCGAGCGCGTTGAGCATCGGATCAATGATCCAGTAGCAGGTGATCGCCTCATTGGCGGGCGGATTGTCGTAATATGCGGCCGCTTCCGCAATGGCGGTCTCTATGACGTTCGTGTTGTCGGGCATGCCTGGCGGAATCTCCTTCGGCGGCTTCTTCGCTGCGAGCCGCCATCCGTCCTCCTGCCGCGCCGCCCGTGGTATAATTGTCCGCCGGTTGCACACGGCAAACAGGAGGCAAAGAAGCATGGTTAGAGCAATCGTACTGGCCGTGGTTATCATCGCCGCGGCGAGCGCGTCGGCGTCAGCGGCCGTGATCTATCAGGAAGACTTCAGCACGGACGCGCGGCTGTTCGGAAACGAGCGCGGAGACTGGGGCGTTGCGGGCGGAGTCTATAACGCGGCGCAGCCCGGGAACCTGCCGCCCGACTACTCCGCGCTGCCGTTCAATCTGCGCGACTTCTCGGTAGAGATGGACATCAACGGCGTCTCCGACGGCGGCGTCTGGCTGCGCAGCCGCGACAACGCGGGAAGGATGAGCGGCGTTCTTCTCGTGACCGGAGGCTACCATATGTCCAACGGCGGGTTCTACTGGCACATCGTCAACGATGACAGCTACGGCGGGGCGACGAACCATTCAGCCGCGGTCTTCAACCAGGGCGACAACGTCCACATCCGCGTCACCGTGCAGGGCGACACCTACGCCGTCTATCTGAACGGCAGCGAGACGCCCGCCACCACGCTCACAACCTCGCAGTTCGCGACGGGCGCGGTGGGGCTCTACGACTTCTCGAACCAGACCTTCGACAACGTGAAGGTCGAGGTGAACGGGCCGGCGTATTCCATCGGGCTTCGCAGTGCGAGGCAGGACATCATCCAGAATGCGTCCGCCCGGTTCTTGTTCACTGTGTACGGGACCGTCACGTTCAAAATGCCGGGAGCGATCGAGATAGACGACGGGTCGGGCGACATCTTGAATGTCTATACGCCCGGCGAAAGCGTTGCTGATTACGGCAGCTTCATCCGCGCCACCGGGCTGCTGTTCCCGAACGGCCCGGTCACCGACATGTCCTGCATGCCGTCCGCCATCGAGATACTGGCGCCCTAAACGCGGCCGGCGGGCCCCGCCGCGTGCTCTTCAGGCTTCGGATAGCGCGGCCGCCCGCAGCCGCGCTATCAGCTTGCTCAGTTCGCGCACCCAGAGGACCGAACTCGCCACCACCGCGCACAGCGCCCAGTCGCGCCCGCTGAGGGCCACGGTCGAAAACGCCGCCTGAAGGAACGGCACGGTCGTCACGGCCACCTGCAGCGCCAGCGAGAACCCCAGCGCCAGCCACAGCCAGCGGTTGCGGAACAGCCGCGGCAGGGCGCTGCGCTCGTCGGAGCGTGCGTTGAACACGTTGAAAAGCTGGAAGAACACCAGCGTCGTGAACGCCATCGTCTGACCGTACTCGAGGCTGCCCGTCCCCTCTATCAAACCCTTCGGCATTGCGGCATCGAGCATCAGCAGCGTGCCGAGCGCCATCACGGGCGAAACAATCAGAATGCCCGCCCACATCTTGCGCGAGACGACGCCTTCGCTGCGCGAGCGGGGAGGACGCTGCATCAGCATGGGGTGCCCGCGATCCACGCCCAGCGCCAGCGCGGGCGCGCCGTCGGTCACAAGGTTGATCCACAGAATCTGAGTGGCCAGGAGCGGCAGCACCAGCCCGTGCCCCTCCGGCTGAAGTCCGATGACCCCGGCAAACAGCACACCGAAGAACATCGTCATCACCTCACCGATGTTGGACGAAAGCAGATAGCGCAGGAACTTGCGGATGTTGGAGAATATGGCGCGCCCCTCCTCCACCGCGCCCACAATCGTGGCGAAGTTGTCGTCGGTCAGAACCAGGTCCGAGGCCTCGCGCGAAACGTCCGTGCCCGTGATGCCCATCGCCACGCCGATGTCGGCGGTCTTGAGGGCGGGCGCGTCATTGACGCCGTCGCCCGTCATCGCCACCGTGTGGCCGCCCTTCTGCAGCGCCTTCACGATCCGCAGCTTGTGCTCCGGGTTCACGCGCGCATACACGGACGACTCCTGCACGACGCGCTCCAGTTCCGCGTCCGTGAGCTTCTCGAGTTCCGAGCCCGTCACCGCCACGCCGTCTTCCGAGATGCCCAGTTCCCGGGCGATGACCGCCGCCGTGATCGGGTGGTCGCCGGTGATCATGATCGGGCGGATGCCGGCGCTGCGGGCGCGCTCCACGGCGGGCTTCGTCTCTTCGCGCGGAGGGTCTATCATCCCGATGAGGCCGATAAAGACCAGCTCCTCTTCCAGGCTCTCATCCACCGCGCCGGGGTCGAACGAGTGCGCGGGCAGCTCGCGCAGCGCCACGCCCAGTGTCCGCAGCGCCTGCCCGGCAAGCTCTTCGTTCGTACGCAGAATCTGCTCGCGCCGCTCAGCGGTCAGCGGACGGTGCTCCCTGCCCACCAGTTCGTGCGAACAGCGCGCCACCAGAACGTCCGGAGCGCCCTTCGTGAACGCGAGCACCCGCTCTTCGCTCTCGGCGTCGGTGTGAACGGTGGTCATGAGCTTGCGCTCGGACGAAAACGGTATCTCGGCCACCCGCTCGAAACGGGCATCCAGCGACTCGCCGGACAGCCCCGCCTTGCGCGCCGCCACGACGAGCGCGCCCTCGGTCGGGTCGCCCTGCACCGTCCACCGCCCGTCGTGCTCCTGCAGCACGGCGTTGTTGGCCCGGTCGCCCACCGAAAGCGCGCGCTCGAATTCTACCCTGTGATCGCCGTCCAGCGGGGTTCCGCTCGCGACGGTAATGTCGCCCGTGGGAGCGTATCCCGTTCCGCCCAGGCGCACCTGTCCGCTCGCCGTGGCAACCGCGCGCACGGTCATCTCGTTGCGCGTGAGCGTGCCGGTCTTGTCAGAGGCGATGACGTCGGCCGACCCGAGCGTTTCGACCGCCGCCAGACGCCGCACGATGGCGTTGCGCTTCGCCATGCGCTGCACGCCCATGGAGAGCACGGCGGTCACCACCGCGGGAAGCCCCTCCGGAACGGCGGCCACGGCAAGCGCCACGCCCAGAATCAGAACATCGAACAGCGCCGAAAGCCCCCGCACATGCTCCACCGAGACGATTGTGCCGATCATCACGACGGCGATGACGACGACGATGACGCCGAGCATCTTGCCGAGCCGGTCCAGCTCTTTCTGCAGGGGGGTGGCCTCCTGCGGGGCTTCTTTGAGCATGCCGGCAATGCGCCCCAGCTCGGTGCCGGCGCCGGTGGCGGTTACGACGGCCTTTCCGCGCCCGTAGGTGGCGGCGGTGCCGCTGAAGAGCATGTTGCACCGGTCACCCAGCGTAGCCTCTTCATCCAGCGCCGCGACATCCTTGGAAACGGGCAGGCTCTCGCCGGTGAGAGCGGCCTCGGCCACCTGAAGGGCGGTGGACTGCAGCAGTCGCGCATCGGCGGGGATGGTATCGCCTTCCTCCACCAGAATGATGTCCCCGGGCACAATCTCGGCGGCGGGAACGCTGCGGCGCTGCCCCCCGCGCACCACGGAGGCGAACGCGGCGGCCATATGCCTCAGCGCGGTCACGGCCGCTTCGGCCCGGGCTTCCTGAACGTAGCCCATCAGGGCGTTCAGCATAACGATCGAGAAGATAGCGATGGCCTCGTACGGAAGCTGCGAGTCGCGCTCCACCAGCCACAGCACGGCCGAGATGGCCGTCGCGACCAGCAGCAGGATCACGAGCACATCCTGGAACTGCGCCAGGAACCTGCGCCACGCGGGAGTCGGCTCTTCGGCCGCAAGCTCGTTGCGCCCGTGCTTATCGAGCCGCGCCCGCGCCTCGTCCTCACTCAGCCCATCGTGCGGCTCCACTCCCAGCGCCGCAAGGACCACTTCCGCCGTCTGGAGATACGGCTCGCCGGGTATCCCGGCTGTGTCAGCGTGTGCGATACTCTTTTCCTGTTTCATAGTGCGCCAACATCATACTTCACACCGGCAACAAACCGCGCCGTTTCCATGCGGCAAAACTGCCCGCAACCCTTGACTTCGGAGGCGTCCAGGGCCTAAGGTAAGCGTTGTTGACACTGAATGGACACGAGTCCATATCAGAGGAGAGCGCAATGCAGTACACCCAGCTTGGCAAAACGGATCTGAAAGTCTCGCGCATCTGTTTCGGCTGCTGGCAGCTCTCGCCGCGGTTTTGGGGCGAGGTTGACCTGCGGGAATGGACGGCCGCCCTGCGCGCGTCCGAAGAAGTGGGCGTCAACTTCATTGACACTGCCGACGCGTACGGCGACGGGTTCGCCGAGACGAGCCTGGGCGACTTCTTCGCCGCTGAGGGCTGCCGCGACCGCTTCGTGCTGGCGACGAAGTTCTACTGGAGCTTCGAGACGGGGAAGCGCTACCCGGACACCTCGTACGACTACATTCTGCGAGAGTGCGAAGCATCGCTGAAGCGGCTGAAGACGGACGTCATTGATCTGTATCAGATTCACGCGTGGGACCCGCTCACCCGTCCGGACGAGGTCGCGGCGGCGCTGAACCGCCTCAAGAAAGAAGGCAAGGTGCGCTGGTTCGGGGTGAGCAACCTGAATGTCGAGCAGATGCGCGCCTACCAGCGCCACTTCGACGTCTCTTGCCTGCAGCCGCTCTACAACATGCTCGACCGTAAGGTGGAGGCCGAGGAGCTGCCCTTCTGCCAGAGCGAGCGCATCGGCGTGATCACCTACTCCACGCTGTGCCGGGGACTCCTCTCCGGCAAGTACAGCAAGGATCAGGCCTTCACGGACGCCCGCGCGAACAGCCCCCGGTTTCAGGGGGAGCGCTTCGCGCGGATTCTGGACAGGCTGGAGCAGACGAAGCCGATAGCTGAGAAGTACGGGCTCACGACGCCGCAGCTCGCCGTGCGCTGGGCGCTGACGAACCCGGCCGTGACCTCGGCTATCGTGGGGGTCAAGAAGCCGGAGCACATCACGACCATCGCCCCGGCGGCGGACGGTGTGCTCTCGATTGCGGACTGGCACGCGCTGGCGGAGATGGTTCACGACGGCTGACGGCGGCCGCCTGGTATTGACGGAGAGAAGATGAGTATTCGCATTCTTACGGGAACGGTGGTAACAGGTCTGATGGCAATATCGCAATTCGCAAGCGCGGCAGTGCCGAGCAGCATTGAGAGGGACGAGGCGCGGAGGTGGGCGGCCGCGCGGTTTGAGGGCAACGTCGAGGCGGGCGGGAGCAAGGCCGGGCTGATCGTGCTCGCAAACAACGACCCGGTCACCCGCAACCAGCGGCAGGGCAAGCCGTTGAATATCGCGGGAAAGCAGTACACGCGCGGGCTCTACTGCCATGCGGTCAGCAAGGTGGTCGTGCAGCTTCCGGGCGCGGGAAAGGCTTTCGAGGCCGTCACTGGCGTGGACACCAACGAGCAGACCTCCGGCGGGCGCGGAAGCGTCGTGTTCTCGGTGACGGTGAAGGGGACAGAGCGGTTCAACTCGGGCCTCATGAAGGAAGGGATGCCGGGCAAGAAGGTGTCCGTTGACCTCGGCGGCGCCACGGAGTTCGTGCTGGAAGCCGGCGACGCGGGAGACGGCATTGCCTGCGACCAGTCGGACTGGGCCGACGCGAAGGTTACGCTCGCGAGCGGAGAGGTGGTCTGGGTCGGCGACCTTCCTGTTCACGGCGACCGGGCAAAGACGTATTCGACCGAGCCGCCGTTCTCGTTCGTTTACGGCGGCAAGCCGTCGCCGGAGCTGCTGACGGCGTGGAAGATGGAGCGCAGTTCCAGAAAGATCGATGCGAACCGCACCGGACGGACGCTCGTCTGGACCGACTCGTCCACGGGGCTGCAGGTGCGCTGCGAAGCCGTTGAATACAGCGATTTCCCGACGGTGGAATGGACGGTCTTCTTCAAGAACACCGGCAAGACCGACACGCCGATCATCGAGAACGTGCAGGGACTGGACGTCTGGTTCCAGCGCAACGCCGATGGCGAGTTCACCCTCAACCACAACACG
>Ga0255342_1006278_pt1 | contig 10915 bp, 8 predicted proteins | sample wastewater_treat_3_FD_192416 | JGI IMG/M metagenome (GOLD analysis project Ga0255342, IMG submission 192416) | Wastewater microbial communities from Lulu Island WWTP, Vancouver, Canada - plant14 | ecosystem: Engineered > WWTP > Wastewater > Unclassified | place: Canada: Vancouver, British...
AGATCAGATACAAGCCAATAATTGAGACAGGGATGGCAAGGATAAGCCTTAAGGTGACCCTGGTATGAAGGACAAAAACGCTGAAGGCCGCAAGGACAAATACCTGGAAGTTACCAAGGATGGTTGCTAACCCAGGGCCAATGAGCAGGATACTCTGATGCCAGCAGGTAAGGTCAAGTGTATAAAAAATACCTGCAAGCAGGGCAATCCCGCATTGCCTCATACCAAGCCATAATTTGCCACCGGTTAGGAAGAGCAGCAGGAACAAAGCCGGCAGAGATAATGCCATCCGGTAAAATGCAGATGATGTTGCACTAACACCTGAAAGGACGACGAAGACAGGGGATAAGCTGATGAGTAAGGCTCCTGTGACGATAAGCAGCTGACTATAGACTGGTCCGGGGTTTTGTATAATGTTCATTGACAGAAAAAAAATTACCTTTAAAAATACCTGCAAACGTTTGAATTGCAAATTCAACAAATACCAATAACCTTTATTCCTGAATTTTTTTCTGGCAAAGCGCAGATTGCATTTTCTGAAAATTATTCAGGAGTTATTGTTAATGGCACAACGCTCTGGAACTGGCACCTGATACTATGAAGTACTGTATAAGTGCTAACCTTGAAATAATCTCCGTTTCATCAGGTTTTGTTCACCAGTACAAACACCGGGACTTCATCTGCATCCAAAACTGCAGCAAAAATTTTCCAGTAGAATTAGAGCATTTCTCAATATGTCGATCATTTCAAACATTAAAACTGTGGTTCAGACTAACATAGGTTATTTAAAGCAGTGTACTCAAATCCACATCATGTGGTGATCGAAATGCTCGAGAATATGAAAATCGGGAAGAAACTGATTGGTGGGTTTATTCTGACCATTATCATTATGCTCATCATTTCCGGGATCGGATTTATTTTTATCAGCAACCTTGCATTAAAAAGCGACGAGATGTATAATGATCGGCTCATCCCGATTCAGCAGATCGGCGTAATTAATAGCGCATTTACTCAGTTCAGAGGCGATGCCTATAAAGGGATGCTTGTCCCGGAAGAACGTACCGTCAGCCTTGATTCTGCTGAAAGTGTTCTTGCTTCAGTGAATGACCAAATTGTAGTTATTGATAAATTAAATTTGAATGCGGAAGAAAGGAAAGTTTTTGAGAGTTTTAAAACTGCATTCCAGGAATACAAAAGGGAATCTGAAAAAACAATCGCTCTTGCAAGGGAAAATAAAATAACTGAAGCAGTTAATTCTCTTTCTGCTGGAACAAAACTGGCAAATTACCGGGCTCAATGTAATGAGGCACTTAAAACCCTGATGGATACAAATCTGAAAGTTGCCGGACAGATAAAAACAGATAACGAAAATAACGCAAATACTGCAAAAACTACGATGATCATTATCACTATCATCGGCGCAATCATCGGTATCGGGTTTGCCATTGCTTTAACAAGGAGTATCACCGGCCCGCTTGGCAAAACCGTTGAGATGATAGATGAGATGGGACACGGACATCTTGGCATGAGGCTTACCATGGAGAGGAAGGATGAAATTGGCATCCTTGCCAGAACGATGGACTCATTTGCCAATAATCTTCAGCATGAGGTTATCGGGATCATGAAGAGTATCGCTGCCGGTGAGAAGGTTATGTCAGTTCCTATCATGGACGACCGGGATGAGATCGGACCTGCACTGAAAAAGACCGCTGATACCATCAATGATCTGATAGAAGAGACGAAGACCCTGGCACATGCTGCAGAAGAGGGAAACCTGAACATCCGCGGAGATGCTGACAAATTTAAAGGCGGGTACCGTGAAATCATTGCCGGAATAAATCACACCCTTGAAAATATCATCGAACCAGTCAATGAATCCATGAACCTTGCCGGAGCATATGCCCTTGGAGATTTCTCTGCACGGTTTAGTAAACAAGTTTCAGTGAAAGGAGATTTCATTCCATTCAGGGATGCACTTAATAAAATCGGGGAAGAGACCGGATCAGCTGTCGGTGATGTGAAAAAAGAGGTTGATTCACTCCTTGCCGGCATGGAAGAAACCAGTGCCAGTGTTGAAGAGGTAACCGCCGGAGCACAGAATCTTGCCCATAATGCCGGTGTTGTCAGTGATCTCTCAGAAAAGAGCGGAGACGGCGTAAACCAGGTTCTTAAGGCTATGAATGATCTGTCAACCACAGTATCTGAAGTAGCAACCCAGGCAAATGAAGTGGCCAGTCTTGCGCAGGAGACTGATGATCTCTCCAGAGAAGGATCTGAACTTGTCGGAAGAACGGACATCGGGATGCAGAAGATATCTAATTCCTTTCATGAGACCGACATTGTCATCGGTGAAATCGGAAAGCAAATGGAAGATATCGGAACAATTGTCAATGTTATCAGTTCAATTGCTGACCAGACCAACCTTCTTGCCCTGAATGCAGCCATAGAAGCAGCACGTGCAGGTGATGCGGGCCTTGGATTTGCGGTTGTCGCTGACGAAGTGAAATCCCTGGCATTAGAGTCACAGCAGTCAGCTGAAAAGATTGCAAACCTGATTACCGACCTGCAGAAAAAATCACGTGCTGTTACAGAGTCCATGAAAACATCGCTGAAGGATGTTGAAGAAGGAAACACCGCCGTTCGGGAGACACTTACCGTCTTTAACAAGATTGCAGATGCGATTGCTAACGTTTCTATCAGAGTCGGAGAGGTAGCCGGTGCCAGTGAAGAGCAGGCAGCATCGGTCGAGCAGATAAGCGCCAGTATTCATGAGCTTGGAAATCTCATTGAACAGGCGGCAAAAGAAGCGATAGATTCTTCTGCAGCTACCGAAGAGGCTTCAGCAGCCCTTGACCAGATAACCAGGGTCATAACCGATGCAACCGCATCAATAGACCGTATTTCCCAGTCGATGGGAAGATTTACCACCTGATTGTTCTCTGACATTCCATCCAGCCCTTATTTTCTTTTGATAAAATTTTTGACCATCTCTGTGTACATAGCCCGGGTAATCCGGATGAAAGGTTTATGATACATGCTAACATATACCATGATATACTATCTCACGGTGAACAATTATGCTCAATGTAAAATCCGTCTCAAAATCCTTTGGCGGGCTGAAAGCAGTATCCAACGTGGATATGACACTTGGCGAAGGTGAAATTCTGGGACTTGTCGGGCCTAACGGTGCAGGAAAAACAACACTTCTTAACATGATCTCCGGGGTCTGCCGCCCTGATGCCGGGGGTATATATTTCCAGGATGAAAATATCACCAGGCTCACACTTGACGCCATTTGCAAGAAAGGGATTGCGAAAACCTTCCAGCACCCACGCTCTTTTCCAGGACTCTCTGCAAAGGAAGGAGTCATGATAAGTGCTCTTTACGGAAACGGGCATAAGCCGGGTATGAAAAAAGCACAGGAAGAAGCTGTGGAATGTTTAAGACGCGTGGGATTTCCTGATGACAAGCTGGACTTTCCGCTTGGAAACCTCAATACAATCGAACTTCGAAAGACGCAACTTGCCAGGGCTCTTGCATCAGGACCAAAGATGCTTCTTCTTGATGAGATCATGACAGGCCTTACCCCCGGAGAAGGCAGAGAAGCCATCAGGTTGATCAGGTCCCTTCGTGACGACGGGCTGACAATCCTTATGATCGAACATGTAATGAAGATAATCATGGAGGTTTCAGACAGGGTAGTAGTGCTTGACCAGGGAGAGAAGATTGCAGAAGGAACCCCACAGGAAGTTGCCGTGAATGGGAGAGTGATTGAGTCATACCTTGGGGAACAATATCATTTCCAGGAGCACTAATTGCTGAATGTTGAAAACCTTTCAGTCTCCTATTCCAACCTGCAGGTACTCTGGGATGTCAGCCTGAAGGTTGGAAAAGGAGAGATAGTCACTCTTATCGGTTCAAATGGTTCAGGGAAAAGTACTCTTGTCTCCGCCATCATGGGTTTTGTGAAGGCTTCCAGTGGCAGGATAACCTTTGCAGACATGCCGATTAACGGTCTTCCAACATATTCTATCGTCCATTACCGCCTGAACATGGTCCCTGAGACAAGAAAACTGTTCGGGAAGATGACCGTCAGGGAGAACCTGGAACTTGGATCCTACCTGAATCCCGGGAATTGTGATATTGAATATATCTACTCCCTCTTTCCGGTCTTAAAAGAACGAAAAGACCAGCATGCCGGGACGCTCAGCGGTGGAGAGCAGCAGATGCTTGCTATCGGTCGATGCCTGATGTCTGATCCGGAAATGATAATACTTGACGAACCTTCCCTTGGACTTTCTCCCAAATATGTCCATAATGTCCTTGAAACCATCAGTAAATTAAATAAAGAGGGACTTACCATCCTGCTGGTTGAACAGAATGTCAAGCGTGCCCTTGAGATATCACACCGTGCCTATATCATCGAGAACGGAAAAATTGTCCTCACCGGCCCTTCAGAGAGCATTATGCATGACGAACATGTAAAAGAAGTATACCTGGGGATGTAGCCCTTATCACCCTGTCTTCTCTTTTACCTGCCTTGCCTTCTTCTCCTGTTTTCTCTGCCTGATTCTTCCTGGAAGGCTGACAAGTCCTTTTGGCAGGAATATGATCGTCAGGATTAGCAAAACTCCTATAACAATAAACCGTTCATAGGTCAGTCCAAGTGCATTCAGTCCTTCCCAGAGAAGACTGATGACAACCGTTCCAATTACCGGTCCTGCAAGTGTTCCAAGTCCGCCTGTGATAGAATAAATAATCGGCCAGAAAGAGATATCAGTTCCAAATATCTCTGGTGAGATGTACCCGAAATGTGATACCTCAAGGGCACCTGCAATAGCTGTGACAAATGCACTGATCCCAAAAGCAAATAGCTTGAACGGAACCGGGTTGATGCCAGATGCTTTTGCTTCCACCTCATTCTCCCTGATTGCAGCAAGTGCAAGCCCTATCTTTGACTTTAGCAGTAGATGAAAGAACAGGAGGGACGCTACGGCCATTGTAAAGATACAATAGTACTCGACCAGGATTGAACCGGTAACCGATGAAGGGATAAGCTTAGGCACCGCATATCCGTCCCATCCTCCGGTGATATCACTGAGCTGACTTATCACAACCAGGGTCTGGATGATGACAGCAAATCCGAAAGTTACCATGGCAAGGAACCATTCACGAAGCCTGACACAGGTCATACCGATAAGAATGCCTATCCCTGCCGTAATACATGCACCGGCAAAGACAGCGATGATGAAAGGTATCCCGGACTTTATCGCAATAAGAGCAGAAAAGTATCCGCCAAGGCCAAAAAAAGCCGCATGCCCAAGTGAACCCTGGCCTGAAAATGTAAGAAAATTCCAGGCCGAGGCATAGATGATGAATACCAGCATCAGGATAAGGACCGTCAGGTAATACTGGTTAAATCCCAGAAATAACGGAAGGAGGGCGGTGATGATGAGCACAAATGCGGGAAGCAGGTATCGTCTTCGCTGATTGATCCAGGGAATCATTCACATTCCTCCCCAAACAGACCTGTAGGGCGAAAGATAAGGACAATGATCAGGAGGATGAACGATACTGCATCCTTCCATGCACCTCCAAGTGTAAAAGCGGTCCCGTTTTCCACAAGTCCCACCGCAAGCCCTCCTGCAATGGCACCAGGAATACTACCAAGGCCCCCAAGGATGATGATGGCAAATGCCTTGATTGCAGGAATGGATCCCATGTACGGGTTAAAGACCTGGCCGCTGACCGCCCAGAGGGTTCCGGCAGCTCCTGCAAGAGCAGCACCGATCCCAAAGGTTATCATGTCCATCCGTTCGACATTGATTCCCATCAGCATTGCACCACTTCTATCCTGGCTGGTTGCCCTGATGGCCCGTCCTGTCCAGGTATGATAGAGAAAGACGTATAATCCGATGAGCAGTATTGCCGTAACTGACATGATGATCAGGTAATCTGACGGGACATTTATGACACCAAGATCAAGGGTGATATCCCTGAACGGACTTTGAATAGTCTTCCATTCATCAGTCCATATCCTTGCAGCCAGGTTTTGTATAACATAAATCAGGCCGATACTTACAAAGATCTCATTTAATTTTCCTGTGCCCAGTATTGGCCTGAAACAGAGTCGTTCCACGATCACCCCAATCACGATAAGAACAGGTATTGAGGCGCAAAGCAGGATATAAGGGTTAAAGCCACTGACAACAAAGAGAAAGAACGTGATGTACGTTCCAAGCATGAGAAACTCACCATGGGCAAAGTTTACAATCTTCATTACACCAAAGATAAGATTCAGGCCGGTTGCCAGCAGGATGTAAATGCATCCAGTGTATAATCCCCAGAAAATTACCTGGGCGATTATCTCAACATTTATGTCCATTCGATTGAGCCATCCGGAATAAAAAAGATCAGGCTGATCCTGGCTGGTACCAGTCAGGGATCACAAAGCCTGTCTCACGGATTGATTCCGGCCATACTATGTGGGGCCTTATCTCTCCGGCAGCCTCATCCATCCTCATCTGCTCGACATAAAGGACAAAACTGCTCTCCCGGTAATCAGGTGAGAACTGGATAAGCCCGTCTTTCATAACTTCCATCATGTGATCCATGGAGATCTCAGACAGGGTTTTTTGTACTGCCCCTTTTTGCACCGTTCCTGCATCCTCGATGGCTTTTTTCGCAATATAAACCGACTCATATGCTGCTGCACCCATCATTCCGGCAAATCCGCCATATTTATTCTTGAAATTCTCCAGGAATTTCTCTGTTGTTTCATAAGTGGTACCTTTCGGGATCGCATATGGAGAGAAACGGCTTTCCATAAGGGTGAAGTCCCCATATTCACCTACACCTGAATAGTAATCGGGATCATCATTGTTTTCACCGGCGATGATAAGGGTATTTAGTCCTATGTCACGTCTCGCCTGCTGGGTGAGGGGGATAAGCTCATTGAGGAAAGTGACTGCATAGATGATGTCAGGATTTTTCGTCTTTATCGATGTCAGGGCAGTCCTGAAATCAGATTCGCCCATCTTAAATGTCGCCTCAGAGACTATCTCAATGGGCAGATTCAGCTCTTTTATCAAATTCAAAACCCCTGTCTGCTGCCCTTTTCCAAACGGACTGTCCTGTAAGAGAAGAGCAAGCCTTAACGGGCGATCTTCCGGAAGGTTGAACTTTTTGTAAATTTCCGGCCGGACAACTTCATGAATGAATAGTACAACAGCTTTTGCCGAATCGTCAGTACTTGGACGATGGAAGAACATGTAGCTTGTATCGATATCATCCCGGCGGGATACTGACGTGCTTGATCCTCCTGATATGATATACGGGATTTTTTCATTTGCAATAATAGACTGATGGGCAGATACTACTGCGCTTGAGTAACCACCGATAAGGAGATCGGATTTGTCCTGGGTAATCAGCTTTGTTACTGCCCTGATACCTCCTTCACGGGTAGATTCATCATCGCCCTGGACCAGGACAATGGGGATCTTCTTATCAAGCTCTTTGACATAGACCCCTCCTTGCTCATTAATCTCCGATGCCGCAAGTTCTGCAGACTGCCAGATATCTTTTCCGGTTGTGCTTGCCGGCCCGCTCATTGACGCAACCACTCCGATCTTAATAGAATCCGCAGACTGAGGAGCAGCCTGCTCTGTGCACCCGGAGAGTAATAATACCAGGATGATGAGGATACTCATCACAAGACCGTATGAAACCCTTTTTTTCATGAATGTCACCGTGCCATGATATATCATGACATGATGGAATATATGACAATCATCCTTATAGAAATTATGGTATGCATGCCAGGTATGACTATCAGATGAATAATTACCTGATCAACGACCCCACAGACCAGGCAGGAGATCTGATTTGAAATTTACTTGAAAAATGGCGAAAAAGTTATTCATCGATCTGTTCATCTGTGCCTGCCCGCCTGAAACAGTCCGGGGGAACGGTAATCTCAAACCTGACACCGTTTCCAAAGGTTCCAGTCTCATGCATGGTAAGACCGGTTATCGCAAGTATCTCTCTTGATAAAAACAGACCCATACCGGTGTTTTTTCCATACCCACGTTCAAATATCTTCTCTTTTTCACTGTCAGAAATCCCGCACCCGTCATCCTCGTAGACAAGAACAAGGTTATCACCGCTCATCTTTGTTGAAAACCAGATATTATTCAGCTTTCCACCATGCCTTACTGAATTGTCAATCAGGTTATTGCATATAAGGGGAAACAATGGATCGGCAAATATCTGCACAGGTTCCACTGTACTTGTAAGCCGGATAGATTCATGAATAAAAGTCTTACGAATCTTCTCAAACTGATCAGGCAGATTATGCCAGATCGGCTCTTTCACACCTATGTCCTGGTAATTCCTGGTAAACTCCAGCTGCCTTCGGATTGCATCGGCAATCTGTTGCTCTTTCCTGATAAGTTCAAGATGGGCAGGATCATCTGTCAATTCTTCAGAGATGTCCATGTACCCAAGGAGTGAAGTCAGATGATTGAGGATGTCATGCCTGGTTATGGTTGAGAGAAGGTTTAATTTTTTATTTGCGATCCTGAATGCCTCTTTTGTGATTGCAAGCTCCTTATTTTTCATTGCCATCTCATCCCTGAAATGGGTCATGCAAAATACCAATGAACCTGCGATAAAAGCTACAATGCAGAGCATAATTGCACGGAAGATCGGTTCAAAAGAGATTGAACCAACATTACAATAATAAACGATAATATGAAGAATACCAAAAAAGAGTGCAAGGTATACTGCATTTCGCTTGTACCATATTGCAGAAAGGAGAATTACCAGGTAAAACAGGTGGGTGTAAACATAAGATATCTTCAGTAAATAGTGAACAACAAACTCGAGTAATACTGCCAGGAGAATAAAAATCAGCACTGACACTGTCTTTGGTTTCGATATAAACATCTGGCAGTAGTCATCTAATGATGAAGGCATTTCCTGATAATTACAACGTTTAGCTACACATAATTATCGAAGAATTATTGATCAACAAGATCTTTAGTCATCAGGGAGATACATCCATTAATATTCGAGAAGAAATTTACTCCATCAATATAAAAAGAATCATAATCGATGGACCCCGACTGCTTAAACCCGCTGGCGGAGAAAACCTGCTTTGAAGCAGAGGATGTACATTCTGCTACAGCTTTTAAATAACCAAGCTCCTTTCCATGTTTTAAAGCCATGTTAACAAGAGATAAGGCGATCCTGGAACGCCTGAATTTTTTCCTGACACCGATCTGGTAAATATGCAAAGTACGCCCGGCTGACAAATAATCGATATCCAAATACCTTCTTTCCAGTTCACCAATGAGAAAAACTGTTTCATGAAAAAGAGAGAGAAAACGCGCCATATCTTCATCTTCATCCCTGATATCAGAGGCGATGTCAAGGCAGAAGATAAAGCCGACAATGTCCCGGGTCTCATTATCCATAGCTACAAAACTCAGATTTTTTTGAATTAGCAGCCTGACATAGATGTCTGCAAAGGAACGAAAAACAGATGGGTCAGGGTCATAAAGGAGAGTTGTCGGTTCATCAGAGATAAACACGTCAGTATAAAGGGAGGCAGCTGATTGAGAATGTGAACTATCCAAGGGTAAAATCTGAAAATTTGCCGAACCAGGTGAATTTGCACAAGTTTTTAATATATCATCCTGATAGCCTGCCATGAATTTCTGCAAGTACAAAACGATATGAATGGGAAATCATTTAATATGTTGTTGTTACTTTTTTGAAACCTATTATCATTTATACTTACGTGATTAGATCACTGTATCAGCTAAGCTTTCTTAAGTACAGAAAGTGATGCTACACATTTACCGGATTAGAGTGCATATACTGGAGCGATCTCCACGTCAAAACCGATTACTCCAATTATTCGTCATTGCACAATAATCCACGGAGGAGGAGCATGGAAGACGATCGCATTTCATATCACTCATCAGTACAAACTGCCTACAGGCGAATCAGGGAGGACGGACTTACAAATATCTGGGACAGGTTTGAAGCCCAGGGTCTTGGTGATCCGGATAAGAGATGTGCATTCTGCATGGGAGGAGTCAGGTGTGACTTCTGTTCAAATGGACCATGCAGGGCTGATGCAGCAAAGGACAAACGTGGAGTCTGTGGTATCACCGCGGACGGAATGGCAATGCGGATGATGCTCCTTCGCAATGTAATGGGAGCATCCACGTACCAGTATCACGCAGCTGCAACAACCAGAACCCTTCGCAAGACTGCAGAAGGAAAGACCCCGTATTCCATAAAGGAACCTGAAAAGTTAAGGGGTTTTGCAACAAGGCTGGGGGTTGACATAACAGGGACAGATGCAGACATTGCAATAAGACTGTGTGATTTCCTGGAGAAAGAATGGCATATTCCAGGATATGAAGAGTCTGCAATAGTAAGGGCCCTGGCACCAGAAGAGAGGCAGAAGATATGGAAAAACCTGGACATCTTCCCTGGAGGAATATATTCAGAGATGATGATGGCTACTTCGTCCTCTCTTACCAATGTGGACGGGTACTATGTCAGCCTTGCAAAAAAAGCCATGAGAATGTCTGTTGCGATGGCGTACCAGACCCAGATCGTACTTGAGTACCTGCAGGACGTGATCTTTGGTATCCCAACGCCCCACGTTTTCAGAACAGACCTTGGCGTTTTGGATCCTGATTATGTCAACATACTGCCAAATGGTCATGAACCATTCATGGGATTTGCCCTGGTTGAATGTGCAAGAAGTCCTGAGTGGCAGGAGAAAGCCAGAAAAGCAGGTGCAAAAGGAATTCGAATCATTGCCAATATCGAGACTGGTCAGGAGATGATCCAGCGGTGGGAGATGGATGATGTTTTTTACGGATATACTGGTAAC
>Ga0255342_1006280_pt1 | contig 10913 bp, 11 predicted proteins | sample wastewater_treat_3_FD_192416 | JGI IMG/M metagenome (GOLD analysis project Ga0255342, IMG submission 192416) | Wastewater microbial communities from Lulu Island WWTP, Vancouver, Canada - plant14 | ecosystem: Engineered > WWTP > Wastewater > Unclassified | place: Canada: Vancouver, British...
CCGCAACAAATTGATTCTGCTGACCACGCACGAACTGAGTTTCATCCGTCAGATTGCCACGCGCTTTGCTATCCTGCATCACGGCAGGATTGCCGCTGAGTTTCCAAACGCCGGGGTCAGCCTGGACGCTTTGCAGGAACAATACAGCACGGCGCTTGGCGCTGAAAAAAAGCCCCTGATGGAGCGGTTATGAAAGCCTGGCTTCACTCCGTGCGCGTTTTGGTCTGGAAAGATTTGCTCCAGGAGTGGCGCAGCCGCGATATCCTCACTTCCATGTTGGCGTTCGCGGTGCTCTCGCTGTTCATCTTTAATTACGCGCTGGAGCTTTCGCCGATAAACCGGTCGGAAATTGCCCCCGGAATCGTGTGGGTGGTGATGGTATTCGCGGGCACGCTCGGTTTGAACCGCTCCTTTACCGCCGAACAGGACCAAGGCTGCTTTGAAGGGCTCATCATGGCGGTGCCGGATCTTTCCGCGATTTATTTCGCGAAGCTGCTCACCAACCTTTTGATGATGGTCTTTTTGGCTGTGCTCGTCATCCCGATCTATTCCATTCTCTATAATCAGTCTCTGTTTAACTGGGCGTTTTTTGGCGTGCTGGCTTTGGGTGCCTGGGGTTACAGCGCGGCTGGCACCCTTATCTCCAGCATGACCGTACAAACCCGCATGCGGGACCTGCTTTTACCCGTCCTGCTTTTCCCGCTGCTGCTGCCGGTTAATATGGCAGTGGTAAAATCCTGTGGTGTGCTGCTTGGCTCCGTAGCCGGGCAGGATATCAACGGCTGGCTCAACCTGCTGTTGGTATATGACGCCGTAGTTACTATGCTGTCAATCATGGTGTTTGAATATGTCATCCAGGAATAAATTCTTGTCGTACCTTTCAATTCTGGCATTTGCGCTGGTCCTGTTTGCGTTCGTTCGGGTGCTTTTTTTCACGCCGGTAGAACAAACCATGGGTCTGGTCCAGAAAGTCTTTTACTTCCACATGAGCGCTGCCTGGGTGGGAATGCTGGCATTTCTCGCGGCAGCGGCGTTTGGCATCCTGTACCTCTCGCGGAAGGATCTGAAATGGGATACTCTGACCGCGGCAAGCGTGGAGGTCGGGCTGTTGTTTACCGTTATTTGCATTCTTAGCGGGATGATTTGGGCGCGTCCTATCTGGAATACCTGGTGGACCTGGGACCCGCGTCTGACCACGGTCACGATCATGGCTTTCACCTACATCGCGTTCATTCTGCTGCGCAGGGGAGTGGACAACCCGGCTCGACGAGCCCGTTTCAGCGCTGTATACGCAATTATTGGATTTATCAGCGTGCCGCTTACTTTTTTCTCCGCCCGTTTGCTGCGCACGATTCATCCGGTGGTCTTTGGAGGTGGTGAAACTGAGATGAACCTCAACCCGCAAATGGTGGCTACGCTTTTTATATCCTTGGCGGCGTTTACGGTCTTATACATTGCTCTGCTGCTGCAGCGAGCCCGCTTGATGGCACAGCAGGAGGAACTCAATCAACAAATGGCTGCCGTAGACAGCGATTACGACTGGGGAGAATGAGATAATGGCGCAAACTTTGAATTATTTTATTGCCGGGTATGCCGTCATTCTTGGGCTTCTGGCAGCGTATTGTGTGATTCTTTTTTTGCAAAGCCGGAAGATCGGGCGGGCTCTCGCGTCTTTGAAAAAAGACAGCGTTCAACCGCATTTGGAAAATGCAAATTAAATGGTCGATTTGTGCTTTTTATCACATTGACAAACAGGCACTTAGTTTTATAATTATGTCCGATTAATATCGTAAATATCTTTAATATTACTGGAGAGGTTTATGAAAAAGAGCACGTTGTTCGTTTTGTTGGCCGTAGTCGCGTTGGCCCTGGTCGCCTGGGTCGGATGCACTACCAAAGCAGCAGTTGAAGAACCAGCTGAAGAAATTACCGCGGAGCTGAATGCTTTTTCTGCGAAATGGGCTGGTTCGGCACATGCTGATGCGTCCTCGTATGCCTTTAATCATTGGAACACGGAAGACCCTAAGGAAATCCCCACGTACTGCGCAAAATGCCACAGCACCACCGGTTTCCGGGATTATCTGGGCGCCGATGGCTCCGAGGCTGGAAAAGTTGACGCGCCCGGTAAGGTGATGGATCCGATTAATTGCGCGGCATGTCATAACGATGCGGCAGATAAACTGGACGCCGCCACCCTGGGCAACGGAAAACAATTGACCGGTCTTGGCAAGAGCGCGATTTGCGCCACCTGCCACAGCGGTCTGGGTTCTTCTAAGGACGTAACCGATGCCGTCAAGGGTGTGGCTGAAGATGATGTCATGCCCGATCAGGAAATGATGGCTGACCATTATTTGGCTGCGGCCGCTACCATGGCTGGGGCTGACGGCGGCATGGGCTTCCAATATCCAGGCAAATCCTATGTTGGTACATTCAAGCACGCCGAACCTGTGAATTCCTGCACGGAATGCCACGACCCCCACAGCCTGCACACGCAGAAAATCCCCGGCAGCGATGCCAACCTGTGCTCAACCTGCCATTCCGATGTCAAGAGCTACCAGGATTACAAGAAAATCTCTTTGGCAAAGGTTGACTACGACGGTGACGGGACCGTGGAGAGCACCTACGATGAAATCGAAGGCATGAAAGCCATTCTGGTTAAAGCGCTCGCAGGCTACTCCACCGCCAAATCCGGCGCGACCTTCGGCTTCAACCCCATGGCCTACCCATACGCCTTCATTGACACGAACGGTGACGGAACCATTAGCGAAGAAGAAGCCGCATACATGAATCAGTTCAAAGCCTTCACCCCCCGCATGCTCAAAGCGGCTTACAACCTGATGTTCGTTACCAAGGATCCGGCTGCGTACATTCACAACGCGAGATACGCGTTACAGTTGATGTATGACTCCATCGAGAACCTGTCTGAGTTCAGTGGTGTCAGCACCAAGGGTTTGGTTCGCCCCTGATCAGGCGCGGAAACGCTTATAAAAATCGAGACGCGTCAACCATGAGCCTAAAAACCAAACTACTATTATTTGTGGCGCTTTCAGCTGCGCTCGCACTGACCCCCCTGGCAATCATGCTGGTCAAAGCCAATTGGGCGCTGCCCATCCGGGATATCTCTGTTGGGCTGGCATTCTTTGGGATGGCAATCGCGGGGATGCAATTTCTCCCCATTGCCAGAATCCCCTGGCTGTCGGATGTGGTGGAATTGGACAAGATGTACAAAATTCACCATGTTGTCTCGGCTTCCTCGGTCTTACTGGTTGCCCTGCACCCACTTATCCTGTTGCTTACCAGCAGCGTATATTATTCAGGCTTCCTCATCATTGGCGGGTGGATTGGTTTGGCGGGTTTGGTTCTGATCGCGATTACATCTATCTACCGTAAACAGCTGAAAATCAGTTACACTACCTGGCTGCTGATGCATGATCTTCTCACCCTATTGATCATGGTTTTCGGTTTGCAGCACATGTTCAAGCGGAATTACTATATGCGCGATCCCGCGATGGCTGCGGCCTGGATTCTGTTGATCGTTATCTGGGGCGGCCTTATGTTGTACATGCGGTTGATTCGTCCGTTGATTCTTGGAAAACATCCGTATGCTGTGAGCAAGGTTGTGGAAGAAGGCAAAGACACCTACTCTGTCTATTTGAAACCGGAAGGCTTCAAACGCCCTGCTTTCAAGGCGGGTCAGGTTGCCTGGATTAGCAAAGGACCTTCGCCCTTTGTAATCAGCAGAAACCCCTTCTCTTACTCCGGAAGTACGGAATGGGACGAAGTACGCTTCTCAATCAAGAAAGCTGGTGACTTCACCAATACAATTCCGAACCTGAAACCTGGCGATCGGTTCTTTATTGATGGTCCCCACGGCACATTTGATCTGAAGAACGAGCGTATGCAAAAGGGGCTGGTTCTGATGGGCGGCGGGATTGGTATCGCGCCGGTGATGAGTATGGTCAATACCATCGCGGATACCGGTGATAAACGTCCTGTGTATGTGTTTTACGGCGACTTGAATGAGGAGACCGCTGCTTTCGATCAAGAATTCGATGCGCTGAAAGCGCGCATGAACCTGACTGTGGTCAAAGTGCTTGAGAAGCCGATAAGCCCTGAAGCCTGTAAATACAAGGGCTACATCACAAAAGACCTGCTGCTCAGCACCCTGCCGGAAAATTACAAAGAACTGTTCTATTTCATGTGCGGTCCGATGCCTATGATGAACGCGATGAATAAACACCTCGCGGCTATGGGTGTGGACCATGCCCAAATCGCAACTGAAAAGTACGAGATGGCATAAAACCTAAACGTAAGAAACAGACCTCCCTTTGGGGAGGTCTGTCATTTTTGACGCGGAGACCGCGAGCAGGATGCCGCTTGTTTCCCTGGTGGGATAAAGAACTGTTAATGTGCGAACTAACCTCCTGATTAATCCGCCGCATTGAAGAAAGGTAATTGAATGCCAAAGCAATCCGACCACGAACATGTTCCCAGTAAGATCCTCAACCGGAAACTGAATTGGATAATTGTTATTCAGCTTGCGCTGTTCCTTTCGCTTGCCGCCTTGTATTTACTTCTGCGTTAAGCGGGCAAGGCCCCTATTCGCGAGGCCTTGATATTCCCTGATTCTGCCTGGGGAGGTCATGAAAACCTACCGGGTATCTAAATGCCAGATCCAGCCGCGGAAACATGAGCTTCCAGTGCTGGCATTGTTATTGCAACTCTAAGGATAATACGACCCGCCGCTCGCTGGGCGTGCATTCAGGCGCCCGCAACCCCATGTAAGCGTGCCGATCGTGCCGGAGGACGCGATGACCAGAGCATTTGGTGTAGACATCAGTAAATATCAAACCAGCCAGGATGGGACCAAACGGCAGGACTTTAACGCCTTGAAAGCTCACAACGAAGAGGTGGTCTTTATTGCCGCGCGGGCTGGGGTGTGTTGGGGGTATAAGGATCCCCAGTTTGATTATTACTGGAGCGAAATGGCGCGCATTCAGGTGTGCCGCATGGCATACCTGGTTGTCTACTTCGGCGAAAGCGCGATATCCCAGATGGACGCCCTCTTTAAGATTGTTGAAGGCAAAGCAAATTGGACTCACGACCGCCTGGTTCTCGACCTGGAAGTGGCGGGAATCAATACCCGCGAACGCATTACCTCAACCACCCAAAAATGCCTGGATATCTGCAAAGCGCGCACCGGCTTGTATCCGATTTGCTATTCGCGCGCGTCCTGGGTGGACACTTATCTCAAAATTGAACAGCTGCCGCGCCTGGATTGGTGGCTGGCAACTTATCGAAAGCCTTTTCCTTACCCCAGCTTCACCCCGGAACACCCCGGGCCCCCCGCTTTACCCAGAGGGGTCGACACTTACCTGATTCAACAGACCGGCGACAAAAACAAAGCTATCGGCTCTGCCAGCCGCTATATGGATTTTGACCGCTGGAACGGCGGCAAGGCGGATGTCTTGCGTTACTTTAATTATCCGGTCAATGGGACGCCCAATCCACCCCAACCAGAACCAGGCAAGGTGCTATTCCGCGCCCGCTGCGTAGTCTCGGCGCTTTATAAGCGCGAAGGTCCAGGCACGCGATATAGTGTCGTCGGTTCGCTGAATCTGGGAGAAGAAGTGGATGTTTATGAGGTTAAGGAAGATTGGTATCGGATTGATCCACAGGCTTCCGTTTGGTGTTCCGGAAACGCGCGCTACATGCGCCCCTTGGATCCAGGTCAACCCGACCCGGTGAAACAACCGCTGTTCAAAGCAGAGGTGATTGTGACGGCGCTTTATAAGCGGCGCGGACCCAGCGCGAGTTATGCCATTACGGGCTACCTGCGGAAAGGTGAACAGATTTCTGTCTACGAGGTGACGAACAACTGGTATCGGATTGATCCGGAAAACCAGGTATGGTGTTCCGGCGCCGCGCAATATACGCGAAAACTCTGAAGGGCTGGATTAAACAATAATGGCTGCCTCAAGGCAGCCATTATTCTCAAAACCGGTTGATTAAAGATTCTTCAGGAGGACAGCTAAAGCCAGCAGGATAAAGCCAACCAAGACAAACCAGAAGGCGAAATTTGCCAGCGCGGCGATGACTCCCAATTTAGCAATGACGCCAATCAGGACGAGCACGACAGAAACGATAAAGGTAAACACTTTGGGTTGATTGAGTCTCACGATAAGCTCCTATTTAAATATTGATAATTGTTAATGCAACTTACATTTTAGCTTCCACAAGTTATTGTTGTCAAGGCAATGACTATACAAAGTCTATACACTCTAAAAATCAGGAGTCTTGCTATCATTAAGCAGGCACTCTCAGAATGGAGATGATTATTTATCCGAATATCCGGAAACAAAGGATGGACTAATGGACCAGGAAACAGCCAAAAAGGATCCCGTGCGGATTTCTATTATGAAAAAGGGTCCGTATATCGTTGAGGGTGCGGTTCCTCTCGTTCGCAAGATTCAAATCGTCTCAGAATATGGGGAACCCCTGAGTTGGCAGCTGCTCGAACGGCTGCAGCTGCCAGGTGAGCGCTATTCTCTCTGCCGCTGTGGGAACTCGAAACACATGCCTTTCTGCGATAAAACCCACCTCTTCAAACCCTTTGATGGCAAAGAGACAGCCGTTACTGATGGCACCGCGGATGATTTTATGTTACTTCCCGGCGGCAAGCAGATAATCGTTCATCTATCTCGGGATCTCTGCATGAATTCGGGTTTTTGTAATCTGCGCGATATCGGTATTGTGCAGCTGACGGCGGAATCTGAGGATACGCTGAAGCGTTCTCTCGCTATCGCGATGATAGAACGCTGCCCTTCTGGCGCGCTGACCTATCAGCTGGACCCGGATGAACCGGATGTGGAACCAGACTTACCGCAAGAAATTGCCGAGACTTTTGAAGTCACTTCTCAAGGCCGAATCCGGGGTCCCTTATGGGTTACAGGGTATTTAGCCATCAAACGTTCAGACGGCCTCCCATTTGTCGCGCGCAACCGGGTGACTTTGTGCTGCTGCGGGAATTCCAGCAATAAACCGCTTTGCGACGGCACCCACCGGCGCGATGCCGAATGGAAAGCTGAGTGGAAGAAAAAAGTGGACGGATAATGCTAAATTCGCGGGTGCTCTTGCAGGAAAGCGAGTACTTCCTCCGGTCGAATGGGCAGGCGGAACACCCGCAGCCCAATCGCGTTGTACAGCGCGTTTGCGATCGCGGGCGGGGTCGGGATGCAAACAATTTCGCCGACGCCCTTGGCGCCGAAGGGACCCTCGGCCGTAGGATGTTCTACGGGGATGGAAATTACCTGCGGGCTGTCTGACATGCGCGGGATTGGGCAGCGTGCCATCCGATCGGATTCAATGACGCCTCCGGTCACGCGGAATTCTTCCATCAAAGCGTGCCCTAAACCCATGATTACCCCGCCTTCTACCTGCCCCTGAAAGCCCAGGGGATTCAGCACGCGCCCGGCGTCATTGGCGGATATTACCCGTAGCACCCGTACCCTGCCGCTCTCCAGTTCCACCTCAATCTCGACCGCTTGCGCGCTGAATGAATAAGCAAAGTGAATCGGCCCACTTTCGCCGAGCGGGCTGGTCTCCGGCGCGTGATACGCGCGGCGGATAGACCGGCCGGCTGGGCTCGCCTCCATGAGCGCGGCGATTTCGTCCCAGCGCATTCTATGCGTGTAAGCCGCGGCTGTCATTTCAGGCAGCTCAGAACGGGCGCCTTCAGCATTAAAGGAAATCACCCCTGGTTCCACATTCCAGAGCACAGCCAGGTACGTCAGAATGTGCTGCCTGAGCTCTTTAGCGGCAAGCAAAGCCGCCCCGCCAGTCACAAACGTCTGGCGTGATGCCGTTGTTGGGCCGCTGTCGGGCGTGAGGTCGGTATCCATAACCAACACATCCACGTCTTCAGGGTCTCGCGCGAACACCTCCGCCGCGATGAGCTGCAGGGTGGTAACCAAACCCTGCCCGATTTCCGCCGCGGCAGTGCGCACCTGCAGCCTGCCGTTCAATTGCAATTCAACGTCAGCAGCCCCGACATCGTCCGCGCCGCTTCCCAAACCTGTATTTTTGTAAGCTGCCGCCACCCCCCAGCAGCGCAAGTACTGTTTTCCGGCGCGGGTGTGAGATTTGGGCGCAAATGGCTCTGTACCAGCCACTTGACGCAAGGTTTGTTCAACCGCTTCAAGACAATCTGGTAAACCAACACTGTTTTCCAGCAGCTGATTGGTATTGGTCAGGCTGCCTTCATGCAAAGCGTTAATCTTACGCAGCTCCAGTGGGTCCATTCCCAGCGCATGCGCGAGGATGTCCATTGTGCTTTCTACCGCGAAGGCGGACTGCAAAACACCAAAACCGCGAAACGCCCCGGCTGGCGGGTTGTTCGTGTAGACAGCGAAACAGTCGGCTTTCACGTGTGGAATGACATACGGCCCGGTGGAATGTGTTGTCGCGCGCGTCATCACTTTCTCGCCAAGCGAAGCATACGCGCCGGTATCTCCATACAGCTCCGTCTCCGCGGCAACCAACACCCCATTTTTGCGCGCGCCCAATTTCACCCGGATTTGGGTGGCGTGCCGTTTCGGGTGCACCAGCAGGCTCTCCCGCCGGCTAAAAAGCAGCTTAACCGGCCTGCCTGCCGCCCGGGCAAGCAGAGCGGCGTGAATCTGCCCGGCGATATCCTCTTTTCCGCCAAAGCCGCCACCGGTAAGCTGCCCGCGGATGCGCACCTGCTCTTCCGGAACGCCCAGGGCGGCTGCAACCTGGCTGCGGTCAGAATAGGGAATCTGAGAACCCACGTACACTTCCATGCGTCCGTCTGAAAGGGGAACGGCAATGCTGCATTCCGGTTCCATAAACAAATGGTCAGTAAATGGTGTGTAGAAGTTGTGCTCAACGATTATTTCCGCATCTTTGAAACCCAGCCCGGGATCGCCTTTGCGCACCTTGATGTGTTTCAGCAGGTTGCCGTTTTCGTGCATCGGGGCTGCCTCAGGAGCGAGTGCCTGGTGGGGCGTGGAAAACACTGGCAGGGGCTCCAATTCCACCCGAATAAGCTTTAGCGCGGAGTCGGCGTCTGCCTGGGTTTCCGCGGCGATCAAGGCCAGGGCGTCCCCCATGGTGCGGATGCGTTCTCCCTGTCCGACCAAAATCGGCCAGTCATTGATGAACAAACCATGCCGACGGGCCGCGGGCAGGTCTTCGGCTGTGAGAACCGCGCGTACGCCCGGGTGCGCCAAAGCCTGGGTGATATCCAGCGAGCGCAGTATTGCGCTGGGCGTGTTCGCGCGCAGTACGCGGGCGTAGAGCATGCCGGGGAAGCTCAGGTCATCGGTAAAAACAGCAGAACCGTCAGCTTTCGCACTCGCGTCGGGTCTGGGATGCAGGGTGCCGATTGCTCGGGTTTCGGTTGACGTCAGGCTGATTTGTGGAAGGGGCAGGGGACCTCCGCCGCGCATCACTTGAGCGGCAGTGAGGACTGCCTGGAGAATTGACTCGTAGGCGCCGCAGCGGCAAAGCACATCCTTGAGCGCGGCTTTCAACGCTTCGTAATCCGGGTCCGGGTGCTTCAAAAGGTAAGCGTAAGCGTTGATTATTTGCGCGGGCGTACAAAAACCGCACTGTATCGCGCCGTAGGCAAGGAAAGCCTCTTGCAATGGATGCGGGCTGCCTGGGGTGGGGGAGAGCGCGCGCAGCCCCTCAATCGTTAGGACAGACTTGCCCGCGGCTTTTTTAACGGGATACAAGCAAGACTTAACCGGTTGATCTTCCACCAGCACCGTGCAAATGCCGCAGCGCCCCTCGCCGCAGCCAATTTTGGTGCCGGTCAGGCGCAAACGCTTGCGCAACAGGGACGCGAGCGTTTCGTTGGGAACTTCGGGGAGGGAATAGGGACTACCGTTGACGCGCAATGCGATATTTGCCATGCCAGAATTATATTACTTGTTTGCCTTCACCCACAAACACAACCGAAAAAATTGCGGTTGCAAAGGAGGGTTTGGAAGTTGGGAATCCCCGGGGAAGGCGCTTCCTGAAATAATGCCTTGCCTTCTCAGGATACATTCGATACAGACAGCCTATGCTATAATAAGCACTACAAACGTTTAACTTAAGGAGCTGAACATGAAAGGTAATAAGAAAGTTTTGGAAGTTTTAAATGATTTACTCTCGGATGAATTGACCGCCATCAACCAGTATATGGTTCACGGCGAGATGGCTGAAGACTGGGGTTACCCTGTGCTGCATGAAACGATTGAAAAACGTGCCATTACAGAAATGCGCCATGCCGAAAAGCTCATCGCCCGCATCCTGTTCCTGGAAGGCGTGCCGATTGTAAGCAACCTAAAGGCAATCCATATTGGCGCGGACGTCCCCAAGATTTTCGCGAATGACCACGCTGCCGAACAGGAAGCCATCGATAAGTACAACGCCGCAATTAAAGTGGCCGTGGATGCCAGCGATAACGGCACCAAGGAACTGCTCGATTCCATCCTGGTGGATGAAGAAGACCACATCGATTATATCGAGACCGAAATGAGCAAGATGGAACAGATGGGGCTGACCTTCTATCTGTCCACCCTTACCAAAGAAGACTAAATAGCTCCTAAAGCCGCGGTCGCGTTGAGAAACAGCGTGCCTGCGGTTGCGCGTAGCCATATAATAAGTCGTTGTCTGCGTTGCATAAATCCACCAATCAGGCGCTCCATTTCCGGAACGCCTGAATTTTTTCATACCCTTAAAGATGAACAGGCGCGGATATAACCGATAGGAGTCCTCCGCGCTGATTCGAGCGAAACAGGGGAGGGGAGGTGGCCGACCAAAACGCGGCGGGCTGCAGTTCCTATTCCCTTGAATACCTGCCGCCGTGGTTATTTCCAGAAACCTTTTGCGCTGAATCGTCA
>Ga0255342_1006285_pt1 | contig 10903 bp, 6 predicted proteins | sample wastewater_treat_3_FD_192416 | JGI IMG/M metagenome (GOLD analysis project Ga0255342, IMG submission 192416) | Wastewater microbial communities from Lulu Island WWTP, Vancouver, Canada - plant14 | ecosystem: Engineered > WWTP > Wastewater > Unclassified | place: Canada: Vancouver, British...
GATGACCGCACCAGTGATATCTGCCGGGCATTGGCTGCTCAAGACAAAGTCTATCCCCTGAACGATGCCTTGGAAGTCATGGATAATCTCATGGCTCTGGATACCAAGTCTAACAGCTTGGGCGATGCTCGGGATTACATTAAAGCCCTTGCCCCCTGGATCAAAGACGATCAGATCGAATACGACTCCGAGATGAATCCCATTGGTGTCTCCGGAGTGCATACACCGTTCCCGCCGTTTCATTGGAAGTGCAGGACGGTGACCATAATCATGTAAATACTGAATATTTATCATCTTGTATGTTTACGAGATTTCTTTTCGATAAACCTCCTTTGTACCTCTTTACTGCTTTCAAATATCGAAACAAGCTGTTTTTCAATTTTAGCATGGTGTTCTAGATCGTGCTTGCTTATAGTCTCAAGAAATCTATATAAGTTGATTAGTTCTTTTTGGGGTATGGACAATGATGGAACAACATCAAGGAGTGTTTTAACATGAACGCTTAACTGGGATTCAGTGAGGTGCTTGTATGCAGCCCACAGCAACGCTAAATACTCATAATAGTTGTCTGAGGAGATACGTTCAGGCATTTCATTCAATATGTTGACCACAGTTCTGCTAATTACTATTGACCCCAATGACATATCGGCAACAAACAGGACAAGATAATCGTTAAAAATTGTGTCATACTTTTTGATGTCACTTAACTCATACAACTTATCCCGACAAACTTTGGCATATCTCGCGGCAATCCTAATAGCTTCTTCTTTTATTAATCTATCAGAATTCCATCCGGCCTGCAATAGTCTCCCGAGTTCAAGTTTGCAGAGCATCACTGAAAAAGAGTCATCTGCACGCGATAGAACGGAGTCCAGCAGTGGTTTCTTTAAGACTCTGTCATGACCAACATAATAGAAAGCTATATCAGACCAGACATCATCATAATACAACAGGCCTATTGTATTGGTTACATCAGGATAATACTCTTTGTTTTTAGTAATGTATAGTGCGGAGAAGTAGTCTAAAAAAGTCCTATGCATGAAGTAAACATGGTTGTCTACTCTAAGTACACCAGCTCTCTCTACCACGCAAACTAGTTTGTTAAAATATTCCGACTCGTATTCCTTATTATAGCAGTACTCTTTGTTGAAGTTATCAAATTCCTCCAGTGTGATTTCTAGTTTCTGGTTACAGAAAAAACAATCATGAGCTAACTTAGAAATGTAGTCGTACACTACAATGTAATCGAAAACTTCATCTAGCCCCTTTTCTTTATCCCATCTCCCAAATATCATATCGAAGAATCTTTGGTAAAGTTCAGTGATTGATGCAGGTATCTCTTGATGATCTTCAACAAGCTCTATCAGTAATAAAAGAGAGAGAGGAGCGAATTGGATTTGATTATATAACTCTTTTGACATTGCGCTCACAACTGACAGTTTGTTAGGATCATCTTGAAACAACTTTGATAACATAGTTAATGCTTGGGATAGGTTGAACGGTTGAATCTCATATTTCTCAAATCCATGATCAATATCGTGAAGGCATCGGATGTTTCTGCTGGTGACAACTAAAGCGCAAGATAGTTCTTCGGCAAAATGCCTGGCTTTATCGAGCACTTCTAATCTTTTTGCAGAAGGTAGTTCATCAAGCGCATCCACCAATAAAGCATTGGTAATAACCCGTTCTTTGACCTCTAGTGGAATACTACTACGTAACTCATCGATGCTCGTAACTAAATCCAAACTCGTAGCTCGAATGTAAGTGGGCAAGTGAATTAAGCCATTATCGCTGATTGTAAGCTTCTCTGATGCAAAACTCAAATAACTAAGAGTTAATCTACTGAGCATTCCAGTTTTTCCAGAGCCGGGTTCCCCAACTATGAGCGCAGATTTTTTGTTAGTTATCAAATCACTAATCTCGTTGAAGTCCATTGTTCTGTTTTTAAAGACATCGTCTAGTGCTTTATCTGTTATCTCGAGTTCAAACTTATATTTTGTAATTGTTGGCTCTACGTAGTACTTGGATAATGGAACATCGTTTTTAGCAAGCCAATGTTCTTGCTCAATCTCAGCTATACACTTTGAAACGTAGTCACATACTTCTGCATCAAAGAACACCTGGGGGTAGTATTCCGTAAAATTATCAATCAACCACTTGATATCCAACACCACAATACCCTGCGACGTAAGTTCTTTAAGTCTTGTCACTGCATTCCTTGTAATTGTACCAGCAATAACTAGTAAAATCTTGTCAATTCTAAAATCCGTTGCTGTTCCAGGGATGATATCTTGGTGGAAACCAGCTTGTACTACCTGACTTCTGATCTCTCCATAAGCTTTGTTGCTCAGCTTCTTGAATAAATCAGCCCTTTCTTTGATCTCGTCAATATCTCCATGGGATGCCCCACTTAGTTCTCCCTTCTTAACAATGACTCCAGTTATATATGATGTTATTCTGTCAGGTTTAACAATAATCAAGTCTTTGCCAAGTTCATTAACTCCGTGGGTTATGAATACTTGGTCATCCCTTTGTATTTCAGAGAAAAGCTTCAGCAGAAGCTTATGAAGTTCAGGTTCAGAGTATTTCATTAAACGAGCTACCCTGTCATCAAACTGAATGCTACTAGCTACTTTTACCAATGAACTACTATTCATTTGGAAATCTCCTTGATTGATTATCATAGTCGCCATTATATGTCACCCCAAACATCGTCTCTTGCAGCCACTTCTTAAATGACTGATTATCGCTATACTGTTTGAACAGCTCCGTGTGATCTGCCAGGAATGATATAATGATCTCCTGTAGGGCTTTATCGTGTTCAAAACGTGCATTCTGCCGATCGTTGTTTTTTATGGCGTTCTGATATGCTTGGTTGTTTCTGAGCTTATCCGGGATCTCTATGGTGATCAGCTTTCGTATCTTATCTTCGTCATTCCATTCGATATTGCCGAAGAGCTCATTGAACTGCTTCAATATATTAGAAAGAAAGTCCAGCTCCGGCTCCGCTTTGCCCCCTCCGCCTTGAGGGTTAAAGGGCTGTAATTCGGCGTCATCATCATCCAGTTTCAGGCGCAGTGGTGTGAGCTTCTCCACCCGATAGCTGTCCATATCAATGGCTTCCAAAATGCCTTGTGAAAGGTCTTCATCCATCGGAGCGGGCAGCTTGGGAATCAGAAAACTAAGGAAGGTAGAGAGTTTTTCCCATTCCGCGCTATTGAAGGGCAATATGGCAGACAGATAGTTGTAGGCCCTGGTAAAGGCTTTGGCTTTGCCTTTGAAATCCACCTGTTGATCTTCATCCAGATCATCCATGTAGATCTTCACACAGCTGTCCAATATCGGGTCCAGCCGGTCACGTTTGGCACCCTCATAGAAGAGCTGCACCAATTGATCTATGTCGCTTTGAGTATATACCTGTGCACCATCCAAAGCAGCTTTGAGATCGTGCAGTTTATCCGGATCGGTCTCATCTGCCAGAATCGTGGTTTTGTAATAATCCTGAAATGCCGTGGTGATGGTATCCTGATCGTTCACAAAGTCCAGGATGAAGGTATCGTGTTTTTGGGGATGGGCTCTGTTCAGCCGCGAGAGGGTCTGAACTACCTTGATCCCGGAGAGGGTCTTGTCCACATACATGGTATGCAGCAGAGGTTCATCATAACCTGTTTGGAACTTATCTGCCACGATCAGAAAGCGGTAGGGATCTTCCTTGAATCTTTCCGCTATCTTTGCACTTGGCATCCCATTCAGGCTGGCTTCAGTAACCTTTTGCTTATCCAACTCATGCTCGCCGGAAAACGCCACCAACGCTTTATATGGGCTTTTTCGCTCCAATAGATACGCGCCAAATGCCTGATAATAGTCAATCGCTCTTCTGATCCCATTGGTGATTACCATAGCCCTGGCTTTGCCTCCGATCTTGCCGCTACCGATCACGCTTTCATGGAAGTGGTCTATCATAATCTCCGCTTTTTGACGAATGGCATGATCTTTGCCTTCCACATACTTTCGCAGCTTTTTCCTAGCTTTTCGGGTATCATACTGAGGATCATCACCAATGGTCTTGGTAAGTTTGTAAAAGCTTAGTACGGGCGTATAGCTTGCCAAAACGTCCAGGATAAAGCCTTCCTGGATAGCTTGTTTCATGGTGTAGCTGTGGAAAGGTTTATGTTGAATCTCATCTCCCAAAGGTTCCGGCTCTCCAAAGATCTCCAGAGTCTTGCCTTTGGGAGTGGCGGTAAAGGCAAAGTAATCCGCGTTCTTCAGCATCTTGCGGCTTTGCATGATGGCGTTTATCTTATCCTGCAAATCCATCTCATCATATTCCTGCACCACTTCAGATAGGGCACTATGCATCTTAGCCGAGATCCTGCCCCCCTGGCTGGAGTGCGCTTCATCGATGAGGATGGCAAACTTATTACCCCGATGCTCATTGCCTATTTCCTTCAAGATAAAGGGAAACTTCTGCACGGTGCTGATGATGATCTTTTTGCCGGAGCTGATCATCTTGCGTAAACCTCCGGCATCCTCAGCATGGCCAACGATGGAGCTTACCTGGGCAAATTGCTTCACAGTATCCCTGATCTGCTTATCCAATATGCGTCTGTCCGTAACCACGATAATGGAATCAAAGAGCGGTTTGCCTGACCTTCTCAGGTCAATCAGTTGATGTGCCAGCCAGGCAATGGAATTGCTCTTACCGCTACCCGCACTGTGTTGGATCAAATAACGCTTGCCCAAATCTTCATTATCTACATCCGCCAAGAGCTTGTGCACCAGATCAAGCTGATGATAGCGGGGAAAGATCAGCTTGCGATGTTTGCGGCCTCTACTGTCTTTCTCTTCCACCAATTGCGCGTAATTCTCGATGATGTCCGATAATCCCGCTTTGCTTAAAACCTCTTTCCAAAGATAATCCGTGGCAATGCCATCAGGATTGGGAGGATTCCCCGCTCCATCCTTGTAGCCTTTGTTGAATGGCAAAAACCAAGAGGCATTACCCCTCAGATGGGTACACATCTTCACTTCGTGATCATCCACGGCAAAATGCACCAGACAGCGACCAAAGGCAAAGATGGGTTCCTTGGGGTCTCGATCTCGTTTATATTGTTGCACCGCATCTTGTACCGTCTGCTTGGTCAGCTTGTTTTTCAGCTCAAAGGTGGCTATGGGCAATCCGTTGATGAAAAGCACTAAGTCCAATGCCAGAGCTGTCTCTTCCCGGCTGTAGCGCAATTGCCGGGTAACGCTGAAGATATTTGATTCGTGTAAAGCCCTGGCTTTGAGGTTCTCATGTGATGCCCGGCTGTAGTAAAGCTCGATACTGCAGGGACCATGTTTGATCCCGCTTCGGAGCACGTCCACAATCCCCCGTTTGGCGATCTCGCTATAGAGCCGGTGCAAAAACTGCACCCGTTTGGGACCCGGCTGGGCGATATCCAATTGAGAGTATGTTATCGGTTGGGTCTGTTCCAAAAAGCGCATCAACAATGGCAGATCAAGCGCATATTCCCGGTCATAATCCTGCGGATTGCCCTGAATATAGCCCGCTTCCTCCACCAGGGATTCCACGATCAGACTTTCCAAGCCGTATTCACTGGTATCAGTCGGCATCTACAACCTCCTCCATACTATCATCAAACGTATCTTCTTCAAATACATCAAGCTCTTCCACAAAGTCCGGGACTTCAATTTCACGCACATCCAGCTTACCGGTTACAACATCGGAAACTAGGCGGGTTTGGAGTTCTTTAATATAAGGAATCTGGCTGTTAATGGTTTTAATCTGTGTCTCTATTTTCTCGCATAGTGATAGCAAATAATCACATAGATGATTCTGAGTAACTTTCGGTGGGACCGCTATCAAAGCATCTTTGATAGTGTTCTTTGAAACACCAAATCTAGTTATACCATTAGCCGCAATATGGAATTGATATTGGTAAGTCTTTGCTTGCAGTAATCGGAGTATAAACTCCGGAGTCACACAATCATTAGTTATCCTAATCAAGCATAGATGATATGCACAGACCAAGTCTCTGATATCTTGACAAATTAAAGAAGGGACTGCTATATCATTCCACATTTCAGAATCTTTTGTGATAATGATATCTCCCTTATATAGCCTATATTCGTTATATTCTGATTCGCTTACTGTGGCTTCCATAAACTCCATATCCGGCACAATATATTCGTTTTTGTATACATCAGTGTAATTGCATAAACGTACCGGTCGTTCGCTGGCATTTGTTTTCTTGTCAACTCCGCTGGGTTTGATTGTTGCTACGTTTCTTAGTTTTTTAACGCTCCACCCCTCGGGTATCATTCCTAGCCAATCAACACCACTGTCTTTGTACTTGGGATAGGGTTTCCCGGTGCGCACATCGATCTTGCCCTTTACAGCATCGTTGATGATAGCCTGTTTCAGCTCTTTGAGCAGCTCTATCTGCTTCTTCTTGATGCGGATATACTTATTGATCAGATGGTTTTTGTAATCGAGATAATGGGCTATCTGCTCTTGTTCAGTGTAAGATGGAACTATGAACCTAAGAGAAAACAACTGATCAGAGTATAGTCTCAATCTACTATCTATTACTCCAGTTGAATACATTCGAAACAGGGTTTTATACTCCTCTGATTTTACAAGATAGTGAAGATAAGTAGGATATACTACGTTATTGATCTTATAAACTCCATATGCAGGGCTAACAATCCCTTGATATTTAGATACTCCCAAACTGCCATTCCAAGCCAGCATGATGTTTATGACCAGATTATCTTGATCAACTTGTTTGTAACCTTCAAGTGAGGAAGCCCTGGAATCGTTCGATCCTGATATTTGTTTCCGTTTTTTTGTTACTCCAGTGTATTGGGAGACCGACAGTAAATCCTCATTTCCATCAGATGACCTATCATCTCTCTCTTCAAGCAAGTACTTGCTCCGTATCTCCTTCCAGTGATAGGGAATGTAATCGAGGACAGGTAGTGTGCTATTTTTTGGTACGTATGAAGTATTCACAATAACAGTCCTCTGAGTATCTCCTGTAAAAGCCCATCCCCCTCTTTTTCCAAAGCTTCTATATCTGCCACAATCTCCTTAATACTTCGCATAGGTGTAGGTTTGTAGAAGTGTTTGGTGAAACTGATTTCATAGCCGATCTTGGTCTTGCTTTCATCAATCCAGGCATCGGGGGCATAGGGCAGCACTTCGGAAGAAATGAAACATTCAATTCCACCTTCGTGCATTAGCGGAACCTGCTCCGTATCTCTCAATTCCGGATCAGGCTCATATTCCACTACTTTGTTTTTCCCTTTGATCTCTTGCGTAAAGAGTCCTTTCAGAGGCTCGGGCTTGGTATGGTTGCCGTGTATCTTTTTGATCACTGGCAGGCCATCGGGGCTGATCTTGCCTGCGTCTTTCAAAGCTTTGATCTCAGCGGCTTTATATGCTGTTTCAGCGTCAATATCCTTTGCTCTTAAGGGGCGCTCCACCGTGACCTTGTAATAGCCAAAGGTTGCACTATGGAAGATTTTGGATTCCTCGGTCTCTTCGAAACGGGTAAAGACTTCCACGATCTTTTGGATATGCTGTTCACTGAGCTCGCGGTTGCGTTTTCCCAGGTTGCGCTTTAGCGGTTCAAACCATTTACTGGCATCGATCAATTGGATTTTGCCTTTGCGACGTTCTTCTTTGCGGTTGGATAGAATCCAGATATAGGTGCTGATACCGGTATTGTAAAAGATATTGTCGGGCAGCTGCACTATGGCTTCAAGCCAATCGTTTTCGATGATCCATCTGCGGATATTGCTCTCTCCACTTCCCGCGTCTCCGGTGAAGAGCGCGCTGCCATTGTGTACGTGGGCAATTCTGCTGCCCAGGGTGGTATTCTGTTTCATCTTGGAGAGCATATTTACCAGAAACAACATCTGTCCATCGCTGGTACGAGTGAGCATCCTGTATTCGGGGTCTCCTGCGTGGTTCACGATAAAGCGATAATCGGCAAACTCCTTTTTACCGCCCATGAGCTCAAGATCTTTCTTCCAATCAGAGCCATAGGGAGGATTGGAAAGCATAAAATCAAAGCTATGAGAAGGGAAACCGTCTTTAGAAAGGGTTGAGCCATAGGCAATATTATTTGCCTCAATGCCCTCTCCCTTAATGATAAGGTCTGCCTTAGCAATAGCATAGGTTTCTGCGCTGGCTTCTTGCCCAAAGAGGTGAATTGCAAGATCTTTATGGTTTGCTTTAGCTAAATCTTGAAGTCGTTCCTCTGCGACAGTTAACATTCCTCCGGTTCCGCAGGCTCCGTCATATACAAGATATGTGCCGGATTCTATCTTATCTGCAATGGGCACAAAGATTAGCTCTGCCATCAGATTCACAACATCTCTTGGGGTAAAATACTCACCAGCAGAGGCATTGTTATCTTCGTTGAATCTTCGGATAAGCTCTTCAAAGATAGTGCCCATTGAGTGATTATCCAAAGCAGGATGAATTTCTTTGCCAGAAGCATCGAGTACCGGGATCGGAGCCAGGTTTATGTCATTATCCATGAATTTCTCAATCAATGGCCCCAATGAATCACTGTCGCATAGTGTTGGGATCATGTCTCTAAACTTGAATCTCTTGATGATGTCCTGTACGTTTGAAGAGAATCCGTCCAGATAGTTTTCAAAATTTGCCTTTAGTTTCTGCTGGTTTGCGGTAGCTTTCAGATCACGAAGAATAAAAGGTGAAGTATTGTAATATGATTGCTTTGCCGCCCCACACAATGCAGCTTCCTGATTGGCAATTCCCGCAGCATCGAGTTGAGCCTTTAACCTTAAAACATCCTGTTTCGTAGGTTCAAGGAGAACATCCAATCTTCGCAATACTGTCATGGGGAGGATAATGTCTCGGTATTTGCTGGCATCTACCACAAAATGTATCACTTGATCTGCAATGCTCCAGATGAAGTTTACGATTTTGCTGTGCTGTGCTGCGTTCACTATGCTTTCCTTTTATCTGTATATTCAAATGCAACTATTAAGTCCTTCTCAGGATCATAACCTGCAGCTTGTAACGCTTTTCGTGAATGTCTTACCATGTCTGATGCGCTCAAATTGCTTTCGGTAAAGTAGCCATCATCAAGAGTTAATGGAGCTCTAAACTCCGTTTTATCTTTAGAATATCTGAATGATCCGGATATTTGAAAACCGGGCTTGTGCTTGAGGATATAGTTGTAAACTGCTCTCTTTACTTCATGCCAATGGCGAGTTTCGATCTTTTGTGAGCCCCCAAGAATGACGTAACACACTTTTGTGAACCTGTGGTCTTTCAGTGCTTCCGTGTGAATGGAGGGATTGCTATCTACCGGGTTCTCAGCATTAGATTCGTGCCTGATTCCAGACTGCTTACTATCCCAAAGCCGTTCTATGTCGAAAATATCTATATCCAGTTTATGGTTCTTCTTTATAAGCTGCTGTGCAAATAGATAGGGAGAAAGATCTGTTTTTTCATGCATATTGATCGCTTCGGACTTCACACTGCCGATCAGCTTAATGCGAACCAGTTCATTGCGCATGTCTTCCGCAGTATTGAGTGCTTTTATCCGGTAGTTTTCCTTTTTCAGGATCATCTCAAAGGTTAACGCTATATCATCTGGGTCATCTTCAAGGATGTTGAGCTCATTGAATAGTTTGTCATCAAATTCGCCTCCGGCAGAGGGAAGGTAGAATCGCCATTTGATCCCATCGGTGAGAATGCTGATGGCAGATTTGTGATAAGCATTGTAAAGGTGAAGCTGAGTCTCTCCGGCTATAAGATCAGAATCCAGCTTTCCTGGGGTCTTTACTTCGATAAAGACTTCTGCTCCCTCTGAGGTCTTCTCCGGGATAAAAAGAGCTACATCCACCCGACCGGTTACTTCCTTGGTGATATTCTGTTGGGGTAAACGCTTTACCCTATACTCTGTATAGAACTCTTCAGGATTCCAAATGTTCCAGCCCAGTGCTTGGCATACTCTTCCCACTAGAGAAAAGCGGACATGCTGCTCGTCCTTAAATGCTCCGTCTTTCAGTAAAATACGAATATCTTCAATAATCTGTTTCATTGATGCCTCACAGCCAGATTTGTGTTTTCCACAAGGAATTGTAAAGATGATATCTGTCAACCCTAAAATCTGTCGCATCCTTATGCATCGTAATTTGTGAGAATACAGGGGACTGCTTTCTTTGCTTCGGATCGATGATCCAGTAAGTTCAAGGAGCATAAATGGAAGCGAAACTGATGGATAGAATCAAGGAACAGCTTGTCAGACATGAAGGTCTGAGGCTGAAGCCATATCGCTGTTCAGCAGGCAAGCTGACTATCGGTATCGGGCGCAATCTTGATGATTGCGGAATAACCCAATCCGAAGCCTACGTCATGCTGATCAATGATATCATTAACTGCGAGAAGCAGCTACAGTCAAAGATACCGGATATCTACAATGGTCTTGATGAAGTCCGGAAATCGGTGATGCTGAATATGTGCTTCAACATGGGCATCAATGGTCTGCTTGGCTTCAAGAACACTCTGGCTTTCGTGAAGGCCGGAGACTGGGAACGGGCTGCCAACAATATGCTTGTGTCTAAGTGGGCGAAGCAGGTTGGCCGCAGAGCGATTGAGCTATCCGAACTGATGAGGAAAGGGCATTGATCCCCATCCCTGTCGAGACTATTGACCTGCTGGCAGCGCTCAACCTGCCCAAGGAGATGGCTGACAATGTCATCTTCAAAGAGCATAGAGGGCTGGTTTTGGAGACGATCAGAAGTTTGGTGTTGGATAACTACTACCAGGACGCAATTGGTCACGACTACCCAGAAGACGATCCCTTCCTGATCTCTTTTCGTTTTGGGTTCTGTTTCCTGATGCTACAGAGCA
>Ga0255342_1006292_pt1 | contig 10892 bp, 9 predicted proteins | sample wastewater_treat_3_FD_192416 | JGI IMG/M metagenome (GOLD analysis project Ga0255342, IMG submission 192416) | Wastewater microbial communities from Lulu Island WWTP, Vancouver, Canada - plant14 | ecosystem: Engineered > WWTP > Wastewater > Unclassified | place: Canada: Vancouver, British...
GGGGAAATCGGCAATGCGAATTTTGTTAAAAGGCCTGAAGGTGTTCGAAGGGGCGAAGTTGTAAAAAAAAAAGCGTCGGAGGAAGAAAAAAAACGTTTTATTTTTGCCGCAAGTCGCTTAAATAGCGTCGAAAAAGTAAAAACCCGGAGATTGCGGTATATCAGTAGACATCTAACGCACACTGCGCTAGCATGTTCCGACTAAAGCAGTGAATCAGAAAGTTTGGTTGTCATCCAGTTTTTGACGGCTGGGTGAAGATGTTCATGTTACTCAAGACTGAAGAATTTGAAGCGAAGAAGACGGTGCTGATTCAGCAGTGCCGGTGTCCGGAGTGCGGCTTGACGGTGTATGTGCACGGGACGCCGCTGCCGGCGTCGTGTCCGTTCTGCCAGCAGCCCTTGGCGCGTACGGAGCAGGAAGTGCCTCTGGGTGCGAGCGTGGAGTTTCCGGCGCTGGATGAGGCGCGCGCACGGATGGCGCGGTTGTATCGGCGGCCGCCGAAGTGGCTGTCGTTTTTGATTTTGACGGTGGCGCTTGTGATGCTGGCGGTGGCGGTTTTCATGCAGTTGCGCAGCGCGGGCAATTATTTTTATCAGCCGTTGGTGAGTATTTATTCGTTGATAGCGGGCATTTTTGTGGTGTCGCGCTTTTTGATTGCTTCGATTTATGTGGCGCCGCCTAACACGAATTATGAGCCGACGGTGACGGTTCTGGTGCCGTGCATGAACGAGGAGGCGGTGATTCGCCAGACGATTGAGCGAATTTTCGCGGCGGGTTATCCGAACGAGAATCTGGAAGTGGTCTGCGTGGACGATGGGTCGAGCGACAACACGTTGCAGGAAATGCTGGCGGCGCAGACGCACCATCCTAATCTGGTGGTGGTGAGCTTTGCGAAGAATCGCGGCTTGTGCAATGCGTGGGCGGTGGGGGTGCTGCTGGGACGTGGCGAGTTCATGGTGTGCGTGGATTCGGATACGTTCATTTTCCCGGGCTCGCTGCAAAAGTTGATGCAGGGCTTTGTGGACCCGACGGTGGGGGGCGTGGCGGGCAAGTCGTATTTGGCGCTGCCGGTGATTTCGACTTTTTCCGGCGGCGCGCCGAGATACAGCAGGCGGTCGCGGTCGGCGGCGCTTTGTACGCAAAACCAGCGGATGCGCGGCAGCAAATCGCGCGTGATGAAGCGGATTTTGCGGTAGCCCTTGAAGGAGTTTTCGGAGATGCGCCCGTTGACCATGATGGTGGGAATGCCACGTTTTTCCGCGGTGCGAATCAGATTGGGCCACATTTCGTTTTCAATGAGCACAACGATGGCAGGGCGGATGCGGCGCAGCGCGCGCCGCATAACCAAGGGCACATCCATCGGGAAGTATAGTGTCACATCGGGCGCATGAACTTTCTGGAGGGCGAGGGCGTGGCCGGTGGAGGTGTTGGTGGTGAGCACGAAGCGTATGCCGGGTTCGCGGCGGCGCAATTCATCCATGAAGGAGAGGGCGATGCTCAGCTCGCCGACGCTGACGGCTTGAATCCAGATGGGCTGTCCAGGGGCGTCAAGCAACTCGGATTCCGCGCGGCCGTAACAGCCGAAGCGCTGCGAGAAGTCGCGGGCATAGCCTCCGCGGCGCAACATGCGCATCAGGTAATGCGGCAGCAAAAAGAGAAACACGATGGGGAAAATGAAATTGTATATCCACCAAATCATGGGTGAAACCCTTTGTTCATCTGTAAAATGGGCAGGAGGACGGCCAGCGCAATCAAGGCCACGAACAGGCCAACCACCATGGTCAGGCCGACTTCAAGAAACATCATGCCGCGCGTGGCGAGGCGGTCCCAGCTTTGCTGATAGCGCTGGGCGGCGTGGTCGAGTAGTTCCGGCAGATTGCCGCCGGCCTCGCCGGCCTGCACCCAGGCGGCGAGGGAGGGATGTAGCGGCTGGATGCCGCGAATGACGGCTACCAGCGGCTTGCCTTCGCCGAGCGCGGCGGTTTCGCGGCGGGCGCAATCTTCCAGCCAGGCGCTGCCGGAGGCGCGCCCGGCCAGCGGCACGCTTTCCATCAGGCCGACGCCGCGTTCCAGCAGCAGTTCCAGCACGCGGACAAAGCGCAGGCTAACCAGATTTTGCCAGCCGCCGCCAATCAGCGGCAGGCGAAACAGGCGGCGGTCGAGGCGAATGCGCCAAGACGCTTTGCTTCGGATACGGCGGCGAAGTTCGGCCCACGCGACGGCGGTTGCGACGGCACCCAGCAATAACAGCACGCCGAAGATGCGCCCGCCAGTCAGAATGACGCGCGTCAGCATGGGCAATTCCATCCGGGCTTCCACGAAGACGCGCTGTGCCATCGGCAACAGGAAGACCAACACCAGACCGCCGATGATAACGGCCAGCGCGACGACCAGAGCGGGATAGATGAGGGCAGTGACGAGTTTTTCGCGCAGTTTTTCCTGTTCTTCGAGAAAGACGGCCAGACGCGCGAGCGCCTCATTCATGCCACCGGCGCGTTCGCCGACTTCCATCACGGCGACTTCAAACGCGGTGACTTGGCGGGCGGTGTTGGCGAGGGCGGCACTGAGCGGACTGCCTTCGCGGACGGCATCGCGCACGGCGGCCAGCAGCGTGCGCACTTGCTTCAGCTCCGGCGCCTGCAAAATAACGTCGAGCGCGGGCACCATGGCGACGCCCGCGCCGAGGAGCGCGGCGAACTCGCGGTAGAACATGGTGCGGATGTCAGCGGTGAATGTTTTTTGCCGCTGCCCGCCGCGCCGGGTGGAGGGGCCGGCGGCTTGAACGGTCTCCGCCAGAATGCCGCGCACCGCGAGGCGCTTGCGCGCGTCTTTGGGGTCGGCGGCCTCAATCAGACCGGATTGCGTGCGCCCGGACGAGTCGTAGCCTTTGTACTCAAATGTCGTCATCGCAGCAGGAAAATCACGGTTCTTCGCGGGTGCCGGCGGTGCGCAAGACTTCAGCCGCCGAGGTCACGCCCGCCAACACTTTTTCGAGGCCATCAGCCACCATGTCCTGGAATCCGGCGGCGTGGGCCATCTGGCGCAATTCGGCGGCGGGCAGGTTGGCGCGGATGGCTTCGGCCATGTCCGGCGTGACAATCAGCAACTCATGGATGCCGGTGCGGCCTTTGTAGCCGCCGAGGCATTCGGGGCAGCCGGCGGGCGGCGCGGTCCACACGTTGCGCCCGGCCAAGGATGGCTGGCCGAGGCGCGCGGCATCGGCGGCGGAAAGGACGGCGGGCTGGCGGCAGGCCGGGCACAGGCGGCGCACAAGCCGTTGCGCGAGAACGGCGCGCGTGGCCGCCGCCAGCAAGTAGGGCGGAATGCCCATGTCCACCATGCGCGTCACCGCGCCGACGGCGTCGTTGGTGTGCAGCGTGGTGAATACCAGATGGCCGGTCAGCGAGGCGCGCACGACGATTTCCGCCGTTTCCAAATCGCGGGTTTCGCCGACGAGAATGACATCGGGGTCCTGGCGCAAAATGTGGCGCAGACCGCGGGCAAAGGTCAGGCCAATTTTGGGATGCACCTGCATCTGGCCGATGTTGGGCAACTGATACTCGATGGGTTCTTCAATCGTCAGGACGTTGAGATGTTCGGTGTCCAACTCCTGCAAGGCAGCGTAGAGGGTTGTGGTTTTACCGCTGCCGGTGGGGCCGGTGACAAAGACAATGCCGTGAGGTTCGCGCAGAATCTGGCGCAATTGGGCGAGGCGGTCGTCGGCGATACCCAGCTCATTCAGCGAGTAGCGCGTGGCTTCGCGGTGGAGCAGGCGCAGGACAATTCGTTCGCCTTCTGCGACGGGGATGCAGGACACGCGCACGTCAATCTCGCGAGCGCCCACGCGAACTCGCGCCACGCCGTCCTGCGGCAGGCGTTTTTCCGCCAAGTCGAGGCGGGCCATGACTTTCAGGCGAGCGGCCAGAGCCTGTTCCAATTGGCGGGGTGGGCGGGGCTGTTCATAGAGCAGGCCATCAATGCGATAGCGGACGCTCAAGCTGTTGACAAAGGGTTCCACGTGGATGTCCGAAGCGCCCTGCTTGACGGCGTCGAGCAGAATGGCGTTGACGTAGTTGGCGACCGGTGCGGTGGCGCTGCCGGCGAGCAGGTCGTCGGCTTCGTGGCGCACCTGCGGCGTCACATCGGAAATACTGGCGGCCAAATCCGCTTGCGCGGCGGCCTCGTCGGTGGTTCCGCTGCGGCGGAAATAGCAGCGGTCAATCGCGCGGCGGATTTCATCTTCCGGTGCGGTGGCCCAGACCGCTTCTGTGTCGAGCAGCAGGGCCAGGTCTTCATACGCCTGCAACGGGGCGTCAGCCGCGCCCGCAATCATCACCATGCCATCTTTACGAATGGGAATCAGCCGATGCTTGCGCACCCAATCCACCGGCACCGAGTTGACCAGCTCCGGGTCGAGCCAGTCATCGGCGATGTGCTCCAGCGCGGGCAAGTTGGATGCGGGCTGACTCATCGCTTGCGGCTGGGGCGCGGCTTCTTTTTCGCGGCGGATTTCTTTTGGGCTGGCGGCGACGCCTCTTCTGCCGTTGGCGGCGGGGGCTCGCTCAGCGCTTCGGCGGCGCCTTCCAGACCGGCGACTTGCTCCAGCCGCGTTTTTTCCAGTTCGGCCATGTTCAATTCGGTCACGATGCGCGGAGTCACAAAAATCAACAGGTTGGTACGGCGCTTGGTGTCGCTGGTCGAGCGGAAGAGCGCGCCGAGGAAGGGAATGTCGCCCAATAGCGGCACTTTGGTTGTGATTTTTGCCGTGTCTTCGCGAATCAGGCCGCTCAACACAACCGTGCTGCGGTCGGGAATGGTCACGGTGGTTTTGACCTCACGCTTGGCGATGGTGGGCGTATATCTCAGCGCGTCGCTGCCTTCCTCCACCACGGACTCGATGCTGGGGTTCAAATCCAACTGAATTTCCCGGTCCGGATTCACATGCGGGGTCAGCTTGAGTTTGATGCCGACATCCATCCGGTCAATGTTCTGGATATAATCGCGGCTGGAGCCGGAGCCTTCCACCGACGATTTCAGAATGGGGATGTTTTCCACCACGCTGACGGACGCTTCCAAGTTGTTTTGCGCCCAGAGCGGAATGTTGGAAAGAATTTTGAGGTCGCGCTTGCCGGCCACGGCCCGAAGGTAGAGGGGAATCTGGCTATAGGTGCGGCCATCCGGACCGGTGAACGTGCCGCTGATGATGCCCATCGCCAGCCCTTGCGGGAAGCTGGCGTTGGTCAGCAGCGCCATCATGGAATCGTTTTCGCCGTAGCGTGTGCGGCCAAAACCGCCCGTGCCGTCGCCAGAGGGCTGATCAATGCCAAACCACTCCACGCCCAAGTCCAACCCCTGCGACAGATTTACTTCCGCAATCAGGACTTCCACGAGCACCTGTTGCGGCACGACATCCAGCCGCTCCACCAGCCGCCGCACATATTCAAAATCCTGCGCCGAAGCATCCACCAGCAACGCGTTATTCGCCACGCTCGGCTCAATGGCAATGTCCCGCGCCGTCGCCGCGCCCTCTGTCGCCGGCGCCTTGGCCAGCAGCGCGTTCAGGCTCTTGGAGGCCTCTTCCGCCGACAGATACTTCAGGAAAATCGCATTCAGCCGCCCGAAGCCGCTCGGGTTCTCAATATCCATTTTCTCAATGATGCGCCGGGTTTCCGCAATTTGCAGTGGCATGCCCACGAGAATCAGGCTGTTCGCCTGCGGAGCGGCGACCACCGTGAAATCCGTCGGCATCGCGCCCGTGCCACCCGCCACCTGCTGAAAATGGCGGTTGATTTTGTTGGCGGCACTATCCGTTGCGCCGAACGTGGCTCGCAATTGGTCGGCCACCTCGTTGGCGCTGGCATGTTTCAGCGGCACAATTTCAATCGTGTTGCCCGCGCCGGGCTGATCCAGCCGCGCCACCAGCTCTTCCACGCGCGCAACATTCGACGCGCTATCCGTGATGATTAAGTGGTTGCCCGGCAGAAAAACTTCCAACGCGCCCTCACGCCCGCCGCGCACCAGACCCTCCAGACTCTTTTTCACTTCCTGGGCGCTGACGTGTTGCAACGGCAGCACCTTGGTGATGAGCCCTTCGCCCGCCGTTTCGCCAAGCGGGAACGCAGGCCCGCCCGGCAGCGCGGTGATATGGCACACGCCATCGCGCTCCACCACGGCATAGCCGCTGGATTCGAGCATGGTCAGAAACAGGGGATAGACCTCTTCCACCGGAATGGGGCGGGGGGTCAGGATGCTCACCTGTCCGGTGATGCCATCCGGAAGTACAAACTTCTTGCCGGTGATTTTACCGACAATTTGCGTCACCAGGCGGATATCCGCCTGTTCGTAATTAAATTCCACCGGCGGGCGCGTTGACAGCGCCGGTGCCGCGGCCGGCTCGGTGCCAGCAACGGCCAATTCCGCCACGCCCCAACAGACCGCAGCCACCCCGACCCATATCAACGGCTGCCATACCCGGACCCAGCGGCATGTTTTCATTTGGCGATTCCTCGTTCACTGGCGCGTATAAACTGCACAAAATGGACAATCTCCGGCACCTGCGGCAACTCCGCTTCGATTCTCTCCAGCGCCTTGGCCGTTGTCAAATCCGTGCGGAAAACAATTTTGTAAGCGTCCTTTAACGCTTTTTGGGCATCGGCGGAAATCCCGTGGCGCTCCAGCCCCACCTTGTTGGGGCCGAACACTTTCAGCGGGTCGCCATCCGCCATCATGTAGGGCGGGATGTCTTTGACCGCCTTCGTGAAGCCTCCCAAAATGCTCATGCGCCCGATGCGCACAAACTGGTGAATCCCTGTCAGTCCGCCGATGATGGCATCGTCTTCAACGATGACATGCCCCGCCAGCGTCGCGTTGTTCGCCATAATCACCCGGTCGCCGACGATGCAATCGTGCGCCACATGAGAATAGGCCATGACGAGGCAGTCCGCGCCCACCTGCGTAACCCCGCCGTCAAACGTTGCGCAATTCATGGTGACGCACTCGCGAATGACCGTGCGCTCGCCGACCGTCAGCCGAGGCACGCCACCCTTGAACTTCAAGTCCTGGGTTTTTCCGCCCACGCTGGCAAACGGCCACACTTCGCACCCCGCGCCCAACGTGGTATGCCCCTCCACGCTCACATGCGAGCGCAGCTTTACGCCATCGCCCAGGCGAACGTTGGGTCCCACCACGCAAAACGGGCCGATGGAAACATCCGCGCCCAGCTCCGCCCCCGGCGCAACCACCGCCGACGAATGGATGGTCGAGCCCACGGCTACTTATCCCTGCCAAACATCATCTCCGCCTCGCACGCCAGTTCCCCGTCCACCAGCGCGCGCCCGGACACCTTGGCCATCCCCATGCGCATCTTCAGGAATTTAATTTCCATCCGCAGTTGATCCCCCGGCACCACCATGCGGCGGAACTTCGCCTTGTCCACGGCCAGATAATACGCAATTTTGACATCCGACTTCGTCAGCGTATTCAGCAAAACGCCCGCCGTTTGCGCCATTGCCTCCAGTTGCAGGACACCTGGGAAAATGGGCAACCCCGGAAAATGCCCCTGAAAACACGGCTCATTCGCCGACACATTCTTCAGGCCAACAATCCAATCCTTGTTGTTGCACTCCACAATCCGGTCCACCAGAATAAGCGGGTACCGGTGCGGCAAAATATCCAAAATGGCTTTGGAGTCATAAATCGTGTCCATCTACAATTCCTCCTAACAAACGAACCATCCTACCATCCTCCGGCTCCCGACGGAAACCCAAAAGCGCGAAAGCGCTTGAAATTTACGCCCTCGACCCTTCTAATGCGCACCAGTCGCCGGACGGGTGGCGGAATTGGCAGACGCGCCAGACTTAGGATCTGGTGGAGCAATCCATAGGGGTTCGAGTCCCCTCCCGTCCACCAACCGAATCAACGGCGGTTGGGAGGCGGTCGCCGCCGCCACGCCAAAACGCCTGCGCCAATCATCAATAGCCCCGCAGTAGCCGGTTCCGGGATTGCCATTCCCGTTCCCGCGTAGATTCCCAGTCCGGTTCGCTCCGTTGCGCTTGACAAGACGCTGACCACGTCGCCGTCAAAATATAGTTGCGCCCAGCCATATTCTGCTGCCGGGCAATAGTCGGCCCCTCCCAGCCGAAAGCCCAAATATACCGGCTCATCGTAGTTGAGAAGCAAGCTGCCATATTCTGCAGTGACATTGTCCGCAAATGGCGCGGACGCTTCAGCCAGGTCCCAATCAATCAAATCGCCGTAATTGACCTCGAAAAAACGAAAGGCAATTCCAATCGTTCCACCGATTGCGTCCAGCCGTGTCCACCAGCCATCCACTTCGCATTGCCCTCCGCCCTCAACGCCCGCGCCACCAGTTAATGCCTCCGTGGATAAGGAGAATCCCACAACATCATTATATACTATGGAGTAGGATAGATTCACTGTGTTCCACTCCACAACGGGAAAAGCCCATGTGGGCGTGGCCGCCAATAGAAGGGCCAGACTTGCCGCAGCCCATTTCCACCTTTGATTCATGCTTCGCTCCAGACTTTTCACCGTGTGGAAAACATAGGCGGGCCATTCAACGGCGGTTGGAATGTGGTCGCCGCCGCCGCGCCAAAACGCTTGCCCCAAGAATCAATAGCCCCGCAGTAGCCGGTTCCGGAATTGCCATTCCCGTTCCAGCGTAGATTCCCAATCCGGTTCGCTCCGTTGCGCTTGAAGCCACGCTAACCGTTGTGCCATCATAAAGCAATTCTGCCCATCCGTATTCTCTCTTGTAGGGAGGAATGTCTCCGCTATCCAATCGGAAGCCCAAATACAACGGCTCATCCTTAGCAAGTGTTAAACTGCCAAGATTGTAGCCACCGCAAATATCGGCTAAGAAGTTTGTCGCCGTTTGCCAAGCGGTTTCGTCTACTAATGAACCATAGACAACCGGGAACCAACTATGGGCACAGCCAATAGTTCCGCCATCTGCAAGTAACAATATATTTCCTAAAAGGTAATCGGCGACCATTGTCCCTTCAATGCCAGCATCACTAAACCCTTTCAGGTCCGTATATAGTTTGAAACTTCCTCCATTCCCGCCTCCATGGACCGTGTTCCACTCCACAACAGGGAAAGCCCATAAGGGCGGAGCAAGCGAAAGCGACAACAGGAAAAAACACACCGCGAAACGCCGTTTCATATAATACCTCCTCTTTACTGGGTAATGGCCGAAAACCCACTAAGATTAATCGGGGTCAGTTGATAACCGCCCCCAAGCTCTGACATCATCTGATTAATGTCATCTTTAAGTGCAATTATTGAGGTTCCGTCGCCGGCCCCCCCCCCGAGTCCATACAGTCAGTAGAACCGGTTCGCCGGATAAAATAAGGAAGGCCGGATTTCCAGAGTCGCCATCTTCCAGTTTTTCATAGAATGCATAACGGGCCGATGAAATAGGAATGCTGCATTTGGTTTTCCATTGTGAGTCGACAGGTGCGGATATCATTTGAATGTCACCCACCAAAGCCTTCCTCTCCTTATCCAGCCGGACGACGGGCAAGCGAGTTCCACCGCCAAGATATCTCTCGTAGTCGTCTGGAAGAATTTTAGCATAACTTATGCCATTGGTAATCGGCGAATCGAACAAACCTATCATAACATCGGGATACCCGTCGAAATAGTTTGTGTGAACCCGCTTATCGACTAATCTTCTCTCCACAACATTGTTGTTCTGATCAATAAAACGGAAAACCGTATTTGTTGGGATGAGTCTGCCTGAATGTGCGCAGAATATGGCATGCTGTGGGCTGATGAGCGTTCCCCTTTGCCCTTTGAGAAATACGCTATTCCACGGGCTGCAACAGGTTAAATCATATGAATATGCCCAGCAATTGGTATTTCGCACATAGTTTGTCGTAGTATAGTCCGCAACGCTGAAGATGGGCAAGGCCACACTGGGGTTGAGGCCGGCCAGCTTCGCATCCACGGCATTGACGGCATCGCGGATGGCGGTGTTCCCAGAGCCATTGGCTACCCACGGATTTAAGTTTGCCTGATACTCCAAAACATTGTAAATCTCGTCCCCGTCGGGGTCTTCCATGCAATCCGCGCGATTGGTCCAACACAAGTTATGGCGTGCTTCCCAGAAATCCGGCATATCATCGAAGTCCTTGTCACGCGAATATAGCGTAATCTGGTGGTCGTGCCCAGTGCGATTTAAAGAGGCAATCGGGTGTTGCAACCCGTATAGTTCGCCAGAGTTCCACAAGCCGTTGGTGTTCACGTCGTCAAAATGGATGGGATAGAAACTCTTCATATAGTTTGTCATGTGAATATGCGGGAAGGAAAACGAGCCGTCGGCCGATACATTCGTCACAACGAACATCTCGGAAGCGTTGGCGCTGGCCGATATGCCCACGCAGATATGATATGTTTCCAAATGCAAGAGGTTGGTCAGATTTCCCGATACAGAGAAGCAATAGTCGTTGGACGAGAAAGGATCCGTTCCGCACAGAATTTCTTGCCAGTCATCAAGACAATCCCCATCGTAATCTTTGAGTAAAAAGCTGGTGTGCATCAGAGAGCCGGTTGCCACAATTTCATTCCAATAGACGGGCTCGACGACATCCGGCAGGCTGTTCGTGTTGTAGTCGCAAAACGCGCCTACAAACAAGGTGTTCGACTGGTTGCTAGCCAAAATCTCTAACACAATCCATTCGTTGGTGACCATGACAGCCGTATTCGTGTTCCAAGCCCCCGCGCCCCAGCGATGGCAAAGCCAAACGAGCGAGGAATTGCCGGTCTGATTGGTTACCGAGGCTTGTACGTCGAAACGATAGCTCCAGGGATTGGTTGGGTCGGTTCCATCCGCAACTTCGGTTCCATCCGGGATATTATCACCGTCGGAA
>Ga0255342_1006298_pt1 | contig 10884 bp, 8 predicted proteins | sample wastewater_treat_3_FD_192416 | JGI IMG/M metagenome (GOLD analysis project Ga0255342, IMG submission 192416) | Wastewater microbial communities from Lulu Island WWTP, Vancouver, Canada - plant14 | ecosystem: Engineered > WWTP > Wastewater > Unclassified | place: Canada: Vancouver, British...
GCCCTGCTTTTATTACCCCCGACAGATTGCAAAACATTTCGAATATATTCTGCCTCCATCTCCTTGAGGGTCAACACTTTACCCATTGACTTGGATTCATTTGACTCTTTCACTCTTGAGACTGGGTTCAGCAGTCCTTCGGAAAGATCATTGGCAAGTATCTCCTCGCGATCACCACTTACGATAATTGCCCTTTCAACAACATTTGAAAGTTCTCGTACATTGCCCGGCCAGTCGTATGCGATAATTATGTCACTCGCTTCCCGTGAAAACCGTTTCTTTTTTCCACTTTTAGCAAATTTTTTCAAAAAATGATTTATCAGGAGTGAAATGTCTTCCCTTTTGTTTCTTAAAGGTGGAAGAGTAATAATAAATGAGCTTATCCGAAAAAACAGATCCTTACGAAATTTATTTTCCTCTGTTGCCTCCTTGAGATCTTTGTTTGTTGCAAATATGAATCTGACATCCACTTTTATTTCTTTGGTATCACCAAGTTTTCTAAATACCCCTGTCTCGAGGACTCTCAGGAGTTTTGCTTGTATGCTCATTCCCATCTCACCGACCTCATCGATAAAAAAGGTGCCTCGGTCTGCTATCTCGATTAGGCCCATTTTGTCTGTCTCTGCACCCGTAAAAGCCCCCCTCTTATATCCAAAGAGTTCGCTTTCAAGCATAGTCTCCTGAAAAACACTAGAGTTCACTATTACAAATGGATTATCTGCTCGTGGACCCTGGGCATGAATTGCTCTGGCAACAAGCTCTTTGCCAGTCCCTGTTTCTCCAAGAATGAGGACAGGAATATTCGTTCCTGCAACCATAGCGATAAGGCTTCTGACTTTCTCCATCTCAGTACTCTTTCCGATGAATTCATCGTGCGTTCCCATCCTGTGGAGATGCTCTTCGAGCACAATGGTCTTCACTTTCAGCATCTTCTTTTCATGCGCTTTGGTGATAACATTTGAAAGCTCAGTCAATTTGCACGGCTTGGTCAAATAATCATATGCTCCAAGCTTCATAGAGCGGATTGCCGTCGCTACAGAAGCATATCCAGTAAGCATGATTACCTCGGTGGTTGGTTCCATCTGTTTCACCTTCAGCAGCAGTTCAACTCCATCCATGTCGGGAAGCTTAATATCGAGAACTGCAACATCAATGCTCTCACGCTTCATGAAAGACAACGCTTCTTTGGCATTTGCAGCTATAAACACGTTCATCCCTTCTTCAGTCAGTTGTTCCCGAAAAGCTTCGGAAAGCCTTGTTTCATCGTCTACTATGAGCACCTGAATCATAATGTACCTTCTCCTGCTTATTTACTCTCTCCGTAGATTGGAATCGATACACAGAAATTGGCTCCAAATCCAGGCTTACTCTCAACCCTTATGGTTCCTCCCATACTTTTAACAAAATCATGGCAAAGAGACAATCCAAGGCCAATGCCCTTTCTAGGCTCTTTGGTTGTAAACATGGGTTCAAAGATTTTATCGATAATTGCATCTGGGATGCCAATCCCATTATCTTCAACTTCAACGATTATCATGCTGCTCTTTAATGCGGTACGTATCCATAGCTTTGCATCAACTCTTCCGTCCATCGCTTCAACAGCGTTATTGATAATATTAACAAACACCTGGTGTAGGACTCTTGAATCTCCACTGATTTTCGGCAATGGAGCATTTGTTTCTCTTATGATAGTGATATCTGCTTTGTCAACGCTGATACGCTCAAGAATTTTATCGAGAAGACTCTCTATATCTACCTGTAGAATCTCCATTCCTTCTGTTTTGGGAACTCTGAGGATATCAGCTACAACCTGCTTGCAACGAAATGCTTCCTCATCAATGATCTTAAGGTAGCCCTTAATCTTTTCAAGTTCATATTGACTCAAAAAGATGTTGTCTATTGATTCAAGGTAATTGGATGCTCGTTCTGCATATGCAACCAGGGTGCCCAGTGGGTTGTTGAGCTCGTGGGCGATTCCTGCTGAAAGCCGCCCAATGGTTGCCATCTTCGCTTCCTGCATGAGTTTTGCTCTCGTTTTTACCCGCTCAGTAGTTTCTTCAATGATGCAAAGAAGTCCCTCAATTTCTCCGTCTCTTCCTTTGAGGGGAACACCTTTAAAATCTATAAAGATGTTCCTGTCACCTTTGTAGGTCATGAATGCAAAATCCCAGAGCTGAAAAGGTTCACCTTGGAGACCTTTTCTTATATATTCCGCAAGACCACACCGTATCGTATACTGATTCTCAAGCCAGTTAAAACCCAGGAGCTTTTCCTCGACTTCACGTCCTAATCCTGAAAGCGTTGCAAGGGCCGGATTTACACTCATGAATTTTCCCTGCATGTCGATGGTAAAAATTGCCACCGGGGCATGTTCGATAATTGACGTGTTGAACTGGTGAAGCCTTCTTAGTTCTCGCTCTACCTTCTTTTTTTCTGTAATATCTTCAACTGTTCCCTCATAATACAGGATACGGTTGTTTTCATCCCGGACATCGCGGGCACTTATGGAGACCAATATTTGACTTCCATCTTTTCGATATAATTCGCATTCAAAGCCTCTCACCAGCCCATCTCTTTCTATTCCCTCCATAAAATTTGTGTGGACTTCAGGGTGTACATAAATCTCATTCCTAATATCCGTAACTGATGACAGGAGCTCATCCGGCAAGTGATAGCCAAGCATCTTAGCAAAAGCAGGATTTGCTGAAATGAGTTTACCTTCTGGCATGATTTGGAATATCCCTTCAACTGCATTCTCAAATATGCTTCGATACTTTTGTTCAGCATCTTTAAGGAGTTGTTCTGCCCTTCTTCTCTTTGTAATATCCAGGAGTGCGCCGATCACTGCGGGTTTCCTTCTGTACGTTGAGCGCGATCCATACACCTCTATATATCTGAGTTCCCGGGTTTTCGTAATACCCCGGAATTCATATTGGATCGATTCTATTTCCCCAGCCAGTCTTTTTCGTATATTCTCACTCACTAAAGGCCAGTCTTGCGACCACACCAGATCCATTGGGCCTCTATTATCAATCAGTTCGTCTGTGGTATAACCGAATATCTCTGCGAGTTTCGGGTTAACGTATTTGAATAAATCATCCTGTATCAGGTAAACGCCAACAAATGATTTTTCAGATAAATCCCTGTATTTGTTTTTTGATTCCCGGTACGCAATACTGCTTAACTTACGCTCTGCAAGATGAATCACATCTTCTGCGCTCTCAAAATAATCCTCAGAACTTGGCAATTTTTTACAGAGGAGACCACGCCTCATTCGCCTTCTATTCGCTGACTGAATAATTTTCTTTTTCTTCAAGCTTATATCTTTCAAAAACTCAATTCTATGCATGTTATATTCCAAACATACCTAATTCTATGTCCGGTTTAATCTGAAACTGTTTGACTCTGTTGGATATAGAATTAAAAAGTCTATCAATTACACACAAATTTTTTTGTTGTAATTTTTATTGACAAATTTTATCACATTATACTGACTAATTTCTATACAGTTTGTTGACTAATATTACATAGTGATGGCGGTTTGAAGGCTTCTCATGATCTTTGAATACAACCTTAGCTTGAATTTACTGCCCTGGCACTTTTATTGCTTACATAATAAAAAAATCGGTAAAAACTACAGCTCTGGGGGAAATATGATATAGAATAAAACAGTCAAAAGTGTTTGAAAACGATTAAAACAGGGGGTATCATTATGAAGAAGGTTTTTCTTGTATTTATCAGTATCGCGCTTACCGTTTTTTTTGTTCTTCCATCTACAGCACAACAATATATAACGCTCGGCGTTCCTACATCTCTAAAGCTAATTGAAGGTTACGAGGGGCATAGGGCGGCACAACTTGCCGTTGAAGAGATAAATGCAAAGGGTGGCGTCAAGGTAGGCCAGGAAAAGAGATACCTTAAGATTGAAGCCCTGGACATCAGAGATGGCGAGCCTGGCGTTCCAACATCGGAAGCCTTGCTCGGGATAGAGAAACTGATCCTTGACAAGAAAATATTTGCCTCGGTGGTTGGCAACTTTCGTTCCGAGGCACTTCTCGCTGCTATGGACATCTACTCCAAATACAAAACTATCAATATTGGAACCATTGCTATGACTCCAAAATTCCAAGAAAAACTATTGTCGGACAAAGAAAAATATAAATATTCATTCAGAAACTGTCTTGACTCAAGATATCTCGCTGGATACATTCAAAATACCATGAAATTCATTAACAAGGATTTCGGTTATAACAAGGTCTACATTGCAACCCAGGATGTGCTTTGGGCATCTGCAACAGGCCAGATGATGGAAAAATGGTTTAAAGACAATGGCTGGACAGTTGCTGGCTTTGATAAATTCCCTGTGGGAGCAACTGACTTCGCTCCTGGTCTCCTTAAGGCTCGATCCGCTGGCGTTCAAGTTATTTTACCTATATTTGATATGCCTACGAGCGGTATCCTCGTAAAGCAATGGAAAAGCATGAAGGTCCCGGCCCTAATGGCCGGTTTTATCTCACCCCTTATGGGCTCAAAGGCGTGGAAAACTTTTGGAGAAGATATCGATGGTCTCATGAATGTTGTGTTTGAGATCGGTTATTTCCCAATCAAAGCATATCAACCAACAACAAGGCTCGCAGATGCTTACCAGAAGAGGTGGAAAGAGGATATACAGTCCGGGCATGGAGCTGTTCCTGCCTATGATGCCGTTTATGTTTTAGCAAACGCTATCGAAAGGGCCGGTAGTCTTGATCCGGATAAGGTTGTGCAGGCAATTCAGGCAACTGATATGGCTGGCGCAATGGGTAGGATTAAATTTGATCAGAGCCACCAGACAATATTCGGAACAGATCCCAAACAGACAGCAGTGGGATGTACTTTCCAGTGGCAAAAAGGCAAAATGACTGTTGTATGGCCGGAAACCATCGCTTCGGAGAAAGTTCAGAAACCTTCTTGGATGAAGTAAGGAGTTCATATGCTCGTATATGGCCTTATAAACAGCACAGTACTCGCCCTCATGGCTCTCGGGTTCAACCTTACCTTCGGTATATCCGGTGTGGCAAATTTTGCTTATGGGGCCATATATGTTGTTGCGGGCTTCCTCACATGGTCATTTATCAACCAGTTGTGTATTCCCTATTTTTTATCTTCTGCACTGACTATCATTCTTATAGGGATATTTGGATCGCTTATTTACCAGTTCATCATAAAAAGGATACGGGGGCTCGTAATCTCAGAAGTCATCGCTACTTTTGGTATTTCAATAATCATACTTGAATTTCTCAGGTACGTGGGGTTCATAGGATTTAAGTATTCACTTCCTGTTTTTATTGATGGTTCTGTTGAAATTCTTGGTTCATTTGTAGATATCCAGCGGCTTTTCATTATAGGCTTTGTAATTCTTCTCATTGCTGTTCTCTATTTATTCACCCATTACACAAAAATTGGGCTTGCTTTTAGAGGAATAGCTCAGGAAGAACATACATCACTTTCACTAGGGATCAACCCTGATAGGATTGCGGCCTGGAGCATGGGTATGGGCTGTGCCCTAGGGGCCTTTGCGGCAATCGTCATACTCCCGCTTGGTACAATTACGGTGGATAGTGGTTATGATGTGCTTATCAGTGCCTTGTCTGTTTGTATTGTTGGTGGGCTTGGGAGCACATTCGGGGTTATAATTGCAAGTTTCATCATCGGTTATGCCCAGACAATTACCGCCACCTATGTTTCTGCTCACTGGACAATGATTGTGAGTCTTGTCGCCATTCTCATTATACTGGCATTAAAGCCTTCAGGGCTCCTAGGACATCAAAAAGAGTTGGAGGAAAGGGTTTGAAAGGAAATTATCGTAAGGAACGTATTGACCGGTGTATCAAAGCCCGTTCTGATGATATCTATGCAGTCACGTCTTACAGAGAGATGTGGTATCTACTATTCCCCAGATTGATACCGATTGTCGGTATTGCTCTCCTTGCCTATTTCCTGCCCCCGTATTGGAAAAAGGTGGTTATCACCACCTGTATATTTGCCATGCTTGCAGTTTCATGGGACTTCCTTTCAAGTTGCGGGATGCTATCGCTCGGACAGGCACTTTTCTTCGGGTTAGGATCGTACACAGCGGGTAGCCTCAACCATTATCTTCATCTACCTGTTTATATCACTGTCCCTGCGGCTACTGTAATTGGTGGTTTTCTCTCCACAATGATTCTTCTTCCCGTTATAAGACTCCGGGGAATCTATTTCGCTATGGTAACGCTCATCCTACCTCTGATGCTTATCCGTCTCATTGAAGCAACAAAAATACTTGGTGGCACAGAAGGCATAACAGGTTTAAGTCCATTCCCCAACGTGTGGTTTGAGATTACTGTTATCCTTGCAGCTATGTGGGTTGCGCTCTTTGGGCTTCGAAGATTTATTTCTTCTGACTATGGACTTATCTTTGTCAGCATACGGGACAACGACAGAGCCACTATGGCTTCGGGTATAAATATTTATTCTTTTAAAGCACAGGCATTATTCATAGGAAGCAGCATTTGCGCTTTCTGTGGTGCTTTTATGACTCATTCATATCAGTTTACCGGGATGCCTGTATTTGCTATGGAATTTTCAATTCTCCCAATTGCTGCAGCAGCTATAGGAGGTATCGGCACCCTCGCGGGACCTCTTGTTGGTGCATCTATACTTGTACCTCTCTCTGAAGTATTAAGGGAGTTTGGTACATTGCGTATCGTATTCTACGGGTTTATCCTAGTAATTTGCGTTGTAGCGCTACCTGAGGGCATCTTCCATTATGCATCACGCAAATACAATGAAATGGAACGCTGGGTAAAGGTAGACTGATGCTTAACAGGATCATAGAGTTTATAAGGGTAGGGGTTATTCAGACATTGCTTGGTCACAGAGAAAGTCTCTGTAATGGGTATACCGATAGAGTGAGAGTGGGCCTAAACCCCAGCAAAAGCCAGATTAAGGAGAAAGCCAACGAATGAGCATTCTTGAGGTAAAAGGTATCACAAAAACCTTTGGCGGAGTGACTGCTTTAGACAACGTAAGCGTAAATGTGGAGAAGAATTCACTCCTCGGCATAATAGGGCCTAACGGCTCCGGAAAAACTACCTTCGTCAACATCGTCACAGGTTTTGTCAAGCCTGATAAGGGCAGCGTTCTTTTCAATGGGAAAGAATTGATAGGATTACCACCATACAGAGTAACCAATATCGGAGTAGGGAGAGCCTTCCAGATGGTAAAACCTTTTTTTCACCTTCCTGCCTACAAGAATATTATTGTGCCCCTTGCCTCTCCTAGAGTCAGAGCTTCATCAGGGGGAAAATTCGGCGACAAAGATGCAGTGGCCCTGGATGTGCTTGAGGAAGTTGGCTTTGAACGGGATTCTTCCGTCCCTTATAAAAAAGCAAGCGTGCTACCTCATGGATACTTAAAAAGACTTGAGCTTGGGCGGCTCCTTGCTCTTAAAAGCGAGATATATATCCTTGATGAGCTATTTTCCGGACTTTCTATAGCAGAGGTTACTAGCATTATTCCTATAATTGAAAAGATCTTATTAGATGGCAAAACAGTGATCATGGTAGAACACAGATTGAAAGAGTTGTTCAGGATAGCCGACAAAGTAATCGTTCTCAACCATGGCCAGAAGATCAAAGAAGGTCCTCCAAAAAAAATACTGGAAGACGAAGAAGTAAAGAAGGCGTACCTCGGTGTGGAGGTATAAAGGGTGAGAATATGCTAAACGTCGACAAACTCATGGTCTTTTACGAAAACGCGATTGCCATTAACGAACTCACCATTGAAGTGAATAGAGGTGAAATCGTCGGTATCATCGGCTCAAACAGTGCCGGCAAAACTACACTGATGAATACAATTTCCGGACTTCTCCTTGACACAAAACTCAAGGAACAACGTAAGGGCGGCGAGAGAATCACTATATTCGGCAGGATCTCCTTTCTCGAACAAGATATCACTAACTGTTGGGCAGATGAGCGTGTGAAGAGGGGAATAGTCCTCTCCCGCGAAAGGCATCCAGTGTTTGTGGAGAGCGATGTGGAAGAAAACTTGAAGATAGCCGCCTATTTGTTGCCGCGAGTGGAAATGAAAGAAAAAATAGAGTCTATCTACAAAATATTTCCTGCCCTTGTACCTTTACGGAAAAGAAAAGCGGGCTTTTTAAGCGGCGGAGAGCAACAGATGCTTGCGATCGGGATGTCACTCATGGCAAAACCCAAATTAATTCTTCTTGATGAGCCACTGCTGGGTCTTTCTCCAGCCATTCAGGTAAAACTGATAGAATCTATTGTGACAATCAAAAAAGAAGCGAGTGTTACAATCTTGATCTGTGAACAATTTGCGAGACCTGTGCTACCTATCATCGATCGGGGATATGTCCTTGAAAACGGAATGCTCACCCTTCAGGGAACAGGAGAGGAACTATACAATAATCCTGAGATAAAGGCAGCTTATTTTGGAGTGTAACATACAATGAATGTATATCAAACCTTCGAAGAAGTAGCGCAAAAACACAAAGGAAGACCGGCAATTCGATACCTGGGAGAGACATTCAATTATATTGATCTTTTCGCCTATGTGGAGAGACTTTCCACAGGGCTGAAATCTTTAGACATAAAACAAGGCGATCAGATTATCCTTTATATGCCGAACACGCCTCAATGGATTTTCAGCTGGCTTGCCATACAAAAAATAGGCGCTATTGCCATACCTATTGCGCCTATTTACACGCCCCGAGATTTGAGGTACATCGCAGGAGATTCTGGCGCACGGACTATCATCTGTGCAGACACAAATTTTGGCTATGCCAAGGAGCTTAAGGAAGAAGGTACGCTTGACACAGTCATTGTTACAAGAATGGCAGACCTTTTGCCTCGGTATAAATGGCTCATAGGAAAACTTTTTGACAGGATACCGGAAGGAAGGATAGAAACGAGTAAAGGGATTTACAGACTAAAAGATCTTATGAAAACAAGGATTACCATGGAAGGGGCCCCGGTCAAAGAAAACGATATCCTTGAAATGCTCTATACTGGTGGAACCACAAAAAACCCGAAAGGTGTCCCTATCAGTCACGCCCTCTTCCTCGAATCTGTCAGCGCCCAATTAGAGGTAAGCGCCCCTTTGACTCCACCACCAGATAATATAATATTGCAGGGTGGTCCCCTATTCCACATATTGGGCCAAGTATTTGGTCTTGGTCCCCTCTGCATCACAGGAGATTACGTCATCATTATGCCCAAAGTCAATATTGACGCTTTTCTTTACTATGTACAGACGCACAAGGCAAAGACCTTTTTTGGCGTCCCTGCCCTCTACAAAATGATCCTTGAACATGACAGGCTTGAGCACTATGATATCTCATCGCTCGTTTACTGCTTCAGCGGTGGTGATGTATTGCCTCAGGAAACTGCGCGTCGGTGGAAAGAAAAATTTGGGAAACCTATTTTCGAAGGATATGGAGCCACAGAAACTTGCGGTGGTGTAACCATGCCAACAGTGACAGAAGATATACCCCCCGGAAGCATCGGCAAGGTACTCTCAACAAAGAAGGTTAAGATTATTGATGAAACTACACTCCAGGAAATGCCTGCCGAAGAACCAGGTGAACTCATTGTCTCATCGGATCATATGGTTGACGCATACTGGAACAAGGCAGAGGAAACAAAAGAGGCTTTCCTTGAAATTGAGGGACGGAGATGGTACCGAACCGGTGACGTAATAAAAAGAGACGAAAAAGGCTTCTACTATTTTGTAGACAGAACAGCTGATACCATAAAACACAAAGGCTACAGGGTATCATCCTCTGAGATCGAAGCAGCCCTTCTGGAACATCCTGCGGTGCTTGCTGCCTGTGCTGTAGGAGTGCCGGATGAAAAGGTCGGAGAGCGGATAAAGGCCTTCGTTGTGTTGAAAGAAGATGTGAAGGGGGTAACAGGTTACGATCTTATTCACTGGTGTCGAGATCATCTCGCACCATACAAAATCCCCCAGTATATTGAATTTCGGGATATGCTACCAAAATCAAAGGTAGGGAAGCTTCTCAGGAGGGAGATGAGACAAGAAGAACGCAAACGTCACGAAGAAACAGAGTGACAGAGCAAGGATGCTCCCAGAAGACGACACGTTAATACCTGAGTGATAGGAACCGAGTCACATATCATAATCATGCCTCCATAGTTTTTTAGGAGGGGGCTCGGCTCAATCAATATTATATGATAGAAATTTACCTCCAATAAATCGTGTAGGGAGATGATTATGGAACTTTCAGCCGAACAGCTTGACATAAGAAAAGCAGCCAGAGAGTTCGCTGAAGGCGAATTTAGAGATCACGCGAGAGAATTTGATGAGAAAGAAGAGTTTGACCAAGCGATTTGGAAAAGAGCCTGTGAAAACGGATTTGTTGGAACATTTATTAAAGAAGAATATGAGGGTGCTGGGTTAGGATATCTGGAACACTCTCTAATCGCTGAAGAGTTCTGGCGTGTTGACCCTGGGTGCGGACAGGCTATCCTCTCTACCACCTTTGGGGCAGAAATGATTCAGGCTTTCGGCACTGAAGAACAAAAGAAAAAATACCTCCCGCCCTTGGTGAGCGGTAATGCCATAATTGGCTTTGGCATTACAGAGCCTGATGCAGGCAGCGATGCGACAATGATTAAGACCAGAGCTGAGAAGCACGGAGACAACTACATCATCAATGGATCCAAGATGTTTATTACAAACGGATGTCTCGCAGACTACATGCTTGTTTATGTCCTCACCCATCCGGAAGAAAATAAAATTCATAATCGATTTAGCGTCATACTGGTAGAGACATCAACTCGGGGCTATGAAGCCAACAAAATCCACGGTAAGCTAGGGATT